>JAAUYK010076438.1_pt1 | contig 10369 bp, 4 predicted proteins | sample 7278021 | NCBI WGS metagenome assembly JAAUYK01 (sample SAMN14350223, study PRJNA611818) | marine sediment metagenome | isolation source: surface marine sediment (1.8m) | place: French Polynesia: Moorea | collected 2018-08
AGGGCCGCGCGGTCGACCGGAGCAAGCAACTGCGGCGTTCCGACGTATCATACCCTTCCCCCATGCACTCCGGGCCGGCGCCGGCGCCGACGCTGTACCCATGCAGAGAGTTGGAGGCGGCGGCGGCGGCGACGGCGGCGAACAGCAGCAGGCCAGCGACGACGATGATGATGATAGCGACAGCTTTGAAAAAAAGGAACGATCGAGCGAGGCGCGGCACGACGCCACCGCCGACGAGCCGCCGCCGCCGGACCGACCGGCCGGGGGAAAAGCTGCCGTCGAGTACTGTACACGTATGGGAGGCCTTCATGTACGTAGACTTTTTCAACGCGGGCTTAGTTTATCCTGGCTGCCGATCGACGCTAGCTAGCTGCGGCGGCGCGGCGTGCGGCCGCCGGCCGGTCCGACCCGGGCATGGAAAACGCGCGGCATATAGTTTGAGCAACGTACGTACAACACACGCACACGTACAATCCTTGCTGATGCATTGTGCCGGCTTCCACCATTAAAGCAGTGGGCGGGCGGGCGGCCGGGCGAGGAGGAGGCGAGCGACCCCTACTTGCTTTGCTTGCTTGAGGGAGGACGAACTACTGGCTGGCTGCTAGCTGCGATGATGAGATAATGTAGTGTTCCATGATTCGGTCGGTCGGACGGTCGGCAGGCAGGCCGCAAGCCAGCAAACAATGATCGCAATACGCACACAAAGCCTCCTCGCCGTTATTAGTCGTGCCATTATGTTCGCAACCCATTCGAAGAGTTGAATTAACGAAACTGCCGGGCAATATAGCGCTATGCAACAGTAGCCATATACGTATGCGTGCATGCGTGTATCCGCGGAGAGCCGGCGCCGTCGCTGTCCGCTACATGCAGCGCGGGTACGTCGAGTGCATGCATGCAGTATGTGCAGTCAAAGTGTACTCGCCAGGAAAGGAGATGGCCTACGAGCGGCTGCAGTGGCAGCTAGGCAGCAGGTACGGAGGAGGAGGCAGCGCGGATAGGGCAAATAGGCCTAAAGGAGGGAAGGTAGCTATACTGTACTGCCGGCGAGGGAAGAGGGAACGATCGAGTGAACAACGAATATGTGTATTGCGTAGTAAGTTCGCCATTTCATTCTGCGGGTAGTACATAATACTATAGTACGTACAATAGCAACCGAAGTAACCTCGCACCATCCTCCTATCATCGGAGAAAGATTCGATTAGGAAAAATAAGAATGCTCGAATATCCCTCCGCCGCACATGTGGAAGGGAATAAGAGATGAAGAGGAGCGCTCGATCGAGGGAGGGAGGGCCGGTCGGTCGGCATGGAGCGCCGGGCGGGCGCGGGCAGGCCCCGTAGCAGGCAGCGCGGGAACTGCCGCTTCTTCCCAGCTAGCGGCGGCGGCGGACTGCTGGCTAGGCCTGCTTCTCCTCCCGGGCCGCCGCCGCCGCCGCCGCTACTGGCTAACGTCATTTCTTTTACGGTACGTCGTCGTTTTGCTGCCCCCGGCCGGCCAGCGACCATGAACACGGTTTCTTGATGACCCAATAAGTGTGCGTATATGTGCATCCTAACTCGGCTACGAGTGATGTCAATATAGAATGAGAAGTCTCCGTACATAAAGAGCATTTGGATGGAAACTAGCTGGAGCCAGATATGATGTTGGCTGGCTGGCTGGACCCAGAGTCGCCGCCACGCCGTCGCGTCGCTACCGCGCTGTCGCTCTGCCGCCTTGGGCAAGCAGCCGGACGGGCTACATATCGCCGCCGCTGCCGTCGCTCCAGCCCGCCAGTCAGCCGGATTCATCTGGTTTTTAACCGGCTGTCCTTAATGGCCGGCTGCCGCTCGCTCGCTGGGCTTCGGCTCGGCCGTCACGGCAGCCCCTCTTGCTCGCTCACTCGCGCCGCTCGCTGCGCAGTGAAAGTCTGTTGCAATAACAACAGGTGCATTGCCTAGCGCAACCATGTGTATGATGCACATACGTATACTACGTACATAGCTAGTGGGCTTTGGGGGAATCTCATTCTGATCGCTCTGACAACCGGCGAACCCGCGCCGCTTGGCTCATTCTTTAGCTATAAGGACTTCATCTAGCTGCTGGCCGCGCTATAGCAGCTAGAGAGCGAGCGAGCAGCGTGCGTGCGACCGTTCGTCCGGCCGTCAGTCTGCTCTGCCTACTTGAGCGGCCGTTTCGTTTCGTTCGTTCTCCTACCGTCGCACTCGCAGCCGCCCACCGCCTACGCTACACTACTCCTACTTACTCCCTCCGTCCGCGTCCGTCCGTCCGTCCGTCCACCGCTGCACCGTCCGCACACGATGCCGCCGTCAGACCGACCGACCGACCGCTCGACCGCCATCCACCCAGCCCCTTTTGCTCCTCCTCCTCCTCCTCCTCCTCCCTCTTCCCGTCCCTTCCCTTCCCTTCCCTTCCCCTCCCCATGCTATGCTATGCTACTAGTAGAATGTAAAGCGATGATGACACGGCAGCTAGTGTTATACTTTTAAAGTTATAGTGTCCGGCATGGCCGAATTAGCCGTGCAAATCTGGCAGCCCAGAGCATCCTTGCATTCTAAGAAATTCGAGGTGCTGTCGTCAGGCCTAGCTAACAGCAAAAGAAGAGCGGCGGCGAACACACACAAGGTGTCGCGAGCGAGCGAGCGAGCGAACGACGAAGGCTGCTGCCGAACGAACGGACGGACAGACAGACGGACGGCGACGCCGACGAAACGCTCGCTCGGGCCAGCGAAGCTCGCTCGCTCGCTCGCTCTCGTCGGCGTCGAGCGAGCGGGGGAACGGAGCACGGCGGAAAAAGAAGAACTGCTCGTTCGTTCGTTCGTTCGTTCGTTTCGTCCGACCGCTCGTTCGCCCGCCCGCTCGCCGACCGACCGACCGACCGACCGCTCTTCCAGTCCGTCCGTCACTAGCTCTGTCAGTCAGTCAGTCAGACGTCGAACGAGCGAACGAGCGAAGCGAAGTCAGTGCCGCAGCTTTGGAGTTCCGAACTACTTTAGACAGCGCTAAATAATCGGGGAAATTTCTATTGACGTGCAGTGACTATATCCTCGCCTATAGTTATCATCGCGTACGTCTATCTGGACGCCTCAGACAACGTGACACGAGCATCCGGCCGGCTGAGAAAAAGGCCGGTGTGCCCGAAGTGAGCTGACTCATTATTACCGCGATCACTCCGTTCCCGGGAAACGCCGGCTTATCCACTCTGCAGCATACTACCCGACGAGTGAATCAAGTGCACCGCGTGAAGAACGCCATCGAATCGGTGCAAGTGGATTGAAAGAGGCTTTATACCTAGGCCTCTGCTTTCTTTCCCCAAGGGGAATCAGCCGGCCCCTTTCCAAGCTTCATTGCGAGGATTGCGAACACCGAGATCGAGGTAGGGACGTTATCCTTTTTTGCCGTTGCCAGTCCGTCCGTCCGTCGCAATTTCATTCCATGTCGACATGATCGAAGTGTGACAATGCGTTGCCAGGCCCGAGCGAGTTTCGCGCGCATTCTGTAATGCTTCCCGGCATGCGTATAAAGCTAGTGGGCCTCTGATCCATCCTCCTAGCTCATTGTTCGCTGGCCCCCTTCGGCCAATGATCGGACCGATGGGTCTCGCCGGCGGCCCGAGAGCGAGCGAGTTTAAAGGCGAAAAAGTGGTATGAGCCGAGCGAGTGGTGTCGTTCGGTAAGCACGCCGACTGACTTCTCCGTCGCAGTCGCTGTCGGAGTTGGGCCCGAGCGACAAGTGCAGCAGCGATGGAGACAGAGGCAGCGAGTGAGCGAACGGCAGTCCGTCCGTCCGTCCGTCCGTCCGCACGTTCGCTATCTTCTTGTCGGACGAGTCCATCAAATCCGACCGCCGGACGGACAGACGGGGAAGCCGCCGAGGCGAGCTGTAGCTGCCGCCGCCGGCACGTTCCGTCTGACTTCGCCGCTGACTGACGGCGGCGCCGCCGCCGCGACGAGGAGGCAGCGTCCCTCCAAGGTCAGTGTGTACTATACCGCCGCCGTCGCCGTCGACGCCGCGCCGCCTCGGCGCCGTCAGGACGACTGCCTGGCGCCGGCGCCGGCGGAGAACGACGCCGCGGAATAGGCACAAAAGCTATGGCGGCGGACAGCGAGCAAATGAGACGGCGGCGGCGGCGACTGGAGAGCGGATCGAGCAATAGGAAAAGGCGCCGTCGTCGTCTATGACCGCCGGGAAGGAGGAGGAGGAGAGGAAGAGGAAGAATGAGAAGTCGGGCGGGCGGCCGGGCGGCAACAGGCAGGAAAAGTGCAATGCGCATGCAGCAAGACGGGGAAGTTTTACTATCGCCGCCCGATAATATACATTCTGGCTCCAAGGCGCTCACTTGGAGGAAAACTATTACTCTTGTTCATTTCTAATACCCATTGCTATATGCTGCTGGCGGGCTTTTTCCTTCCCCCAAACTTGTATAGTTGTTGCGGGGGCGCAGAGCGGACCGTTTCTCTGCACTTGGAGAGTATAGGAAGCGAGCAAGCGATCGGGCGGCGGAGAGAGAGGGAGACCTTAACCGCATTTAAGACAAAGCAGATTGTTCCTTTCTCTCTCCCTCTTCCGCGGGTTCACTCGCTCGGCCGTCCGGCCAGACCGCCGCTGCCTATAGCTGCGCAGACGTTGCGTCCGGGCCAATGCCGGCGCCGTCGGAGTTGCTCGACCGTTCGTTCGTTCGTTCATTCGAATAGGAGTCACGGCCATCGCAATCGCTCCGCACATCGATAATAACGGGCCGCGGCCACTGCCACCGCTCTGTTTATACGTTGATCGGCAGCCTCGACCAGTTCGCCGGCGTTTCGATCTGGCGAGTTGGATTTCTCCTCCTGCTTCCTCCTCCTCTTTTTCCTTCGCAATGGCGGCGGCTCACATTTCCAGTTTGCCAGTCAAATAATAACCGTCTAGCTAGCTGTACATACCGAGCAAAGCTACTGCTGCGCTGCGATGATGATAAGGGAGTCGACGGGGGGAGGAGGAGGAGGAGGAGGAGGAGAATACGTATGTCTGCGGGATTCGAGCGAGCAGCGGTCGTAGCTAGTTGGCGGCGGTGACGATGAGAAACTCGGCTGCCGGCGACGACGTCCTCCTATCTCTTATCTACAGTACTGCTGCTCCTCCGACGGTTCCTCATTCTACGTCTATGCTGGCTGGGTCTTTTAAAAAGTCGCCGGGCCTATGAACCCAGCTCGGCATAAGATTGAGACCTGCTATCTCTTGACTTGTATGAACGCGCCTCGTCTGATTCGCAGCTAGCCCCTTTCTTTAAGTACAAACGCAAAGTGTCGTAACGAAATTTGCCGAGTCCTACACGCTATGTCGCCACTTTATTTCAGAAATTAGCCAGGATGCGGCCAATCGCCAGCGCTTCGCCGTGATTGCAGCAAGTCCGCTGATTTGATACGTTGCCTCCGGAAGCAACCCCTGCCCACTCAACATGGACCCGGTGGCCGGACCGGGAGCATCCACGGGGGACGAAAGCAGCGGGCTGCTCGGAGAGCTGGAGGATTTCCTGGACAGCTACAATGGCGGCGGAGGCCCCTCCAGCGTAGGTGCTGCCGGCGGAGACAGCGCCACCTTGCAGTCGCCTTTGGGACAGGTACGTACTACATTCATTCATTCTAAACAGCTAGGTGTGTTCAGGCCTAGCGCACAATTAATTAACGGTCTTTCTCACTCCACCGCTTTTCAGACTGATACGTTTTCGAACCCGAAGCAGACACTGACTTCAGAGACGAAGGCCGTGCTCGGAGAGAAGCTGAGGACCAACATGAACGGGGCCGAGAAGCGCAAGTTCGACGCCATGGACGGAGGGGGCGGAGGCGGCGGCCTCGACGTGCCCGGAAACAAGGCCCTCAAGTTTGAGAGGGAGGAAGACGACAGCAGCGAGCTCGCGGCCCTGCTCGGCAGCCCGACGCCGACGCCGTCCTCGGCCAACAACAACTCCATCAAGGCGGAGAGTGGCTTCGGAATGGGCCAGCAACATGGTTACAACGGGGGCGGCGCCTACAGCCACCCGAATCCTCTTCTGAAGGTAGGAATCTGTAAAAAAGTACTTGTGTTCAATTAAGACGCACTAATGGGATTGTTTTCCTTTCAGAACGAGTTGCCGGGGAAGCCGTCCTCGCACCCTCCTCCCGGCTCGGGCGGCCTCCTTGCCCAGGCTTTGACCGAGCGCAAGCCGCCCAACCAGAACAGCGGCTACGGCGTGATGCAGCAGCAGGGCCCGAGGATGGTCGGTCAACAGCCGCAGCAGCAGCAGCCGATGATGGGCGTCGAGAGCCAGCAGGACCTTATCGTCAAGCAGAAGCTGATGCACATCATCCGTAACACGACGGGCCCGGCCAAGCAGGCCGAGATGAAGAAGCTCTTCAGCGAGTATCCGAACGCGGGCAAGCTGCTTCAGCGGATGACCAACAAGGCGTCCATGCCGAGAGGAGGCCAACAGCAGCAACAGCCGCTCGGCGGGGGCTTCATGCAGCAACAGCAGCAGCAGTACAACATGAATCGCAATTTGGGCTGCGGTGGCAGCGTCACGGAGAGCCCGATGAGCACCCCGGCGGAGCAGTGGAACGGCGGCGGGGGCGGTCCGACGGGCAGGCCGCAGCCGCAGGGCATGATGGTGCCGCAGTCGCGCATGGTCTCGCCCAGGGCAGGGGGTGGCAACTCACTCTTGCAGCCGCAGTATGCCGGCGGCCAGAACTTCAGCCAGCCGCAGCAGCAGCAGGATCCCTCCGTGTTCATGCAGCAGCGACAGCAGCAGCAGCAGCAGGACATGTGGGGAAACGGCGGCGACCAGATGTACGACGGCATGATGCGCCAGTCCCACGGTGGGATGATGATGGCCCCGGGAGGTCCCCAACACCAGCAGGCTCCACCGCCGCCGCCGCCGTCTTACCAGTACCGGCCGAACATGAGACACCCTGCCATGCCGCCCATGTACCCCTTCCAGCAGCAGCAACAGCAGCAGCAGCAGGGCGACTTCAGCACCATGGGTCAGATGGGCATGGCGGCCAGGGGCGGGTACATGTCGCCACCTCAACAGCAGCAGAACCAATTCCAAAGCGGCCGCGTCAACCAAATGCCCCAAATGAACGGCGGCCAGGGCAGCTCTCCCAACGCCGGGATCAGGGGCAGGATGGTGGCGCCCAACAACGCTGGTATGGGCTTTGATGGCGGTATGTGCCCGACATACGGGGGAAGCCACGGCGGTGGAGGAATGGGCCCCGACTACTTGGGCCCCATTGGGTCCCCGCAGCAACAGCCTCAGCAGCCGATCCGAGGCCGCCTCCAGCAGCAGATGTTGGCGTCGGCGGCAGCGCACAGTCCCGGGAACGGCCAGGTCAGGCCCGGGATGGGCTCTCCCATGCGCCCGCACTTGAACGGCGGCATGGGCAACAACGACGTGCAACACTTTGGCGGGAACGACAGCAACGGGTTCGTTGCCGGTGGTGGCATGAACAACTTCCAGCCCGGGAACAATCAAAACCAGCAGCAGCAGCACCTCAGCAACCCTGGCATCGACCAGCAAGCTGTTGGATCTCCGCTACAGCCGCAGCAACAGCCCCAATCTAACTTTTCGCCTCAGCCTCAGAGCTGGAAACTGAACGCCGATTCGCACCGCAAGGACATGGTTGCGCGGCTGCACGCGACCCTCTCCGAGCAGGGCGACCCAAGCTTGATCTCGATGGCGGACTCGGTGGAGGCGGAGGCGTTCGAGCAGTGCGAGACGCAGAAAGACTACGACATGAAACTGGTGCAGTGGCTGGCGGCCTTCTTCAACCACCAGACACGTCAGCAGCAGCAACAGAACAAGCCGACCCCGTCGCCCGCCAACTCCGAGCCTCCTCCTCAACAGGAGTCGGGACCGGAACGCGAGTTCAACGACGGGCAGCAGCAACCGATCGGATCGGTCGAGGCGCCGGATAGCGTCGGCGGCAAAGTTGAGAACGGAGGCGGATCTTTCGAGCCTTCCCTCTCTGATAAGAACCCCATCTTGGCCAACCTGCTTCCGCCGAAGGGGAAGTCGTCCAACCCGCCTCCTCCCAGCTACAGCACGGTCCTCGACGAGCGTCTGACGCCCAACTTCAACGGCAGCAACTCTGTTTCGTCGCCCAGTGGAACGGCGACCGGATCGCCGCCGCAACAGCAGCCGTCTTCGGGTTCGGCGTCGGCGTCTGCCGGACCGATCACATCTCTAACGCCGCCGTCGTCCACCGACTCCGTGCCCTCCTCGTCGCCGCCCATGACCACTACGGCGTCTCCGAGAGCAGGTTCAGACACGATGTCGCCCGGCTCGTCCTCAGCGACGGCAAACACCATGACCACCTCGGCCACCTTCCCGTCGCCGACGTCCTCATCGACGGCGACGCCAGCCTCCAGCAACTTCTCTGTTCCGGTCTCTGAGCGAGGCGGCGGCGGGGGCGGCGGATCAGCGCGCAGGACTTCTTGTCCCAATGGCTCCGTCAGCGCGAACTCAGGCTCTGGCAAGACCCAGTCCAGCAACAACAGCAGCAGCAGCAATGCGAACCCGCACTCCGTCGACTCCGGCATCGACGCCGGCATCGGGTCCCCGCGGAGCATCACCTCGTCCTCCCTCGCGTACTCGCCAAAGATACAGCAAGGAACCTCGCCCACGCTGTCGGCAGCCACGCCGTCGGCCAACTCCTCCTCCTCGTCGTCGGGAGAGGCCTTGTCGGCTCAGTCGACAACGCCGGCCGCCCCCACGGTTACGGCGACCGCGTCAGAAAAGTAGACAAACGCAAGACGTACCCCCGGTCAAATGAGGGTTCTCGGATGTGTACTTATGCTCGCATGCGCGGGCATGCTTTTTCCTTCCCAACCCCTTCCTGTCGGTACGCACAGGTATACAAAAAGCACGCAACTTGAACTAGGTTTACGTTAAATCGAGGAAATAGTTATGCACCCTAGCAGTAGAGGACGTATACTCGTCTTTTCGATAGTTCGTCGCCATACGTACATCAATTTATCATGAGTGTTTTGTTAGTCATTGTAACGCATACCGTACCTCGATCGTCGCGGACGCGCAGTTTAACGAACGACGTACGGGACAGACAGACGCGCGACGGCTCTTCCGCTGCGGAAACATCCCTGCCAAAAATCAGAACGAAAAACTACTCGTCAATCTTTACTTCCACCATGCAAAGGGCCGGAGTGGCGGATTAGCCTCTGCCTATCCGACAAATAAACTACGTCCTACATATTGCTGTCTGTCGAAGTTCCCACCACTCCCTATATAGAAAGTCGTTGCGTATATTTTTACTCGAGCGAGAGAAGGAAAAAAAGCTACTGATCCCCGAATCGAGCAGAGATCTCCTTATTAAGCGCGCATAGAACTGCTACAACTATACAACTGTCTAACTTGTAGGTAGATTATACACTTAACGACTACGAGATTTCCCCGTGCTTCATAAAGTATCACTACTACGTACTACGCATATATTTTCCTGACATAAAGTCTATTCTAATGGAATGAAACGTCCCCCCAAACAACTACGTACTCCAAAGCGATCGCTAAACTACACACATTACTATTCCGTGCAAAAGCGTTGAAATAATTGGTGATGACGAACAATTGTCAGCAGGATGACTATACACTTGTAGATGTGATACCCCTAGAAATGATGAGTACTATCCTAATCGGAGCTTTTACTTGCAAAGAACTTCTATGGTTTTCGGACCGTCCCGAACTGCGCTAATTAAGACTCTCGACGAAATCCCCTGACGTGCGTGGGTGTGAGTGCAAGCAAGAACTACGACAAGAGAATTGAATTGAAAACCATGTTGCCCTCCAAGAACAGTAGAAAACAATCTCGCAACGCTGTCCAAAAAAGGTCTTCTATTATGCACACGTACGAACGACCGACGGGCTACGCTTCTCGATCGGCCCGGAGACATACAACAGAAAGTACTAAGCTAGCTACGCGTTAATGTCGTCCGTATATTATGCGTACTATACATATGCTACCTACATACTATACACATATGACTGCTGTATACTACTATATATTCTATGCAGTTATATCCACGTATACTACAATATTCTCTACGTAATTGTCCGACGACGTGTTGTACGACCGACCGAGAATCGATCTTTGAGCAGGAGGATCTAGTATACGTGTGAGAGAGATGCGACATATCCATGTGGTTGAAATGAAATTAGCGAGATCGAAAGAAAGAGATATACTACTACAAATACATAAAGCTATATATCTGGAATAATCTTGGACTCGTTTTTTCGCGCCGCACGCTATTTTGGCCTCTTGCCAATTTCACTTCTCCAAGAGAAAAACGTTCCGAGACCGGTGTAGTCAAGTGCGCTATTATGGACGAACCTTCGCAAGTGTGTTTCAT
>JAAUYK010114452.1_pt1 | contig 10368 bp, 12 predicted proteins | sample 7278021 | NCBI WGS metagenome assembly JAAUYK01 (sample SAMN14350223, study PRJNA611818) | marine sediment metagenome | isolation source: surface marine sediment (1.8m) | place: French Polynesia: Moorea | collected 2018-08
AATTCGAGTATTTCGTCTCCACCTCTCTGAAGGCCGCTGAAACAGAATTTCATATCTCGCAAAGAATTCGATCTTTGACCTGAATATACGTAGTCAATGTTGATGAGGCTAGCAGATTAGCAGAAGCATATGAAGAAATGACTGACCAAGAGGAAACGCGTATCATTTTTAAGATGAATCAGGATCCGCAAGCGCCCGGCAAGATCAGTGCGGAAGCAGCAGCAATGCCGTCATTTTGGACTTCGTGGGCATCGAAAGCGGCGTCGAGACTCCCGTCGGTGGGCGAGCTGAAGAAGTCGCTCGGGCTGCAAGAAACGGACTCGGAGGCGTGCTGGGAGGTCGACGTCTCGCTCTACCGCCGCGGAAACCCCCAGTCGAGACAGTGGGCGGTCAAGCTGAACTGTTCCTTGTCCGACGGCGGCAAGTTCGAGAAGATGTTGGTGTACGAGACGTTCCGCACCGGCGGCGGCCTCTTGGCAGCCAGGTCGGTCAGGCACAGCCGGAGCGAGGAGGCCGAATGGCGAAGGGCGCCGGGATTCGCCGAGCAGCCGAAGGGAAAGTTCACACTCGACGAAGGAAAAGCGAACAAGTTCCTGCAGGAGTTCAACGCCCGGCGACTGCCCTACGACGAGGTGATGGCGGACGAGGGCTGCGTCAAGATATTCGTGGTCGAGTTCTGCGCCCGAGTGCTGACGAGCAGCGCGGATGAGAAGAAGCCGGACCGGAAAGGCAGTCTGATCGCCAACGTCCCCGCTCCCGTATCGGCAGATATCGAATACGGCGAAGAGACTTGTGGTTCCCGTGTAGTCGTCGTCTACGAGTATTCGCATTGCCAGCACAATTCCAGAACGCACGCCGTCAAGGTGGACTTCATGGACAGGGGCAGCGTGGCCAAGACCATGATGTACGAGGCCGGAGAGTCCGCCAGAGGAAGCCCTCACACCCGGGTCGACGACGCCAACTGGCGGACGAAGGCGGGATTCCACGCCGCCTACAGGGGCAAGTTCCGTACCGACGAGGACAGGATCAGGGAGTTCATCGACGAGTTCAACGGACGACCTAAGGCGCTGATAGCGGGACCCAAGTTTGTCGAGGAGTTTTGCAACTCGGTGCTCGATCCTTTCACTAAGCAATAATAAAACATAATGCTAACACTGTCTTTTGTTCTGAGGAATTATACATGTGTAGTATAAGCTACATAGTTCATTTCTTGCTCACATACGTACATGTCGCTGTAATATTGTATCTGTGTAGTAATTTCCACTGCAGCAACTATAGTCTGCATGAAACTTTTCCGTACGTACATAACTCTTTGCTCTCTTTCCCGACGACGGACGGAGTCAATGAATGCCGTCGTCGTCGTCGTCGTGAACGTACGTCGCGTCGTGCTTGTTTGCCAGCGGGGCGTGACCCGAGGAGGAGGGAAGGGAAGAAGATCGAGCCGGCCGGCCGGCACTCGATCTGCTGACGATTTTGGCAAAGTAGCCAGACTACGAAGAATCTTGTCACCGGCTGCAACGCATACGTACTGCTGTAACAGCCAGACCTCCGCCTCCTTTTCTAACCTATTCTCTCGTCATTCGCCGGTCACCGTTAGGCCGGCAGCCGTAGGATTTCATGCAGATGACTGTCAGTCAGTTAGACCGCTAGAGCTTCCTCCTTGGCGGTGGCGTGTGATGTACGGTAATAGGCCAACCCTGTGCGGAATATGCCCAAACCACATACGTATGGAGTGCTTCATAAAATACGTCATAAGTGAGGATACGCTTCGTACGTGGAAAAGTTCTTTTCAATCAATCAGCACCATTTTGTCCAATATGTACACGATGTGTCATACACAATTTATGCCATGTTGCGTCGTTTCGCGACATTCTAAACAGGTGTGAAAATCTTCATTGACTGTCTCGTATGCACATTACATCAAGCACTGTATTTCGTACGTACTAGCTACGCGAAGCTTATCCGCGAGCGAGTCCGTTGTCGGCGGACGGTGCGTCGCGCCGCGAACGCCCGTCAGAACAACAGAGGAGGGCAGGCGGGCATAGCGGGATCGCGAGGTTTATTATTACAGTGCTTGCGGATTCAGGGGGCATGGAGTTGTATACATCTCACGCAAGTCGGTCAAGAATGCCTGACAATATTCTCCTTCGAGACATTCCTTCACCTGTCCGACCATATGATGAACATGTTAATTCAGGCCCCCTTCATTAGTAGTACGTCGAACAGGTGACTCAAGCAAGCAGCTAGCTCACATCCAGAACGGCCGGGAGCGGCGGCCAAGAAGGAAGGAAGGAAGGAAGGGAAAATAGAGCAGACGGACGTACGTACGAGGACGGAAAGCCGACCGACGGGCAAGTGAAGTCGAGGCTGCTATCGCCGACCGTGTGCGTGAGTGAGTGAGCAGCGGGGGAGGAGGAGTGGGAAATACACATCGCGCATCGTGAGGAGAGGAGAGGAGAGGAGGCCGCCCATTGAAGAAGGAGGAGGAGGAGGAGGAACGGACGACACTTTTTTAAGGCAGTGACACACCGTATCGTTCTCGGCCTTTCCGCTTCCGTGATTATTGAGCCGGTCAGACAGACAGACAGAGCCGGGATTTGTGTCCTGTCACCGGCATTGTGCGAGAATAAAGAAGAGCCGGAGGATCGAGGTGCGAGTGAGCCATGTCCTCCATCAAGTCCGTGCAGATCCGCCTCACCCGGCAGGACCGCACCCCGTGGGGCTTCAGGCTGCACGGCGGCGCAGAGTTCGGCTCGCCCCTGATGATACAGAAGGTAAGACGTAGCTGTTATGATTTCGTCAGAAGAGAAGAAATGCATCTGACTATATATAGGTGCAGTTTAACTCAATGGAGTCACGCAACGCGATGGAGCCGTCGCCGTGTTGTCGAACAATAAAATTTCTCGACAGATAAGGTGGGGCCGAGGCCTTGAGCCGGACGAAATCCACACCGCCGCCGCCTCTATTAAGAGACCTCAGCAGCTATCTCTCTGTTAAGGGATTACGACACCGAATGCGGACGGAGCTGGCTAAAAAGATAGAGGGGCCTGTCACATCATCGCCGCGTGCGTCCCCTTCCCCTACCTCACGATCGAATTCCGCTGAAAAATCAACCCCTAGTTTTTCCCCGGCCATGATTCACCCCAAGCGTTGAATGATCGAGCCAATGAGGCGCAGGAAATAACTGACTTGACCTAGTCAACTAAACGAAAACGAAATGCAAGACCACTTCCTGCTGAACGAACGGACCAACGGACGGACCGACGGACGGACGGACCCTATGCTAGATATGCATTCACCGCCTCCGCTCGTTTTAGCACTCCGACCGACCGGGGAGGGACACACACACCAAACTCAGGGGGTGTAATATGTAGCTCCAACCTGAAGCCAGTCATCATTTTCATATGTAGTTGAATCGTTCGCAGTAGTTGAGCACGCAACTATATAGTTTTTATTGTACTAGGCATATAGTAGGTAACACATGGCAACACTGTATATACCTACCCTGGAAGGGTTCTGTTTAACTGCCCCTAAATCTGTCTGGCCATATCGTCGCTGGGTCGGTTGATAGCAAGAGCAGGGTCGCGATCGAGGCCGATTGTGGGCGTACATACTGTAGTATATAAAATCGCTGACACACCACTAAATATCCAAATCTACTCCTTCATCTTTGTCAATCATCCTAGCGGTTTAGATTTCCAGGAACTATACTAGCTAAAGCGAAGGAAGAATTGTTGGTGTCATGCCCGCCATTGAAATTTGATACCCATTCGTCGATTTTGCCTAGCGTCGTCTCGTCGTCGGGACGCGACGCGACGCGGCACGCCTCGTGTCGCTTCTCAGTAGAGCGGAAATTTTTAGCTTGCACTGCATTTGCCCCGCACTGTCGTCTAGCTGAACTAGAGATTGAGACCGGCGAGGTTAACGGGTTCGCTTTAAGTTTAATTTCTAAGCAGAAATTCAGATGTCCCGATATCTGCCAGTGCGTTGGGATAGAAAAGTGCGTGATCCAAAAGAGAAACTTGGAAACCCCACACTATCTCGAGATTTCGTCAAAACAAGCTGCCTCTAGGTGCACGTACGCGTCTGCGTCTCTCTGTTCGGCGAGATAGCGCGCCATATCAGGCGGGAGGCATCAGAATTAGAGCGTGCTCGCACTTAGCAAAAGCTTCATATATACAGTTGCTTCCGGTAACTTTATGCAGGAACACAGAGCGTCCATTATCTTTCCGAGAAGGGCTCTTGTCAGACCCACCCTGTCCGGTTGACCGGCGCGACGCAGGGGTGGCGTGGGACGCTGATTCATTCTGCAGGAATGCAGAGACATCCGAAAAGTCGTCTTGATACGTTCAACATATGGAACAAGGAAATGCCACTTTTCAGCCCCCCCAAAACAATGATCGCCTTTATCATTCGACGAAAGTCCGCTATAGTATATCTGCTCTCGTCACTCGCGCTCTATCTGACATTTAGATCTGCGTCCGGCCCTTGGACGAGCTCAAGTCGCGCGGCGGTTTCACAACCCACGTCGTCGCCGGCGAAGTTCACGCGCGCGCGTGCTCAGACATGGGACAGGATACACCGATTGCACGACGGTCGGCATGTTTTGCCTCCCGAGACATATACGTATCTGCAACTCGGATGCTTATATTGAGGGCGATGCGGGAATATAATCCCGTTTTCGCGCACCGTCTGCTTTGGGGGATTAAAGTCCGTCGTCAGTTTTCAGCTCCGCATGCGGGCGTCTGATTTGTTCCGCATTCTTCCGTCGCAATCGTAAAAGAAGCCGTAGAGAACCCCTTGGCAAGGTCGTATACGTAAGTCCTCATCTCTATTTTATTTAAAAGTCAATTGGTGGAATCGTAAGCAAAGTGTACGTACAAACATAGTAGTGGACCCGCCCACCTCTCTCCGTTGGCCGGGTGACATTTCCCCGGCATATTTTAGGGATTTGCACGGAGTTGGAAGGGGAGGCGGAGCCCCTGAGATTTCGGCGACTTTATAGAAAAGCGTATGAAACTATGTTCCGCCGGCTCGGGTGTCATATTTCCGAAAATGTTTGAGTGAAAACACGCGGAATGTGCGGCTGTAAAGTTCAAGGTAGCCGCTCCACCTTCTCGTCCCGCTAATCCCGGCCAAAATTGCTTATTTTAAGTTGTAAACTGCGCATTCTCAAAATTTTTAGCCGAGAGCAATAATAGTCCGAAGACGTCACCTCGAATTCCAGTCATAACGACATCGCGATTTTCTCCCTGCAGTCTGTTGTCGGAGCTAAGCGGCTATTGCGGGCCTGAAGTGTGCTGGAGACATGCCAAATAGCACGTACAACTAGGGAAAGGAGGATATCTTTACTAGAAAGACACGCTAGTACGTATAGCTCTCGAGAACGCGGCGGCTGTGAATGGGATGGACGGACGTACGGGCGGACGGATATGGATGCCATGAAAACTAGAGTAAAGGAGGTGGGCGGCAACCGCAGCTATAGCTGCAACAGAAGCCGGCTAATGGATGCCGGACGCTGTTTATAACGATATTTAAGTTGGTCTGAACGTTAAACTGTCTGGACATTAAGCATGAATAAATACGTACGATGTACTCCGTTCGTTTGCAAATATGCGTAGAAAATACAACTCATGACCGCATCCTATTCAATGTTGAGTTAGTTCTCCACGGTCTCGCATTGTCCATTTATACTACCTCGATCCTGACAAGCGGTGATGTGTGTTTATAAGGAGTCGCGGCGGCGATCTCATTTGATGGGCCCGCTCCGGCCGAATTCACGTCGCACTTGCACGCCGTGTTTACTTTGCACATTCGTGCCATTAATGCCGGAACCTGGGAATATCCCTCCGTCCCTCCGTCCGCGCTTAATTCCAAGAATAGCTCAGTGCGTCATGTCCCATTTCACTTTCGATCTCTCCCCTCCAAGGTGAACACGGACTCTGTGTCCGAGCACTGCGGCCTCCAGGGCGGCGACCTCATCATGGCCGTCAACGGGGAGAACGTGGCGGAGAAGTCGCACAAGGCGGCGCAGGACGCCATCGTCAGGGCCGGCAACAACGTCACCCTGACCGTTCAGAGGTAGAGGATAATTGTATTAACTTGTTGATGTTAATATCAAGTTGTCTCTAATTACTCGCAGGGGCGGCCTCCTCCAGCAGACGTGGAAGCCGCAGGTGACGCCGGTCGGCCAGATGCCTTCGAAGCCGACGCAGCCCGGACAGACGTTTACGGAGACGTCGCTCAAAAAGGAGCAGACGGTACGGACAAGTTTGTTCAATGAAAGTACCAGCCTGATTAATTGAATTTTAATTATCTTCTAGCCGGATTCCCACTGGGATGTGAAGCACAACCAGTCTGCCAGGGGGTTCACGACGGCCTCTCCGCGGCCGATGGCGGCCTCGCCGATGTTGCAGCAGCCGCAGCAGGCGCAGAACGGCGGCGGCATGGGACAGACCTACAACAGTCCGCAGAACCTCTACTCGGAGGAGACCAAGAGACAGGAGGCGGCCGCGAGAGGGTAAGATACAAAGTTGGCCCCATTCGTCGCCATATTTACGTATTTCCGACCATCACGCAGTTGACCGAAAAAATATGTGCCCTTTTCAGTATGAGCCCAAAACTTCGACGTTCGTAGGTTATCTTTGTGAAACACCCGGCTTCAATGCCCTGCCTGCCAATCGCCACATCCATGTTTTTTGCCTGTGCTCGTACATGTTAATTCCCTGTGAAAACGATCCCTCTTATAATTGCGTCCGTCTGCCGCGCGCCCCCGCAGCGTCCCCTCCCCGAAGCCGAAGCGGAACGAGATGCCGGCCAACTCGGAGGTGCTGCGCGCGCTGCTCGAGCAGGAGAGCGGCGCCGGCGCCGCGCACGGCGGAGTCGCCGCCATGAGCGAGTTCCAGGAGGACAGGACGCACCAGAGTAATTGAACACTTTTTTTCTACAGCTCTTATAAGTACTAGACTTCATCACTTGGCGTTCTCTCTCCTCACTGATCGCTCTCCATATATTCTACGTACTTCCGTTTGCCGTTCGCATACATTGACCGTGTTCGATTCTCTGTTCTCTGATTTCTCCTTCCCCACTCACCACGTACCCTTCCTCCACTCTGTGCTCTCTCTCTCTCTCAGCTCCACATTCACACCACCCAACAACAACAGTTCCTCGCACGACGTCGATCTCCTGGCCAAGATGGTGCAGGAGATGGACGGCGGTGACGGCGAAGGCGAAGGCGAGAGCGACCTGCCCGCGCCGCCGTCGCCGTCCTCTCTCCTCGCGGTCAGAGACCCCGGCAGCGGGAGGCCAACGCAAGGTATTGATTATTCCCCGCGGGAGGGAAAAGACAGAGTGGGGTTTGACAGGCGACAAATTTCGCTCCAGATGAGGACAGCGGCGTCGGCGGTCGCTTCGGGGTCGGCGGCAGCAGCCGCAAGCAGTCGACCAGCTTCAGATTGCTTCAGATGGCCCTCGAGTCGTCTGACAACGGGGAGGAGCAAAGCGAGCCGGCAAAGGGAAAGAATGGAGGTGCGAATTTTGGGGATCAATCAAGTACTTTACATAATTCGCATGGGGTTGACCTTCAGTAATCAGTATAGTCAGTCCTCCTGTTTAATCAGGGCATGTATGAACAAGTACTGTCACAGTCATAACCGGTGAGGGTGAGCGGGTACAATTTTTGCAAAATGGCAAAGGGATCGACGTAGTGTACGGTGGAATTAAATACACGACATCTAACGTTTAGCACACGAAAACACAAACGTTGCATGGACTAACCCAAGTATGATATCTCTTCTACGTGACTAAAATACTGGTATAACTTCTGTTCGTAGATGTGGAACGCGCGGACGGCGGTTCCGGCTTCCGCTCCGTGGCGGCCCCCATCACCAAGCCGCGTCCCGAGGGAGCCCCGACGGGACCGCCACAGCTGCAAAAGTGCTCGCAATGCGACAGGCTTCTCACGTATGGGGATTGATAAAGAAAACGTTTACGTGTATATGATTTTATGTTCTTTAATTCTAGCGGCGTGTTCGTGAAGGTCAGCGGCAAACCTCTGCACGCCGAGTGCTTCACCTGCTCCACCTGCAATTCGTCTCTTAAGAACGTCGGTACGGACTGTCTTCGATCAATGTCTGCGATTGAATCATTTAATTAAAACATGCTGTAGGCTATTTCAATATCGGTGGAAAGCTCTATTGCGAGACCCACGCACGCCAAGCCAAGGCTCAGGAAGTCATCGGGGGAGCTGCTCTTGGAGGTGGCGGCGGTGTCGCTCCGCCGCCCCCTCGCCCGCAGCCCCAGTCGCAGGCGCCGATGCCACCGATGCCTCAAGCTCAGCAGCAGGCGATGCCGGGCGCCTCCAAGTCCCAGTGGGACTCCACGCTGAATGCAAACAAGGCCGGGGCCATGTCGAACGCCGAGGACTTCACCAAGCAGTTCATGGAGGACATGTTCGGCAAGGGCGGTCCATCGGGTGGCGGCGGCGCTCCGGCTCCGCCCCCGCCCCAGCCTCAGTTCCGGCCTCAACCTCAGCAGCAGCAGCAGCAGCAGTTCCGACCTCAGCCGCAGCAGATGCAGATGCAAGGGGGCCAGCTGCAGGTTGACAGCTCCGAGGGCATCGACATGTCGTCGAACAAACCTAAGAAAGGTTCGGTAAAGTGACGTCTTTCCGGTCTCTTGACCAAATTCTGTTTTTCAGTCGGAGGCAGCTTCCAGTGGCCCCCGTCGAAGGAGGAGGAGGGCCAGGGTGCGACTGCCACGCCCATGTATCTGGACCCGGCGCACCCCAAGGTGGGCGGAGAGACGCTGCCGCCGGTGGCTCAGCAGCAACCCCAAGCGTATCAGGTATTTCAAACTTAGAATCTTCTATCATTAGTTTAGTCTCACAAATATCCTTAGCCCCCAGCCCCTTCTCACCAGCCGCAATCCATTCTGAAGCAGTCCTCGGCCTACTCCTCTTCTTCATCCTCCATGCAACAGTCGTCAACTTTCGGCTCGTCGGCCTCCAACGGGATGGCGAGAAGCGCCGCCCCGCCGCCGCAGATAGCTCAAGGTACATAGTCTGTGAAAGTCTTCAATCCGGAAGACGGCGTTCGAATCACATGCGTAAAACGTTCGCGACATCCAAAAGCTCCAGCTCCGCCGCCGCCAATGTCCGCACCCGCGCCGATGCCCCCGCCGGCTGCCGCGCCGCCAATGTCCATGATGCAGCAGCAGCAGCAGTCCTCCTCGTCGTCTTCCAAGTCTCAGTGGGAGTCGACCCTGAACGCCAACAGGGCTGGCGCGGCCGGCAACGCTGAGGACTTCACCAAGCAGTTCATGAAGGACATGTTTGGCGGAGGTGGTGGTGGCATGCCCATGCCGTCGATGCCGCCAGCGCCGGCTCCGGCTCCGGCCCCAGCCCCAGCAGCGCCCGCGCCCGCGCCTGCCCCGGCCCCAGCTCCGGCCCCGCCGATGGCAGCCCCAGCGCCTCCAAGCGGCCCCGGCGGAGGGATCAGGTCCACCACGCTGCCGGGCGTCAGGTTCCCGGACTTCACGCAGAAGTCGATGCCGATTCCTCAGGCCGCCCCAGCCGCGGCTCCGTCGGCTGGCGGCGGCGCCGGACCCGCTCCTCCGCTCGGCCCCGGACAGAACCTGATCGCGCCCAAGAGGGGCCGCGGAGAGCTGAAGCAGCAGACTGCCGGCATGAGGATTCCGTTGTGCGGAGCGTGCGGCGGACAAATCAGGTCCGTCTGCCTGGCGTGGTTCGGATTGTGGCCTTGTTTGCTCTTGGTTGCCTGCATCCCTTTCCCTCTAATCAACAAATTAACTGCGTGTGACTTGATACATGTTCTAACTACTTTTACTACCCTGCTAATAATTGATTCCAGAGCCCACTTCGACAGAGAAAAAGTCTTTCAAACCTCAGCCCTCGACGCCGGACAAGCCCATTAGAAAGAACAGCAACGGCATCGGCAGCAGAACGAACGGCTCAGACGGGTCCAACAAGAAACGCTACAGCGTCGCCACGGAAGCTCCCGCCGGCGCGGACAACGTCTGCGTGGTCTGCAAAACGGACAAGGGGTAATCTAACACCGATTGCTCGTGCCAGCCACATTAACCCTCGGATGCCTCAAATTCTTAAGCCAATTTCAATTCACTTTGCATAATTACAGGGGCCCGTTCATCACGGCGATGGGGAAGACGTGGTGCCCGGCGCACTTCAGCTGCTCCCAGGCCACCTGCCAGAGGTCGCTGCAGGACGTGGGCTTTGTCGAGGAGCAAGGTAGTATAAAATTAGGAAACATTAAGCCTCAGGAACTCGACGTTTACACGAATGCCTTTTCCAGACCACCTGTACTGCGAGGAGTGCTACGGCAAGTACCTGGC
>JAAUYK010034349.1_pt1 | contig 10367 bp, 9 predicted proteins | sample 7278021 | NCBI WGS metagenome assembly JAAUYK01 (sample SAMN14350223, study PRJNA611818) | marine sediment metagenome | isolation source: surface marine sediment (1.8m) | place: French Polynesia: Moorea | collected 2018-08
CAAGTCCGAGACCCTGTCGCCGCGGGCGATCGACGCGGTCCTGGGCATCGTGCTGCACGGCTCGGCCTACGTGACCTGGGCCTGCGGCAAGCGCTGGATCGAAGACGGCGCACCGGGCAACGTGCTCTCGATCGTCACGACCTACGCCTGGACCGGTTCGCCCTACGTCGTGCCCTCGGCCATGGCCAAGGCCGGCGTGCTGGCCATGACCCGCTCGCTGGCGGCCGAGTGGGGTCCCCACGACATCCGCCTCAACGCAATCGCGCCCGGGCCCTTTCCGACCAAGGGCGCTTGGGAACGGCTGATCCCCAGCGAGGAGGCCGAGCGCGCATGGCTGCGCCGGATCCCCCTCGGCCGGGTCGGCGAGCACCGCGAGCTGGCCGACCTCGCGGTCTACCTGGTGGCCGACGGCTCGGCCTACGTCAGCGGCGAGGTGGTCACCATCGACGGCGCCGGCTGGGTCAAGGGCGCCGGCCAGTTCTCGATCATGGAGAACCTGACCGACGAAGAGTGGGCGGCCATGCGGCCCAGGAAGAAAGAAGGCTAATCCTGAGGACCGACACCCTGCCGCTTCGTCCTGATTGAAGCGGCTCCGGTTCGCCGCTACCCTCGGCGCCGCGACGGAGCTTCCACGAGAAGGCGCTCGGCCATGCCCCTCGACGCCAAGACCGCTTCCGAGTGGGTCCATTCGACCTGCCCGCACGACTGCCCCAGCACCTGCGCGCTGGAGGTCGAGCGCCTGGCCGGGGGCCGCATCGGGCGGGTCCGCGGGGCCGGCGGCAATCCCTATACCGAGGGCGTGATCTGCGCCAAGGTCGCCCGCTACGCCGAGCGGGTCCACCACCCCGACCGCCTGACCCGCCCCCTGCGGCGGGTCGGCGAGAAGGGCCGCGGGATCGAGAGCTTCGAGGAGGTCTCCTGGGAGGCGGCGCTCGACGAGACCGCCGAGGCGCTCCTTAAGGCCGAGCAGCGCTTTGGCGCCGAGACGGTCTGGCCCTACTTCTACGCCGGCACCATGGGCCACGTGCAGCGCGACGGCATCGAGCGCCTGCGCCACGCCAAGGGCTACTCCCGGCAGTGGTCGACGGTCTGCACCACGCTGGCCGAGTCGGGCTGGCTCGCCGGGGTCGGCGTCAAGGCCGGCGTCGATACCCGCGAGATCGCCCAGTCCGACGTGATCGTGGTCTGGGGCGGCAACCCGGTGAACACCCAGGTCAACGTGATGAGCCACATCGCCAAGGCCCGGAAGGCGCGCGGGGCCAAGCTCGTCGTGGTCGACCCCTACCGCACCGGCACCGCCCAGCAGGCCGACCTGCACCTCATGCCCAAGCCCGGAACCGACGGCGCCCTGGCGGCGGCGGTCGGCCACGTCTTGCTGCGCGACGGCCTGGCGGACCGGGACTACCTCGGCCGGCTGAGCGACTGGGACGCCGAGATCGAGGCGCACTACGCGGCGGCCACGCCGGCCTGGGCCGCCGCGATCACCGGCGTGGCGGTTCAGGAGATCGAGGGTTTCGCCCGGCTCTACGGCTCGACCCGGCGCAGCTTCATCCGGGTCGGCTACGGCTTCTCGCGCTCGCGCAACGGCGCCGCCAACGTGCACGCCGTCTCCTGCCTGCCGACCATCACCGGGGCCTGGCAGGTCGAGGGCGGCGGGGCGCTGTGGGGCAACGGCGCGATCTACCACCTGGACAAGACCCTGATCGAGGGGCTCGACCGCCTGGACAAGTCGGTGCGGTCCCTCGACCAGTCGCGCTTCGGGCCAATCCTGACCGGCGACCGGCGCGACCTGGGCGCGGGGCCGCCGGTCACGGCATTGTTCATCCAGAACACCAACCCGGCGGTGATCTGCCCGGAGAGCGCCAAGTGCCTGGAGGGCCTGGCGCGGGACGACCTCTTCACCTGCGTGCACGAGCAGTTCATGACCGAGACCGCGGCCATGGCCGACATCGTGCTGCCGGCGACCACCTTCCTGGAGCACGACGACTACTACACGGCGAGCGGCCACACCTTCCTCCAGGTCGCGAAGGCGGTGATCCCGCCGCTGCCCGAGTGCCGCTCGAACCACGAGGTGGTCTGCGCGCTGGCCGAGCGCGTCGGCGCCGAGCACCCCGGATTCGAGATGACCGCCTGGGAGCTGATCGCCGCCACCTTCGAGGCCTCGGGCCACCCCTCGGCCGAGCAGGTCTGGCGCGAGCACTGGCTCGACTGCGCCGAGCCGTTCGAGAAGGCGCACTTCCTGGACGGCTTCGCTCAGCCGGACGGGCGCTTCCACTTCCGCGCGGACTGGCGCCGGGTCGGCCGCGACGCGGAGGCCATGCCGGCCCTGCCGGGGCATTGGGAGACCATCGACGCCGCCGACGCCGATCACCCCTTCCGCATGGTGACCGCGCCGGCCCGCAGCTACCTCAACACCAGCTTCACGGAGACGCCGGGCAGCCGGAAGCGGGAGGGCCGTCCGACGGTCTTCCTGCATCCCGAGACCTGCGGCCGCCTGGCCATCGCCGACGGCGCGCGGGTCCGGATCGGCAACCGTCTCGGCAGCGTCGTGCTGCACGCCCAGGTCTTCGACGGCCTCCAGCCTGATGTCCTGGTCGTCGAGAGCATCTGGCCCAACAGCGCCTTCGAGGAGGGCCGGGGCATCAATACCCTGGTCAGCGCGGACGCCGGGGCGCCGCGTGGCGGGGCGGTTTACCACGACACGGCGGTCTGGCTGAGGCCGGCCTGACGGTCCGCTCCCTCGTGGCTACCGCACGGCCTCGGGCGTCCCTAAATATAGTCTGTAGTGCTATCATCGGGGCCGTTTGAGCGGCGCGGCGCTTTGCGCCGTATATACCGTGTCGGCCGCCCGGGCGGTGCTTAAGCGAAGGAGAGATCGAGGGTGCCAGGCGACAGCAAGCTACCGAGCCGGAAGTCTTCCAGCGCGGAGATCGACAGCTTCCTGCGCAAGGTCGCGACCACGCCGAGCCCGCACACCCCGGGCCAGCGCGGGCGCCTGATCTTCGCCATGGACGCGACGGCCAGCCGTCAGCCGACCTGGGACCGCGCCAGCCACATCCAGGCGCAGATGTTCCAGGAGACCTCGGCGCTGGGCGGGCTGGAGATCCAGCTCGCCTACTACCGCGGCTTCGGCGAGTTCCACGCCAGTCCTTGGATCTCCGAATCCAAGGAGATGCTGCGCCGCATGACCAAGGTGTTCTGCCTGGCCGGCCACACCCAGATCGCCAAGCTGCTGAAGCACGCCGCCAAGCAGGCCAAGGCGGAAAAGGTCAACGCCCTGGTCTTCGTGGGCGACAGCCTCGAAGAGGACATCGACAAGCTCGGCCACCTGGCCGGCGAGCTCGGCCTGCTCGGCGTTCCCTGCTTCATGTTCCATGAGGGTTCCGACCCGATCGCCGCCAATGCGTTCCGTCAGGTCGCCCGGCTGTCGGGCGGCGCCTTCTGTCCGTTCGACGCCAACTCGCCCCAGCAGCTTCGCGACCTCTTGGCCGCCGTCGCGGTCTTTGCCGCCGGTGGGCGGCGCGCGCTGGCCGACTATTCCCAGCGTCACGGCGGCGTGGTCAAACAGCTGACCCACCAGGTGAAGTAGTGCCGGCGGCGGGCGCGGTCTCATGATCGCCTATTTCATACTCGGCATCGCGATTCTGGTCGCGTCGATCCTGCTCGGCCGCTGGTTCATCAACGCGGAGCCGAAGGACGTGCTCAAGGCCTTGCGCTGGGTGGCGCTGATCCTGGGCGGGCTTCTCGCCCTCGCCGCGCTGGCCTTCGCGCGCAGCCTGCTCGTTCCGCTGCTGATCTTCCTTGCCAGCATCCTGCTCGCCCGCGGCGGTCCGCTGTGGCAGCGGCTGAAGGCGGCCACCGGTCCGAGCCCGGGGCAGACCTCCGAGATCACCACCCGCTACCTGCGCATGACGCTTGATCACGACAGCGGCGCCATGAACGGCGAGATCCTCGAAGGCCAGTTCGCCGGCGGGCGGCTCGACGATCTCGACCTGCCGCAACTGCTCGCGCTGCTGCAGGAGTGCGCGGCGAACGACGGCCAGTCGGCGGCGGTGCTCGAAGCCTACCTTGACCGGACCCAGCCGGACGACTGGCGGGAGGCCGCCGGGGCCGATGCGGGCCGGGCCGGTGCCCAGGCAGGCCAGGGACCCGGCATCATGACCCGGGAAGAGGCCTATGCCGTCCTGGGTCTCCAGGAAGGCGCCGGCGAAAAGGAGATCCGCGAGGCGCACCGCCGCCTGATGCAGAAGATCCATCCCGATCTCGGCGGCTCGAATTACCTGGCGGCCAAGATCAACCAGGCGAAGTCGCTGCTGCTGGGCGAGTAGGTAGCCCCGCCGACCCGGCGCGAGGGGCCCGGCTCCGGTCCACCGAACGGCTGTTAATCAACTGATGTTACGCGGTTTCTGGGTGCGCTCCCCGCTTGTGCCGAGGGGTCGCCTGTGGCATACCCCGGGCTTTCAGTCACGCGCATAGAGCCGCCTTGACGCCGTTCTTCTCCCGGGGATCCGCCATATGACCACCGCCAAAACCACCGACCCCCGCCCGCTGCGCAAGGCGCTCTTTCCGGTCGGCGGGCTGGGCACGCGCTTTCTCCCGGCGACCAAGGCTATGCCGAAGGAGATGCTGCCGGTGGTCGACAAGCCGGTGATCCAGTACGCGGTCGAGGAGGCCCGCGCCGCGGGGATCGAGGAATTTATCTTCGTGACCGGCCGCGGCAAGACGGCGATCGAGGATCACTTCGATCACAGCTGGGAACTTCACGACAGCCTGCAGGCGCGCGGCAAGTCGGCCGAGTTGGAAGAGATCGAGCGGTTGCTGCCGACACCGGGCCAGGTCGCCTATACCCGGCAGCAGGAGCCGCTCGGACTCGGCCACGCCGTTTGGTGCGCGCGCAACCTGGTCGGCGACGAGCCCTTCGCCGTGCTTCTGGCGGACGACCTGATCCTGTCCGATCAGCCCTGCCTCAAGCAGATGGCCGAGGTCTATAACAAGATTGGCGGCAACGTGGCCGCGGTCATGGACGTGCCGCGCGAACAGACCTCGCGCTACGGCATCCTCGACGTGGTGAGCGACGACGGGCGTCTGGCGGCGGTCAAGGGACTGGTCGAGAAGCCGGCGCCCGAGGCGGCGCCCTCGACCCTCTCGATCATCGGCCGCTACATCCTGCAGCCGGAGATCTTCGACGAGCTCGATCGCCAGGAGAAGGGCGCGGGCGACGAGGTCCAGTTGACCGACGCCATGGCCCGGACGATCGGACGGATTCCGTTTCACGGCTTCCGCTTCGAGGGCACGCGCTTCGACTGCGGCAACAAGGCCGGCTTCCTGGAGGCCAACATCGCCTTCGCCCTGGCGCGGCCGGACCTGGCGCCCGAGCTGACCGAGATCCTCAAGCGCTATCAGCCCTCGTGATCGGTCCCGCGGCGGTCAGGATGCGCAGCACTTTCGCAAGCGAAGGACCGGCATGGTGCTACGCTAAGGGCCAAATTCTGGAGGATCGGAGAGAATGCGCATAGCGATGATCGGCACGGGCTATGTCGGGCTGGTGTCCGGGGCCTGCTTTTCGTCCTTCGGCCACGACGTGGTCTGCATCGACAAGGATGCCAAGAAGATCCGCGCCCTGAACGAGGGCGGCATTCCCATTTTCGAACCCGGGCTCGACAGGTTGGTGGCAGAGAACGCAGAGGCCGGGCGGCTGTCGTTCTCAACCGAGTTGGCCGGGCCGGTCGCCGAGGCCGACGCCGTCTTCCTCGCAGTCGGCACCCCGCGGGACGAGGCCGACGGCAAGGCTGACCTGCGCTACGTCTTCGCGGCTGCGCGCGAGGTCGCCCTCGCCATGGACGGCTACACCGTCGTGGTGACCAAATCGACCGTGCCCGTCGGGACCGGGCGCAAGGTCGCCGAGACCATTCGCAAGGCGCGGCCGGACGCCGCATTCGACGTCGTCTCGAACCCCGAGTTCCTGCGTGAGGGCGCCGCTATCGAGGACTTCATGCGCCCAGACCGCGTGGTCCTCGGTTGCGAGGCCGAGCGCGCCAAGGAGGTCATGAAGCAAATCTACCGGCCGCTCTATCTCAACGAGACGCCGATCCTGTTCTCGACCCTGGAAACCGCCGAGCTGACCAAGTACGCCGCCAACGCCTTTCTCGCCACCAAGATCACGTTCATCAACGAGATGGCCGACCTCTGCGAGCGGGTCGGCGGCGACATTCAGCAGGTGGCCCGCGGCATCGGACTCGACCGGCGGATCGGCTCGAAGTTCCTGCACCCGGGGCCGGGCTACGGCGGGTCGTGCTTCCCCAAGGACACCGAGGCGCTGGTGCAGACGGCGCGCGAGGCCGGCGGCGGGGTACGGATCGTGGAGACCGTGGTCGCGGTCAACGAGGAGCGCAAGAAGAGCATGGCCGGGCGCGTGATCGAGGCCTGCGGCGGTTCCGTGAGCGGCAAGACCCTCGCGGTGCTCGGTTTGACCTTCAAGCCGAACACCGACGACATGCGGGCGGCCCCGAGCCTCGATATCGTACCGGCGCTGCAGGCGGAGGGCGCCGCCATCCGCGCCTACGACCCGGAGGGCATGGGGGCGGCCGAGCCGCTGCTCGGCGGCGTGGTCTGGTGCGAGGACGCCTATGACGCCATGCGCGAGGCCGACGCCCTGGTGATCATCACCGAATGGAACCAGTTCAGGGCGCTCGACCTGGCGCGCGCCAAGCAGCTGCTGCGCCAGCCGATCCTGGTCGACCTGCGCAACATCTACATGCCGGGCGAGGTCGCCGCCGCCGGCTTCCGCTACCGCTCGATCGGTCGGCCCGGACCCTTGGACCCGCAGCAGGTTCGGCAGGAGGCCGTGTGATGACGATCTCGGAGCATCGTTTCGACCCCACGATCCTGCGCGACTACGACGTCCGCGGGGTCGTCGGCAAGACCCTCTCGGCACAGGACGCCGAGGCGCTGGGCCGCGCCTTTGGCACCGTCATCCGGCGGCGCGGCGGGTCGGCGGCGGCGGTCGGCTACGACGGTCGCCTCTCGTCGCCCGAACTGGAGGCGGCGCTGGTCCAGGGCCTCGCGTCGGCCGGCGTCGATGTGCGGCGGGTCGGCCGCGGCCCGACGCCGATGCTCTACTACGCGACCCACGCCCTGCCGGTCGACGGCGGCGTGATGGTGACCGGCTCGCACAATCCGCCCGACTACAACGGCTTCAAGATGACCCTCAAGAAGGCCGCTTTCTTTGGCGACGACGTCCGGAATCTGGGGCGCATCGCGGAGGCGGGAGACTTCGAATCGGGCCGAGGCGAGATCAGCGACCATGCGGTGTTCGACAGCTACGTCGAGCGCCTGGCGCAGGACTATGACGGGATCCGGGACCTCAAGGTCGCCTGGGACGCCGGCAACGGCGCCGCCGGCGAGGCCATGGCCGCGCTCACGCAGCGCCTGCCGGGCCGGCACCTGCTGCTGAACGAGACCATCGACGGGCTGTTTCCGGCCCACCACCCCGATCCGACCGTGGAAGCGAACCTGCGCCAGATCAAGGAGCTGGTGCTCGCCGAAGGTTGTGACCTCGGCGTGGCCTTCGACGGGGACGGCGATCGAATCGGCGCGATCGACGGACAGGGCCGCGTTCTCTGGGGCGATCAGATCATGCTGCTGATGGCCGAGGACATCCTGAAGCAGCATCCCGGCTCAACCTTCATCGCAGACGTCAAGGCGAGCCAGGCGCTGTTCGACGGGATCGCCGCGGCCGGCGGCGACGCCATCATGTGGAAGACCGGCCATTCCCTCATCAAGTCGAAGATGGCCGAGACCGGCGCGCTGTTCGCCGGCGAGATGAGCGCGCACCTGTTCTTCGCCGACCGCTACTACGGCTTCGACGACGGCCTCTACGCCGCGGTGCGCCTGATCGGCGCGGTCTCCCGCTCCGGCCGCAGCCTGGCCGACTACCGGGACGGCCTGCCGCCGCTGGTCAACACGCCGGAATTGCGGTTTCCCTGCGCTGAGGACCGCAAGCAGCCGGTGATCAGCGAGGTCAAGAAGCGCTTGGCCGCCGAGGGGGCCGAGGTCAACGAGATCGACGGGGTGCGCGTCAAGACCGATGACGGCTGGTGGCTGCTGCGCGCCTCCAACACCCAGGACGTCCTGGTCGCCCGCTGCGAGGCCGCCGACCAGGCGGGGCTCGCCCGCCTAAAGGCCGCGCTCTCGGCGCATCTCGAGGCCTGCGGCCTTTCCCTGCCTGCGGACTGACCCCGGGGCGGAGCGTGCGGTTCTTCTTCTACGGCACCTTGATGGACGACGACGTCTGCCGCGCGGTGCTCGGCGAGCGCTGTCGCCAAATGCGGGTGGAACCGGCCGTTCTGCCCGGCTATCGGCGGGTGCGGGCGGCCCGCGGCGACTTTCCGGTCCTGACCCGACGCAGCGGCCGGCGGCTCGACGGCCTTCTGGTCCGGAACCTGCCGGGCGACGCCCTGCTCGCCATCGCCCATTACGAGGGCCCGGACTACGCGCCGCGCCGCGCCACGGTCATCGACCGGAACGGCGGGCGCCATCCGGCCTGGATCTTCATGCCGCGCCGCGGCCGGGTCGTCTCGGCGCGGCCCTGGCGCTTCGATCGCTGGCAGAAGCACGGTAAGGCCCGGCTCCGGCCCCGGCTCGAACGCTGGATGCTGGAGTTCGGCGCCTTGACCCTGCAATCGGTCGACACGCCGTGGCACGTCAAGCGGCAGATTCTCGCCCTTTGCCGCGAGCAGGAGGAAATGCTCAGCGCGCCGCCGGCTCCTTGAGCGATTCGCCCTCCGCGCTCTCCGCCGGCAGCGGCGCCAGAAGCCAGCCGAAAATCAGGGTTGCGAGCACCGATCCCACGAGCTGAGCGACAATAAAGCCGGGCACGTGGGCGGGCAGGATGCCGGAAAAGGTGTCGGTGAAGCCCCGGGCGATCGTCACCGCGGGATTGGCGAAGGAGGTCGAGGCGGTGAACCAGTAGCCCGCCGTGATGTAGAGGCCAACGGCGAAGGGCACGACCGGCGGCCGCCAGCGCACACAGGCGAGGATGGTCGCGACCAAGCCGAAGGTCGCGACGATCTCGGCGAACCACTGGGCGGGGCCGGTCCGGCTGTTGGTCGAGAACTGCAGGACTGCCTCCTCGAACATGAAGTGGGCGGCGAAGACGCCGGCGAGCCCGCCGACGACCTGCGCGCCCACGTAGAGAAGGGCGTCGGGTGGCGATATCTGGCGGCGAAGCGCGAAGCTGAGGGTTACCGCCGGATTGAAATGGGCCCCCGAGATCGGTCCGAAGACCAGGATCAGGACGACGAGGATCGCCCCGGTCGCGATGGTGTTTCCGAGCAGCGCGATGGCGACGTTGCCGCCCGCCAGGCGCTCACCCATGATGCCCGAGCCGACCACGGTGGCGAGCAGCAGAGCGGTACCCAGTGCCTCCGCCGTCAGGCGCCGGGGCTTGTCGAAAGTGTGGACCACCAATCTAAGCGTCTTGCTTTGCGGCGCCCGCGGTGGAGCGCCCGATCTCTTCGAGCCGCTTCTTCAGGGTCAGGCGGTCCAGGGACTCCATGGGCAGATTGGCGAAAACGCTGATGCGGTTGGAGAGCATGCGGAAGGCTTCGGCGAAGGCGATCCGCTTCTCGGCCTCCAGGCCGTCCTCGGCCGCCGGATCGGGCAGGCCCCAATGCGCGCTCATCGGGTGACCGGGCCAGACCGGGCAGACCTCGTCGGCCGCGTTGTCGCAGACTGTGAAGACGAAATCTATCGGTGGTGCGCCCTTCTCGGCGAACTCCGCCCAGTCCTTGGAGCGCAGGTCCTTAACCGGATAATTCTCGCTCTCCAGCAGCTCGAGGGCGTAGGGGTTGACCTGCCCGGCCGGGTGGCTGCCGGCGCTGTAACCCCTGAAGCCGTAGCCCCGCGAGCGGTCGCCGCCGATCCGGTTCATGATGCACTCGGCCATGATGCTGCGCGCCGAGTTGCCGGTGCAGAGAAAAAGCACATTGTAGATCTTCCCGCTCATCGATCCCTCCCTCGTTTCAGTCATCGCAGAGATCCGACTGCGCGGTCAGTTCGCCGCAGATCTCGGGGTGCCCTTGGCAACAATCCTGGGTCAGGAATGACAGGACCCGCCGCGTGCCCTCGACGCTCACGGCATAGAAGATATGGCGCTGGCGGCGCCAGGCGTGAATGAGTTCCGCGCCCTCGAGCTGACCGAGGTGGAACGAGAGGCTGGATGGCGCCATGTCGAGCCGCCTGGCGATTTCGCCCGCCGCCAGCCCGCTGGGGCCTTGCCGCATCAGCAGACGGAAGATCGCGAGGCGATGCTCGCTGGCCAGGGCGGCGAGCGCCCGTGTCGCTTGCTTCGGATCCATGGTTCGAAA
>JAAUYK010058201.1_pt1 | contig 10366 bp, 6 predicted proteins | sample 7278021 | NCBI WGS metagenome assembly JAAUYK01 (sample SAMN14350223, study PRJNA611818) | marine sediment metagenome | isolation source: surface marine sediment (1.8m) | place: French Polynesia: Moorea | collected 2018-08
CCATGTACGTATAGGGATCGAACGTTGTATGGAAATGCGATCGATCGTAGTTGTCTCGAATAAAGTCCCTCGTAAGTTAGAAATCGAATTATATTGGATTTCACTAGTGATTGGGTTTAATTGTTTGTGGATCGTGTTGCTAGAGCCTGATGTCTACCTTCGTCATTGTATTATCATTGAACAGTACTAGTACATAATACTATATGTCCAGTGCGTCTGCTTATCGTGTTCGATAATGAGTTCATTATCTAACTTGTCGACTGTCGTAGAAACAACACTTAAACAGGTAGTGGAGATTATCAAGTGAAGCAGCATGATGCGAGCTTCCGTCGTCTTCCTATTTGTGGCCATGGGATGGTCTGCCAATGCCCAAGATAGTAAGACCTACAGTCTAGCACCTAATTTTTTCCGGTTTCCAAGTACGTAAAACACTCCTTGCTAGGCCACTACCTGATGACTGTTGGCGGCTGCTGCGGCCGCACCGACATCGTGGAGATCGTTTCGCTCTACCCTGACGAGCACCCGCTGCCGGAGTGCATGCAGCACCTAGACGGATTCCCCTACAGGCACATGGAGGGCGCAGGGGCAGCGATCATGCCAGGTATGTATATTTTTCAGCTGTCCAAGGCTGCTTGCATGCAACTAGCATCTTAATTCCGTATAGGCATGGTTCCTCTGATCTGCGGCGGCCAGCAGTCCGACGTACCCGCGCCGACCGACACGTGCCACCGCTACAACTACACGACGGACACGTGGGATCTAATCGGGAGGATGCCGTGGGCGACCATCGACGCGGGGTCGGACTACCACCCCAGCTGGGGACTGGTCATCGCCGGGGGCGGCTTCGGGCCGCCGGGCGGGGTCATTCTAACTCAGGACGGAAGGCTATTCGAGGTAATGAGTTAAGCAACCACCTGGTTCTGCTAAAGTGTACCCTGGTATAGGAGCTTCCCGGCATGCCTGACCTCCGCTCCCGCCACTGCGCCGCCATCATCGACGACGACCAGCTGGCCGTGGTCGGCGGCCAAGAGTACCCGGTCATGTACCGGCCGCACGTCTACAGCCGAGCCACCGGAGAGTGGGACTTCCTCATGGACATGGACGAGAACAGGGCTAGGTTCGTAGAAATGATTAATACGAAGCCTTTTTGCTACGAATCCCTTTCAGGTATGGTAATGCATGTGGAGTAATCGAAACTGAGACCGGCGCCAAGGAGCTCGTCGTGGCCGGAGGTCATTATGCCTACTCCGACGCGCCCGTTGCATGGGTGGACATTTACAACTTTGAAACGCATTCCTGGAGGACAGCCCGTAAGGAGACTTTGTTTAACGCAATTGCGCTTATAAAGCGGCCTCTTTTTAGCCGATCTCCCCGTGGAAATGGGCGACAGCGTGGCCGTCCCCTACGGCGACACTTTCGTCCTCGTTGGCGGCCACGGCGACGACGGAGAGAGGATCTACAAGTTCGTTCCCGAGACCGAGGGCTGGGAGGTGGTTCCCGGCCGGCTGGACTACCCCAGGTCCTACGTCACTGCCATGTTTGTTGATCCTGAGTCTTTTCCAAACTGCTAGTCTCTAATAATGTCGCAGGAATAGGTCTCGTTCACGAACAATTAAGTCTCGTATATTCAAGTGACTTACATTCCACAGTTACATATATCAAAACTTTTAGATTGGCGGGCAAAGCAAGCTGTTACGGCCCTCAATATTGTTGCTTCCACTTCCATTTTCTGACTATGTCGTAGTGGTGTAGTATTGAAATCGCGTCGACTGCTATCACACTATTTAGGAAAGATCATATGACAAAAGCGCTGCTCACTGGGCAATGGCGGCCACGGCGACGGCCGCGGCCGGATGTCCCTCCGCCACGTGCCGCTCGATGTCGGCCCTCTCGTGGCAGACGAAGCTGCACTGCGCGCACCTGAACGTCTGCCTGTGGGTGAGCACGTGCTTGGAAAGGTAGTCCTTGCGCACGAAGCCCTTGTCGCACAGCGGGCACTGGAAGTTCTTCGCGCCGTGCGTCGCCTCGTGCTTCCGCAGCGTGCTCGCCTCGCCGAAGCGCTTGTCGCAGAACGGGCACGCGTAGGGGGCCTCCTTGGTGTGCGACCGGTGGTGCGTGAGCAGCTTGGAACGGTTGCCGAGCACCCGTGAGCACAGGCAGCAGGTGCGCAAGTCGAGGTGGCGCTCGCTGTGGTTCGCCAGGCTGGCCGGGTCGCCGAACTCGAGCTTGCATACTCGGCACTGGGTCGGGGAGCATTCGCCAGCAGTCAGTGCTGGACTACTCTTCGGTAACGAGGGGAGCAAGTCGCTCTTGACCTCCTCGTCTTCCCTCATCCTGTTCAGGTCTTCCAGGAGCAGCGGCGACGCGAACAGCACGTCGCTGTCCTCCCTGCACTTCTCCCTCAGCGTCTGGCAGTAGTGCTGCTGGTGCCTGCTCAGCGTGGCCCTGTGCGCGTAGTTCTTGCCGCATCCGCTGCACTGGAACGGCTTCTCCTTGCTGTGCTTCCGCCGGTGGCAGTCGAACTTGGTGCGGTGGGCGAACCGCTTCGAGCACTGGCAGCACCGGTTCTGCCTCTCAGAGGCCGCCGTGTGCGCCTCCAGGTCAGAGTAGGTGGCGAACACGAGCTTGCACACGGGGCAGTGAGGGCTCAGCGTGCCCGTGGAGGAGGCGCTGCGGGCACTCAGAAGAGTCGACGATGTGGAGCTGTAACAGACGGAAGATCTATTAGCATTGGCAGAGCAGCGGGGAATATGAAGCTAGCTAACTTGATCGATCGACATGATGTCTCCTTTATTTAATCAACTCACCTGGTAGAGACAGATGATCCGCCGGAGCTCTCAATGCCGCTGTCAGACTCGCTCGACGACGGCGACGCGGGGGTGGCCGGCTCCTCCTCCAACGCTGAGGTCAGCTCGAAGAGGTCCTCGTCCTTGATCAGGATATTCGACGCCGGCAGCATCAGGTCGTCCAGGTCCATGTCGGACCAGACCGGCGACGGAGGCAACAGGTCTTCTTTGGGTGGCGACTCGGGCTGCGACTGAGGCGGCGGAGGCGGTGCGGGGAAGCCTAGCAGGAGATCCATCGTCGTGCTGTTTGAAGAATGGATTCCAGACGCTATGATGAGATCTGCTGAAAAGAGAGACGATGGAGAACGTGGTTACAATTCGGCCGATTGGTCACGCGACATGTGAGCTTTGATGGCTTATAAAGGGGGCTCGGATGACGCGGCATGGTTTTCTATCATTAGCCCTGGAATGTGGCCACAACGACGTAACCAATTCGGCCTTCACAAAATAATTACCGGTTGTCCAATTTTAATACTAAATGAGCAGCGTTAACTACGTAGTATGTAATATTCCACGCTGTTCATGCCCCAGTTACCGCACCGCGCGCACCGTGCATGATAAATTGGCGCCCCGGCCTAATGAGACACCTTGGGCTCAGACTAACAAATGAGGACCATCGGAGCGGACGACGCTTTACTAGCTATGTCTGTCTGTCTGTGCGATGACTCGGGACTTTTTGTCCGTCCGCCCCGTCCCGTCGCCGTCTCGTTATATGAATTGGATCCGGATATGTAGTTACGTGTTGAGAGGCGGATAGCAGGCAGGGGAACGACGACGAATACGGCTCGTTTATCAAACGCTCCCATCGTTGCTCGGTCCAAATTGGACGGAAAGAGGAGGTGGAGGAGGCGGTGGAGAGCCGGTCAGAGACTTCTTTCTTGTGGCTGGCTCGGATCGGCGCACAGTGGGCACTCTCGTGAGCGCCTTAACGAGCTCTCTACAGTTCTTTTCTCCGCCTGTAACCAGTGTGCGTCGACGCGTCAATCAAAGGGGCTTCTTTTTTTGCCACCTACCTCTCTTTGATGAGAGCGCATAGACAAGATTGATACATAGGGGAGGTGAATATGGGCAATGTTGGTCAAGCAGTGGATTCAACATTTTAAATAGAACATATGAAAGCCAACCCTGGATAGGTTGGATAAACCGAGATGGTTAAGAGATTTTTTTCTCTCGCTCTCTCCTCTCCTCTCCTTGCCGTCCATTCCGACGTCGTCGGCGGCGGCAAAAAAGAGGCAGAACGAATAGATATCGCACGCACCTCAAGCGGCGAGAGGAGCCAAGACGCTGAGAGGAGGCAAGAGCGCCAATTTCCGGGAGGAGGATGGCTGACCATCGAAGCTAGCTGCCTCCTGAATAGATTCCCCGTGCCCACTTCTAAGTCAATATAGTATCGGCCGCCGTCGATAGCCCCGATAGCGATAGAGAGTCACGAAACGCTGTGCAGCGTCGTAAAAAGCCGCCATATCGGATGCTACTTTATAGCTAAGCTTTCCCTACATTTGAATGTCCACCTGGTATAACCGCGTGCGTAAATCTGAAACGCGGCCCTAAATCTTACCCCTCCTCTTTTCCATTTCATGCCGTCTTCGCCTCGCTGGCAGGCTGCATGGCTACCGGTCTTGCGCGCATGGCCTAGCTGTTTCACGCGCGGGACTATTCCCTCACTCCCTTCTTTTCGCCGCACGTACGTCGACACACCCGGCGGCCGCCGCCTTCCTTCAAATGGGTTTTCCTTCTCCCTGGAGGACCCGGGCAAGGAAGGAGAGAGAGGGGAAGGAGGCGAGATTGCCTAGAAAGTGGCATAGTGTGCGAGTACGTAGAAGTGGGAACTAGAGGAGTAGGAGAGATCCAATCGCGAGAAAGACTTGCTATTTTCAACCAAAGTGCACCGACTTTTGTTTCGCAGTTGCGATCGAAATAGATCGGCTAGGTACTGGTTCCGGTCTCTTTTCTGTGCTGAGATCGACGTCTTCGATGGATGCTCCCTCCCTCTCCCGATCCGCTGACACAGCCGGAGAGAGCGACGGAAAGGGAGCGAAACCCTGATTAATGGAGCCAGTCGGATCGGTCGACCTGCTTCGTTCATCCCCTACCTCAATGTGCTGCTGCTGCTGCTTTACTTCCAACCCTTGGCAAAGCAGCTACGAAAGGAGCTAGGGGGTAAGAAAAACTCTCTCGGCGGAGGAGGGGACACTGCAGGAGACACAGCTAGCAAGAATGGTGGGAAGGGAAGGAGGAAGTTTGGGGGGAAAAGTAAACAGGGTTTTCGCGGTGGACCGTCCGGGACCACCAACCTTGGCTGGCTTCCTGTTCGCCCGCCCGCCGGGGGGTGGAATGGGTGGCCGCGCCGCCGCCGAAATTGATGTTCCTGCTACCGATACAGGTCGAATCAGCGTTGCCAATCATGCTTTAGATGTGAGCACAATGCCTACGATCTGACAGGTCATCGTTGCCAGCAATCCTGAATAGCTAAGAACATGCGTCCGCCCAACTTCCATCGATGTCGATGGTAAAAAGGGTCAGATCTCATCTCGTCCGCTGTGCGCCCGCCCCGACGTCAGATTTGAGATATGCTGGGCTGGCAGCTGGATATAAGCTCGGGAAGACGGCCGGCCGGCCGGAGGCATTGAAATAAGGCGTGGCAAGCAAAAAATGGGCACGGACACGAGGCACTGACGACGTACGCTCAACCGCCGGGTGGTCGGAAGGGATTTAATTCATCGTCTAGGAAAATGCGTGTGGAAGGCAACTCTGCACTGCCCAAGGACTTCGGGTAAGAGCTCTACTGTAGTAGTAGTCAGCACTCCCTTTGACGGCCTTTAAAAAGTCTTTTCACGGCTCTCCCTTCCTTCCTTCCTTGCCGCCTTACGTTCGTTCGTCCGACCGCATTTTCCGGCCAGTGGATGTGGTACGCGAACGTCCGCTGCTCCAGTGATTCCAGTTTTCTGCCAACTGTCAGTTTGCTTTCTCTGCGCGACGGTCTAAACGCCACTGACATGAAGGAAGCTAGTAGGTTTTTTACGGCCGCAGCCGCGATGTCGTTTGCAGTACACACATGCGATCGAATGTACGTACAGCGGACAAGAACGCGACTTCTGGACCATGGGAGCGCATTTAACTCAGGGCAAAGGCATAATACGAATCTAGAAAATGGCAATGTTTGTTGGCATGCAAAGAAGGCCATCGAGACATTGTTGTAGAAAGCAGGAAAAAATGGCCGCGCCCAGGTTGAAATGTGTCTCCTCGTTTGTCGTAATGCCCTCCCTAATGGAGTGGAGTAAACCAACCGGCCGGACTAAGGAAATAAGGCGACCACGGCATAGGGTCCGTCTACCTACCTACCTCTTGGCCTGCCCGCGCCGAGCACTTAACTTAATTTGGCCATCTAGGGTGCCGGGCGAAAGGCGCAAGTGGGGGTTAGGCAAACAACTTTTTGGTAGCTTGGGAGGGGGTTACAGCGGGCAGAGTTTTACGTTGAAGAAGACGCCACCGACTGCTAAATTCTTAACCGGTCTCTCCAATGTCCGAGCGAGCGAGCTGTAATCGCTGCCAAATGTGACACACGGGTGGCGATCGACGTCCGTCCGTCCCGTCCGCTCTAGCTCCCCTCCCCTTTTCCAACTCGATTGATCTCGTCCAGTTCGGAAATGTCTCCCATATGGCCGCTAAATCTCCTATGGCAGCAACCAAAGTTGAAGGAAAGAAAGAGCTCGGCGGCCGTGTGGCCAGATTTGCACTATTTTTTTGGAAAAAGTAGATGAATCGACTTGGTTTCAACTTGGTACTAGTACAGTCCGCACTTTCTAAATATTTCGCAAATAAAATGTTTTACTATACAATATCTGGCATTATCGGCTGTCAGACAGCGATCACGTGAAATGGCGGAATATGGGCGCATTTAGGTTGGAGCGAGCGAGCGCGCAGATGGAACATGCTGATAATAACGCGAGTCATGTTTATATTATGTTCAGTACGGTGCGTACGTACGTGTAGAGAGAGCTGCGGACAGTGCGGAGGCGACTATATTAACTGCAGCGGCGGCGTTGCCATATCGCACCGGAAAAGGCTCCTAGCCCTATTTTTAAATGGGCCGGGCAGAGAGAGAGAAGCGACCTATAGGAGCAAATGGCCGCAAAGCCGAAAGAGGGAAGGCGCGCACGGCGATAAATTTAAGCCCGCAGAAATTGTGTCGCAATAAAGCTAGCTAGCCAGACCCATTTGGCCGACGATGGCCGACCGACCGACCGACCGACCGAGGGGGCCGGGTCGTAACTTTCGGAAGAAAAGTATCACTCATAATTTCCCCGTCCGTCCGTCCGTCCGTCTCGCCCTTCTGCGTACGGGCGATACGCACTGCTCATACGAAATTGGCCCCATATAATTTCGCCGCTGCCGCCCGTTCGAACTTTGTAGGGAATCCTTGCCTAAATCCCCCTTTTTTCTGTCCTCTTTTGATTTTTTACGCAGCCATAGCGTCGGCGCAGCAGCAGCGGCGGGCTTCAAATTTCGATCACGTCCCCTTTCTCCGGCCGGCGGCGGCGTCTGCGAATCTTCCTGCCGCCGGAAGCGGACGCGGCGCGTACGGACGAAGGGATCTCCGCAGAAAAGAATATACTACGCACCATCAGATCGTATGTGTTTAACATATGATAGCCTTCGGGGGCTTGGCATGTTCTGTCAACCCTTTGCCGAAAGTAGGGCTACCGTACCGATGGATCGTAACGTCGATCTCACCCGCCGCCCGCGCTCCTATCTGGCTTCCTTCTCTTTCCCTCCCCGCCTGCACCCCGCTCCGCCCAAATAATATGCTAATCTCTTCTTTAAATGCCATAAAAGGAACACGGTGTCGCTAAGCGCGTTTCCAAGTGCGAACAATTTCATGGACTTTAGGCCTGCTGCTCTTCATAGGCTTCACGAATTTCTTGAAAAATTATATACGTTCCTATAGTACGTATGCCCGGCCCCCTGTGCGCATCTAGTCTCAGCCGGGCGTAGTCCCATAGCGATGCGAGAGGAGGAAAGAGTCATCCTCCTCCAATTCGGAAGAAAAGGAAAGAGAGCAGCCAGCCAGAGATCGAACGAACGATGCTTGCCAAGAGACAATGGGATAGAGACTAGCTACGCGGACAAAATGCTCTTCAAACGGACGAACGAACGGACGAGAATCGAATTAAAGGGGCGACCGACCGACCGGAGTAGCTAAAGCTAGGGAGCAAGATTAAAATCCCATTGCCCCGATTCAGGCCATTAAGCCAAAGTGGACGGACGGACGGCCGGACAGGAAACGATCCGAAAAAAGAGACAAGGCTTTTTATGGCCGTGAAAACGAACAGACTTGACATTGTCGTTCCGTTCCGTTCCGACGTGGCATGGCTTGATTCGTAGATTCGGCTCCAATTGAGAGAAGTTTTCCCGTCTAGCTGCGCTTACCGTAAACTGTTTGATGTAGCGGTTAATGTTGCCGGCTCCTTTTAACTGTTTTTGCTAGCGGCTTCCGCCGGCCCTGACCAACGCCGCTCACAGAGACACACAACTTGTTCGTCATCATTCGTTCCCCTTCAGTCTCAGTCTCGTCAACTCTCTCAGCCGCGGCGTTCCTTCTCTAACGAGCTCTTTTGAGCAACTAACGGAGAGAGACGAGCGGACCGACAACCGGCGAGCGGCGACCGGACGATCAGCTGTTTGCGGCGGCGGAGGAGGCGACGACGGAGGAGAAAGAGAGCGCTCCCTCTTTCTCTCGCCTCTCTCTCCTTCCTCTCGGTCGCGATCGCTCCCTCGCCAGACGACGGACGAATGCCGCCGCCGCTTCGACTTGGTGTCAACAAACAACGCGGCCAGCAGCCCGACATGAACCTACTGGCGAACCAGTTGTACCATATAGCCCCTAAACTTGTAAAATGTAAAGTTTTCTTCCATGAACCAGCAGAGTCCACGAACGCTATCATAGGCAGTACGTAATAAGAAAATAGCACCACAGCCTCAGATCGTTAACGACGGGTTCGGTCTCCGAGCGGCTGTAATACAATTTCTCCCTTCGTCTCCCCGAAAAAGTTGCTCGGATCGGGGGAAAGCTGGCTAGAAGAACGATTGAGTAGGCGATGAGCGATGGTCGAGATAATGAAAATCGTCGTCGTCTGTTAAAAGGGAGGAGCCGGCTGGATGGATGGATGGTCGGTCGGACGACGCGGCGTCTCTCACTGACTGCGGTTGACTGCTGGCCGGCTGGCTACTGGAATTGAGCAGTTGGTTGGCGCTGGTTGTTTGGGGGCCGAGCTAGGGACGAATAAACAGTGGAAAATAATTGTGGAAATTTCGTTCTGTGGATTTTGCCATTTTTGAAGCTGGTTGCTCGTAACAGTGGCCGCTGCCAATTCATTCTCGCTGCCACAGAAATTTCGATATCTATCCGTGACCGATCCGAGCGGTCACAGCACCATGCAGTCGACTCGACATGGCGTTGCATTTGTTGACGCCGTCTCGCCCCCGCTGTCTGCCGCCTTTCCGCTCGCTTCGACTTTTGTGGGAAAACCGATGCAGCTAGCTAGAAAGTTCCCCGACGTACCATTGAGATGGATGCGACCGGGCCAACTGATGCGAGATCGATCCGAGATACATACTGACAATGGGGGAAGGGGTTGACATGGAGGGCAGAATGCGCTAGCTGTTAATACGAATGGGCCAACGGAAGGGGGAACATTGGAGGCGCCGTAGCTTTGGCAATGCTGGCGATAAAGTATCGCTCGTTTTGTTCGTTCGCCGCTACGTTGGTTGGCACGCGCGATTAGGCAGCAGCCGACGACAATACGAGCACGAACGGTACAAGGTTGGAAAAATACGTACGGCTATGTGGGCCAATATTGGGTTAAACATGCCCGCTCGTTTGCATTAAAGCATGGCGAAATGGAGTGAGACTCATATTCGTTCCGGCTTGTCTCTCTCATTCCGCAACGCTGGTCGAGGATGATCAATCCAAAAGTGTAGCGGCCAGGCGGAGCGGACGCGTGTACGTCTGTCCCATAATCCGGCCAGAATCTCCGACGGCCGCCCGTACGTCTGTCCGAATAAATTATCTTGCAGCTCGTACGAGGAGGAATTATTCGGGCAAATCCCATCGAGATAGCCGGCTAGCTGGCAGCAAACGCCTGCCCCGGCCGGCCCTTCATTTACATAATTACAATCGCGAGCTGGAGGGCAGTCAGTCAGTCATTCTTCTTGCGTAAGTATAAGTCGCCCACCACTAATCCGGGCCATTAAGAATGCAGCTCTTTCCGGTCGCTTCTTCCTGCTCCTCCCCGGTTTGATCTCATTTGTAGACGGTTCATATTATTGCCAGCAATTATTTACAACATTTCTACAGTTTCCAGCCTACAAAGTTATTATTGGCAGCCTGAGGGCCTCCTGACTCAATGTTAGAGAGGCCCTCAGGCTGCCAATAATAACTTTGTAGGCTGGAAACTGTAGAAATGTTGTAAATAATTGCTGGCAATAATATGAACCGTCTACAAATGAGATCAAACCGG
>JAAUYK010078271.1_pt1 | contig 10366 bp, 7 predicted proteins | sample 7278021 | NCBI WGS metagenome assembly JAAUYK01 (sample SAMN14350223, study PRJNA611818) | marine sediment metagenome | isolation source: surface marine sediment (1.8m) | place: French Polynesia: Moorea | collected 2018-08
CCCCTCAAGGAGGAGGCGAACAAGCCCAGGAAGGCCAACAGCAGGGAAAAAGCAAGAGGAAGAACCGAAACAAGAACAAGGAGGGCAAAGAGGAGAAAAGTGAGGGCGGTCAGCAAGGCCAACAGCTGCAGCCCCAGGCCCAGCAACAGCAGGGTGGCGAGGGCGCCGGAAGCAAGAAGAAAAAGGGAGGCGAGCAGAAACAGCAGGCAAAGCAACACAACGGCGTCGGAGGTGATGAGGGACACCAGGGAGGCGGCGGCCAGCAACAGCAACAGCAAGGCGGCGGCCAGAACAAGGGCAAGAACCGCCGCGGTGGCAACAAAGATGATCAGAAGGGACGCCAACAGCGAGGAGAGGAACAGCAGCAGCAGAAACACCAGCAGAATCAGCAACAGGACGACAGGAACAAGTCTGGAAACAACCGCCAGTTCCGCCGAGGAGGCAAGGGTGGGAGAGGGGAGCCAGGCTCTTCCAGAAGGAATTCGCCTTCCTCGTCGAGGCAGGAGACTCCGTCGTCTCGTGCCAGTTCGCCGCAGCATCACCACCAACACTCTGCACCCGGCGGCGGAAGGCGCGGAGGTGGAGGAGGCGGCGGCCAAAGACACCACTCGCCCGACGCCGGCCCGCCCATGTCCTACCAGAAGAACCGGCCTGGGGCGCGCACGCCCAGTCCAAACAGACGACTTTCCCAGAGCTCTGGCCGCAGTTCTCAGATGACAGGAGGCGGTAGGAACCGGGGATCTGGCCATAGCCCACCGGCCGCTGTCACCAGAGGCGGAGGCGGAGATAGGGACTACCGCGGCGGCGGCGGCGGCGGCGGACGGTCAGGTCCCAACAGCGGGCCGAGGGATCCCCGAGACGTTGACTGGGGAAGTCGCTACTTCCGAGATGAGCACGAGTATTACGATGGCGGTGACAAGTCCTGGGACAGAGGAGGTCCTCGCAACCAGCAGGGCGGCGGTCCCGCTGGTCCCAGACAGCAGAGCACCAAGCAGCAGCCCCCGAAGCAGATGTTGCCGCCGAGGTTCTTGAAAGCCCGCGAGCAGCAACAGCAGCACTACCAGAGAAACTCGCCCGAGGAGTTCGGCAACCGGAGGGACTCGGCGAAGGAGAGGTCGTGGGGAAGGGACGAGTTCTACTATGGCGGTGGCGGCGGTGGCGGCCGTCGAGGCGACTCGATGCCGCCCGCCAGATCTCTAAGCCCAGCGCCACCTGCAAACAAGGCGGACAGGGACGCGACCTACAAGTACCACACCGTCTCTCAGCAACACACCGATCCGGCCGACAGCCGAGAGACGAGGGCGGCATCGGAGAGCAATGCTACGACCTCCATGGAGCCTCGGATTAGCGACTGGAGCCTCGAGGTGGAGGAAGAGGAGGAGAGAATTCAGGAGCAGCAGAAGCAGAAACAGCAGCAAGGGCGTCGCGGTCAGGACGGCCAGAGGGGGGGCAGTGGCGGCGGCGGCGGCGGCGGCGGCATCATACGCCTCCCACCTCCCACCTCCACTGGAGATGGCAACATGAATCCCGCGTGGAGGGGGACTCCGCCATGGCAGCAGCAGCAACAACAGTCTCAATCGTCGCACCAAATGCATGGCCAGCGTCAACAGCCGCCCAGCAACCAGCGGGTGCTTTTCGACCCCAAGCACCCCGATAAGCCGATCCCGAACCGAGCGGGACATATGGGCGAAGGCATGCAGCACGGAGGAATGGGAGGAATGGCCAGGTTCCCCGTCGATCCTCGCTTTGCTCCGCGCCCTTCCATGCCAAATCAGCAACAACAGCAGCAACAGCATTCCCATCATCAGGCCCAACACCCACCGGGAGCTCCCGGCGGCAGCGGCTATAGGCCTCCATTCCCCCAGCAACAGCCGCAGCACCCCCACCAGCAGCTACCGCCCACCTCTGGGCCGCCTCCGAACCCCGGAACCTTCGCCCCTCCTCGGGCGCCCCACCCCGACTGGTACGACGTGTACAACCCTCTCATCTACGGCGACAAGAAACACGACGTCAACATCGTCACCTTCATCGTCCGCCACGACGTGACCCTGAAGCGGATCATCCATGAGGGCGGCGCAAAGGTGATCTGCGAGCTCTGGGACAGCGAGGTATCCGAGTGCCGGCGAAACATCCGGCAGGCCTTCGAGCACCTGCTCAAGACGGACCTGGTCTTCTGCGCGGAGCACGACGTCGAGTTCCACATCTGGAAGATCTGCTTCTACCAGATTGTGGAGGTGCTCAAATTGCACTCCAAAGACGAGTCGGCCGAGGTGCGCGAGATCGTCAGGAGGAACATGCTCCAGCTGCTCGACGAGGGGCTCGACTTCTACGCCCAGATGCTGGACACCCTCGACCAGACCTACAAGCTCGACCTGGACACCTACTACGACGTGCTAGAGCCGCGGCCGACCGACGACCGCGTGCGGTGCGCGCTCGTGTCTGCCCAGAAGTGTCTCCTCTGTCTGGGCGACCTCGCCAGGTACAAGGAGAACATTCAGGACACGAGCAACTACGGCATGGCGAGGCAGTACTACCAGAAGGCCAGCAACATCGACACGAGGAACGGGCGGCCGTTCAATCAGCTCGCCATCCTCGCGCTCACCACCAAACGGAAGTTCGAAGCAGTCTACTACAATATGAGGTGTCTTCAGTCCAAGAATCCGTTCACTTCCAGTCAGGTACGTTTGCAATTGATTCTGGAGCTTCAACTGCCTACCTAACCTACCTAATTAATGTTTCTGTTCTTTTAGGAAAGTTTGGCCGTAGTATTCGAAGAAGTAAAGAAGAAATGGGAGACGGTCGAAAAGAAACGCTTAGAGGAGCGGGCCATGCGCCGAAAGGCCATGGTGGCTGCCGATAGAGACAGGGATACTGGCGCCGGCTCTTCGGTTGGTGCTGGCTCTTCCAACCAGCAGGCCAGGTACGTACTATTCAAGTTTTATTGACTCCCTTCGTCCCTTGACACTCATGCTTTTTACGTGCAGTTCCAGATTGAGAAAAGAGGTTTGGATCAGGCCGGATGGTTCGCGTCGCGGGGACAAAGGACTACCCTCGTCTGGGGTATCCGGCTACGCTCCCGGCGGAGGCGAGGAGAACGACCTTCACGAGCTGTCCAATACTGACCTGAACCGCCGCTTTAACAACACCTTCCTCTACCTCATTGGGAAGCTGTACACGCACATCAACATGGAAACCTTCTCGCTGGCCCTCGACCTCCTCACAAAAGAGTTCCGCGTGCTCGTGTCCCGCAGCCCGCTCCCCATCGACTCCAAGCGTCTTGTTCAGATCATGGCGCTCAACATGTTCGTCATCGAGCACGCCAAGATGAAGAGCAGCGTGGGTGGACCCAAGATCTACCGCTCTGCCATGATGGACTCCGCCCTCAGGCTCGCCTTCGAAGTTTTCACCGTGCTTGTGGAGCGGTGCAACGTGCTCCTGCAGAGCTTCCGCCCGAGCGTGGACGCGTCCAACCAGTGCGTCTTCCCCGACGAGGACCTGCCCTCGCTCCTCTCGGCCGTCAAGGTCTGGTGCGACTGGCTCCTGGGCAACAACGACACCTGGTACCCTGTGGTCAGCGACGAGGCCTTCGTCCAGTTCGCGCAGCTCGCCACGCACCTGGAGAAGCTCAAGCCGCTCGTGAAGCCCGTGCTGGCAGAGTTTATCGATGAAGAGCAATACCTCAAGATCGTGAACGACGAGAGGAGCATGCACAGTTTCGAGATGGTGAAGCTCGGAGAGGACGCGGTCCTCTGCGGTTTCAATCCCTGGTTTCGCGGACTCGACTGGTCCGTTTACCGGCGCTACGCTCCCCGTTCGGTGCCCGCCACGCTCGCACAGGACGTTCGGAGGATCGACGCCATCAACTTTTGCGTCGACTTCCTGGAGGGCCTCGAGCCGCCGATCATGAAGTGGTCGCTTCCAGACAACGCTCACATCTCGCTCGCCATGTCGACTTCCTCGTCGAAGGCGTCGGCACCGCCGCGCAGCTACTCCATGTTCATGTCCAATGAGCAGCAGAGGGACCGATCCGATGAGACGTCCTACAGCGACGAGGAGCGCTACGGGGGCGGCGTCGGCGCTCCTCCGTTCGGCAAGCCAGCCCAGCAGTCGATGCAGCCGCAGTCGGAGCACGACCTCCACATCTCCCGGTTGAAGATGCGCAAGGAGGAGCTCGAGCGGCAGGAGAGGGAGGGCCGGCGCATGCGACGTCAGTTTGCCGCCGAACACGTTTCCACCACCTTGGAGATCTGTCCCCGATTCATCGTGCCCGACACGAACTGCTTCATCGACTACCTCGCGGAGATCAGGCAGATCGCGCAGTCAGGTAGCTACGGAATCCGGGTGCCCGTTGTCGTCCTCAACGAGCTGGACGGGCTGGCGAAGGGCGTCGCCCCGGCGTCCTCCGCGGCCGGTTCGTCGTTCAAGGTCAAGTCTGCGGCTGACCACGCGATGATGGTCACGGAGAACGCCCGGCGCGCCCTCGCCTACCTCAGCTCCGCCGACTCCCGGAACGCCAACATCCGCTCCGTAACGTCGAAGGGGACGACGCTCAACTCGCTCGGCATCACGACGGAGGACGACGCCTGCAGGACGGACGACAAGAAGAACGACGACCTCATCCTCGACACGTGCCAGAACCTGTGCACCCTGGAGGAGGTGGCCACGTCGTCCGACTCCCGGGTCGTTCGCAGGGACGTCGTCCTGGTCACCGAGGACCGGAACCTGAAGCTGAAGGCTCATCTCTCTGACATACCAGTTAACAAGATGCCCGACTTTATCAAGTGGGCCTTCCCGTGCTAAGGCCAGCCCATCTCCCCTTCCCGCAAAGGGAGGGGTGCGACGAAGACGAACTACTACTACGACGCTGCTTACAACTACGTACACACACTTTTTTACTGCAAAGATACTGTGATGATATTAGCCCTCTCTCCTGAATCGTCCGCTTCTCTCTCCACCGCGGTATCTTTCTCTCCCCTTCCGTAGGCGACCCGTCGAAAATCTTTCCTTCCGTACGTACGCGAAAGAAGGACCACGAAAAAAGCGATAATCAAGACACAAATTGAGTTTCGTACAGTGCACATTCATTCATTCAGTGTTTTTCTTTCCCCTTTATACACACTCTCTCCGCCGCGCTGCCGCCAAATTCCTGGGTCATTCGATTCCTAACCTGCAACTAGTAAGGCCACTACTATGTACAGTACTATACTCTCACGTTATGTTATGGAACCAAGTTGAGTAAATTTTCTGCCGCCGCCCCCACCGTTATCAATATGAAGTTAGGTACTTAAAAGAATAGTGCTTGACGGAATAATACAGTGAGAATGGCTCATGAATCGGTCTATTTTTGCGTATCGGTGAAAAGGAAGAGCAAGGCTAAAAGCGTTACTTAATATGTACAAAAGATCAGGGAAAACTAAACAGACAACCGCGACGCCTTTGGCTGCTGAGAAGATCCGATGATGTCGTCGTCTGCTTCTGGCTCGTCCCTCTTTCTTTTGGGCACCCGCGGACTCTTGTACTGCTCCTTCTCCTCCTTGGTCAACTCTTTCCAGCGCTGCAGGCCGACGCTGTTCAATTCATCGGATCCAACGTTGCCGAAAGAGTCCTTGTTCTCGGCGAGCCAAAGTTGAAATCCTTTCAATGGGGTGGAATTTTCTGGAGGAACAAAGCTGGTCAAGTATTGCCACACTTGCACATTGTAATTACACGTACCTTTGGTGGTCTCTTTCTTTTGAGCCAGACCTATCTGCTTGGTCAGGGTGAGTTTAGCAGGTGGCTTCAAGGGGGCCGTCGGCGGTTTGCTGTTTAAGTTCCTCGCTCCGAACTGGCTGCCCCGTGATTTGGCCAGTTCCGTCGACTTGGCAGACATACTGTCAAAGCACAGGCCTTGCGTTATTGCACCACTGAAAAGAGATTGAGCGACGTGTGACCGGAAATGTGTGACCGTGTCACGGCAGCTTCACGTTACCTCGTCTGATTGCTAGACTTCTTGAACGGATTCCTCACGTCACTCTGGCTTTCCTTTAGGATAGATCTGGCCCTTCCACCCGAAAGACCGGCCTCCCTCCTTATCTTGGCGGCCAGCAGAGGATTCGACTCCTCGGAGGCCTCCTCCATCTCATCAGCGTTGACAAAGTCGTTGTCACGTGACTCGAACATGTCGGCGGTGGAACTCTCCACCTCGGCCCTCATCTGCTCTTCGGCCTCCCTCTCCTCCTCATCCCTCAATTCATCGGCCAGCTTGGACATCCTGTTAACCAGTTGGAGGCGGCGGTTCTTGCTCGCGTACGTGTAGGCCATTTGGAAGGTGGCAGAGTCCATGAGCTTGCATACGTCGAGCGCCCTAGAGTCGTTGTCAGCGTGGCAGGCCAGGGCAAATAACTTGATCAGGGCCGCTCTCTTTTCCTGCTCCACGGCATCGGCCGCGTCATCACTCGCGTGCTGAATAGCCTGGCCGACGATCTTGCTCTTGATGTAATCTTCCTCCAGATTGGACTTCTCTGTGGCGGCCTGACACAACGGAATTGTCATGGGGGTCACGACCACCGTGGGCAACGGGACCGTCATCGGGTACCGCGATCCCTTGCAGAGGACGGTCCTTATGTTCTTCTCCGCGACACTAAGGCCGACGATGAAGTGGTGGTCCGACTTTCCCTTCACGTTCGACTTGGTGTCGCAGACCGGCGCCCATTGGCCGGAGGGCAGCATGATCCTCACGAAACCGGCGCTATCCATGATCGAGAGAACGCCCTCGTCGGAGAACCCTATCCACGACAGCTCAGACTTGGGCACCAGTGGAACGTGAAAGTAGGGCGGGGAGCGGACGTTCTCCTTGTAGACATGGAAGATACAGCAACTGATGGACTGGTTGCCCTAAATAATATACAAGATGTATCTAGTAATGCGATACGTAGAAATGTGTTGAGGTTAGTACCGGCAATGGAGTCCCATTATGGACGGCAACGACGAGCTTGTCTCCGTGTCCGGCCATGGCGACGACGGGTCCCGGGAGGGAGAGCACCTTTAGCTGCATGCCCGACGCGGTGAACACCCTGAGCTGCCTCATGTCCGTCACAGCGGCCACCCAGCCCTTGCCCGCACAGAGGGTCATCACGTCCTCGCCGGCCGGAAGCTCCACGCTCCACTCGCGGCCGCCCGACTCAGGAGCGGCGAAGAAGTTGACGAAGATCCTGCTCGGCGTGAGGTCCTCCTCGCGCGCCTCGCAGGCAAGAGCGAGGAGCTCGCTGGTGAGGTCGGCCAACACGTGGCCGTGGTGGTTGGCCATGTGGAGCGGGTGGTGCACGGACGAGTCGTGGAAGGCGACGTCGATGGAGCTGTCCTCGTCCGAGCCCTGGTAGCTCCTCACCATGCCGACCGCGTTCCACACCATGAAGCGGGAGCTGAGGTAGATGGGCGTGGAGCCCGGCTGAAAGGCCTCCTGCACTTGGATGACGGGCGCCCTTGGCGGAGGCGTGGGAGCCGCTACCGCAGGAAGAGGACTCGGCGCCCTTGAACCAGGCTTCGAGGAAAAATCGCCCTTGTCTTTCCCTTTGACATCGGCGTTGGACAGGTTGCTGTTCTCCTCTTCTCCTCCTGACAGAAATCCAGTTTCCTTCTTAATTTTCCTAATGGAAAAGGAATTCTCGTTGTCGTCGTCGTCGCTCTCGAACAGCGCGGCTGCCAACTCCTCCTCATTGAACTCGTCCTTGTCGTCCACAATGTGGACTGCAGAAGCGTTTCCCGTCGCAGCTGGCTTGCTGGGAGCACGGGCAGAGACAGGCAGGTTCTCGAGAAGGCCCCAGTAGCCCTGGTTGTCAATGAAGGCCATTTCCGAGCCCTTCTGCGGATTCCAAGCGATGCTGTTGATGCCGTACCCTCTGGAAGTGGTTTTCTCGGCTACTGCCTTCTTATCTTCAACGTTCCAAACGATGATTCGTCCTTTTGTGGTTCCCGAAGCCAGGTGACGGCCATCCGGCGACCAAGTCGTAGCAGCCATGTGCTCATCGTCGGCGAGGTCGGACGCAGTGAGCACACCCCTATCTTCACCCTTCTCCCCGTCGTATAATTTAACGGCCTTCTGCGTGGGAACTGAGAACAACGAGCCTTTGTTCTGCCAGGCGACCTTAGCCGGGGATGGAGCAGTGGCCGCGTCGCTGGTGCTCTTCAAGAGAGCGAAAGTGGCCAACTTCGACGCCGCCTCGGGCTCCAGCTTCCAGAGGCAAACGTTGCCGTCGCATGATGCCGACACGAGCCGGTCCCTGGCGTCGCTTAGCGCCAGACTCAGGATGGGCGCGGTATGCCCCTCGATGTTCACGTACTTGAAGCTCGTCGTTTCGACCACCTTGATGGTCATGTCGCCGGATCCGGCGGCCAGCGTTGCACCGTCGCGGCTGATGCTCAGCGCCGTCGAGTCGGCGGTGAACTTGGCAACCAAATCTTTCGAGCTGCCGTCGGGGAACCCGTAAGATTGGACCTTGTTCGTGTCAGAGGGGGCGACGTAGAAGACGTCCTCGGCGCAGGCGACGGCCAGCGTCTCGTCGCCGATGAGGTGCGACGTGGGGCTCTCGTCATCGATTCCCTTGTAGAGTCGGACCTCTCCGTCGGCCCCGCAGGTGACGACGCACTCGCCGCTCGGAGAGTACACCAGGTCGCACACACCCTCCGTGTGGGCAAAGCGCATGTCGCTGAAGGTGGCCATCTCGAAAAGTCCGGGCGCTGCTGGAAGAAGAGAAGTAAGTACCGTTTAGTCACTCCTGTAATTTTAATAGCCTGTCTTTCAAGTCTCAGTAAGTGGAAGGCCTGTACGTAGTATATTGATTAGATAATCTGACGTATATGTACACACTCGCTTGCGATAACCTAAGTATGCGTAAAGCGATCACTTTCTGTCGCCCTACGCACAAAACTCCAATACTTCGTGCACAACACGTACGTCGTGCAAGCACGCACTTCTTAAATATCAAAAGTTCCTTTAGTCCGTCAGCCAGTATATCTTTGTATAGTTCACAGGTGCTCGCCGCGGATTCTCCTCGCCAGCAGCATGTCCTTGGGCATGATGGTGACTCGGCGCGCGTGGATACAGCACAGCACGGTGTCCTCGAACAGCGCCGTGATGTAGGCCTCGGCCGCCTCCTGAAGGGCGTTCAGCGCCGCAGACTGGAAACGCAGCCCGTTCAGGTTGTACCTGGCCGACATGCCCTGCGCGATCTCCTTCACCAGCCTGGCGAAGGGCAGGCGGGGCACGAGCAGGTTCGTCGACTTCTGGAAGAGGCGGATCTCCTTCAGGGCCACTGTCCCGGGCCGGTAGCGGCGTCTCCTCGGCGTGCCGGTACCGCCCCCGCCGCCGCTCGTGTTCTGGATCCTCTTGACGCCGCCGCGGGGCGTCCCGCGGGGAAGGTTCTGTCGCGACGGGCTCGGGGGAAACGACTTGCGCGCGGTCATCTGTCGGGGTGACTTCGTGGCGGCCTAAAGCAATTGAATTCGAATGAGGTGCTTTTGCAGAATGAAACTGTGTAAATTATCGGCCTACCTTCACAGTCATTGTCGGCGGCATCTGCTTCCTGGGCGCCTTCTTTCCCTGCGTCGGCCTCCCCTGCGCCGACGTCGACGGTTCTGGCCCTCCCATGCCGGTCGTGTGGATGCTGGTCGTCGTCAGGAATCCCGACGACGACGACGAGGAGTCCGAGTCTGCTCCCCCGGCCTCCTCCTCCTCCTCCTCCTCCATCTCTGGCTGCTGCGCGGGCGGCGGGTCGTCTCTCAGCTTCTTCCTCGCGATCTTCTTCTTGGGGGGCTTCCCCGGCGTCGTCTTACGGTCCTTCACCGTCCTCGCCATGGCTCTCTGTCGGTCCACTCAGGTCACGTCCGCGAAGCAATTAACGAGCGAGGGTCAAAATGTCGGATTGCGCGTTATGCGCGTCGCGTCAGTGTCTGAAGTTTCCCTCCCTCTTCTTATGTTGTTTAACAACGCAACGCTTGCTTTAAGTGTCAGGGTGGCGATTTCTCGACACAATTTTGAAGTTGGCCTTAAGTCCAAGTAACTTCACTCTTAGGGCAGATCTACTGCATAGGAAAGATGCTATTCTTGATTGCTGTTCTCGTCTTATGGAGCAGATAATGTGCTTTACCCGTCTGCTTCTGGTCCCCCTTTTGTTTTGTCGCACAAAGTCGCACAGACCGGCGGCGATCTTTTTCCCGCCAACAGACGAGAGTCGCGTTAGAAGGTGACAAGGGCGGGAAGTTTGAATAATCTACGGACCCGCTCCCATGCTTTTGTTTTCAATAAGAGGCTGAAGAAAATTAGAAAGAGAGTCTAGAGTGCTCAAGATGTCACCCCTGGGGCAACTTTGCACAAAAAATTCAATGGTGA
>JAAUYK010107705.1_pt1 | contig 10363 bp, 6 predicted proteins | sample 7278021 | NCBI WGS metagenome assembly JAAUYK01 (sample SAMN14350223, study PRJNA611818) | marine sediment metagenome | isolation source: surface marine sediment (1.8m) | place: French Polynesia: Moorea | collected 2018-08
GAGTAGAGAGAGACTTCTTCCGTATGGGCTAATTTCAAGTTCCGCCATACGAGCTACTTTATTGCCGTTGAAACCAGCGAGACAAAGAACTGACTGACTGGAGCTATCCAGCTATCCAGCTAGCTCAGAGGGAGAGAGAGGAGCTGGGAGTGGCCAAATTAAATTATATCTCCATTTTCCTTCCCTCTTCTCTCTCTCTCTCCAACTCTCTCCCTCCCTCCCTTTCTCTCCTCCGGCCGGCCGGGATCTCTTTTGCAGAGGGCGGTTGCCGGATTATGCTGTCTAGAGAGAGAGAGAGAGATACGATTGCTCGTAACTCCCACGGAAGGAACTTTTACACTGGCACGAGTGGTCGGGACAAAAGTTATTGTTGCAATCAAAGGAGAACCGTAAGTTTTAGTCTTTGCTTAATTATATACATACATATACTGTTTAGCTTTCTATTGAATTCCTAATTATAATTCTCGTTACTCAGGCAGTACTATACTACTATATGCCGTCCTTAACAGATTTCGGAAAGGAAGAAGCTTGATTGAGGCAGTGACGTGGCACGCATAAATGATAGTGTGTGCCCACTGTGTCAATTTAGATAGACGATGTGTCGAGTCAAGAACAGCCAGGGTGGATCCGCCGCGCAGTGACGCAGTCAGTGAGTGAGCCGCGTAAAGCCAAAGTCGAGAGAGCAGTCGGTCGGTCTATCTCGCTTCTCGCCCGTGACGGCGGCGGGAGGGAGTGAGGCCAATGGGATCCCAGCTCTTTCGGCGGCCGATGCTCTCTAGCTCTGCGAGCGGCGGTCGGCGTCGGAGCCGGCCGGCCGGGGCACACAATCAAGTTAGGGGCAATTTAGCACTGCAGACATAGGGCATTAGGGGAAGAGATAGCTCTACTCTCCAAGCTAGGATGCGTGTCCGGCATTGGACACTCACTCGATCCGGCTTGGGTAGAAAGAGCTAGAAATACGTAGAGAATTCTTGCAAAGTGTCCAGCACATTGTATATTAATTCCCACCTCGCACCCTGACCGTACAGTACTCAACTTGATACGCCGCTGAAAAATGGACCGCCTTGAACATCTACCTGCGGCGATACAGAATTGCGCAGAGTTCGCTCGCAAATGGATAACGGGTGTCCGTACGAGTACCCGCGACGCAATTGCCCCTCTAAAAGTCCAGGCACTCACTTTTCCAGCTCCTCCTTCCACCATTGCCGCAATTTTATTGGCCATACAGCAACACGTACGGACTGTCGGAGTCGGAGGTACGTATATCTAGGGTACGGGGAGGAAGCTGCATGGCCTCCTCCCTTTTAGTAATAAGTTAATAGGCGGTCGACATCATTAGCCACCACCATTTGGTGTCGCAGCAGCCAGCAGTCGGCCATGCAGTTAGCAGACACAACCAGTGCCTTCTCTCGATCCTGCCTGCCCCTTTTTGTGCCGCTCTTCCTCCTCCTCCTCCTCCTCCGACGCCAATTAGGTTGGCATTGACTTATGATGGGGGTTTGATCAAGTTAAGTGCTGGTGGCAGGGCGCCGGTAGATCGAGATGCGCCAATGAAAGTGGAAAGCCCATACACGTACGAGACGACCTACCATTCTTATTTGCAAAAGTTTACAGACCACGTGGTGGGCGATTCCTGCCGACGACTATAAAAGCCAAATGAAGGATGTCATTTAGTTTGGTTTTCCCCTGGGAGCGGAACGCCCGTCCTCTCTCTTCGCTGGTTGGGTAGCTGGGACTTTCGTCTCTCTGAGGAGAAAATTGTGGAAGGAAGGATCTGACTCCACTTGTCTTGATTAAGAGAGAAGAGGAAGGAAGGCGCGCGCGGTGCGTACTACATAAGAGCTAGGCGTGCAAGAAGCGAGCCGGAAGACGGGAAACATGTTGCCTTAACACGCAACAGATCCGCGGAGACAATATATAGGGACGTCACCCGCACCGTAATTGTGCTGGAAAAAAAGAAGATGGACGCCGGGCTAGCTTTTACTCTCGATACTTTTGTTTTGAGCACAAGTTCTTGGTATTACATATGTACATACGTACGGAGTGTGATTATGATTCATGGGAGCATTAGGGAAAAGTATACTTTACAATCGGCATTCAACGAGAATACGTACATCGGAAACGCGTTCGAGGACGAAAGGTACGGAGTGGCTTTCAAATATGTCCCCCCTCAACTCAGGAGTTGGGCTAGCAGCCCTCGCCGACTGACGCTTCCCCCGAGCATCAAAACATTGGTAGTATTGCATGTACGTTACAGTAGCGGAGCATATACTACACTAAACCCATACCATACGTTTATAGTTTATACGCACAAATACGCACAAAATTATAGCTTGAGATGGCATTGAGGAGCTCTACTCCTGAGCCTGATCCACCACCCTCTGACCGCGATCTCGACGCCGACCTGCGCCATCAGCGCGGACGCCTCCTCAGCCTGATCCGGGTGAACGAGACGCTGCGGACGGAGCTGAAGCGGCAGAGGAACAAGCTGCTCACCGCCAACCAGGACCAGTACTTCTTGTTCGAGAGGCTCAGGAATCATGAGAAGTGCCCCGCGTTGCAGCCGAGACAGCGCAGGGAGCCCGCTGCAGGTATGAACATGGAATCATATACTTGTTTAACAGCTCTAATTTGGCTTTTACGTCAGCATTGACACCGTCCCAATCGGAGGTGGTGCGAGTGAAGAGAAAGTACCGAAAGCGGAAGCCAAAGGAGACCGGCGGCACCGAGGTTAAACCTCCAGTTAACGTCTCTGACGACGCTGCCGCCCGCACAGACGAAGCGAGTTCCGTTGCCCAGTTCTCATCGGCGTTCTCCAAGTCGAAGCAGATTCCAAGCTTAAAGCGGGCCTACAACACGTCCTCGTCGAGGTCCCTGCTCCTGCCGACAGCGTCGCAGCTGCTCCCCGCCGCCGTGGACGACGAGTCATCCGTGTCGTCAGCGACGAACGCTGAACTTACAATAGAGACGGAAGAGGAGGAGCTCACCATTGACGAAAAGACATCGTCACCTTGACTCGAATATTATGCCTCAGACAGATTCATTCAGTTCTCAATACTTTTTACAATTATGGTATCTGTGAGTACGGTATTAAAGCGGACATATGTGACTATACTACTACATGATTGCAACTACTTTGTGAATAGGTCTCCGGCCGACGGTAGCGGAGCCAGTCCGCCCGTCACGTCGGGCAGCTTGGTCAGGTCGGGCAGGCTCTGTATGTGGGACTTGAGCTCGTCCCTGATAGAGTTCACTTTCTCCAGCTTGTCCCTGTACTGTTCCAGCCTCTCCTCGGCCTGCGTTTCGAGGTCTCTCTGCGCGGCCAGGAAGTCCGTGATCATCTTGTTCACTTTCTGCCGCTCCTTCAGCTCCTGCTGCAACCGCTCGTTGTACTGGTTCAGCAGCTTAGTGGCCTGGTCCACCTTCACCATCAGGTCCCTGCCGGCCTCAGGCGACTTGAGGTTGTCCAACTTGGACTCCTCGCTCACCTCTGACGGCAACTTTGCGATCTTCTCCCTGATGCCGGCGTCGCTGCTGGCGGCGTTCTCCAGGTCCTGCAGCGCCTTGATCAGGTGCTCAGTGTCCGGAGGGTCGCTGTTCTGCGCGGCCGCGCTCGTCGGCGAGTCGCTCGGGCTCAGGATCGCCTGGAGGACGTCGTTGGCGCTCTTGTCCGCAGAGTTGGTGTCGCTCGTGTTGCCGTCCTCGCCACCGCTGCTAGACAACTTCCTCTTCAACTTGTTTGGAGTAGTGTCTGGAAAAAAAACCGATTGAATGTTTCGGACTTGGTAATCAGGTCAAAAAATTACTAACCCTTTTTGCTCTTCTTCGGCGACGGCTCCGTGCTCGAGTCCGTCGCTGCGGCCGCCTCCTCCGACTTTACCTCGATCTGCTTCGTCGCCCAGATCCTGTTCATCTCCACCTGCACCTTGCTCTCAAAGATGTTCCTCTCCTGCCAGACGGCGAGCAGCCGGCCGATGCTCTTCACTGTCTTCATGTCGATGTCGAGCAGCGCCATGTGCTCCATCACCTTCTTCATCACGCCGCCGAACTCCTTGGAGTACTCGGGGTGCTTCTTCTTGGCGTTCTGCACCACGTCGTTGGCCAGGTAGAGGAAGGCCAGCTTCCGGTTGGCGGAGGCGATCTTGAATAGGGTTGCGTACCAGACCCTGACGATGACCTGGTAGTGCTTTCTGTGGTGCACCAGCCACAGGGACAGCTGCTGGATCGACTGGGCGGAGGCGTTCAGCTCGGACAGCTTCCGCTCCAAGATGCTCTCCGTGAAGCCCGACATGGCGGTAGGACCGGCTTTGATCCCGCCGCAGACGGATAGACTTTTGTACTTGTCCTACAAGTTGTACTGTTGTAGTTTCGTTGCTTTCGTCGGTGTATGTAAATATACGTAATCAAGGGGAGACACAATGTTCATGTCAGGCACAGCGCAAATGCGGAGAGACAGATAGGCGGCAACCAAACGAGGATGCATGGCCGGGTATAGGTCGATTGACGGGCACATCACATATAGCGTTAAACGATGACCAGTCAGAGATGCACTAGCTACGTATGCTTACACTACATGTGTCCTGTGTACAGTGTAGAGTGTCTATAAGCCGATGTTGAGAACACATGGTGGTCGGCAAATACGAGAAATCGGCGGTCGGTCCAGTAAAATCTCCGGAAATGCCAGGTGGCTGAAGCAAATTTGCCTGCGCTATACGCCAAAATATGCTTTCTCTGATCGTCCTTCTACTTTACTTGTAGTGCATATTTGCATTACCATTGCGAAAACATAGGTAGATTGGTACGCTAACAGGTAGATTGGTACTCTAGCTATCCGTACCCATCCTAGCAGTGCGTAGTTAATTCTCCTCCCTTCCCGACTGCCCCTAATAGAGATGTTGGGAGCATAGGACCGATTCCGTCTTGAGGGGCGAGCGGGCGGCGGCGGCGGCGGCAATAACAATGGGCAAGAAAGAGCACCCGGCCGGCGGCCGGGAGCGGCGCGGGCCAGGTTTAGGTGGAAAGAAATGGGGCGTCCGACCGCCCGGCTAGCCGATTGGTGGCTGGCCAAAGCTCTCCACTCCACTTTGGCCAACACAGCTAGCACAGGTCAAAAGTGTAATAAACGGGTGCGTGCACTACCCCCTCGCCCATGGCGTCGTTCGGGAAAAAAGTTATCAATTGAGCTCCTTGGAGATGTCGGACGATCGATTAATAGCATTCGAATGACTGTCTAGAGGCATGTGTATTGGGCATGAGTTTGATGGCACCAGCATATTAACCGGTGCAAAATGCGGCTCCTCGTGCATTTGATCGTCCTCACGTGCGGGCTGCAATACGGGGTCTGCATGGCCGTACCAGAGGTTCAGGGTGAAGCAACACCCCATGCCCGTCAGCAGAATGCCACCGAACCGGTGTCGACAACGCCAGCACCTAAGATTGAGACTTCCTCGTCTACCACCCGCCACCCTATGGTCGTTCAGGCTCCCGGCGGCGTCGAAAATGAAGCAGGGGCCCGGAACGCCTACTGCCACCGTCCGGCCAAACAGTGCCGCCACTACCCCAACGAGACCTGCTTCGGGCGTCCGCTGCCCTACGACCACGTCTCGTTCGACCACACGGGATCCAACTACATCTACGAGGTGAAGAGCAAGCTGCGCCAGTGGCAGTGGCTGAGCGGCGTGCCAAAGTGCTGGGCAGTCATACAGCCGTTGCTATGCGCAGTCTACATGCCCGAGTGCGACCCGGACGCCGAGACCGTGGAGAAGGTCTCGCATAGGCTCTGTCGGGCCGCCCAGGGGCCCTGCAGGATCGTCCCGAGCAGCGACTGGCCGCGATTCCTGAGGTGCGACAACGCCACCGTGTTCGAGCAGTTCGGCTGCGAGGACGACAGGTGGACGAATCCGAGGCAGAACGCCTCTCTCTTCGCCGAAGGCAGTTGCGAGGCGCCGCTCGTAGAGACCGTGCAAGCCTCCAAGTTCTTCCACGAGATCGACGGCTGCGGCATGCAGTGCGACAGCCCGCTCTTCGCCGGGGACGAGTACGCACCGCTTTCCAACTTCCTGCGCCTCATGTTCGTCCTGGTGGCGCTCGCGGCCAGCTTCGCCATCTTCACGCACCTCGTCACGAGGTGGGGAAAGCTCTTCAAGTACCCGAATGTGGCCACCTTCTACATGTGGGTCTCTTGGCTCTTCCTCGCCGTCGCTGTCCTCATGCAGTTCGTGTACCCGGGCAGAGAGGGCCTCGTGTGTAGCTCCGACGGCACCCGCTACATGGGCGGCTCGCGGGAGGCGACCAACCACTGGTGCAACTTCAACTTCTTCCTGCTCTACGTCGGCTTCACCTGTAAGTGCGTCGCCTCCCTCTGCTATAACTACCACTCTAGCCAAAGCATCCGAGGCACGGAGCAGAAGTCCGCCAAGCTTATCAATAAGACCAAGTACTTCAACTGGAGCATGGTAATGATCGTGGTCTTCTTCATGGCTCTAGTCTTCGTCGTGCCCGACCGCATGGAGGGCGACAGCGTGCTTGGCGTCTGTTTGATGGGCCCGGCAAATTCGCTGATGAGAATACTCTTTCTCGTGGTTCCAAACTCCCTGTCCACCTTGGCCTCCGTGTTCTTCAGCCGCAAGACGATACTCGCTCTTCGCCAAACGTGGAAGATGGAACAGGAGAAGAGCTCCAAGAAGGAGAGGGCAAAGTGGGGCATGATAAGGCACTCGACATTCCTCGCCTGCCTCATATTCCAGTGCTTGGCCATCTCAGCGTACATCCTCTACGACTATGTAAATGTGACCACCTTCGACGAGGCTCTCAAGACGTACGCCGTGTGCAAGGCCAGGCGGATGGCACCCTACTCCTCGGACGCCGTTATGCCAGAATGTAAAGTACCAACGGGTCCATATGGGCTGGTGGTCACGGTCTCGCTGATCGTCATTCTGAGCGCCGCGTTCGAGTTTCTGAGTATTTTCGTCCACTGCAAGACGTTGAAAGCGCTCAAAGAATCCCTGAAGGCGATGGTTCGACGAGACGACAAGGGCAGCAAGCGGCGAAATAAGAAGCAGGAGAAGGAGCGGCGTTGGAGTGACGTCGCCCTGCATCAGATGGTCAGGAAGGCTTACGAGAAGAGGGGGAGGCTGGCGGAGACGGGCCGCATCTCGGTCTCTCTGCCCAGTCTCAGCAGCGCGCAGCACAATCCGATAGACCTCAGGTACCTCGGCCACGAGACCAACACCTCCTACGACCTCGAGTCCGTCGCAGCCGCCCTCCCGAGGCTGGTTCAGAGGAGGAACGCAATATGCGCAGTGATACAACAGGAGCTCAGCCAGGCCGCCGCCGCAGGCGCTTCCTCGGATCTGTCACGCTCGCAGAGCATCGCCAGCAGATTATCTGTCCTAAGCAGACGCACGTCTGTGGACTCTCAGCGCTCGCTGCAGCCGCACGAGTTGAGGCACCTCCAGAAGATTTACAGAAGGAGCAAGAAGGGCTTCCTAGGCATGAAGTCCAGAAGGCAGAAGAAGAGGCTGGGCAGCACCAAGAATCTAAGTTACACTAGTGCCAACGAGAGCGGCACGTCGTACGGAGATCACTCCGTGTCCAAGTTTTCGCAGGTGATCCCGGCAATCACGAAGCAGCCGGTGTCCTACCCGGAGAGCGCCGACGGCTCATCCTCCATTGTGAGCAGCACCTACGGCATTCCGTTGAGGCCTCTTCCGGCAGCATCGAGGCAATCTGAGCCGCCGACGACGACCAATCTTCCTTCGAACTCGCCCTATCGCGACCAGCACGACGAGCTCCTTGCCAAGCTGGCCCTCCTCGAGGCTGCGTCGGTGGAGACGGCGAAGACGGCCAACATGGCTTGCGCGAGCGTCCAGACCTCACTGACCGACCTCAGCACCCTCGGGAGGTTCTCGCCGAAGGAGACGGACGGACTCGGCTACGGCGGCGCTGTAAAGAAGACGATGACGACCGGCACCCAGTGCGACATTGCGCCACCCGTGCCCTCCCTGGCGTCGACCAACGAGACGAGCTCGTCGTCGCAGCCGCTGCGACACGTTGACGCCAACGTGATCCAGATCTCTCAGTCGAGCAGTAGCGTGCCCTCCAGCTGCAGCGATCCCAAGGAGAGGGCGCTCAGCGGCGGCGGCGGCAAGGAGAATCACCACCAGCCCCCGAGGCAGCGCGTCCCACCGCCGAGGGAGTTTCACAACCGGGAGAGGCGGGGCGCTCTGGTGACCGAAGTGAAGCTGGGCGGCTCCGAAGAGCTCCAGCTTAATGCGCAGGCGCTTCAGGCTTCGGCTAGCACCATGAAGACCACGATAGGCGACGACGAAGACACGCCAGTGGAGTCATAGGATCTCGTTCTAGACGCAATTAGCTTTCACACTTTTTTCCACGACAGTTACCAATCAAGATCTCAAATGTACTGTAAAGTAAAACTCGAGCTACCACGGATAATTAGGGCTGTTAAATGAATGTACGTAGAAGGAAACTAGATAGAAATATATGTGCAGAAGCGAAATGAAGTAAAAAACCGCGATCGAGAGTGCATAGTCTTTCGATCCAAACCGTAGTGCCTTCAAGTTAGAGAGGGCGGACGCGGATAAAGCAAACTAACGACATTCACAGACTGCTGACATTTTTATTTGCAAATAAAAGTCATATAAAGCTTCATTTTAGTACTCGGTAACTGTATTTCCCGTAGCCCATTTCGTCGGTCGATGTATGCCAGGTTCGCGTCCGCGTTGTCGAGCCTCCAGATAGAGTCGTACGTCGGTTAGAGCTTGCGCACTCTGAAATACGGTGGCAGCCAACGTAAATTTAACAGTAGTTGGTTGGATAGCGTGGATTACTTCAGGTATAACGTGTGTACGTACTTTTCGTAGAAGGCTTTCATGTTGTCACGTGATTTCTTTTCTGTCGCCACTCGTCTCTTCAGCTGGTCCACCTGCCAGAGGAGCTCCTTCTTCCGCTGCAACTTGCGCTCGTACTCTAGCGCCTCCTCGTCGAGGCCGTCGTCAGGCTTCTTGTTCTCGTTGGACTTGGGCATCTTAACTGCTCGGGCGGCGATCTCGAATCGATTGTTGCCGAAAGGGGCAGCGACGCCCTTTTTATGGGAGGTGGCGGCCAGCGCTAGCCGGAAATTGAACATTTGCTCGAGCTGGAGATGCCCGCCGACGCACTTGATCGCACCAAAGGGGTGATAGAAATTACAATGCTCGATCGAAATAAGTTGTTATATACTCGCATGTACGTACGTACGTACAGTACGTGGGTTAATTGAGTACGTCGTATTCTCAGGCGAGTGAGTTCCTATACCTAAATTAGGCGCCGCTTCGTTGCATCTGTTGACAAGCGAGCGAATAAAAACTATCATCTTTCGACCAGCTAGTGGAAAGAACCCGAGTAAATACGCAAAATCGCGCGTTCAGATTGACCTGCAAGAAAGAATAGCTAGAAGACTGCATGTGCTTTATTCTGTCATAGGATGTACGTATTAGCTAAATACTTAATTGGACAATTGCTGTTGCGTGCTATAGGTTCGTATGCACGTATCGACGGCCTGCAAAGGATTCCCTAGCCACTGGTTACCCGCACCCTTTTCAGTTCTCAATCGCGGCATCATTATAAAGTCACACAAGAGTTGATAGCTCTATTCAGCTGTGGCAAAGGCTATTGCTTCCTTGAACATGGAACCCACTATGGATGTATGGCCCATGTGAAACCTTCGGCGGCTGCGGTATATATACCTTGTCACAAATTCGGTGAACTGGTCACAACTACCTGTCACAATAATTTATGACAAATAGAGGGAGAAAATATACCAAAGGCGCCTGTGCCCGGAAATTGTGCCTGTGCCCTATAAAGGATCCTGTGCCTAAAGTTAACTTAATGGAATTATACCTAGGGTACAGGGAGAGATGCTGGGCACAGGTTCACATGTTGGGTACAGCTACAGAAGGAGAGCACAGGCTCCCAATTGGGGGCACTGGTTTAATTTCATTAGTAATTTGCCAATAAAATTTAAGGTAAGCCTGTGCTCTAGCGTTGTAACCTACGTATACCCCCAATTCTGTTCCTGTACCCTTTAGTGGTAGCCTATGCCCGGATAAAAAGGTAAGGCTGTTGCAGACGGATCCTGTTGTACGCATTTGTCGAAGGTCAGATAATCTTCTGAATTCTCCAAGCTGGAACGGACGACGACGCCAGCAGGACTCAAATATTTGTCTCGACGGGTTACTACGTGGAACATAGTGTACGAAAATGCTGACGTGTTTTGCTCCTCTCGAGGTATTGGCGGCGCACTCGTATAGTACGTAATACCAATATTTGCGAAGGGGAGCCTCTTTGCCTAGTCATTGTACGA
>JAAUYK010078240.1_pt1 | contig 10362 bp, 6 predicted proteins | sample 7278021 | NCBI WGS metagenome assembly JAAUYK01 (sample SAMN14350223, study PRJNA611818) | marine sediment metagenome | isolation source: surface marine sediment (1.8m) | place: French Polynesia: Moorea | collected 2018-08
ATTCATTTGGTGCGTGCAACACCATGCAGGCTAGCTCGATCGGCGTCACGACGCGCATACAGTGAGTGCATGAATTTGCTTTGCAATGCCCCGTTATACATTAGGCTCGATCGGAACGGAATTGCGAGCCCGCGATACGAAAACATGGCCGATTTAACGCGTGACTAAATGAAACGGAAAACACAACGTCGTCGGTGAATTCATTTCCTTCTTTAACTCCGAAGGACATTTTTTTCCTCCTGAGGTCTGTTGTTGCATGGCGCCTCCGTCCGTCCAGCTTTTTCGCCTCCGGCCCCTAGCCGTGGGAATGAAGAAATCCTGTTGGGAAAATTGACTTCCACGTTTACGCGTCGGGACATCGTTAGTTACCGCCAGGGCATAATTTTTATCACGCTTTGTGCAACGCTGTTTCGTTTGCGAGCGAGTTTTCGATGCATTGCAGCGGTCGCTTCGAGCATAAAATTGTCCATTTCCTCAATGTATACGTAGTATGTGCGTTCGCGTCCGTAGTAGGCTGTCATTTCAACGAATATAGGCTTATCATGCATCGGTGACTGCTAGCTTGCTTGGACTGTAGGATAGCCGGGCTGTTCGTTGACAATTAGTGCGTATCGCAAGCAACGTTACCTAGCTGCCTTCAACAAGAAATGTGTCTGTTTCGTCAGGAGTGAAGGAAGAAGGAGCATACTCAAGTGTCCAATTGTACTACAGCACTTAACACGAGATATGCAAGTCGTTATAGTCGATTTACTACGCCATGCGTGGTCTTCGCGTAGTTTTTTCGCGAAACATTCGCGGTCTGATTGAACGCCTTGATTAAAGTCAGCGACAGATCACGTACGTAAAATTTCAACGCACGCACGCACGACCGAGCGATTAATGCACAAGTGGGGCTGTCCGTATAGTATAGCCGACTCCATAATCGTGTTGCATTGCTCGCTCGTAAGCTGTTGCTAAAGCCACCAGGATCGACATACAGGCCACTGTCGCATACGAACGGGTTTTCCCCGGCGCGCATATATTTGAGGATCGCGTTTCACAAATCATAGAAGGCCCTCTAAGGTCGTCACTCGAAGCGCGCACACTCGCAGTTTACTTAAAACAAATTGGTCTATGCGCAGTGTCATACTAAACCGTCCATACTGGCGAAGTGGCTTGTCCGTTCGTGGGTTCTGTTGAGCGCGTCTCCAAAATGCTTTATCGATTTTAAAGGCCCAGCAGTGGAGCGGTTGCTTGGTAATGTCGTTTGCACGCCTTATCAACGCCTGGTTAACTAAGTGCGTATAGGGAGCCAGGTAGTACGTATTATTAATTGTGTAATGTTTTATCCCCTTCCCCAATACGAAGCTAGGTCTTCTATCGGAAAACCTGCTTTCGGAAAAGTGTGTCAGACAGCCCCGCCCATATTGCAAATAGTGGGTGGTATAAGAAACAAAGGGGGCGATTGGGGCTACCTACGGCAATTTGCGGTCGTGGTAAGCTTTATTACGAGAATTTCGTATATCGGCGTAAACGGCGCGCGGTCGCAACAACGTAACAACTCGTACGCGTTCGACGCCCCGCCCGCATTTTGCCACGAGCACTTCCGCGTGTCGTGCCGAAACGAATTACAGCCTAATATCAAGGAGGCGTGTTTTTGTGCGCGTTAATTACTCTCTCTCTCTCTCTTCGAGCACTCTAAAATTTAATTAGTGTTCAGAGGGGCCCTAAAGCACCACATATAATATACCACGTAGTAGCGATCTGTGCGCTCTAGCGCGCTCTCTGACGCGATCGACCGACCGACCGACCGACCGACCGAGCTGTGGGGCGTCCGAACGAACGCGCGAGAGCGAGCGAGCGCTTCGTGCTCTCTCTCCGGAGGGAACGAGAGTGGGCGAAGCTCTAACTCGCTCCAAGTCAGTTGCCCTGTGAGTCAGTCAGCCTACGAACGATCGTGGACATTTATTGGAAGCCTCTACAAGGAAGGAAGGACATTCCAGCTAGAAGAGAATTAATTTCGTACAATTACGCCGAAGTGGAAAAATCCGATCTCATTGGCAATACCCTGCTGCGGCGACTTTCGCAGCGCGATATCAGCGCAGCTAGGTGAGTCATCAGTTATTCGGTCGTTCGGTCGCTCGCCGATACTGCCACCTGTTCCTCGTATCGTCGTTTCGCGGCACCGTGCGCCAATTCGGCTGTGGGATCGACGGTGTAAACCAATACGTACGCGAAGGGAAAACTTTCCTGTTTGATTTTTTTCATAGAAAAGCTATAACGTAGTCACAGTTTCGTTTGATGCCTTTCGGGCTTTCACTCTTCTCGACTGTGTTTTCCCAATGTCTCACCGGATATTGTGCCTCAGTTGATCCTTCTTCCTGCCATCCACCCGCTCGATCAAATCCAAGCTCTTATTTTCTGCTGGCTAAACTCACTCGCTTCGCTCCAAATAGAGGCCTTGTAGTGTATGTAGTACCACGACGAGACGGATGGACGGACAGACGGACGGACGGACGCGGACGTTGACTGTATGCCCAAGCCGAACTGTTTGCTCGGGCTCAGAATAAGCGCGTAGGATACTCACTCAGCAAACAGTGGAAGCGACGGCGCGGTGGTTATATCATTAGACTTGCTCCGGACACCCGCAAGCATATGCGCAGTAAAAGAGACTGTTTCGTGTTCATGCCATGGGAAGGAATACTCACTGGAAGTGGTACATTCTCGTATTCTTTTCTTAACGAGAGCTAGGGGCGTGAACGTCGTGGTTAATGGACTGGAGAGCGACCGATCGACGCGACAGAGGAAAGTCGATGTGGCAGTTACGCCATTCGCTACTCACTCTCCCTTTCTCTAGCTCCTGAGAGGTGGACAAAGAAAGAACGGTTTTGGCCTCGAGACCTTTTTCGAAGGCGTTTTACGTATACTGAACGTTCAACAACAGGCTTAGCTACAGTATTCTGACTTCCGTACAAGTCTTTTGGACGTACGCTGTCTTGCGTCTACAGAACTGTACGTACATAAGAGCTAGCTGGGACTGAGTGGAGGGAGAGAGGTCACCTCGACCTTGGTAATAAGGAGTCAGTCGGCAGAAACGGCAGCAACTGGTTGGTTGCCACCACCAAAGGGCAAGCTCGTTTGGCTTTCCCTTCGTGGCGCAACCCCGTCTTCCATATTACGTACACATCCGTGCAACATGCAATAATCGCAACTGCAACATAACGTACTTCTATAGTACTAGAAACACTTAAAAGTTATATTGAGAGCTTCCATTGGCTTAAATTCTGTAGAGTGCTGAAGAAACCCTCTCCACTGGGAGTCCTGTCCTGTCCATGCACGCATGGCTGTCTGACGCTGGTCCGCCAGCAGGCCGTTACCTGGATGCCATAAAACCCGAAGGTGGCGACCTTGCCTTGCACGAGGACTGGAGGACGGTCAGTGATAGGGAGAGCTAGAAGCGCATGCTATATGGAGGAGAGGGAAGGCAGTGACGAGTGGATGAGCGCCGCGCTGCCTTTAATCCTCTCCTTAGCTTCCTCCACGTACATAACAACACAATCCAACCAGAATGACATTCAATGCAGCGAGAGTTTCTCTCTGTCTGTCCTCGACTTCGACTCTATTCAGGCAAAGGCAATCTCAGTTTTATGGCCGCTTATCTACGTATTTTAAAATGCACCTGTCGTCCGAGCCAGTATGCAGAGCTAGAGGCTTAAAACATTTCTCCCTCGTGTAGTATAAGAATGTTCTCCATGCTTTCTCTTACGTCACCCTGCGCAATTTACACTTGCTACACGTATGGAGACTCTTGACCAATATTGACCACTTCCGTCGTTGTCAGTTGTCCTGACTGCGTCTGTCTAATTCCATTTATCCTCTTAAGGCGGCATGGAGAAAGACGTGATATTTCGTTGAAAAAGGCGTCTTTGCCTGATGCCTCCTCCCCTAGCTCTTCCGATCTCTCCCACGCTTGCTTGCCGTCAAGGAGAATGCTCCGTGCTGGTGAAAGGCCGGCCGTCTGCCCGGCTGCCTCATTGTTCGATCGCGCCGTTCCCTAGCTCCTCTACCAGGCCATTGTTACCTGCGTTTATGGAGCAAAAAGCGATCTTAGGGCGAGTGAATCACATTCGTCATAAGAGGTCGTTATTGTATTTTATTGTATTGTACAAACCTGGAAGCGCCGGCCGTTTTTCCAATTGCAAATCGATCGATCGAAGCTGAGCTATTTCCAGGTCACATATCCCTTCGAAGGATCGAGCGCTTTTCAAGCACGTTCGGTCGTTGTGGGGCAGGCAACACGCATTCCCTATTCTATTCATAAGTAATAGACTAGAGGGAGCAAGAGCTCACTCGAGAGGCTGGCTGTCCGGTCCGGGGCTTCCTACTCAAGGCTATTGTACGTAGTACGCATTGCATGGCGGAGCTACGACTATGAGCCCGTGCTTTGTCTAGCATGCAGTACCTACTCGCACGTACAGACATTCCTCCGTCCGCGTCTCTCTTAATAAGCATATACGAGAAATAGTAGTGGTGTTTAGCCTTGCCCTCCTTACCTTTTTGTCCGTCCGACTACTAGCTGTGACACTCCTACGTAGTCACAGACAGACAGACAGACAGACAGACGGAGAGTCGAAGTAAGTCGGTCACTAGTAATGCGGATATCGTGACCTGGGAAAGGAGAATAAAAGGCAGAGAGAGAGAGAGAGAGAGAGTGGTAGTGAATAAAGACCTTGGCTGCGTTCGAAAGACCGTAAGTAAAAGAAGATTAGAAATGTGACAGATACGTTTGCACTTAACATTGACTTTCTGTGATCATTGCTGACAAATTGAAGGTGAAGGACTTCTCTTTCTCGCTTTCGCACTGTTTACACCTGCGCTGTGAACGCGCTGTGAACGGGCGCGGTCATAGATAGCTAGCTCAAGATTGCTTTCCTTTTGCCTTTTGGCTGCCGAGCAACAACTTTCTCTTTTCATTCTCGGCGTGGGGTAAGTTAAGCAAGTCGACTGACTGACGGACTGACGAACGGACTGACGGAGGGCGAAACATGGGCCGCGCGCTTGTGTCTGGCGAATTCAGCCTTCACGTACTCGATGTTAATTCGTGAACGAACGCTCCAACTTACAGTTGAGCTTGCGTTAAAGACGTCCATCCGGCAACTTTCTGTCCAGCTGTCCCTATATCCGTTGATGGAACGGCTGACCTCGGTCTGTGCCTGTCGTCATTGCAGCTTCCAGGAGTGTTGCCAAACGCATGCGCCTATATCTAGCGTGCGTACGCGTACGCGCGTACGTATTTCTACGTAGAATTGTAGTCTTCGTGTTTAATGGTCATTAATTTAGATGGGCTCGCGCTTTCCTGCCAGCCCGTCCGTCAGTCTGCCTGCCTAGCTGCCTCATTCTCTATTCATAGCCAGCCATTCTCTCCGTTACGCACGCTCGCTCGCTGTCCCACTCCTCAAGGCCCCTGCCGCCAACGACAAATTGATGATACATATACGTACGTAATTTCATATATATGTAGATTCTTTGGTGGTGTTGAAATCCGTGTAGGGCATCTGGCAAAAAGCCACGAAAACATTTTGTACGTAAATCTGAATGATTGCATATTAACCCCTAAGTAAGTCGTTAGCATTGTACTACTACAGTCTACAGTCCTTAATGCCTTCGGAAGAGCTTTCAAAGGTGGAATTGAAGTAGCTGACGTCAACGATATTCTTCTACCTTCCCGTAACGTGTATTTAGAAGGAGCTCTCTTCGTATAGCAGAATTTGGCACGCCAGGACTCAGAGGTGCCAGTGACCTGATTAAAGCAGACGTTTTCCCAGTTGCCGTAATTTAACACAGACCGACGGGTGTAGCTAGTATAGGTAGTATCTAGGTTAGACGGACTGCGTGTTGCCAGGTGGTTAAAGGCTTAAAGCTTCTGGACGACCATCATGCAGCGTGTCAGTCGATCGCCTGGCCCGTGGCATTTATAGTTACGCGAATACGTATTTAGTAGCTAGGAGAGCTATGAGTGGGAGCGGGCGGCCGTCGCGTCACGTCGCCCACTGCTATTCCAATTAGTGGGCCACGGATGACTTGTTTCTCCAAATTCAACCACGCCGATTCGATTATTTGACGGCTACTCAATCGCAAAGAAGAGAAACTTTTTTGGCCCTCACTGCTCCGAATTCTCGTTCTCGCAGTCGCGATTACTTTGTCTTCGCCAGAATATTTTAGCTAGATTAGATAGGCGACTTCTCATAAAATAATCTAAGCTCTTTTAAGTTCCGTGTTGTCTCGTCGTACCAGTGAGTATTCTTGGATTTCAAGATCTTCTTTTGGTTCCTAAGTCGACATCGAAACGTCTCTGCCCTAAGTCTCTTCAGCTCTCGAAATTCTTCTCAGCTCCTTACGAGTTACGATCGCCGTCCAGCCCAAGACAGGAAAATCGGAGCCACGCCAGGCCGCCCGCCTCCTTCATGCATAGGCAAGAATTTGCGTGCAGATAAAAATTATATTACCCAGGCACGACAACAGCTCTTTCCTCTGAGAGATAGTAGATAGATTAATGTGCCCCTTCCTTCGTCCTCTCTTCAAAACCTGTTTGCCCCCACAGAGCGATGGGTCTTGGTTCGTTTTTACCACAGGCAGCTGTGGAGGGTTCCTTAAAGATGCCACGGATGGCATTTCAGGTTTGCCACTCTAATAAGCAGCCTTGCGTTAAGGCACAGTATTTTTAGCTTCAATCTTTTTCATCCACAACGATTACGAAGTGTGCTAAACTTGTGCATGCGTTGCCATCACGGATTGCGGTGGTCCTTTGCATCTCGTGTTGACCGGATTCCATAGAAGAATCTAGGTACGTAAGCGCGCGTTGCTAATCCATGTCGACGTTCGCTTCTAGGAATACATCTGTACGTACCTAGTACAGATGGACGCATCAGACGACGGATGGTCGGCCAAGTGTAGTAATGTAAGGTGGGTAGGCGTCGCATCGAGCTGCTCACTCACTCACTCGCCTTTTTTGTGTGCGCCGATGATGTCATGAGGCTGATTCCGCGTAAAAAAGCACTATATATTGATGAGGTCAGCAGACAGTTCGAATGCGTTTGAAAAGATTCAATCGTTGTCCGCTTCTTGACCGCTTTGTGATGTTTGTTTCCTGCCTGTCGCCGTTTTTGTCGTTGCTAGAGGCGCTGGCTACTGGTTGGTTGCCGTCGCCATCGCGGCCGTCGCTATTTCGCTGCGCCACATTCCACGATACGACGAGGGGGAGCTAGGAGGAAGCTTGTTCTTAATCCAACGTTATGACCGAACTGCCGCTGTCAGGGAAGCAAAGTAAAGTTCCGTCCGGCTTGGACCCTCCTGGCTGTCAAGATTCCCAACGAATGTAAAGAGACAAAACTCTTCATGATTGTACATAGTTCCGCCTTGTCGACCCTGTCCGATTGTGTGCCCATTTTCCCCAGTTCCTTCCATCCTTGCCGATGGTGGGCCTCCAGTCCCCAGCGGCTGACTCGATCGATGCCGTAACTATGTGGCAGTTCTGGGGCTACTGCTGACTCGCTGGCTGGGGTCGGAATGCGGGCTGCAGTCAGCTCCCGTTTCGACCGACGGACGGACGTCGACAATTTGTCGCGGTCTGATCGGCGATTTTAGCAGCGACGCGACGGTCGAGCTTCGGCTCAAACGTAGCTTCAACTTGACCGATCTGTCGGTGGCGATTTGGGCAGTCAGACTGCGACTTCCTTTTTCCCTGCTACAGATTAGGTCTAACAAGCGTAGGTTGCCCGCTCGGACAATTGGACAAGCGTACGTCTTTCATTCAACGTCTGTGGTAGTGGTAGGTAGAGGAGTGCGTAAGGCCTAGCCGAACGGTCACTTCAGGTGTCTGATCGCGATGACTGCATCCAACTTCCGGCTTTTAACCCTAGCGGCCAACTTCGACCTAGTTTAAGTATGCTGGCGCGTATTACCGTCGCTTTCTCTGTTTTGGGACAGCGGATGTTTTCCCTCGTACACGACTGTCCAATCTGTCATACTTTCAGTTCTTTGAACCATCGCGCAAGGGGCTTCGAAGAGATGGGCGAAAAGCGTGAAGGAGGATAGCAGCTAACTGCATGTCCGTAGCAGGTAATCTGCGGTTTCGATTCACAAAAAGTACGTATACGTAGAGCTGGCCGGCCAGACGGTTATTATGTCGCTGCTCGCTCTCATCGTTACGTGAGCCGCGCCCCATTCTCTTTCGACCGAGCGACCGACGTATGCATCCTCCTCCTCCTCGTCGTCTCTCGACCCGTCGGTCTGCGTCATCGCGGTCTGCGGCCGGCGGAGCGAGCGAGTTTCTTTTTCGTACGTTTGATGACGTCGACATCGCTGCGGCGGAGCTAGCTAGCTTTTTGGGGAGCGGCTTGCGAGCGGCCCAAACCGCGACCGCCCTAGCTGCCATTCCCAGGTGTAGGGGCACAGGCACGGACCGCGTCGTATCTGCCTGCAGTTTTTTGTTGAATTAAATGTGGGAATAAGTTAGCTAGGTGGGAGGCTGTTTAATCCTCTAAAGTTTAAAAAATCGCCCTTTTTGTTGCCCCCGTGCCCGCTCGGTTCGAGGCCGGCAGGGGTCGAATTTCCGGCCGCCCGAGTTGCTTCAGGCCCATCTAGTACTAGAGCGATTGCATGTGCTCGGGTCGTGAATACCGAATCAGAATAACGCGCAAAGTGTAAGAATGCGGTATACTGGTTAATTTAAGCTTGTACGATCGACATCTATTTAATTTCCCTGCCCCCTCACATCGAGCAATTGTATGCTCGCAAAAGAAAACCTGCCCGCCGCGCCCGCGCCCCGAAGCCGAACGGAGGCGAGCGCTCGCTCGCATCCAGCATGTGCACAAAAACTATAGGTTACTGCAGGGTAGGGTTTACGAATGCGGTATATGTAACCAAGTTTTTTGGGTATGACGTACCTCAATAAGGAGCAGTCGAGATGTACACTAGTTGGTAGAAAAAGTCATCCTCTTCTTTTGAAATTCGTACGTTGAAGCGATTTCCATGCAAGTCGCGCCCGCCAGCCAGCCCGCCACCTGCCTGTCCCGGGACGTTGTCCATTCGTCCGTCCCGCTGGGCGCCGCCCGCGCCAGCCCGTCTTCCCGGACGGACGGACGGACAGGCCGCGTGTCCGCGTTCATACTTCGTTCTCGTTCATAGTGAGCTAGTCTCACCTTCACGTTATAGAACCTTGGCTTCGCGGGTGCGTTCGTTCGAACGCCAGTAGGAGAATCAACGACGGACGGTGCGGCGGCAACGCTGCAAACGAACGAACGAGCGAGCGAGCGAGCGAGCGAGGCATCGAGCAGACTACGTACATATAGTTTAGCTACTCGAGTTGTGGAAACGGCAGCAGCAGCGGCGACAGCAGCAAGCAACACTCGGTTGTTAAAAGTGGCATGGCTGCTGCGGCGCGGCGGCCGCGGATGAAACATCGGACGTGTTACAGACAGAAAACAAAGTTGCCCTGCAGCGCCCGACCGACAAACGCCCATTGCACTGAATTAAGTGAAGTGAACGCTCAGATTTAGAGCGAGTGCGACGCGGATAAATCGATCGTTGAAAAGTTAGTGATAAGGAAAAGTTCGCTCGGCCTCTCGCGCCAAAAGTGTTTTAGTCCTCAACGGAAGGACTTGGCCGCTGCGGCGCAGATCGGTCGTTCCGCCGTCAATGGTTCTCTTCTCTTCCCTGCCTGCTGATAAGGTGTCTCCCCTAATTACCGTCGCGCGCGAGAGAGGTAGGCAAACACACGTACTGCGACGTACGCACGCTGCCGTGTTATGTCCTGAGATCGCCGTTCCCGTACTGCATGTTGTGATGGCGGCAGCGGCAATGGCACCCTTCCGCATTGATGGCGCCTCCCCCGTCGTTGCTGCCACTGAACAGAGCGGAGCCGAGCCGAACCGAACCGCCGTTCGGCGCGTAATTGATCTTCTGTAATGGCTTCTCTACGTGGGCCCACAGCTCTCGACGCATACGTATGGGAGCAAAATTATATTCCGATTCGTTGATTTTTGCACTTGCAAAATTGGATCTAATGCTGCACGCTTGAGTCGCCCTTCCTTCCGTCCCGCACCTTTAGTGCAAGATGCCCGCATCTAGCTTTGGCAACGCTAATGTATAATCGCTATTATCTGCCGCTCCTTCCTGCTTCCATCTTTGCGTGTTTCTGCAGCACTACGGACGAAACGGCGTCGTGTCGAGTCGATCAGCTGGCCGGCCGGCAACCAAGAGCTGTAGCATCTGTCTGCTCGGATCGGCTATGATTGAAATTCTACACTTGCATGCGCAGGTCGACCGACCTAGCTGTTAAAATCGCCGGCAGATCGTTCGCATTCTAAATGGGACGAGCCATCG
>JAAUYK010057411.1_pt1 | contig 10360 bp, 6 predicted proteins | sample 7278021 | NCBI WGS metagenome assembly JAAUYK01 (sample SAMN14350223, study PRJNA611818) | marine sediment metagenome | isolation source: surface marine sediment (1.8m) | place: French Polynesia: Moorea | collected 2018-08
ACAGGTAAGCCAACGACTTTTAAACTGGTTGCCAGTACCGTGCCCTTGTATTCACTGGGTATTCTGGCGATATTTCGAGCGGCAATACCTGCCTGTTCATAACCAGGCGCAACAATGCCGTATACCTCGCCAAGGTGCTCACAACATTCACCAATCGCGTAAATATCGGGATCGCTGGTTTGCATGCTGTCATTGACCTTGATACCACGGCCAAAGGCCAATTTCGCCTGCCTGGCCAGGTTGATATTTGGTTTGATACCTGCTGAAACAATAAGCGTGTCACAATCGATTGTTTTGCCAGATCGCAGTTCAATAGATTTGATCCTGTTTTCACTATCACCTTCAATGGTTTTGACGCTGTCATGCAAATAGGTATGAATACTCATGCCATCAACGTGCTGTTTGAACATTGCCGCGGCCGTTTCATCAAGTTGCCGAAACATTAAGTAGCGATTGTGTTCGATAACACTGACATCAGTGCTATATCTTTGCATTGCCCTGGCTGCTTCCAGACCAAGCAGTCCTCCACCCAATATGACGGTATGGCGACTGCGGGCGCGGCGGGCGATAAGTTTTTCTGCATCATCCATACTTCGAAACTGGTAGATGCCTTCGAGATCGATGCCTGGAATTTCAGGGATGAACGGGCTGGACCCGGTTGCAAGAACAAGTTGTTCATATTCCTGTACATTGCCGTATTCATCCTCAATAAGTTTTTTCTCTCGGTCGATGCGCTCTACACGGCAATTAAAACGCTGGATGAGTAGACTGGAATCAGTATCCGAGTCGGAAATCAATATGTCTTCATGATTTACTTCACCGGCGAGTAAAGACGATAACCTGACACGGTTATAAGGTGCCCACGATTCATCGCCATAAATAACAACAGGTTGTCCGGTTGAATAATTTAGTAATTCACTGACGAAACGCATACCAACCGGACCACTGCCAATAATGACAATGGGTTTTTGACCATTCATAAGAATGCTTTCTGTTTGTCTTGTATCCAGTTTTAGTGCTGTGTTCACAATTGTTTGACCCAAAAAAAAACGTCACAAGTCAATTGATAACCAATCAACCACGTGACGCCTTTGTCTCTTATAAATTGTGTAACTATATAGTTACTTACAACATGAACGATCCCGCCATTAGGATCACTTACTCAGTTTGCAGAATTTATGCCATTAATATGGTAACTGTTAAGTAATTGTTTTTAATAAATATGAAAGATTGGATATGCGTGTGAGCAGTATTTTTATGCACTGTTTTGATTAACGTTGCATCATTATTGAACAAGACGAGTGTTTAAAGTCTATCTGTCATTTTAACTTGATAATAAACAAGACCTGGACAACATTACGTTTTATTTTTTCTTGCCGATTACTTTCTTCGGCTTATGCAAAGAAACCTATCGTTGTTAAATAGAACACTGACAAAAGACATATGTGTTGATGAAAATGTTTAGCACTTAAATCGAGCAAATAAGTTTATTTACGTTCTATTGTTGTGCACGCCAACGCGGGTGAATAATCGTTTGAGTATGAAAAATTTAATAATATCAGGCCGATATAATGTTGGCCTGGAAATTGCTGACGAGGATTTCAAAACGTAAAAGTAATAACTGATTACTTTACGTTAGGTTGATTACAAAGGCGTAGTCACAGCAACGAAATGGTAAAGGAGCCACGCACAGCATTATGTCTGTGGTGGCTTTTTTTTTGCTTTTTTTATAAATGGGAGAACTTAAGTGAACTACACAAAAACAAAACGGAGACTCATTGCTACCGGATTAATGAGTACCCTATTGTTCGGTCAGGCTTACGCAGAAGACGATTTTATTTCTGCACTTAAGGGAGGCACGTTCAATTTCCAATCAAATACTCGTTATGAATATGTCGATGATGAGTTAAGAGCACCTGGTGACCAGGAGGCTGACGCCCTGACAACAAGGACTGCACTCGGTTATAAAACCGGCGACTTTTACAATGTCTTCGGATTCCTTGAGTTTGAAAACGTAACGAACATCACCAACGATAAGCAATACAACGATACGCAAAATGGCCTTACCAATCTGCCGGTTATTGCCGATCCTGCCGGTACCGAAGTCAACCAGGCGTTTCTTGGTATCAAGCTGTTTGAAGGTTCAACAGTTATAAAGACAGGCAGACAAGAGATCACGCCACGTAAAGCGCCTTTTCATAGATTCCTCGGTAACGTCTTGTGGCGTCAAAACTACCAAACGCAAGATGCGGTCACGGTTACCAATACTTCGTTGCCGAATACCAAGGCCATGCTTGGATACATTTGGAACAATAATTTCATTACCGGTGCAAACCGTGACATGAGTGCCCCGATTTTTAACGTTCAATACAGCGGGTTTAAATACGCAAAACTTGAAGGTTACTACTATGATCTTGAATTTCGCGATCTTGCCGCCTTATCAACAACGACATATGGTTTCCGAGCCAGTGGTGGCGTCCCGGCTTTCAACGAAAAAACCAAGTTTATCTATGCTGGCGAATATGCCACCCAGGAAGAGGGCGATAATGCACCTGTTGCCTACGATGCCGACTATTACCTGGTAGAAGCTGGGTTTAAAATGGGCTTCGATAATGAATATCTAAAATCATTATTGTTCAAGGCCAGCTACGAGGTACTTGGTAGTGACAACGGTGTCCAGGCTTTCCGTACGCCGTTAGGCACTAACCACGCTTATCAAGGTTGGGCTGATTTATTCCTTAACACGCCAGCAGCAGGTATCGAAGACACTTACCTGACAATGGTTGCAACCGGTAAATACAAGACCAAGATTATTCTTTCCTACCATATGTACGAAGCCGATGAGGGTGGCTTCGATTACGGTGATGAAATTGGCGTCTGGTTTACCAAAAAGTTTGCCAAGAACTATACGCTGGGTATCAAGTACGCGGGTTACATGGGTGATACCAATGCCGGTAATGCCCCCCGATTTGCCGCTGACCTGACCCGGTTCTGGACGTATTTCACGATCGATTTCTAGTTAGCGAACTGGTTAACTGTTCTGTAATTAAACTCTCCCGTAATAAACGGGAGAGTTTAATTTTTAATCAATACAAATATACTGTGCGTTTTTCATTCACAAATTACCTGTTTGATGAGCAAGGAAAAACAACAGTTGAACATCATGCTGATAGACGAGCTACCAGAGCGGTCTATGGCTATGGAGAAGCTGCTCACCAATCTGGGGCATAAAATAGTAGCGACCGTATCAGCAGGCGAGGACCTGGCTGGCATGGTTAATCGCTATTCGCCTGACATCATCATCATCGATATGGATTCTCCTGATCGCGACACGATCGAGCATATGCAAAGTATCAGCGCTGAAAAACCGCGTCCCATTGTTATGTTTACCAATGATGATGATAGCAACACGATACAGAAGGCGGTAAAGGCCGGCGTTACGGCATATGTCGTAGATGGCATGCATCCAAACCGGGTGATGCCAATACTCGATACGGCCATGGCACGATTTAACGAGTACCAGGCAATCAGGAATGAACTGGAGAAGACCAGGAACACGCTGGAGGAAAGAAAACTCATTGAGCGAGCCAAGGGTATTGTCATGAAGCAGACGAACCAGGATGAAGAAGCGGCCTTTAAGTCAATGCAACAAACGGCAATGAGTAGAAATATGAAACTGGTCGAACTGGCCCGCAGTATTATTGCCGCAGCTGAACTCTTGAAATAGAAACGGAAACTAGCATGCCTCAAAAACACATTCCTATTCCAGAAAAAAGCGAGTTGAAACTGGGCTTTATCCCACTGATCGATTGCTGTGTTCTCGTTGCAGCAAAAGAACAAGGGTTTTTTGACAAGTACGGCCTTAGTGTTTCCCTGTCACGTGAGGCATCATGGGCCAATATTCGCGACAAGGTGTGCGTTGGCGCACTGGATGGTGCGCAAATGCTGGCGGGTATGAGCATAGCTACTACGCTGGGGCTGGGTTTTACAAAGAAACCCATGGTCACGTCATTCAGCATGAATCTTAACGGCAACGCTATCACGGTATCGAATGGATTATACGAGCGCCTGTTAAATGTCGATGCCGAGATCGAAACCGACCCAAATCGTTCTGCTCAGGCCTTGAAGCAGCTGATCGAACAGGAACGTGTTGATGGAAAACCGGCGATTAGCTTTGCGATGGTATATCCATACTCCAACCATAACTACGAATTACGTTACTGGATGGCCAGTGCCGGCATTGATCCGGATAAGGATGTCGAACTCAGGGTTATTCCACCCCAGTATATGGTTGATAACCTGAAAGATGGTGTTATTGATGGATTCTGTGTCGGAGAACCCTGGAACAGCGCGGCTATCAAGAAAGGCGTTGGCCATTTAATTACCAGTGGCTACCAGATCTGGAATAACTCACCGGAAAAAGTCTTTGGTGTTACGCGGCAATGGGCTGGTAATAACCCCAATACTCATCTGAGTATCGTCATGGCCCTGATTGAAGCGGCAGCATGGATAGAAGACTTACAGAATCGCCATGAGTTTGCCGAGGTACTGGCAGACAATCGATACATTGGTATCGACGCAGATATTATTCGCAGCTCACTGGCAGGCGAATTTACTAATGCTAACAGTGGTAATGCAAGACAGATTGGCGACATGCATGTGTATCATCGTTACCTGTCAAACTTTCCCTGGTGTTCACACGCATGCTGGATCATTAGCCAAATGTACCGTTGGGGCCAGTTACAGGATGTGATTGATATCAAGCAAATAGCAGAGGCGGTTTACCGCCCGGATGTGTATCGACTGGCAGCGACACAGCTTGGAATTTTATATCCATCGTTCAATTACAAGGATGAAGGTGGGCATGGCGCTAACTGGGCCATGCAGGACGGCAACCAGTCATTTGATATGGGTGCAGACAGCTTTATGGATGGTGTGACATTCGATCCGGATAACATCGTCAGCTATTTATCCGGGTTTAGTATCAATCACTGCGACATCGAGCTGGCGCAGTTAGAAAAGTTAAACTGTTAACTTGCGCCCAAGTTGTGCATGAAATGCTAACCAGTGAATATTTTGGTGCATTGCACGGTGGTAAATGTTGATGTGTATTTTGAAAAATATAAGCAATATCAACGTGTTTTCTTCTTTATCGCGATTGGCACACGTCTTGCGATATAGATATTGAGATTTAAGTATGAGGTTACGTTAGCCTCACATTAATTACTGACAAATTGGTAATAAAAGGGCAAAGGCGTCCTGAAGCTATCAGCTTCTGGACGCTTTTTTTATGCCTGAAATTCATAACTGGAGTAGGAATCAATGAAACATTTATTTAAAGGGAAGGCGATAGGGCTTGTCATCTCGGCATCTTTAGCGCTGTTTACAACTTTTTCAGTACAGGCGGTTGATGACCTGGAAAAAGAAGATTTGAAGTTTGGTTTTATCAAACTGACAGATATGGCACCGCTGGCTATCGCCTATGAGAAAGGTTACTTCGAGGACGAGGGCCTGTACGTCACGCTGGAGCCACAAGCTAACTGGAAAGTACTACTGGACCGCGTTATCGATGGTGAACTCGATGGTGCGCATATGCTCGCTGGACAGCCACTGGGCGCTACGATTGGTTTCGGTACCAAGGCCGATGTCATTACTGCATTCAGTATGGACCTGAATGGTAACGGCATCACCGTCTCTAATGAGATCTGGGAACAGATGAAAGCCAATGTTCCGATGGGTGATGACGGTAAGCCGGTGCATCCAATCAAGGCCGATTACCTGAAACCGGTCGTTGAAAAATACCAGGCTGAAGGTAAGCCGTTCAACATGGGTATGGTCTTTCCCGTATCTACTCACAACTATGAACTTCGTTACTGGCTTGCCGCAGGTGGTATCCATCCTGGTTATTACTCTGCAACCGATATCACCGGTCAGATCAGTGCCGATGCCTTACTGTCTGTTACACCACCACCGCAAATGCCAGCCACGCTTGAAGCAGGCACGATTTACGGCTACTGCGTAGGAGAGCCATGGAACCAGCAGGCTGTGTTCAAAGGCATTGGTGTTCCGGTCATTACTGATTACGAAATATGGAAAGACAATCCTGAAAAAGTATTTGGCGTGAGTAAGGCGTGGGCTGAAGCAAACCCGAATACACATAAGGCGGTTGTTAAGGCGCTAATACGTGCCGGCCAATGGTTGGATGCTGACAATGGTGCTAACCGTAAAGAAGCAGTGGAAATACTATCGCGTTCAGAGTACGTCGGTGCCGACTTTGACGTCATCGCCAACAGTATGACCGGTACTTTCGAATATGAAAAAGGCGATAAACGTTCACTGCCTGATTTCAACGTGTTCTACCGTTATTTTGCAACCTATCCGTTTTACAGCGATGCGATCTGGTATCTGACCCAGATGCGACGTTGGGGCCAGATCACCGAAGGTAAACCTGACGAGTGGTACCACGAAGTTGCAAAGAAGGTATATCGCCCGGATATCTACCTTGCTGCTGCCGAAGAGCTGGTTGCGGATGGTCTCATCAAGAAAGAAGACATCCCATGGGATACCAGCGGTTACAAGCCACCACAAACCGAATTCATCGACAATATTACGTTTGATGGTAGCAAACCTAATGATTACTTATCGCAATTCCCGATTGGTTTGAAAGGTGATGACAAGGTCGAGTGACTTTCCCCCTCTGATAAAGACACTCTGCTCCGGCGCCTGCAATCGGGCAGGCGCCTTAACAGTTTTATAAACACATAGAGAAAGATGATGGAAACAAATACGGCAATCAAACAGGAACAGGAAGATTTGGCGGCTGAACCTGTTAGTGAACAAAAGGAACAGGTGGCTGACAGTAAGCCTGCGGGTGTCGCTATGTCGACCCGGCTATGTAACTTTTTTGAACTTGTCGGGCTGACCTGGTTTATTCCAGTGGTCAAGCTTGGCGTTGGTGAAGATCCACAGGAGCAATTCAAGCAGCTTATGTTATTGATTGGTGTGCCTGTCGTTGCCTTTGCGTTATTCCTGGGCTTATGGAACTGGTCAGCTGCCAAGGTTGAGACCAGCCTGGGTGCGATACCCGGGCCATCTGCTGTCTGGGAGCAGGCAGGTAATCTTGTAAGCGATCATTATCGCGAACGAGAAAAAGAAGCAGCTTTTTATCAGCGTCAGGTAGAACGTAACGAAAAGAAACTGGCCAAGAATCCTGATGCCGAGATCAAGATCAGACCTTATACCGGTCCGCCGACTTACTTCGACCAAATTGTTACAAGTTTATACACGGTATTTACAGGTTTCGTACTGGCGACGCTGGTTGCTGTACCGCTGGGCATACTCTGCGGCTTAAGCTCGATCATTAACACTGCATTGAATCCGTTAATTCAAATTTTTAAACCGGTTTCGCCATTGGCGTGGTTGCCTATCGTTACCCTGGTTGTCAGTGCTACTTATGAAATTACTGACGACTCATGGTTTGACAAGTCATTTTTAACATCTGCGATAACGGTCACTTTATGTTCACTATGGCCAACGTTAATTAATACAGCAGTGGGTGTTGCATCGATTGATAAAGACCTGATGAATGTATCCAAGGTTTTGAAGCTAAGCTGGCTTAAAACAGTAACTAAAATTGTTTTACCCAGTGCATTACCTTTGATTTTTACCGGTTTGCGCCTGTCACTGGGTGTGGGTTGGATGGTATTGATCGCAGCTGAAATGCTGGCGCAAAACCCGGGGCTAGGTAAATTTGTCTGGGATGAATTCCAGAATGGTAGCTCGCAGTCACTCGGCAAGATCATGGTCGCTGTTTTTACCATCGGTTTAATTGGTTTTCTGCTAGATCGCATCATGCTTACGCTGCAAAAGTTTTTTACTTTTGGCGAAAGTCGCTAGGAGAAGCTGAATGTCATTTCTTAGCGTAACGAATCTAAATAAGTCATACGGTCGTGGTAGCAATGCTACCCATGTGCTCAAGGATATTAATCTTGAGATTAGTGAAGGCGAGTTTGTCGCGATTGTTGGTTTTTCCGGTAGCGGCAAGACTACACTGATCTCGGCTATTGCCGGTTTAATCCAGGGTGATGCGGGTAGTGTCATGTTGGCTGGCAAGGAGGTTAAAGAACCCGGGCCAGAACGTGGCGTTGTTTTCCAGAATTATTCGCTGATGCCCTGGTTAACGGTGTATGGCAACGTTGCCCTGTCGGTTGATGCTATCTACTCGGACTGGTCAGCAGAACAGCGCCGTGCCCATACTGAAAAGTATATTGAAATGGTAGGGCTCTCTCATGCCACCAACCGAAGACCGGCAGAACTGTCGGGCGGTATGCGACAGCGTGTTAACGTGGCGCGTGCCCTCGCTGCAAGTCCTGAAGTCTTATTGCTGGACGAACCGTTAAGCGCACTAGACGCGCTGACACGGGCCAAGTTACAGGACGAAATTATTCGTATATGGGAACAGGAAAAGAAAACCGTCATCCTGATTACTAATGATGTTGATGAAGGCCTCATTATGGCAGACAGGATTATCCCACTGAACCCGGGACCAGATGCGACATTTGGGCCAGAGTTCATTGTTGATCTGGATAGACCTCGAGATCGCAGCGCGATGAACCATGATGAAAAGTTTAAAAAACTCCGTGGTGAGATCACCCAGTACCTTATGAAAGTTGGTATCAATGAAACAGGTGACAACACGGATAACGTCATACAACTACCACCGGTTACACCCATCGATCGTAGTGCCGAGGCAAGTAAAAGTACCGTGCCAGGCGTTTTGCAGCCTTATATGAAAAACCGCGGTGAGCCTAAGTACCTTGAGTTTTATAACCTGACCAAGGTTTATCCAACACCGAAAGGGCCCTTGACCGTTGTGGATGGCTTTAACCTGAACATGAACAAGGGTGAATTCATATCCGTTATCGGTCACTCCGGTTGTGGTAAATCGACAGTACTGTCAATGACAGCAGGACTGAATGACATCAGTGATGGTGGCATCGTGCTTGATAAACGTGAAATAGATGGTGCCGGACCCGATCGCGCCGTTGTATTCCAGGCGCCCAGTCTGTTTCCGTGGATGACCGCATCTGAAAACGTGGCACTTGGTGTGGAAAGCGTTTATCCACATGCAACGTTAAAGGAGCGCAATGAAATTGTTGAATATTACCTGACCCGGGTTGGTCTTGGTGATGCGTTAAACAAAAAAGCATCAGAGCTTTCCAATGGCATGAAGCAACGAGTAGGCATAGCTCGCGCCTTCGCGCTGTCGCCAAAACTGTTATTACTGGATGAACCTTTTGGCATGTTGGATTCGTTAACACGCTGGGAATTACAGGAAGTGTTAATGGAAGTCTGGGCGCGCACGCAGGTAACGGCAATCGTTGTAACCCATGATGTAGACGAGGCCATTCTCCTTGCTGACCGTGTGGTCATGATGACTAATGGACCCAACGCTAAAGTGGGGAAGGTCATGGAAGTTGACCTGCCACGCCCGCGCAGTCGCAAGGCGTTGGTTTCGCACCCGGATTATTACCGTTATCGAGAAGAGTTAATTACGTTCCTTGCTGAATGTGACAACCATTAATGTATTGGATGTTTAATCGCTATGAGTAAAAGTCATATTGTTGTAGTTGGTAATGGCATGGTGGGCCATTACTACGTGGAAAAATTGCTGGAGACCGAACTTGATGTGGCCATCACCGTGCTTGGTGCTGAACCAAGACCTGCTTACGATCGTGTTCATCTATCAGAATTTTTTGCCGGTAAAAAGCCCGAAGAACTGGCGCTAACAACCCGTGAATTCTATGAAGAAAACAATGTAGAAGCCTGTTTCGGTGATCCGGTTACAGCGATCGATACTGAACAAAAATCAGTAGCAACTGAAAGCGGCCGCTCTTTTAGTTATGACAAGCTGGTACTGGCAACCGGTTCCTACCCGTTCGTACCGCCAATGCCCGGACATGATCTGCCTCATTGCCTGACCTATCGCACAATTGATGACCTCGGTGATATCAAAGCCAGTGCACAAGAGAGCAAGGTTGGTGTTGTCGTGGGTGGTGGTTTACTGGGACTCGAATGTGCCAATGCATTAGTCAACCTTGGCCTTGAAACGCATGTTATCCAGATTTCATCGGGTTTGATGAACGTGCAGCTGGATGAGGGTGGTAGCCAGATGCTGAAAACCAAAATCGAAGACCTGGGTGTGAAGGTTCATACCAGTACGGTTACCGAGAAAATTATCGAAGGCGATCAGCACCGTTTAAAAATGTGTTTTGCCGACGGCGGTGAACTGGAAACCGACATGATTGTGTTCTCAGCCGGTATTCGTCCCAATGATCAGCTGGCTGAGCCAAGCGGGCTG
>JAAUYK010063790.1_pt1 | contig 10360 bp, 6 predicted proteins | sample 7278021 | NCBI WGS metagenome assembly JAAUYK01 (sample SAMN14350223, study PRJNA611818) | marine sediment metagenome | isolation source: surface marine sediment (1.8m) | place: French Polynesia: Moorea | collected 2018-08
AGGCGAGACTTTCTCCGAGTGCGTCAATATAATTATATACGCACCATGCAAGGAAAAAAGGAAAAAACAACAGAACTTCTTTATTTAAAACAAAATCAGGGTAGACGTGTCAATATGTCTCTGTCTATCTGTCTGGTATCCATGATCGGAGCAACCGGTTGTGAAACTGGAAGCATAAAAGTTGGACGTATTCCGAACGAACGAACGAACGAGTGAGAGTGGAAAGGCAGTCCCGGCTGCTCGTTCGATTTGTTCTGGCCGTCGCCGACCGACTGACCGTCTCGACAATTTTATTACCAGTGGCCGACCGCGAGCGGCCCACCATCAGGCCAGCCACGACCGAGGGGCGGGAGTGGGTTTTAATAGTCAATTGGGTCCAGTTAGTCAGTTCGTCGCCGCCTCAATCCCCTCCCGCCCGCGAAGCTATAGCTAGCTAAGACCGGTAGAGGCCGGCCAGGCTAAATGAAATGGAGAGAGACAGGTTTAGGGCCGGCCACTTAATTGGCCACCGCCGCGCTGAGAGAGCGGATGGATGGCTGATACATAGAAAACAGCTTTTTTGTCCCTTGACCGCTCACAAAACTAATAGCCTGTTGTAGGTTGACGCGTTCATTTTAATTTATCGGGCATTCTCTACTTTTCTACTTCTATCAACGTCCTACAAATTCTGTCGGTTGGATTGTTCACATCTTCCCCACCTCGCCGCGCCGCGCCGTCATCCCGCCCGCCCGCCATGCCATGTGATATCTCTCGATCGATCTATCGTTCTATCGCCCCAATCATGCCATTTCGAGATTTGGCCGTCAAGACACGACGAGCGGACCGACAGCGAAGACAGACATGTCGATGATAGCCAATTGCTGGTCAGTCACTGTCCATCTAGCTGGACTTTGGTCGTGCCGATTTCAAGCCATCGCCAAATACGTAGGCTTGGCCCCACAGGGGGATCTCGAGTCACGCGGGTGATGAGAGACCGGAGCACTTAGTTTTATCGGAACGCAATTTATCGTATTACACGTACCGGCCATTACTAGACATACTACAGCGTACGTTTCAAAGGTCGCAACTTTTTTTACTATAATGTCTCCATCTTTGTTGCAAGTCCGAAGCCATGCATGGCGAATGGTAAGCGTAAATCGAGTCAGAGAGAGAACCCGCTGCCGCTCATTCGATTGCACCAGATTTGTCTCGTGTGTGGTCTGCCTGCAAAAGCAAAGCCGCCCGGCTAGCTTATTCCAGCTCCTAACTGGGATCGAGTCAATTGAGGTGGACAGCGAGAGGAAAAAGAAGACCTGTTTAGGAGATGCTACCGCAGGGGTGGCGCCACCAGCAGGTCAAAGATAATACTAGAACTGAGTGTGTCATCCTCCTGTAGCAGTTGCTTTTGACGGAGCACCTTAATCCGATACTAATTCCTTCTATCACGAATAAGTACGGATATATTAATTCCTTCAATCATACACCGCCACCGAGTCCAAATTATATTCCTTGTGTCCGGCTGTATGTGTACTGAAGACTATAAAGTCGTTAGAAGCCATTGTCGTAGCCGTGGAACTAGGCGCCACTCGGACAAACCTTTTCTCCCCCGTTTGTCCGACCGACCGACCGACCGTCCTGTAGCTTCCGAGCTGCTGCTGGCTGCTGCCTCCACACGAATTAACGAGGGCCATAAGTCCTTTTTTCTCCCCTACCCGTCCCGTCCCGTCCGTCCCCACGAGTTGAGATCTCAATAAGATCAGGCTGACTGCGGCACAGCTCGGAAGGGTTTACTTGAAAAAAGTAACTTCTATTCGACAAAGCGAATAACTTTAACGTCGTAGGCAATGAAACATCTCGCAAGAAGAAGCCAGCTAAGAATGGGATAATGGTGACCTGAGCTGAAACAATTGGCGGTCGGTCGGTCGGTCGGCAGCTGTGGTCCAAATACGTAGCTAACATGTCGCCCGCAGGAGAGACGAGGGAGAGAAACAAGAAATGCCGCCGCCGTGCTACCGGACTTTGTCAGGCCAAATTGGAAAGAATTAAGACCTACAACACCGCCAGGCGGAGAAGTGACAGCATAATTAATACGCCGCAGATTTCATGCAACAGCAGATCCCGCCCTCGATTCTTCCGTCTGTCCGACCGCCACCGGCAGCGAGAGAAGCAATAAATTATTCGTATATTTTTCTGTCTGCCGGTGGCGCAAATGAAGCGATCAGTTTGGCCAATCAGATCGAAATAAGAGATCGAGCAAGGCGGACGGACGCGGCGCGGCGGCCGGAGTCTCGAGAGGCTCCAATTTAGTGGGCGACGCATAAATTTTGCCCATCCTAATTTTCAGTGTCGCCCGGTCGCCTTCCTCGATCCCGATAAGGAAGGGTGGAAAGAGAAAAGTGCTAGCTAGCAAAATAAGATAGATTTAAATAAGCATAAGTTCACCGTTGATGATATAAGGTGATTTTGATTGTTAGGCTTGCTTCCCCATGCGAAGTTAACTATGGCAACTCTTTCAACTAGACAGACAGAGAGCGATTCAGTAGCCCAATTGCATCGTCGTCGGCCGGCCATTTGTGTGGGCAGTCAGCCAGCCTTTTGGGCGGTAGCTACGTCGTTCCGGAATGCGCTCATAATTCAGGCCACTGACTGCCCAGATCCACTTGCTGCCTGGGAGGCGGACAGACGATCGAGGGGCAAAAAATAAATAAAGGTGGCTGCTGACATGGCAGCTAAGGAAAGAGGGAGGGAGGGAGGGAGGGAGGGAGGGAGGGAGGGAGGAAAGAAGATCTTGACGATTCAATCTGAACGGGGAGGTCCAGACGGACGGCCGGCCGAGAGAGAGAGAGATTGCCCCGCGTTATTTACGGTCTCGATTTAATAGTGCGGAGCAGTTCTAGCTACGCACGCGATCGAAGAGAGAGTTTTTCACGAGTACGTGCATGAAGCTAGCTAGGAATTTGGAAATGGGTTGGCGGCACGTACGCGTACGTATGCCCATATGCACGTCCGCTCTACTCCTCCTCCTCCTCCGCTAACGGCGTCCGCAAACGCATTTGGGTTTTGCTTTAATTGCCGCCAAATGGAGTCAGTCGGCCTCGGCTGGCTGGTAGTGAGAGTGCAACCACGCCGCGCCGCCGGTGACGCCAATTAAGTAATTACGAGGCAAGAAATAATGAGCTAATTAGCACACGAACGCAGGCACGCACGCACCCACCTTGCCTAGCTCGTCTCCCTAATTTCGTTAATTGCCGCCGAGGCCGTTTCGACTTTTCCAACTCTCGGTCGAGGTGTTGCGTCAGTTTTTTCTCCAGCTGCAAAAGGATGAAGAAATGTAGAGAAGATCGACGTTGACGGACGGACGGACGGACGGACGGACGAAGCCAGGCGAAATCTCTCTCTTGGTGCAAAATTCGTTCCAATTTGGGCGTTCCCGTCCTTCCCTCGCGGCGGCGGCGGCGGCATGCATCGAAAGGAAAGAACGAACAGCTCTCTCGTCGTGTGCCCGAATTAGACTGGTGAAAACGGTTGCATGATCAAGAACAAGGATCGAGTATGTAGTCCGAGATCGATTCCAAATCGTAATTCTCATTCACCTTCGAAATTATGAGGTCAGTGAAGCTTACTGCATGTCTTTTCATATGACAGGTTTGGCAATGCTGAAAGTCGCATGAAGGAAACGAAGTAGCCTCAAATTAAGTCGGCCAAGGTGGTATTTTTACGCTCCTCCTAGTAGGATCTTAGCTAGATGGCTTTTTGGCTCTTTTCATACGCGTTGCCAATTACAAAAATTTGCTGCCGTCAGTAGACTGCTATCTCTGTTAAAGATACACACGCGTATGTCCAGCCTCAGTGCTTCGATCAGAGAAAGTAAGACGCAGCTGATAGGTCGACAATAGATAACGTCGCATGCATGCTCATATTTACGCTAGGTTAACATTGCTTGTTACCTCACAGCGAAGGCAAGTCGGAGAGTGCTTTTCAATTACCTCGAATGCACGGCTGCGAACGAGTTGTGCTCTGTCGGACTCACAGCAACGCGAACGTTCGGTCGGTGTGCATGAGGCTAATCGCAGCCAACCGGCCAAGATCGTGCTTGTTCCGTAGATTAAATTTGGCAAGTGCTAATTTAAATTTGCTGGCGGCGCGGCGTCCGTTGTATTTGCTCACAACTATTCGCATTCGTGCACGCACGCTAGCCACACTTGCTTGCTCATTCTTAATCTCAATCACCTGAGGCTGTCGTGCTTGGATCCGAGTGGGCAAAAACAACCGCCGCCTATAGTATGATGCTGAGTCCCTCCCCTGAACTTGGACCTGACCGCCTCCATGGGGAGCGCATTCCGTGTTCTTTGCTTCTTAATTAGCCGAGGCGGACGTATTTTGCATTAAGCCCATGCAGTATGCATATGATATTTGGCCCTTTAATTGCATGGCTATGCGCCTCAATCGCGCCGCCAGCCGTCAAACATTGATTTGTCCGTACGTCCGCTCATTTAGGGCCGGACGAATTAAAAGCCTCTTGCACGTACACATAAGTGAGTGCATGCATTCGAATGCGTAACAAAGCTTTTCCTCGATCGCGCGCACGTCACATGCACGCAGCACGCACGAAGCGATACGACGCGACGCCGACACGTGATCACATATCGTACTAGCTGCCTGCGGAGAAAATTGGCGAATAAAAAAAGTTCCCTTGATAAACGTGTTATTACCTGTCAGTCAAAACTTTTTCCAACCACTCTCCTCGACTAGCTGCGACGACAGGCTTGACCTGACTGAAAAAGTCGGGCTTTCCTGATAAATTGCTAAAATACGTACATAAGTGGCCGACCGTTCCGACATCATGTACGATTGAGAAACTTGCTTTAGAGTGTCTTGATTAAGGTCAAATCGGTTTGGACTTCGGACGATAAAATCGAAATAGTTCGCAATAAAATTGCACGTCAGTCGGTCTGTCTGTCTGTCTGCGTAATTGCTAACCGGCACGTATACGTAGAGCCCTCCCGGCAGTTGCTGTCTGTCATATTCTCATTGACTGAGAAGTGGCGAGTGTGCAGTGTCGAGAAAAAAGAGTTGGGAAAAAAGATAACGACATTTGCTTCGCAGAAATCGATTAGCCACGATGCAATTTGCACGTAATCAGCCCGTTCAACGCCGTGGCAAAAAAGCGCTTCAATTTGTCCTTCTAGGAACTTTGCTTCGAAAATAGACGCTTTTTACACAAGTGGTCTTGTAATGGCGGGATATGGATAGCAGCTAGCGACTACTCGGCGGCGGCGAAAAGTGCTTTAGGATCGCCGTCGGCTGGGCCGGGCCGGACTGGCGCCAGTAGGACGGCGGACGAACGGAATGTAAATTGTCGGACGGAAGGAAGGAGTGAGACGTCGATATTGTAACCCTTGACATATTTTTCCGGGGAAAAAAGTGTCTAGCTTGACTCTAGAGCTATCCCAGCCGGCAGCGTACGCGGCGAACACTTTGCATGATTTATAATGGTTGGCCGCTCTCCAATTCTCCGCTCGCATGCGAGCGACGAAAAAGGAAAAATTCCGATATACGTACCGCCATTCATGAGACTCGTAATGCAAGTGGTAAAAAGCATAGTAGCCTAAATAAAATTGCCCGGATGTGATCGACGCGCTTTTATGAGTTTAATTTTATCCTCAAGAAGTATAGTATTTACGTACTAAACTGTCCACTCAATTGCCCTTTCCTCTTAGCTCCACTCTTCCCCCTTATATACTATCTCCCGCATTTTGACATTTTCGATATCTGTTTGGGGAACGGCGACAGCCGAAAAATGCCACCGCGGTTTTCCAGCCCAGCTCCATGCAAATTGTGCTCCGTCTTTTACACGCCCTCTCCCAGCTAGCTCTCTCCCTTCCTTCACTCTATCGCTCGTCCGCCTGCCTGCCTAGCTGACAGAGTTGTCACCATTTCGAATATAGGAAAAGGAGCGCGGACGGAAATTACTTTTTTCCAGACCGATCGACCCAACCAGAGATCGGGCGCAATAAACACGAGGGAATAGTCTTAGGAAAGGACAAAACGGCGTCTGGTCGAGATTGGTGTATGGGAAGGAAGCGTCAATGTTCCGGGTTAGGTCGACCGGAGACAAGTAGAGGTTAATCGCGAACGAACTTCGATATAGTGTAGGGAATTAGCGGAAGAAATCAAATTTAGGCCGCTCGACCATTTTCCTTCTAGTTTCTCACACATCTCTCGCTTCTTTGAGAGATCGTTCAGCCTTCTTGTCTAGCTGCGCTGCGTTGGCAGTTGGTTGACTTTTATTCGTGATGACAGGCTGTCAAAGCGTAATTGTGGAGCAGAAATCCACCAGGCAGCGAGGGTTGAGCCCAGGCTACTGACTGACTGAGACTTCTAGCTGTCCGTGACGGGCGTATGATCGAGCGTGTGAGAGAGCGCGAGCGGTGGTCAAGCCCGAGCGAGACCAGGGTCACTTTCAAATTTCTATGTAAAAAGCTTAATTAACGGCTCTCTTTTCACTGTAATAATTTACGCATTTTGTTGGTATTTATTGCTGAAAATCTAAGCAATGTCGTTAGTTGTATCAAGTATGTAAACCCTGATACAGCTAGACGAACACCTACCATTTGCGGATTTCATGGCGAAAGAGTTGACAACAGCAGCAGGTGCTTGGTCTGCAAGATAAGTTGTTAGCCCGCCTGCCCTGTCTGTCTGGGGGATCAATTCTGGCGCCTTATCTGTCCGGTACTCGGCACTTCATTTGTACTGTACCCCTCACTCTGGCCCACCTGATTGTTCCATGGAAGCGGATGGACGTGCGTATCAGCACAACAAGGAGATGGCCGGCCTCTTCCAAATCCATTTCGACTTGGCAGAAAAAAGCGATCCAGTCGACCCGCTATCTGGTGCTATCATAATTGGCTGTTGACCTCCTTTCCCGACGCGACCGACGCGACGTGGGCTGCCTTCCACCTTGACTTGGCAACCAACCACTCGCAAGGGGAAATTCACGGGGTTTTCTATTTAGCACGTTTTGTGCACATGCAAATTCCAGGATAGTATGTACTTTGGCCAATAATGCGTTCGGTCAAATAGTGGAGTATGTAGCCACAATAGTCCGTAGAAGGAGCCAAACATTAATCTTTAACTTTTGATGCCCTGGTAAGAATAGAGCTATACAGATAAAAAAGAAACACATCGACGAATATAACGGCCGGCAAAAAACATAGCGGCGTAAAGCCGTTTTCTCCGCAAAAAGCCCTGCTTTCGTTAGAACGAGTGCAATTGTCAGACAGTAGCAGAAATAATCAAGGTCCGAACGAACGAATGCGAGAAACTTTTTGTCGAGTTCGTAGTGCCGTGTTCAGCCCTTGCGTTTTGAAAACGAGCGCTTCGCTGCTTTTCAACTCTCCCTCTTTTTAAAGTCAATCAGTTTCGGCGGCGCGGCGACCGTGAGGCGGTCAAGAAAGTCAGGGTAGCCAGTGCCTACTAAAAACGTTCAATTCCTTTAGCTATAATCTAGTCGCCAATCAAAGCTAATTTGAAACGAACGCTATACACATTTAGGAACGCTATACACATACGTATAAGTGAAGTGAGACGGGAGGGCGATTTTTCGGCTGTTTAACAATAGATTCCGGAATTTAAAATGCTCTTTTCGGCTCTGGCCAGAAAAAAGAGGCGCGAGGCGCTCTCTACCTTTCCTCCCTCTGAATGGCGACAATCGGCGCGGAATTCCAAGCTACAGCTCGACGCGACTCTCTCTACGTGTGTGCGTCCGTCGAACAAGAGACGCCAAATTAAATCGCCTACAACCGGGCCAGGCCAGCAGCTCACTTTGCTTTCCGCAACGGCGGAATCTAGGACACGCACAATTTTTTCGTCTTCGGCTATGAAGCAGCAGCAGCTGCTGCTGTCCATGCAGCCGGCCATGTGAATGGCTCGCAATCATAATGCCCAACAGTGGGATAAAAAGAAGTCAAATTCCACGGCCGGAGCGATGTCTGACGTGATGCTGGAGAAACGCGACATTGGCATAAATGCTGACTTATTGACTTTTTGGTCAATGGGCGGTCCAGATTCTGACAGATGTTCGTTGGCGCCGCCGTCGCCGATTAGAGATGGAATGTGAGCGAAGCAAATGTGACTTGACTCTCGACTCACTCGGGTGGCATGTGCTCGCTCGCTCACTCGCAGCTTTTAGTCACGGCTGAAAAAAGGACTCAAAGGTGGATAGATTGACTGTCTGTCCCTCCCTCCTTACAATTGTCCTTTTGGCCAGAGTCTAAGGGAAGGAAGGAAGGGCAGGTGCGATCGATGGAAGGACGGGATGGAAGCAGCTAGGCAAGAAGAAACTGCTGCCCTGTCTATTTTCATTGTCAGGCGGACGAGCAAAAGGTTCGGCCGGCCAACGGACCCTCGTTTGGCAGTAGATCGAACAGTTGACAAATACAATGAGTATCGGCGGCAGAATAGAAGTCACTCAAAGCGAGTCGGTCGGTCGGTCGCTCCGTCCGTCACTCCTGCCTGCCCCGATCCTTTAGTCACTCGAGCATAATGGTCCATACAAACACTCACAAAGGGGTATACTATATCGCCTAGCTAGCTGCAGCTGCCCGAGACTTCATTGCCATTCCGTGTCAATTAAGGGGCCGGGAGTCAGCAAGCGCACGCATCCAGTAGCATCCTCCTCCAATACGTATGCGTGCAAATTTTGCATTACGTTTATCGTCGTCGTCACTTGCACAATGCGAGCGAGCGAGGCGAGTGCACGCAAACACTTGGGTGTACGTAGGTCGGGCGATCGGCCAATCGCGCGGCCTCATATATTCAGAGTTATCCGCGATCGAGAGACGCAGCATCGACATATTCATGCCGTCCGTGCGTGGCTGCGTGCACATCTGCTTCTCTCTCTCCGTCTTCTAGCTGCCTGTCTGACGTTTTGCACGTGTTGCGGCAGAAATAATGGCCCTGATACGAAAAGACATGTCGCCTATTGACCGCGGACCTGAATCTTCACCTGCGAAGGAAAACATACAAGAAGAGGTTCAATCGATCGATCGACGGCCGGTTGGACGGAGCAGGTGATGCGAAACAAAGAACTCCTTCCCTCTCGCCTAATAAAGTTACGACATCGCCATTAAATAACCAAGTATAAATACGGAGGTCGGTTTCGCATTTGGATTTGGATTCTCTACATTCGCCATGTTTGAATGAATGAGGGTTCAATCAATTGCTATCCGATTGAGTGCGACCGATGGAGACATGTGCGCTGCAAATCTGCCCAAACACGGCCATCGAGCAAACCTCTAGTACGGCCGCGCCGACCCAGCTGCCGTGCGCTGTACGTAGCTTTCTCCGATGGATCATTAGTGTCAGATCGGGCACAATGGAGTCGATCGCGATTAACAGGGACTGAATAATATTTTTCTGCCGCCGCCAATGTAGCAGCTGATCGATTGGGGTCATCATCAACGCGCAACGAGCGCGATCCGTCGACATAATTAAATCAGCGCGTTTCAAATCCATAAACGTCAACAATCTAGCTGCAGCGTCGGACGGACGGACGGACGGACGCGAATCCAACTAGGTGCCGCGCCGCCGCAATCGCATCTGCAACACCTCGCACGTGCGCGGCAGCGGCGGGGCGAATGAAGCGAGAAAAAGTACGCGAAACCGACACCTTTACACAATTAGGATATGACTTTAAATTGCGCCTACGTTCTCTCTAGCTGTCGTGATTTATACTGGAAACAGATGTTCTGTTTGCCTCTAGCTGTTTTGCGTCTAACAACGGCCATTCTCGCTCGCTCGCCCGTTCGCTCGCTCACTAACGCCATATCACGATTTGCCGCCAACCGTTTAGCGCCGGCCAATGAGCTAGCTTCTCCTCTCTCCTCTCAGCTCAAAATGTGATTAGTCTTCGCCAGTTGGAGCCTCGATATATGAGTGTCGGCCGGATGGCAACGCACATAGTATACGTACGACGTATCTCTCAACGACTGAGCCGACGCCCGTCGCGTCCGGCCGTCCGTCCGGTTGATACATGGGCAACTTTTGTTGCCGACCAGCGAATCAGAACGGCGGCGGCGGCGCCGACGAGGATATTTAGAAACGGACTGTTAAGCACGAAACTCTGGTGAGGGGGCCGGCCGACTATCGAGGAAATCAAAAGTACGTACACAAAGTTACCAAAATGCAATTCTAATGAAAGCATTCTACATACATTTAAGGTAAGATTTTGCGCTTCTTTCAAACCTAAGCCCACTGATCTATATACGATTGTACGAACGACCATATTATAGGGGAGCTAACGCCAACCGACGGACGGCTAGGGGGCGAAGGGGAATCTATTACTGTGCAGTGGACCGTTTAGAGACAGAGGATGGCGGGC
>JAAUYK010179225.1_pt1 | contig 10355 bp, 6 predicted proteins | sample 7278021 | NCBI WGS metagenome assembly JAAUYK01 (sample SAMN14350223, study PRJNA611818) | marine sediment metagenome | isolation source: surface marine sediment (1.8m) | place: French Polynesia: Moorea | collected 2018-08
AAAGTGTTGCGACTGCTCTCTCGCTCTCTCTCTCGCTCGGTCTTTCTCGCCGGCGGGAACAGAGCTTATCCGGCAAGTTTCGCGCTGAAGCGGGTGAGCGAGCGAGCAGAGATTTACTGGAGCCGGCGGCGGCGGACGGTCTGAAGATATACCGCTGAGTTAAGGGGTAGTACCTGGTAATTTGCACACTACTACACTTCAAATACGAGGTAATTTGGATCAGCTATATTTCGATACGTTAAGTAAGGTATATTTCATTTTCTGGGGGAGGGTTAACTCCACCAGGGAACTCCCTCCGCGCCTGCTCTCCCTTTCTCGCGGCCCAAAGTGGCAAAAGCTCATTAGACGTCCCACGTAAAAAAGCGTCTTGCTACTCCGGTCGGTCGGTCGGCCGGCCGGCAGGCAGGGAGGACACATTTACTTATTTAAATTTCGCACAGTTTCGTGTAGGACGACTCCTGAACAGTAGCGATTTTATCCAACTTGCTACAAAAGTGCTTGACTCGATCCTATGCGTCGCCCTGACTGCTGCCGCCTTGTGGTGCAAAAACCCGCTAAGGAGAGTGGCGTCCGCGTCCGTCCGGATTGGCGGGGAAAGGCAGCAGCGGAAAACGACCGCCCGCTCAGCCGGCCGGAGGGCCACGTGCTGTTCGCCAATTGCAGATCCTTACCAGGATCGCCAAGAGGTAAAAAGATCCAAAAGGGGGACTTCGATCCCGGCTGTAGTACATAAGTACGCTCATGCTCGCATCTCGACCCCGCAGACCTCCTCAAGCTAGCTAGCTACTGTCTACCATTCCACTTTTTGTCCTAACTGACTGCGAACGTCGCTCGAAAGAGAGCCACGAGGGAGATCGCTCGCCGGCAGTTGCAAGAAAATATCTCTTTCTCTCCTCGACTTTGATTTATGATGGAATCCGGATCGCATTTGTACAACTCGCTGTGCTGTCTGTCGTCAGAGCTTGGTCCCTGGAAAAGGATGGATGGACATACGTGTACGATGTCAAACAAAGAAATGAAGTGCCATAAATTAGTAGCGTTATTATGGCAGTCAGAGTTAACAAGCGGACGCCTTCAAGGTCCCCGCCCGGGCACAAAACTCCGTTCTGCCGAATCAACCAGTTGTTTCCTAGCCCCGCGGCCTTCGCAGGTTTGTTAAGGCGTGCAGTGCATGAGTGCGCGAGCTCGTAGTATATTTGACCAAGGAATGGCGCACGCACGCACGCACGCAGTAGCGAGGCTAGACAGACCATCGATCACTTACGGAGCAGATCAGATTTTCGCCGGCTGTTGCTGCCGCCGGACAATTGCGAGCGCGCGCTTCAGCGCTGTCGAGCTATATGGCAAATTCCTTCCTTGGAAGAAAATAACCGCTGCGCTACTCGTTCGTACGCGTACACCAAACCAGCGGAATTTTCCCATGGAAATTGTACAGGCTGCTTAGGAGAAACGAGATTTAAGATGGTAGAAATCTGTCCTTACTCGGCAATTATTACAATCAACTTCAAATACGTGCGCGGTGGCGGTTCCAGAGGCACAACACAGCGCGATTTCTCGCATGCAGCTACGTAGTGCCTGTGGCGAAACGAGTTAACCATTATTGGTCGTCAGCTGTTGCCTTTGCGTACCTAAGTAACTACGGAGCGTATTTCCCTTGCCTACATACGCAGACGCATGGCGCGACTGTCTTGGCTGGAACCCTCCCCTCCTAGCTATATACCAGCTAGCCGAGCGATTACATGCAGCGGCCGCCGTCCGTCGGATTGCGTTTTAAACTACGTCATTTACGCACGGACAAAAGACTACCTAGCCAGCTACCTAACCGTACGGACGCTGAAAATGCGGGCTGCAATTAGGGCGCGAGAAACAATCTCGGCGGCGGCGGCGGCGCGCGTTGCCAGACACGAATCGATTTTTGGAACTGTTCCGTCCCGAATTGGGCAATTGGCCACTACTATTCCACGTACGCAATGCATCATACAATAACTTGGCTCTTGACAGCAAGGGGGCGGCTGGTCGGTCAATCTAACTACCACCAGAGATCAGCTGACGCAGAGCAAATAATATTTGGGCCGCGCCCGCCGGCCCGCCTCCCGTTTGGCACCCGGCCCCGGCCGCGAGCAGGCAGGGCAGGCAATACATCATTATGCCCGGCCTTGCCCACAGGCAGCAAACGACGCCGACCATTTTAAGGAGGAAACGGATAGGTGGACGGACTCGACTATTCACTCACTCACCAGGACCTTGTCTGCGGCGGACGCCGCGGCCGCTGCCGCCTTCGCCGCCTCGACCGCGTCCTTCGGCGACGCCACGAGCGGCGACAGCGTCTGGTGCACGTTGAGGAACTTCTTCTCCGTGACTTTCATGGCTGCTGCATGAGTTCGTTCACTCTGAGTCGGAGGTGCCGTCGGCGCCAGCAATGCGCCTGTTGCTGTACACTGGCATCATGCGGTCAGTCGGTGTATGTACACTCACTTTTACATGTACGTGATCGATCAATCAAATCAGTCTTCGCCTCTCGAGATACAAATTTCTACAACGGCGGCGGGCACGATTAGTAGAGTACGTACAAGGATAGGTATCGTGCAAATCGACAAAGTTATTTACCCGTCATGGTTTTCAGAGTCCGTTACAATTTCAGCCGCTGCTCTGCCTGTCCACTGGGCGACCGAGCGCGTTTGTACGCATATATATACTACGCCTTCGTCTTATCAATTCCTATCCTTTTTCACCGTTGTTCGTTTTCGTTCTTCTCCAGTTTCGCCGACGCGCCGCCACCACTCTCACTTGATCTACCTTAGCAGAGCGCACGTTGTTTTCAGCGGCTTTGGCGGCGTCAGACGAACGAAGCCTGACAGAAACCGGCCGGCAACAACGGACGGTAAAGTCGGACACTGTAGTTGAGGCCTACTACAGTCAACATCCTTAGTGGATAACACGATCCGTGTACTGACTTTTCGAATGGCCACGAATTTTACATCAACAGCCAGAGTTGTCGAGGAACGATACCGGCAGCGGCGCCTAGCTCGTAGTGTCGCCGCCTGCTCCTTGATTCGTACTGATCGCGCGAAGCAGCCGCCGCTTGATCGCTAGCTGCTGCGGACGGAGCAAAGCCGGCCTAGCTACTGTCTGTCCCTCTTTCCCGGCGGCCTCACTCCCTCACTCCCGTATGGCGTTGGCGATGCCCGGCGAACGGACGGAAGAAAGAAGGAAGGAAGGAGGGGGGGCGCGCGGGAAAAAGGACGAGCGAGCGAGGGAGCGAGCGCACGCGCTTGCGAGCGCAAACCGGGATCGGAGGAGGAGGAAAAGTGAGTCCGTCGCGCGCACGGCCGGTGCATGAGTGCATCAAAATAGAGGATCATATGGAGGGAGGAGGGACGCGTAATTTGGCGGGCCTGATAGTGCGCACTAGGCCCTTTTTAACGGCTCATGGCGAATGGTATTTTGGGGAAATCATTAGCGAAACATCCACAATGATACCGGGAGACCGGTTCGCAAGTCCAGTCTCTATCCGAGCTCGTTATGTCCGCCGCGCGCGACCAGCCGACCACGGCACCGGCTAACCAACAGGACAGAACACCGGGAAAGCCAAAGCCGGACGGACGGACGGAGAGTTGCCACGACAGCTCATAGCTGGCGGCTGGCTGGCTACTACAATGCACTGGCGCCGGAGAGGAGGAGGAGGAGCTCGTCCGGTCGAAGGCTGCGCCGGGAGTGCGAGCGAGGAGGGAGAACGAGAAAGAGAGAGAGAGAGAGCGGCCTGCTGCTGCTTCCAGCTTCAGCCCATCACCAACTCTGGTTGCCGGCCGGCTGCAGGAAACAGTACCTAGCTAGACGTCTCCATGGAGGCCGAATTGGGGGTAGGCCTTGTAAAAGGTCAACTTAAATTGGCAAAGTAACCCATCATACGTAAGCAAGCTTTTATATAGTAGGTTCGCCGCCCTCACCCCACCGTCGGCTGCCGTCTAGCTAGTGCGCACCATGCAGCAGCATGCTCTCTCCCCTCCCTCCTTCCCAAGACCACATGTCCCATCGAGGCCCGGGAAAGGACGACACGGCTAGACCAGGGGCTAGAGGTACGGAGCTGAGTGGGCGTCGAAAGGTGTAAGGGCCAACCGTTTAATTATGATTTTTCTCAGCTTCAGCAAAATCATTACCTATTGCATCTTCAATTTTGAAGTAATTAATGGCCAAAGAATTCGACAAAAATAAAACACGCGCAGTTCTGACTCAGACAAAAGCAGGCTACTCGATGCGCGCTGTTTTGAGTTTAAAAGATGAAGGCCATCGCTCTAGGAATTTCGCCTCAGCCAGCGAAAAAAAGTAAAAGTCAGACAAATACGTAGCTGGCCTAGCCAGCAGCCGACCTAACTAAACTGTCTGCAATAGCAGAGGCGGGCGGACAGTCAGGCGGGCATTTTTTGCCCGGGCAGCTAGGAACGAGCAGAAGGCAGAAATAAAAGAGAGTCGGATTTCATTTGCAGCGCCAGAAGGAGCACATTGCAGCCGAGCGAGGAGCGAGCGACAGAAGGGCGAGCGGGTGAGACTGCAACGCCGCGCCGGCCGCCAGCTGCATGCATTTGATCCGAACGAGCGGCGAGCGGGCGACGTCGTAATGATCCATAACGCGAAGGGTTGATACGTTATATGCGATGTGAAGTGATAGCTAGGAGAAATACAGTATATTGTTATGTCTGAGAATCGGAGAGTGAGTGAGTTCGAGCCAGCGATGCACCTCCGATGCATATATAGCAGCTTACGATTTGCTAACGAATTGACTGCAGAGCTACCTTGTTATGAAAACAACCTCGGCCCCTTTCCTTTGCTCCTTCTTCTCTCGCTCGCTCGCTCGTTCGTCTTAAAGAGCTTTTAGTAACGCGCGGCGCGAATCGATCTTGGACGAACGAACGAACGAACGAACGGGCGGCGGAAAATTGGCCGTTAAAAGTTGAACGTGTGGCAGACAGTCGGTCGGTCGACCTGAAGCAGCGATCGAACTTGTGCACGTATCGAGCTCGCTACCTAGCTAGCTGCGATCGGTGCATATTCTCGTAACTAGCACCCGTGACCGAGCGGGTCCATGCCGTCGCCATGCCGCCCGCCCGTCATCGACTATCGACACAGTGCAGTGCTAGGGTGAGGGCAGTTTTAATTTTAGTGGCGCAACTACGCGCTTTGTTCGCAGTTGGGCAGACAGTAGCCATAGCAAGTGAGGGGAGACCAGAGCAATTTCGCCGCAAGAACGTCGCTGCAAAATGGTCTTCTTCTAGCTGCCAGTCCAAGTATGTACCATAAGGCGAAGGCGTTCGTCGCCGCTCACTCACTTTGGTGGAAGACGGAAGAACGGAGGGACAGAGACTTATGAGGGGAACTTTAAGAAAAGACTGCTCGACCAGACAGACAAATCGAATCGATAGGGTTGCTCGACTTCTTAATGCTCTCATGCAGTAGTATGCCAACGTGCTCAGCTTGAGAGAAATACCGTCATCTTAGTTCTATCACAGTGCACGATGCACTCTCCTCGATCGTTTTCAAGATCGTGGCTTCTGTCTTGACGCTTTTGTTGAGACATCTGTTTCTCTCACACTCGCTCGCAGCTAGCCGCATTCAACATCATCCGTTTTCATTCGTTCGGTCATCGACGCAAGTCCGCCTCTAACAGCAACGGATCTTCCATCCACGCCCGCCACCGGGGCGACAACGGTAGCAGCTAGGATTGTCCGTCCGTCTGGTAGGCCAGTCGACAATGGGGCAGCTAATTCAAGGGAAACAGTTACGTTACGCGAGGAGGGAGGGGAGAGTTACGTAGTCGAAAGAAGAAGTTATGCCGAGTGAGCGAGCTCGCTGCCTGTCCGACTTTTTCGCCGCGAGCGCTTATCGTGGCACATGCAGTGGCAGCACCGTTGCGTTGCTATGACCATATACGCAGGTCCGAGCTATGCATATAAATTCGAACCCAATCGATCATACGGACAAGGGCATAAATTAATGTCGGACACAGCTATAGCACAGCAGTGGTCGTAACGCCAACGCGTCCGGCCGGCCGGCCAGCCGAGCCACCAGGCGAAACGCATACGCAGCAGGTCAAAATGCAATGCCTCTAAAACGGTCCGGTGAGTCTTCAAACACAATTGTTGTACTTCGCGTTTGGTCTCGAGCTGGGCCGCAGTCGCAGGCAGGAATTGGCGGCAGGAAGGAATTTTTCCGAGCCATCGCCCCTCTCCTTCTCTCCCTCTGTTCGTGATGAAAGAGAGAAAATTCGCCAAACGGGACAAGCTAGCCAGCCAGCTCGGGAACGCGTTGATGCCGGCAGCCGGGCGGCTACACGTACACCGGGGCCTGCTGCCTGACAGCCAAGCGCAGACCGGGAGCGAACAAGCGGAAAGAGGAGGGAGACGACGTACATGGCTAGCCGAAAAGAGATCGAGCCACAAAGAACTGCATCTCACGCTCACGGTCCAGAGAAGGATGAGAAACGTCCGCGACGCGTTTCTTAAACCTACAAAGTACAACAAAGCTGACGCATTGTGGCATTCCACCAATATTAATCGGAGTCCATGAAAGTATGTCTAGTTCTCAGAATTACCAGCAACAGCTAATCAGGACAAGGAAAGCGTTGAACCAGACAAGTCGGCCGACTACGTTTCGGCAAGACAAGAGGGACTACGTTAACGACAGTTAAGTTAAACGACTTAGGGGGAGGCCGGGCCATGACATAACGCTAGTCGATCGAGGGGAAAGAGAGGTCTTTTACGCGCACACACCTGCGCTGCTGACGTTGCTAATCTGTTAAACGAGCTATCGCAACGCTTTGCCTGTTTCGAACACGCTTGGGTGGCCGCAGCTAGTCTCCTTCCTCTGCGAAGGCCGGACGGACAGGCAACCGCAGCGAGTTGCCTAGCAGCCCGCTAGGCTTCGAACAAAAGCTTTCAATCTGCATTGCAAAACCTAATCAACGCCGTCCGTCCGCGTCCTGCCGGCCGGCCTTGCCCCAGTTCCGCTTCAAAGCGGCCGACGCCGACGCGACGAAGGCGCGTAGTAAATTCCAGTCGGTTTGAAATGAGCGGCGAGAAAACGCAAGGCTTGCATCATTCACTCGTTCGTTTGCATTACCAATGGCGCCAAAGGCCTTGAGCCGTAATACCGTTGCATGGTTGGGTCACTCGCCCCACTCTATATATCAACGTACGAGCGAGCTCGCAGGTACGTATGGGATTATTTGATGGGAAAAGAGATGTGTGGTGGCCGCGCTCGAATGATGGAGTGACCGACCGGGACGAGTAGACAGCCAGGCGAATGGGCCGCCCCGCCGCCGCGGATACGAACGGACGGACGGACGAGAACAGAAGGCTCACTCACGACGACCATCCAGGAGGGCGAAAATATTGAATGGACGAACATGAGGAAAAATCTGTCTTCGAAACTCTAGCGAAATGAAATTGACCAGGTACACGTACGTACATTCATGTGGCTGACTGCCCACTGGAGGGAAGAAGACTTGGCGGAGCAATGAAAATATTATCCGCCGCCGCCGTTGGTGCAGTCAGAGCGATCGAGTGCCCCGGCCGACCGACCGACAGTCCGGCACTTCTGCTGCAATAACTTGGAGATCTCCGTACCGCTACTGCAGCACCTACGTACTACATGCAGTCGAGTGTGTGCGTCGGGATGTACGTGACCAACACTATACAAGATCCTTTATCAATACCCAAAGTAGGAAAGCAAGAATAAGCCTTTCGGACAACATCTACGTATATATGTTCATGCAGGACTCGATTAGACGTACACGCACCTACCAACTAGAACAGTGAAGGATTCAATCGCCGTGGGCGTAGATGCGATACATCTCTGTGCTGTAGTAGTGGACGAGAGGAACAGGGGGCAAATTAAGTTAGCCAAGGCCGGCCGGCAGTCAGTCATCTCGTCGAGAAGAGGAACAGTTGGGGAAAGGCAAGAGAGATAGATGCATTAGAGACAAATACTCTGTTCGTCAGTATGGGGCCAAACTTTAGTCGCTTACTTATATTTATTAATCGGCCGGCTGATGAAACCATTTGGGCCTCCTGAGTTTAGTGAGTGAGAGAGAAAGTAAAAGCTAGCCAGCCTCCGTCCATCATCGTCTCGACATTGAGAGCAAGAGCAACGATACTGATAGCCAAGAGGAATCAAGGAAATGAATGAGGAAAAGGAAGGCAGAAGTGCGTAGTAGTAGTGTCTTCTCCTCAATCCAGGCCCAGCCTCATCTTACCAGCGAAGATAGCTATTCGCAAGGCTGACAAGCTAACCTAGCTGGCCAACTCACTGGATGATGAAGGCATTTCGAGCTGGCCTCGGGCCATTAAGTCTCCTACTGCTCGGATGCCTGCGCTCAGGATTCTCTGTAATGAAGACCATAGAATCACTCAATCCGAATGAGCTTCGGAATTAATTTGTCGAGTGTCCAGCTCATAGATGCAACTAATTCGGTGCAGTTTTTGGGCAGTACCTTTTACTCAACTTAAGGTCAGCTAGGGACCTCTCTCGACCCGCTTTATGCACCTCGATCACTACAGCGAAAGTATGCGCTCTCCATGACGTCTATGTATGCGCGTAGTGAACATGTAGCAAGAAAGCTACTTAACCACTCAACGGAAGCGAGGATCGAACGGGCGAACAAGCGGGGAGAGAGCAGCGCACACATTGTCTACGTGTACATATGTACTGCCGAAATAAAGGGAGACTCACTCGTAGAGAGGGCATGCGAGGCGCAGCGGCGGACAAGATACGTACGCGTACGCAGTTAAGCAGATCTGGGGTGGGAGAGAAGAAAGGATCAAAGCAGGGTGGCTAGTCTGAACACAATTAACCTAACACATAGTAGTTAATATGAAGTAGGTGTACTTGGCTCGACAGGAGAGGCCTGAGCAGCTACCTAGAACGCCCCGAGCGAGGCGACCGACGCAGACGACGCGACGAACGAGACATGCGCCGTGTGTCGTGCGTGCACCGTGGGTTCTGGTACGCGCGAGCGAGTGATAGCAGCTAGCTTGGGCGAGACGCAGTTCCGAATGAAAGCCTACGAATAGGGAAGGAAGATAGAGATGTAAGCAAAGAGAACATAGAATGATAGCTTCATATACTACACGTACTATATACACTGGAGAACAAGATGAAATTGAAACGTCCACTGGATCTTGGTTCTTGCTAATGGCCTGCATAGGGATGTCCGGTACTTGACACTGGCTCGCTCTTAGAATACGTATACGAAACGAAAAGTTCAAAGCCGTCCACGCCGCGTCACTACCTCATTCCTTCACCTCCTCCGATCCCGCCCAATCCAAGAAGGGCGGGGTCTTACTTATTCTTGCAGTTAGCTAGCAGCTACGCTTACTTCCGTTAGCTGCATGGTTGGGGAAAACATGCTACGTAGTACACAATGGGAGGCACGACAACGAAGTGAGTCTGTCTAAGCCCGTCCCGAACACTGGCTCCATACTTAGTACTACGTACTTCGAGGCTGTGTAGTGTCCGTACCACGAAGTGACGACGGTGAATGGCTGAAGGGACATAAAACTATACGTACGTATGTGTGTATACGTATGTGCATTTTATTGCTGTTAAAATTGGCAAAAAAGCGCTGTAAATTTTGGTCCAGCTCGTCAACTCTGCCAACTCTGGTCGCTCTCCACGCGATGAATTATTGTCGCGGGTGTGGGGCGGCCTCGCGAGGAATGCGGTCGCTCGGCCTCCCTTCAATATTTTTGCCCACGAGCTAGACTGACTCTCTCTATCTCTCTCTCTCCTCGTACTTAACTGCGGCCTCCCAATTTGCGCACAGCATAAGGAAAGAGAGAGGAGGGAGGGAGGGAGAGAGAAAGAGCGAGGGCGAGGATAATCTCCGAGGAATGTCTGAATTCCCCGCGTTGTTCGTCGCCACAAGGTACAGGGTGGACATGACGAGCTCACTACAGTACTACAGGAGACGGGTGAGGGCCCAATTGAAATTAGACACAGCTCATTCAACTCGTTCTTCTTCCTTGCTCGCTAAATGGCTTTCTAAGAACGCCCTAGCTCGAGGTGGACGACAGAAAGCTTCATCATTGCAGTCGAGTGGTCAGACGGAATTTCCTAACAAGTGGCGGACAGAGCGCGCTCGTCGGACCGGAAACAGCGATTGCTCGAAACAAAGAAAAGCCACAAATTTCACACTTACTTCTAATTCAGCCCCTAACTCACATTCATTCACTCACTCTGGAGAATAAGAGGGTGAAGGGAGGCTAATGTGCACTCAACTTACGTGATCGATCAGTCGGAAGGATAGAGAGCAGGGTTGACACTGACCAAATATTATGCATGAAAGTTACCAATAAGAAGTT
>JAAUYK010158461.1_pt1 | contig 10354 bp, 10 predicted proteins | sample 7278021 | NCBI WGS metagenome assembly JAAUYK01 (sample SAMN14350223, study PRJNA611818) | marine sediment metagenome | isolation source: surface marine sediment (1.8m) | place: French Polynesia: Moorea | collected 2018-08
GGATTATTATAGCTTTAGAAATCATGGCCGATCATGTACACTTATTAGTCAATGTATTACCCACTATTCCCCCTCATAAAGTCGTCAAAGCTATTAAGGGGAGAAGTTCTCGATATCTACGCCAAGAATTTCCTCATCTCATGAAAATTCCTAGTCTTTGGACACATTCCTATTTTGTTTCAACTGCTGGTAATGTGTCCTCTGAAACTATTCGTAGATATATGGAAGAACAACGGCATCATGATACCACTTAATAGATATCTAATGCGTTTCCATGAGTCGATGTTCAGGGCATTTAAAAATGCCGAGTCGCGCTTCATCTCCTACTTGAAAGATAGGAGTTTTTGCGCTCCCGTATTTGGTGATAATTATAGCAACTTAAAATATTAAGACTTAAAATGGGTTAACTTCCCACACTCCCCGTCTTCCCACACTCAAATGAAGCAAAATATTGATACACCCAATTAAAAATTGCTATTATGAGCCAAGAAAATTTTGATCAACAAATGATGCAACGCTGTTTAACCTTAGCCCGTAAAGCTAGTGGTTACACTTCTCCTAACCCGATGGTGGGGGCGATTGTAGTGAAAAATGGCCAAGTTATTGGGGAGGGGTTTCACTTCAAACCCGGCGAACCCCATGCAGAAGTTTTTGCTTTACGAGATGCCGGGGAAAATGCGGCAGGAGCGACGGTTTATGTCAATTTGGAACCCTGTAACCATTATGGTCGTACACCTCCCTGTACAAAGGCTTTAATCGCTGCTAGAGTGGCTAAAGTGGTGGTGGGTATAGTTGACCCCAACCCCTTAGTCTCGGGTAAAGGTATTGCCAAGTTACGAGATGCCGGCATAGAGGTGAAAGTTGGGGTAGAAGAAATTGCTTGTCGTCGTCTCAATGAAGCTTTTTGTCACCGTATTGTTCATCATAAATGCTTTGGTATCCTCAAATACGCCATGACCCTTGATGGTAAAATTGCTACCAGTACAGGCCATAGTGCTTGGGTGACGGGAACCACGTCTCGGCAATTGGTTCATCAAACTAGGGCTGGTTGTGATGCCGTGATTGTTGGGGGTAATACTGTACGACGGGATAACCCCCATTTGACTGTTCACGAAGCTACGGGGCGCAACCCTTTGCGAGTGGTGATGAGTCGGAATTTACATCTACCTCAAGAAGCTAATCTCTGGAATGTTAACATTGCACCTACCCTTGTCTTTACGGAATGGGGACAAAATCCTTCTCTACAAGCAGATTTACGCAACAAAGGGGTTGAAGTGCTAGAATTATCCCCGTTAACTCCTTCCCAGGTAATGGATGTCCTCTACGAACGTCAATTATCTAGGATTTTGTGGGAATGTGGTGGCGTTTTGGGGGCGCAAGCTATCAGGGAAGGGGTGATTCAAAAAATTATGGCTTTTATAGCCCCGAAAATTATCGGTGGGGTTTCTGCTGCTTCTCCTGTGGGTGATTTAGGCTTAGAAAAAATGTCTGATGCTTTATCATTACAAGATGTTACTATTCGTCAGATAGATCAAGATATGTTAGTTGAAGGATATTTAAAGAAAATTTAGAATTTAATCTAATTTTGTATGAGAATCTTTAAACAATTTTAGCTATTTTTTTGAGAATTCTTAAAACTAGCTCGAGATCATCTCCTCTATCCAGAGAAAAAGAAATAGATTCGCAATAAATAGGGTGATCTTCTCGAATTAGTTTTAGGAACTTAAAATTAGCCCCGTTACTAATTAATCCGAATACAGGTTTATGATGATTAGGACTTCCTAACATATATCCTAATAGTTGTGGCAATCCTTTTTCAATAGAATAAGCTAGTCCTTTTGTTTCTACTACTAAAATCCAAAATTCTGGTTGAAATACTAATAAATCTAATCTACCCCGAATGGAAAGATCATCTTGTTCTGAAATTTCTACAGTTTTTTCTGCTGTTATGTTAAATGGTGGCAGAAAAAATCCTGCCATTTTTAACAGTGGAGATATTATTACCATTTTAACAATTGTTTCAGCCATTCCATATTCTAAAAGATGACGAAATTCTAATTTAACTTCATCCAAATTTGCTTTTTCTTGTTCTTTTAATTCGGGTAAATTATCACGCCATTCAGAAAATAAGTCGGGACTATCTCTATATTCTAGACCAAATTTTGATTTGAGGTCATGGAGTTGCAGTTGCTCAGCTTGAATAGTTTGTACCATAATAACTATAATTTTTTCAAGTTTAATTAAATAACTATGTTTATTATATAGTAAACGAAAACAAAACTTTATAGGTTGTGACAATCAGATTACTTGTCTTACTCCACCTAGTAAGATATAATATCTTTTAAAAACAAATTTTATGAGCATTTTTAATAAAAACTTTACTTTTTTGAATCGTCCTCCATCTGTATTTTTAATCTTACTAATTGGTTTATTATTCCGTTCATTGATCGCTTTTTGGCTGTTACCTGGTTACGATGAAGGTTATTATTATCTATATACTAAAAATTTAGATTGGAGTTTTTTTGATCATCCTATTTTTGTTGCTTTAACCACTGGTTTTGGTATTTGGTTAACGGGAGTTACTTCTCCTTTTACTTTGCGTATCGGCACGTTGATTTTATATACAGGTAGCCTCTATTTATTATATTTGACCAGTACTAAATTATTTACTAAAAAAGCAGCAAAGATAACGTTAATTTTGGCTTCTATTATTCCTATTTTTCAACTAGCTTTCGGCATTATTACTCTTCCTGATAGTCCTTTGATATTTTTTTGGTCGGCTGCTTTATATTGTGCTGCTGATGAATTTTTTACGAAACGAAATGACACTTATTTACCTAGTTATCGCCTCAGTATTTTGGGTATTTTAATCGGTTTAGCTTGTTTAAGTAAATATCATGGTTTTGTTTTAGGATTTTGTTTAGTGGGTTTTTGTTTGAGTAGTAAAAATCATCGTCATGCTTTAATCTCTCCTTGGACAAGTTTAGGTTTTTTCTTGTTTATTATTACTTTATTTCCTTTATTATTCTGGAATTATCAACACGATTGGATATCTTTACGATTTCAGCTTTTTGACCGCTTTTTACCTGTTCCTAATGCACCGAAAACTACTTATAATTTCTTTAATGCTTTGATAGTTTTATTGGTTAATATTGGTTTATTATTTCCGACTATTGGCTTTCCTTTGTGGTGGGGAGTGGGTAAAGATTTAGTTTTAGACAGTTATCAATTATTATCTCAGCCAAAAATTATCAAAAATTTTAATACTGAAAAATTATTTATCTATTGGATATCGTTACCTTTAACCTTGGGATTAATTATTTTAGGAGGAAAAGAACAAATTCTCGTCACTTGGTCAATGCCGGGTTATTGGAGCATGATTTTATTATTAGGATTGTTTGGGGAACGGTGGTTAAATTATTCAAAAATATGGGTGAAAAGATGGTTGTTTGGTACTGCGATCGCTATTAATACAATTTTGTTATTATTATTGCTACATTTGAATACAGGAATATTTTTTCAATCCCATCAATATGATTTTTTAAAAGGTTTTCTCACCCCGGATGCTGATCCAACAACAGAATTAATTGATGTGGAACAATTAAGAGAAAAAGTCAAGCAATCTCCCCTCTTATTAAACCATTTAAAACAAAGCAATTTTTTATTTACTAATGCCTATTATTTAGCAGGATTAATTGATTTAGCATTAGAACCTTTGCATAATATTCCTGTGACTTGTTTTAGTTATGATAGACGAGGGTTTGACTTTTGGCCAGATACAGATCAATGGCTAGGAAAGAATGCTCTTTATATTACATTAAAACGCTTTCACAAAATACAAGAATTAACCAATGAGTTCCGAGAATTTTTTACAGAAATAAAAGAAATAGGTAAAATAGAAATTGAGAGAGGAGGTGTGGTTGTTAATGTGTTTTATTTCTATGAAGCTAACAACCTTTTGAAACCTTATATATCTACTGAAAACTCTATTAGATAATTTTAAATTTACCAAATAAATCAGAATAATCAAACAAGATCATGGCTAAATTTGGAGCGATTTATTTATCTTTAGAAACGACAGAAAGCTCAATAAAAGAAGTAGATAATCTTGCCGCTATTTTAATAAAAGCAGATTATTTATTTACAGTTCGTTATCATCAAGAAACACCCTGGATACAAATCTATGTTGAGGAACCAGAAAATGTTGTTTTCTACGCTAAAAAAATTGCTAAAATTTTCCCCAATAAAAAAACATTAGGATTAGCAGCTTATACTGTGTCTGACTCCGTAAGTTTTTGTTATTTTCAAGGAGAAGAAATTATCCGTCTTTTACAATCAGGTTTTAACCAAGAAAGACAATGGGAAATCATAGAAGGAGAAAAACAAACATGGGAAGATGAAATATTTAACAAATTAACCCTAAAAATTGGGACGCGGGGAATGGTTAGTTATCATATTCAACAAATTGGAGTATTATTAAATTTACCAGGGTTTGGTATTCCTAAACAGGGCGAACCTTGGACTAAAGAAATAAGACCCCATCCTTAAATACGGGGTTGAAATCAATTAACCCAGGAGTAACTAAAAATGACAATTCCCTTAAACCAAAATCAAACAGAAGAACTACAAAAGTTTTTTGATCAAATTGATCAAGATAATAATGGTAAAATAGATAAAGAGGAATTAAAACAGTTATTAGAAACTATTTGGGGTAACAATACAGACTTTGATATTAACGAAGCGGTGGCATCAATATTTAAAAAATGTGATCTTAATGAAGATGGTTTTATTAGCTTTGATGAATTAGCTTCTTTAGCAAAATAGGATGTAATTGAGTGGCAATTAAAGCAGAAAGTAACCTATAATAGAAAGGTTGTGTAATTATTTTATGTTTAAGTCCTATGGCAGTCCCTAAGAAGAAAACATCTAATAGCAAACGAGATCAACGTAAAGCGCATTGGAAGCGTGTTGCAGCTAAAGAAGCGCAAAAAGCCCTATCTTTAGGTAAATCTGTTCTATCTGGTCGTTCTAAGAGTTTTGTTTATCCTCAAGATGAGGAGGAAGACGACGAAGAATAAAGCTGTTTTGAGTTCATGGGCGATCGCTATTTATGTAGTTTATACTAAAAATCGCGATCGCTTAATTATAACCCGCTTGAATCGCTGTAATCACCACAGTATTAATAATATCTTCTACAGTACAACCCCGACTTAAATCATTGACTGGTTTTTTTAACCCTTGTAAAATCGGACCAATAGCGATCGCACCAGTTTCTCTTTGTACCGCTTTATAAGTATTATTGCCCGTATTTAAGTCAGGAAAGACAAAAACCGTTGCTTCTCCTGCGACTTTTGAATCTGGCATTTTTTGCGCTGCAACAGTCCGGTCAACAGCAGCATCATATTGTATAGGACCTTCAAACAATAGGTCTGGACGGCTTTTTTTTGCCAAAATAGTCGCCTTTTTAACTCGTTCTACATCTTCCCCTATTCCTGAATTTCCTGATGAATAAGAGAGTAAAGCAACTCTGGGAAAAATGCCGAAGGTTTGGGCAGTTTCGGCGGAAATAATTGCTATTTCTGCTAATTGTTCTGCGGTAGGGTTGGCATTAATAGCGCAGTCTCCATATACTAAAATCTTGTCGTCTAAACACATAAAAAATACAGAAGAAACTAACTTATATTTTGGTTGTGTTTTAATCATTTGTAAAGCCGGTCTAATGGTGTTTCCTGTGGTATGAATAGCACCAGAAACCATGCCATCTGCATCCCCTAAATACACCATCATTGTACCAAAATATGAGACATCCATCAACATATCTTTAGCATTTTCTAAGGTAATTCCTTTATGTTTTCTAACTTCATATAAAGTTTGAGTGTAGTCATCTAATTTCGGACTTTTCATTGGGTTAATAATATTAAGACGATTAATATCTAATTGAATACCATGACTTTGTATTGTCTCTTCAATGCGATTTCTTTCTCCCAATAAAGTAACGTCAACGATGTCTTGAGAAGTTAAGGTTGCTACTGCTTTAAGAATACGATGATCTTTGCCTTCTGGTAATACAATATGACGTTTATTTGCTTTCGCGTTTTGAATTAAATTATAAGTAAACATTTTAGGAGTTATTCCCTTAACTTTTATCTTATTAATCAGATTTTCTAAAATAGAAAGATTAACAGATTTATCAAACAGTTCAATACTCCAATTTATTTTTTCTATATCTCTCGGTTTTAAAGAACTATAAATTGTCTGTAAACTAGACGCAGTAGGATAAGTATAAGTATCAACCCAAACTATGGGCAAAGGATTACTCAAACCGGCAATTAATTGAGCAATAGAACTTTCTAAATGACATTCTGTTGTTAAAAGAATACCAGCTAAATTAGGATAATTTGTAGATTGATGTGCTTGCAATGCACCAATAATAACATCCCCTCTATCTGATGGTGTTACCACTAAATCATTATCATGTAATTGAGTAATTGCGTGCTGCATTTGCATAGCAGCAATAAGATAATCAAATACCAAATTATTTAATCTTTTTTCACCGTATAAAACCTTGGCTTTTAACTGTTCTGCTACTTCTCTCATTCTGGGACTATCTAACCTTTTATCATAGGGAATAACTGAAAATAAATAGTTATTTTTCCCGTAGGTTTCTCGTAAAGATTTTGCTAGATTTTTTAGATCAGAATGGGGTACTTTGTTAACAATAATTCCTAAAATATTACAATGTTTTTCTCGGTAAGAATCAGCAACAATTTTCACAGAAAGACTAATTTCTTCTACAGATTTTTGATGACCATTACCTAAAATTAATAGAGAACAGCCTAATGTTTTGGCAATTGCTACATTAATATCAAAAGCAAAAGTAGAATTTTCTCCAACATAATCAGAATTTTCACAAACAATAAAGTCACATTTTTTTTCTAGTTTTTTATATTTAGTAATAATTTTATCTAAAATTTTATCTAGTTTTTCTTCTCCCATAAGATGATTAACTTCAGAATAATATAAACCAAAAGCATCATCATAGGTTTGAGGTAACTTAAAATAGGATAAAATGAGGTCAATATGTTTATCTGGTTTATTATCTATAGGATCTTGAATAATAGGTCTAAAAAAGCCAACTTTAGTGGTTTTTCTAAGAATTAATTCAATAATTCCTAAAGCAATTAAAGATTTGCCAGTACGCGGTTCAATGGTACTTATATAGATAGAATTAGTCATGATTTATATATTAATTTATCAGTAGGTAAGGAAAAAAAGTTGTAAAATAGCTTTGATTAGTCTAGAAATATTAGTAGTGATCGCGTTGCCCCAAGATAGGAATTTATCTAAACTTGTAAGCCGAAATTGAATCTTAATGACTTAGATATTTAGCAGTTGATTAAACCCAGAAAAATTAGCAATTAATCCGACTGTCTCTAATCTAGTTATTGCATAGAAAAGACTGTGCTGCCTTATTCACCACCATCAGCAAAAATAATAAAGTCGCTCCGAATCCAACCAACAGCCCTGGACTTGACAAACTCTACTTTACACCAGTTGAGATCACTCCCTATTGTATCTTGGTCTTCAACACACTCAAGTACCCGCACCTGATCTCCTGTTAGTCCATATTGAGGCGCACTGGAATTAATAGTAGCTTGGGTTCGTACATTAATACGCGAATTAGAATCATTCGCTCTTAAAGTAGAAATACCACGAGCTATATTCGGGGAGGATGTAGAACTACTTTGATTTTGTCCGTAGGGTGCAGTATCCCAATAAACATAGATAGATTTATCAAAAAGACGATAAATTTGTCCTCTGTCTCCTAGTCCAGATTGGCGATAAGCTGCACGACCATTATTATCTTGATAATTCCCTGGTTTATCCCCAACAGGACGTAAATCATAACGTTCACCATTTTCTAGTTGAATTCCCACTGCACCTTGTCTTTGAGAAAAGGTACAAATACCAGAAGAGGTAGCTCTATCTTCCCCCTTCGGATACACATCACAGCGAGCTTCTACAGTATCAGCCTTGACAGGTAAACTAACACCGATGGCAGTAACAATCATGGTCATTACTAACAGTGAATTTTTGAGTTTCATCAGTTAAAAATCTCCTCTCTGAATAAATACACAATATGTATGAAAAAAATCATAAGGACAGATAGAATTTAATCTTTATCATGGTTAGACTTGTTTTCATATTACCTCTATTAGTTATTTCTTCTCAAAAATAACAGATAAATTATTAGCAGGCATTTCAACCTTTTCTTTAAACATCAATCCTTTCTCTTCCGCAACTTTGATAACATCTTCTAAATTTCTTACTCCCCATTCTGGGTTTTGACTGCGTAAAGATTGATCAAAAGATTCGTTACTGGGTGCAGTATGTTTTCCTCCTTGCTTATAAGGGCCATATAAATATAAAATACCTCTTGATGGTAATATTCTATTTGCCCCTTCCATTAACCCTAAACAAGCTGTCCAAGGGGAAATATGAATCATGTTAATATTAACAATTGTAGTGATATTTAGCTCTTGTTTTTCAATCTCCCAACTAGAATTTTCTACATTAATATTAATAGGAGGTTGAATATTATCAATTAAACTTTCTTCTCTCCATGCTTCAATACTATCTCTTGCTATAGGATTAGGATCAGAAGGTATCCAGAGACGAGGACTAAAAGCAGGGGCAAAAAAGAGAGAATGTTCACCCGTTCCACTGGAAATTTCTAGGATGTCTCCTGATGATGGAAGTACCCTTAATAAAACCTCTAAAATAGGCTCTCTATTTCTTTGTGTTGCTGGTGCATATTGTTTTAAACTGTTCATAATTACTCCTATGTAAATTAAAGTTTATAAAAATCATGAGCTTAATAATATTAAGTCCCTACAGAATCAGAAATTGCTTCAATAGCTGCTTCTAAAGCTAAAGAAATATGTGTCCAATGAGTCCCCCCTTGACAGAAAACAATGTAAGGTTCTCTTAAGGGTCCATCAGCCGAAAATTCCGAAGTACTACCATCAATAAATGTCCCACCAGCCATCACTAATTTACTCTCATAACCTGGCATTTCTGCTGGTACAGGGTCGAGATAAGAACCCACAGGAGAATAGGTTTGAATGGCACGACAAAAAGCTTTTAACTTCTCAGGAGATCCCAACTTAATGCCTTGAATAATATCCCGACGGGCAACCATAGGGAAAGGGTTAACTTCGTAACCTAATTTATCAAAAACATAGGCAATTAAATGACTTCCTTTCATAGCTTCTCCCACCATTTGGGGGGCTAAAAATAACCCTTGGAATAATAATCTACTTTGATTCAAAGTTGCCCCACCTTCTCGACCAATACCAGGAGAAGTTAACCGACAAGCAGCCGCTTCTACTAATGTTTTCTTTCCTGCAATATAGCCCCCCGTTGTAACAATGGTTCCTCCTAAATTTTTAATCAAAGAACCTGCCATTAAATCTGCACCCACCGCCGTAGGTTCTATGTTTTCTACTAATTCACCATAACAATTATCCACAAAACATACAGTGTTAGAATTTTGTGCTTTGACAATTTTAATAATTTCTTGAATATCCGTAATAGATAAACTAGAACGCCAAGAATAACCACAAGAACGCTGAATTAAAACTAATTTTGTTTCTGGTTTAATAGCAGTTTTTAACCCTTCCCAATCAATTGTTCCCTGGTCGGTTAAGTCTAATTGCCGATAATTAATGTTAAAATCTGTTAAGGAACCTTGACCAGTGCCTCGTAAACCGATTACCTCTTCCAAGGTATCGTAGGGCGCACCGGCCACCGCTAACATTTCGTCCCCTGGGCGAAGTACGCCAAACAAAGCACAAGCGATCGCATGAGTTCCCGATACAAATTGTACGCGAACCATAGCTGCTTCTGCTTGTAGAATCTCAGCCAAAATCTCATCCAAGGTTTCCCGTCCAACATCATCATGACCATAACCAGTTACACTGGCAAAATGATGAACCCCTAGACGGTGATTACGGAAAGCTGTTAAGGTTTTCTTGAGATTTTGCTTGACTTTATGGTCAATTTCCGAAAAAATCGGAATCAGGGCGTTTTCTGCCTCTCTTATAAGCATTAAACTGTCCAATTGTCAACCCCAAACTTTAATCTTGTCGATAGGGATTAATTCAAACTAATGACAAAGTTATGTTCATCCCATTTACTTATACCAAATAAAGGCTTGTATTAGTCATTTAATTGGGAATTTAATTCGGAATTAAATATTAAAATTTTAAAATCTTTGTCACCTAAAAAAAGTTGATACTATCGTCAAGTATAATAAAGATTTGATTACGTTTACATTCAGGTTATTACATGA
>JAAUYK010056587.1_pt1 | contig 10353 bp, 13 predicted proteins | sample 7278021 | NCBI WGS metagenome assembly JAAUYK01 (sample SAMN14350223, study PRJNA611818) | marine sediment metagenome | isolation source: surface marine sediment (1.8m) | place: French Polynesia: Moorea | collected 2018-08
CAGCGATAGGATCGCCAGCCGTGGGATCGCCAGCAGCCTGGGCACGTAGCTGTATAAAACTCTCGACGATAAGCAGAGCGGATCCCACGCTGTACGTGAGGCCGTCGCTGCCTGAAAACGTGCCGACCGGATCGTTGATCTGGACATTGCCCTGTGCGCCACCTGGGACCGTTTGTGACGATGCCAGTGACCGACGCCATTGCGTGTTGGTGGCATCGTAGACGAATTCGTAATACTGCCCGGTAATGATGGCATCGGTTACAAGCGGATCCCCATCGTTGTCGACCGCGGCCACCAGACCAGTGCCGTTGACGTTGAACGTGACATTGCCATCGTTGGTGTGCGTCGCGAAGAACGCAACGCGCTGACCGTTCTCAAGCGGCGATACGGTGTCTTCGGTGGTGATCAGGTACTCGTTGACAGTCGCACCCTGGACATCAACACCGAACCACGACTTACCCGTGATCAGGCTCGTCGGTGTCGTCGGCAGCAGATCGAATGCTGATTCGACGCCAGAGTACTCGCTGTTAACCTGATCCGACCGGACTTTTGTCCCTGATACGAACGGCGTCGAAAAGTTGTAGTAGTTGTTGGCCATTTATCTCTGTAGCCTCCTCGGTTCGTAGTGGACAGTTAGCCCCTGTAAGATAAAAGGCCGGGTCACTGCGGATTCGTTCTGAATGACAAACCCAACCGCTTCACCCGTACCTCTGATGTTTGCTCGTGCATTGGATGATGGCTGACCGTCCCAGAAAAACTCGTCCCAGTTATCTGTGTCCCAGAAACCGCCGCCAGCAGCGACCTCGATATCAGGCGCGGCTCGAACGTTTTCTGAATCACTGACACCGAAGGATAGGTCTGCGATAAATTTGAGTACAGTTGGTCGCTCTGCATCCGTCTCGAGATCAACCCGACGGAAGCGTTTGCGCACCGACGGCGATCTGAAGAAGTTAAAAGCGGATCGCATGAACGACGTGATCTCGTCACCGTCGAAGTTGTTGCCAACTCGATCCTCGTACACGTATCCCTCGCCGGCGGCATCGTCGGTCGACCAGTAACTCTTCTCGGTACCGTCGCCATCTTCGGTGTTCCAGATCCGGCTGACCGCGACAGGGTAGGTCAGTAGCCCGAACTGCACGCCCGTGCGCGTACCCACGCCCATCTGCGCGCGATCCCGGTTGAAGTCACCCGCGGCAGGGACGTACATGATAAAGCCACTACCGTTGTTCAGATAGATTCGGTACTGGTTCGAGGCGCGCACAATAGTCGACGCCGTGAATAAATCAATACTGCGGACAATCAGCGGCTGTATGAGCTGCGATATCGTGGATCCGACGAAGTCACCAAAAGCATCAGAACGCGCCAGACTGGAGACACCCAGGTCGTCCAGCGTGTACACCGTATCGATACGCTGCGAGCTGTAAAGCCTGCCGCCAGATTTTTCGGCCAGGATCTTGAGCTCGAAGTCCGTCTCGTCGAAACCAAACAGACCCTTGGACTCTCGCTCTGTGGTTACCACGAGCACGGCACCGGTCACGCTTTCCAGGCCGGTGAGCTCGTCGCCGGCGCCAAACTCGTTGGATCCCAGGAAGCCGGTGTAGCGCAGCGGCTCACCCAGTACCGAGTTGATGTAGCGGCCACCTGGGTATGCCAACCACAGGTAGTTGCGATGCTCCTCGATCAGGAACGGCGCGCCGGCTGGGGCTTCCTCGTCGTCGGCTGGCGTGCCGGCGACGTTGTTGGGTAGAAAGATCGGTGACACGATGCTGTTCTCGTCGATCTCGAAGGCAAAGGTGTCGACACCGTTGCAGCCGTAACCTCGAAGCGTGGACGCACTGGCAAAGAAGTTGTGATTGACGAACTCGTAGCGGCCACCAGCAGAGAACGACAACGTCACATTGGCGCCATCAGCGTCCGCGATCTGGGTCGCCGCGGGAGATTCGAGTGGCTCGTTGTCGAGGAACGGTCCGCCGACGACATTGGTCAGGACGAAGTAACCCTCGCCAGACCCATCCCATGCGTTGGATCCGCCGTTCAGCACGATGCGGTGTATGGTTGCCTGCGCGCCAGATGACTGACCAACCAGGGTGTCACCCTCCTCGACGTTGGCGCCGGCTGCGAGGCCTGCGTCAAACGCGATGTAGTCAGCCAACGTTACACCGGTTGTCGTCCAGCCGCTGGAGCTCGCGATGTGCATGATTCCGGCAGTCGCACCGACGTTATCCCGCCACGCGTAGACATTGTCGCCTACCTGCCATGCTCCGCGCACCGGTCCGGATCCGGGCACCACGTTGATGTCATTGCGGTACTCGTCCTGCGCATTCAGCAGGTATTCGTCTTCGAGATCCTGGGTGGCTGCGTCACGCTGGACTGGATCGCTAAGGATCACGACATCGCCGTCGTAATCGACAACCACGTCAATTGCGTCGACTTCGAGCGTTAAGCCGTCAAAAAGATCACCTTCCTGGGAGAATGCGGTCTGCACCCAGGTCACGAGTGCAGCGTTGATCTGGGCCGGCGTGGCCGTGGCGCCAGACGTGCTGACTTCACGCGTGATGTAGTCCATATCCGCATCGACGTCGGTAAAGGTCAGCGACTCGCTGTCGCCCCCGGGCGCGAAAGTAAACGTGTAGGTTACCGTGTCGTCCTTCTCGGTGCTTGGCACGTAGACGCTGTTGTCGCGGAACACCGCGTTGCCTTTGCGAATCACGCGCGCACGCACGCGCAAGGTCCAGTCGTTGACCGTGGTAACGTGACTGGGCAGATCTGTCATCGGGATCGAGACAGTGTCGACACCGACACCACCCGGCCACTCGTTACGCACGCACTCCAGTCCGACTACTTCGTCGGCACTGTCGACGCCTTCATCGACGTTTGACAGATCGTTGATGATTAGAACGTTGCCAGGGTCTGTCGCTGTCAGACCGTCGGGTACGATGTCCTCGTCAGCGTTGGTGACCGTGGTCAGTGTGTCATTGATGGCGAAGTCACCGGTGATTTTGGTGACCCCGATCATGTCGTTGCCACGCGTACCGTCGTCTTCGTAGATGCCGATGATTGTGCCAGTTGCACCAGACGGCGCACCGGTCACGATTTGACCCAGTGTGAGATCCTCGACCGCACTGACCTCGAAGCCGTCGAACGTTTGCTCGTGCGGCTTGGGCTGGCCGTCAAATCTCTCGTACCCATCAATACGACGAAAGCCACCGTTGAAGTGTGGCTCGAAGTTGGACATCGCGATGGATCGTCCCGGGTTCATCGACTGCGGTGGTGTTACTACATCAAGGCCACCACCCAATGGATAATATGTTGCTCGAACATTCGCTGCTGCCATTCACCTACCAGCTACCGTCTGAACCAACGGCAAATCCGCCTCCTCCGTCTTGCTGCGCGTTGACGTCGAAGAAGCTGCCAGTGCTCTGGTAACGAGAGTAACGTTGATTCGGCAACTGACTGTTTTCGAGACGCGCTAAAAATGTGTCGAAAATCTCCTGGCCCTGCGTCTTGATCTCTGGCGAGTTTTCGTAGTTCGCGTACAGGATCATCGCGCGGCCCAGAATAGCCTGATGATAATTCTCAGGTATCCGAGATACCTGATCGTTTGCCGTCAACATGATAGGCGTGCGGAAGTAATCCGCTTTGATAACATAGTTCTCGTCCAGTACCGGCTCGAACTCCAGCGAGTTGTCCGGCATGATGATGGCGAACGACGGTTTGCCCTGATCGAAGTCGCGGATCTGCCACTTGATCATGTCGTGCTCGATGGCGCTGAGCGGTTCGTCGTCGTCGACATTACCGGTGTCGTTGATCTTGAAGGTCTTGTAATCCCAGAAGTTTAGATCAGTAGGCGCTGCCAATCCGACAGAGCCGATCACCGTGGTGAGCTCCACCTGATTCCAGAGGTACTTCCAGTTGAGCCAGCGGTTCTGGATCCAGAAGTCTGCCTGCTGAATCCACTTCACGAGACGCTGCGCTTCGCCCTGCTGACCGGTAACACTACCGACCTGGGAGCCGGACGCACCGACCTCTCGTTGTAAGTCACGCACTAGCTCAAGGTAAGTACTCATTCCGCCAGTCTCTCCGCTGCTCTGGCCCGGGCATCTTCCTTCTTGGTGTCAGAAAGATTCTCGGGCGGTGCAAAACCTTCAAGGTTTCCCGCGCGCGTGAGCGCACCGTTCGACGGTTCCGGTTTCGGCTCTTCCGGTGGCGGCTGGTGCAGCGGATCTGGCCCGAGGTACTCGTGCCGCTGACTGAACAGATGACCGTCCTGAATCAGCTTGACTGCTTTACCGAACTCACGCCGGGTGCCGTGTTCCCGTTTTGGGTCGAATACCGGGTCACTCACCTTTCTGCTGCTCCTTGCGCCACTTGTCGTACTCGTCCTGAGTCATCAGCTTCGTTCCGTGTTTCGCCGTGCGCACTTTGATCATGCCCTTGGCGGGCACACCGGGTGGTGGCTTCGGTCGAGCCTTCGGAGTTGGCTCAGGTGCCTTCTCCTGTTGCTCAGTGGCCTCAGCCAGAGCTTCCTCGGTGAGCTGGTCGGTTGACTTGTTCTCTGCCGGCATCAACGCCATCAGCTCTGCCTTGGTTGCGCTTGCGGGGTATTCGACCCCTGCTGCATCGAGGGCATCCTGCAGTTCTGTTTTTGTCATCAGTATCTCCGATGCGGGTACAGGCCTTTCTTCTCGTCGACAGGCGCCGGGTTATCGACACCCTCGTGCATCGGCTTGTTGGCACCGTACCGCGGGTTGTAGTGTTGGAAGCCATCACCGATAGCTCCCGGCTTGTAAGGCCGCTCACCCATGTCACTGCGAGGATTCTCGATGCACAGCTCGACAGTATTCTCGAACAGCGTATCGATCATCTCCTGGCCATTGCACCCGTCCATCATGCAGGCATTCGCCTGAAAGCGTTCTTCGAACGTCGGACTGGACTGCGCCGGATCCAGAATCGGATCCATGTCGAGCGTATCCATTGGCCGACCGAGTCGGTCGTCCTGATAGTCGATGTACCCGCCCTGCGGAGTCACCGGCATCGTTTTCTTGTGAGGCATAGCTCTCTCCAGTTTGAAAGCACTGGGGCCGGAGCCCCAGTGCTGTAGTTACACAAATGCGCCCAGGTTTACTGGAACTGCATGTTGTGGCCTTTCTCCGTCACGCTGTACATGTCGTCCTCGTACGGATTGGGACGCTCAGGTGCGTTACCGGAGAGCGGGTTGCGAGCTCCGTTATACGTCGGATACGCGAGCGCCTCGGAGTCGAATTCCGAGTAGGAATTCAGACCGTACTTGATGCTCGCGCCTTCCATGCGCATGTAGGAACCGCGGACCGTGGTTGCCCGATGGTCACCCGGCACGTACGCGCCTGGACCCGGTTCGGGACCAGTCGGACCACCGGCACCGTGGCCGCTGAACTTGTTGCGATCACTTGGCATAGATCACCTCCTACCACCATGCGACGAGAACACGAGTATCGCCAGCGCCGGCAGTCGAACCGCCGTCACTTACGACATCCGTGGTCGCGTCAGGGTTGATGTCGACACCGTCCGCGTACTGCTGCTTGGTACCGACATTGATATTGTCGCCAATGGCAGACCCGGTGAACGCGATGATACCGCCGTCGAGCTGGGCGTCGGCGTCGCCGCCGTTTTCGCCAATATCGACTTCAGTGTCCGCGACCGTGAAAGCCGTGGTGACGTTGAGGGTGAAGTCCAGAATCCGACCGTAACGAGCCGCTGGTCCCGTAAAAGAGAACAGGGTCGCCGCTGCCGAATAATCGGTAGCAGCATCGTCGATCTGAGTCTGGATCGCGTTGTCATAAAACTGTCCTGGCATCACGCACCCCCTTACTCGGTTGAATCCCACTTCAGGATACGCGCTTCGCTGGCCTGGGTGTGGACGAGTCCATAACCCAGTTCCGCGTACCACGCGATACCCCGAGACCGACCGTAGTCAGTTGGGATTTTGCCCCGAATTTCTTCGGGAATTGCGAACGCTTCCACTACCGTGTCAGCGCCGAAGAAAAAGATCGCATCGGAATTCGCCCATCCCTCGGAAGGAATGTTGGTTTGCTCCGTGTAGCGGATCCCCTCGTAACGACCCTTCTCGCCGTTCATAATGACGTGCCAGCCTTCAGAGACGTACTGGTGGATGTCCTCCAGATCGTTCTTGAAGTTACGCAGCGTCGTCGGACGGGCGATGGCCATGTAGTTGTTGCCGTCGAAGGTCGGAATGTCGCGCTCCGCCATCTCGTCAGCAATCAGCTTGGCCTGTTCCTTGTTGAACTCGCCCACGGGCGCGCCAGAAGGAACACCGTTCTCGGTAACCGAGATGGTGGTCGCGCTGTCGCCTACGACACGAATCGGCGTCAGCTCGAATTGAGCATTGGCCGCGGCGTCGAGTGCCTTACGAGCATCGTTCTTCAGAACCTTGTGGATCACCTCGGTGACGGGGTGCTCCGACAGGTCGTCGAGTTTCTTGGTGTACGGAACGCTATTGCCATATTCCGTGATGATCAGCGACGCCTGGGTGATGGTGTAATTCGATTCAGGCATGGTCGCTGTTTCAGCCAACTGACCACCCTGATCCTGTACGTCCGAATAGACGTTCCAGTTGAAGTTTTCACCTTTACCCAGACCGAACGCTTCACGCGCATCACAGAACTGACGAAAGCGAACCATCGGTTGCAGCGCCGTGCGCAACTTACGGGACAGATTCGGTGCCCACATGAAGCCGCCCAGAGCGTTTGTTTGCCATACTTGTCCTGGCATAACAGTTCTCCTACGTCATACAGGTTGTCCTCTCGACGCGCGGATTTCGTCCAGTGCATCCTGGGGAGACTGGTAATCGTCCTCCTCGCCATCGCCCATCTCATGGGCCGCACCCAATGCTGGCTGCGGGATTCTAACCAAGTTGTCCTTGTCGGCTTGCCGACTCGGGTCTGAATTGGCAGGCGGTTCCGGGGGAATGTCGCCAGCAGGGGTTTCCCCTCTTTGCTTGGCTAACCAGTCCCGCGTCCGCTTGCCGGCCTCTGCCATCAGTTGCGAAGGGCGCCACTCAGGGTGCTCCTCAGCAATGACGTCAGTCATAGCGTCGGCCATGTTGTACAGATTCGGATCGCTCATGATATCCGGGTAGTCGCTCTGGAACTGTTCGAGTCCAGCTACGGCATCCTTCTTCAGATCCTCTTCGGTCATCTGGGCCTTCGCCAGTTGTGCTGCCTCGGTTGCGATCTGGGTGGTGTCAATCGGGGGTGCGGTTGTGGCCGGTACCCTGGATTGTTTGATAAGACCAGCCAACTTTTCGGCAGCGTCCTCTTCCTTGCCGCTAAACAAGGTCGAAACGATATCCTTGGCTTCGCCAAGAATTACTTCATCCGACACGTCCGGTACGGGTGGCGTCGGGTTTGCTGCAAGGTTCTCTGCCGTCTGGGTGAGCTTCGCTTCGTTCATGCGAATATTCTCTTCCCGTTGAGCGAGATCCCGCTGGAGAGCATTCGCGTTTTGCAACGTGATGTCTGCAGCATCCAGCTTCTGGGCTTGCTGCTGAACCCGGGTCATCGGGATCAGCTTATCCACGCCGTGCACGCGTGCCTTCATGTGAGGCTCGCCGTTGTGCATGACCACGTACTGGTCAAAGCCTTCAGGTAGACCCTCGGGCACGTGTGCGGGCGCGGGCGCCGGCTCGGATGGGTGCAGTGGCGCTACGGCCTGGGCACCGTCCGGGGTCGGCTCAGACGGAGGAGGAGCCATGCCCAGCTCCTCTCCGTGCTCGTGCAGGTACTCCTGCTGGTCGTTCATGCGTTCAGCGTTAATTTGCTCATCCATCCGGTTAAGGACGGCGTCGCGTGGGTTTACAGGCGCCTCGGGGGTAGCCTGTGGTGGTGGCGTGTCTGCTGCAGCTTCAGCAGATACGCCCGGTTGGGTAGCATCTGTCATTATCGGTACTCCTTGAGCTGCTCAGCAGCCATGTCGCCATTTACCATCGCCTCCGCAAGCCATTGCATGAATGACTCCGCGTTGGCCATTTCCTGCTTGATTCGCTTCCACTCCCCGGCGCCTTTGATGGTGGTCGGGTCTTCGATTTCCGCGAGTCGATTTTTGCCGTCTTCGACGACTGCCTTGGCACGGCCGTGCAGGTATCGGCCGACCGGGCTGACGAGAAAGTCACGGACGATCTCGCCTAGATGCGCTTCAGCAAAATATTGGCGCTCCTGATCGTTGATGAAATCAACGTTGGAGTAGTCAAAATCTGCTGAACCGCTCATTCGCTGTTCCTGTTCTTGAAACGGGCTTTCTGGGCACCAACGCCGACACCACCCATGCGCTGACCGAAGGCGACTTCACCCTCAGATCCGCGGTGCTTGGTGCGTTTGGCCTCCTCGTAAGTGGTACCCCGCCGCTTCCTGGGAGGCGCTTTTTTCTTCGGCGGTTTCTTTCTGGTGCCTTCCGCCTTCTCGATCTCTTCCCTGACCTTGTGCTTCCGCTTTCGCAGGTCTTCCGCAGCGCGAACTGCGCTGAATGGATTTTTTGGTTTTTTGCGATCTTCAGCCATTAGCGTCGACCTCCCTCGTCTTCGTTGTAGCGGCCGAAGCGCGCCTTAGTGGTTTTGAACGCTTCCTCGCGCGTGCGCATCGGACGGCCCGGTGCAGTACTGCGCAGGGTTGCTGCCATGCCTGCTTTGGCTCGACCGCGTTGGGCGCCGGCTTTACGTGCCTGACCCATGGCGCCCGACGCCGCTTTCTTTTTCAGTTTGCTGGCTACCTTACCCAGCATACCCTTCTTTTTGCTCCCGCCTTTCTTGAGAGCCTTGCTGACTGCCTTCGCTACGATCATTGTTTCTGTCTCCTGCGGCCTCCGCGTTGAGCGCCGTCATGTCTGTGTGATTTACCCGTTGCCTTTTCAACGCCCTCGATCCTGCCCTTGTTTCGAGATGCATAGAAAACCTGCTCACCGCGCTTGTCGCCGTACTGCTCCTTCATGGAGCCCATGATCTTTTTGCCTTTGTCAGTCAGCGGCATATCAGATTCCAGATCCCGTGTCGCGCGCGAGCGCGAGCTCAGCAACTTTGTTGTTCTCTTCGACCGCCTTGATCTGGCGCTCGTCGTCACGCTTACGCTCCTCGAAGCCGAGACGTTCGTACAGCTCGGTGAGCTTGATGTTCTGTTCGGCCGCGATCCGGCTGAATCCGATCTGGGCCTCCATGTCGAGCTTCATGAGCTCGCGCTGGTGACGCAACTGGTTATCTTCACGACGGATCTGCAGCTCTTCGCGCTTGGCCAGGACATCAGGCGGCGTCTGGTCGCCCATCTCCTGCTGCGCCTGCTGGAACTCGGTATCGTTCATGAAGAACGCACTGGCGTCCTTGTAGCCGAGAGATCCGAATACCTGATTGGCAATCTCCTCGCTCTTGATGCGCTCGGCCATCTTCGGCAGCGCGGCCGTCTTCTCGACACCGTACAGCAGCCGCTCGACGCGCCGGATCGGATCCGTCATACCCATACCCACGTTGACGCGGATCGTCAGATCCTGCTTGATCAGGGTATCGGTGATTTCGGAGATCCCGTAGCGCAGCATCAACTGGGATTGGTTTGCTGCCATCGAGAGTATCGTTTCGTCGGTTTCGTACATCTGGATCAGCTTGACCAGTTGCTTCAGTGTCGGCTCCATCCACGTCTCGAAGAAAACGCGCAGGCCGTAATCCGACAGCGACCCGGCCTGCTGCGACATCATCATATTGTTGCCGACTGAATTGGATCCGCCCTCACGATTGACGCCCGCGGATCCCTGAGCAAAGTTGCCGACGAGCTCGTCGTATTCCATTGACAGCTTGTCTTGTTCTGCGTAACTGGACTGGGTGACGTCCGGCGTGTTGATCGTTTTCACGTCACGCTCTGGATCGTTCATCATGACACCGCCACCTGGGACGTTCCGCACCAGAGCATCAAGGTCGACCTGGGAACCGCGGCGAACGTAGTACCGCTTGTTGAGCACCAGCTTGATGTTATCGATACGCTGGTTGGCGATGATGTTGATTTCGGTCTGAAGGCCTGCCGCTTGTTCGACGTCGCCGGCAGGGTAGTTGCGGAATGCCTCGATGCTGCTGAAACCGACCGTGAACGGGCGCTCGCCTTCTTCACACCACGGGTAGGCCTCTGACAGCGGCTTCGGATCCGTCAGCAGAAGTTCGGTACCCATGGTCCAGTAGACGTAATCGGTGCCGTTGATTTTGACGATGTTCATGTGCGCCCACAGCATGGTGTACGCGTTGCCATGCTGCTCGTCAGCCGGGTCGATACGCTCGCGACCCTCGCGCGCCTGACGCGTGCGGTCGTAGTTTTTCCGGCGCGTGGCCAG
>JAAUYK010088503.1_pt1 | contig 10353 bp, 4 predicted proteins | sample 7278021 | NCBI WGS metagenome assembly JAAUYK01 (sample SAMN14350223, study PRJNA611818) | marine sediment metagenome | isolation source: surface marine sediment (1.8m) | place: French Polynesia: Moorea | collected 2018-08
GACTCCATATGGTGATTAATCCGAGGTGGAAAACTTCGGTTGTACAGCTTGTACATAACTAGCCCATGTACACGTGATTGCATATTGTAGCAGCATGCTTAAATTAATCCTTGTATTATGAATTGAAGAATTATACTCGAACCTTGTCACCTGACAAGAAGGTACGTATTACTGTTCGGCGTTCATATAACTAAGTACTCGTATTTAATTTTAGCTTATATTTTCACTAGAATCGTAGTTGGAAGACTGTCGCCTTGAATCGACTAGAGCGTGTCTCAAACAAAGATTGCACGACACCCTACGAGCGACAGACAAAAGTTGATCCGTACCTAGAGTTTCTCGCTCTCAACGCGTCTTCATTGGTGTATATGGCACTAATGTCCACACGAATGACTTAGTATTTAACGGTTTTCTTTTGCATACGTAAGAGTTTTGATATGGTTATCACAAGTGGGAATATTTCTCTTCACCGCATTTTTTTCTGCGCCGTCGATCACACCTTGTCCGCCGGCTTGCTGAACCTACTGGCTATCTGCGACCTGTTCTTGCTCCCGATAGTCGCGTACATCGGCTCGTTCGACTGGCCGGACGACGGCCGCATCAGCGACTCCTGGCTGCCGCCGCCCATCAGCGGGTTCGCGACCAGCGTCATGCCCGACAACTTGGGTCGGCTTGGCGACGACTCCATCATCCGCCTCACGTCCTGCCCGCTGCTCTGTCCCAACGTGTTGAACTTCTCGATCAGCGTCTTTGTCGGGCTCTGCAGGGTCGCCGGCTGGTCGCTCATCGGACTGCACGGGTTGCTGCTGCTCTCGCTGCCCTCACGGTTCTTCTTCTTCTTCGAGCGGTCGACCTTCGCGTAGAGCTCGTTGAGGTCTCGGGGAGGGGGCGGCAACTCGGGAGGGGAGGAGTCCCTCCCGTCCCTCTTCCTCTGCCTTCCCGGTGACGGCGTCTTTGGCAGTGTCAGTCTCGTTCGGATGCCCTTGATGCTCGGCTTCGGCCCGAGAGGGGCCGGACCTGTCGTCGATGAACCCGACGAAGATGTCATTACGTCCGCCGGTTGCTGCTGCTGCTGTTGTTGTTGCTGCTGCTGTTGGCGCCGCAGCGTCTCATACACTTGCTCTCGGACTTGACCTAGGGAGAGGAAGGCGTTCTCATTCTCTGATCTAGCAGTAATTGTATCTAAAGATCATACTTGAATCGATTCCTGCGGCGATTTGCATTTGTTGCTGCTGTCTTCTGAACGCTTCTTGGTGCTGCTGAAGAGACTCGTAGCCGGCGTCGTCGCTCCCAATCCGGTTGTCGACCGCGGCCTGCCCGTTGTTCAGCCTCGCCGCCTCCACGCTAAAAGAAATTTCACACACACACACATTAGCTTCATTCTTAAGGGTATTACACTACACCGCGAATAACGAAGCGGGAGAACGTTGACTTGCTTGGCTTTAGTCGGAGAGGTGTCAGCATGAATTATGCAAGGATGCTGGCGGCCGGTCCCCCAATACTTCTCCCCTCACCCCCTGTTCCTTCCTTCCTCCATCCGCGCGATGAGATTGCATTCCTTGGGAGTAACGCGTTGAGCCCTCTAATTCCATTACTCCCAGAGGCGACCGACCGGCCTCTGGCGCTGACTGACAGACTGCCTTTGCCTCCCCCACATTTTAGTACGTACCGTCCGTCCTCCGGGTTTCAGAGCTAGCTCGAGCTTATAACCAACTTTCTCAGCCGCCTAGCAAGCAAGCAGCCCCCTCTTTTCTCCGCTCCGCCTGAGTCTCATTAGACGTGCACTAGGTACGTAGGTAGGTAGGGGGATTTAATAATTTATTGGCGACACGTGTGTCCCGTCCCCGGCCGGGTGGTGCGAGGGGAGGAATAGCCAGCCCCCCGGTCATTAACCGGATTTTATTGTAATGACTTTTGCTTCGTGGCGACAAAAAGTGTAACTGGTCAACGTTCATTGCGACGAGCTGCATGCAGTCGATATATACGGTTTATCGCCCTCGTAAAATTATCCCTCACAAGAAGGGGGAGGGGGGCAATATTGTACGTACACATGTGCTTTTTGTCACCTGTATCTGGCCGCCTCCTGCCCGTCTGGCTGTCTGATCAAGGAATAGTGGGACTCCTCCTCCTCGTCCTCCTCCTCCACCTCGATCAGTCCCTTCGACGTCATCACCTTCACCTTGGCGTAGGGCGGGCTCGACTGCGAGTGGTGCTGGTGCTCGGCGCCCATCTCCAGGTCGGATCCCGAGCCGCCGTCGCCAGACGACCTCTGGCCGACGGAACTCGAGCAACCGGAGGTCGATTCGGTGGAGGAGGAGTGCCGATGATGCTGCGACGGCTTCCCCGCTGAAGAAGCCGCTGTCGCCGACGACCCGGATGAGGCCACCACCGTCGGCACGAGAGGCTGCGGACTCAACATGAGGTTCGTCCTCGACGGGTGAGGCGACGCCTGCGGCCTGAACGTGGACATCTGCTGCTGCTGTTCCAACTGCTGCTGCTTCTGTCGCTGGCGGTAAAGCGAGTTGTTCCTGGGAAAAGTGTCAAAGGATCCGCTCTCATCCTTCCCCTGGCCCTGCTCCTCTCCCTTTCTCGCTCGACTCGGCCGGTTGTCTATCGTGTTAAACACCATCCCGCTGTCCACCATCTTGCCGCCTGCGCCGCCGCCATGGCCGCCGTGGCTGCCCAGCGTGTTGCACTTGACGTCGTGGAACTGGTGCTCCTCAATCAGTTGGTCGGCCGACGTTTGGGACACCTTGCGGTTGGCGCAGTTCTCCCGAGTCATCCTCTTGTGCGTGAAGAAGACGACAACGAGCAGCAGCGAGAGGACGACGAGCGTGGCGAGCACGGCGATGGTCGCGATCACGCTCGCGTTGATGGCGTTCGGTCCATCGCCGCCCCCGAGCGACTTCCAACCCTCGAGTAAGGACCCGGCGCCGTCCTCGAGGCTGATCGCGAGCGGGTCGAACACGCAATCCATGTCGACAGGCTGCCAGATCCCGCTCTCGGTGCACATAGACGTCACCTGCAGCCCCTTCTTCCCTTCCTTGGGGGCCTCTCCCTCCTTCGTCGTGCCGGAGGAGATGTTAAACATTGTCGCCGCGGCAGTCTCTCCTCCTCCACCTCCTTGTCTTGCGGGCGGCAATACCATGCGGAATCCCGGCTTGCACTCGTAACTGGCGAAGCTCCTCCACAGTGTGGACCCGTTGACTAGGGTAGATCTCGCGTTGAGCACCTCGGGCGGCTGGCCGCACGTGATGGGCTTGCACTGCGGCGTCACGCCCGACCACTGGCCGCCGGTGCCACACAGGCGGGACGCGTTACCCCACAGGATGTAGCCGGGGTTGCAGTGGTAGGTGGCCAGGGAGCCGAAAACGTACTTGCCGCGAAAGTTGGACACCTCAATGAAGCCGTCCTTCACCGAGTGCGGGTGCTCGCATTGCACCTCTGCGGGAAAAAAACACAGACCCATAAATCTTATGTTATTCATTGCTGCACTAAAAGGTCATTAACAGTTTATTACGCACCATTTATTACATTTTGTCGGGGAGCGGAAATAGTCGTTTTCCTGCCGGCACAATTTCTCTCTATAAACTTTTCCCTTTCCCTCTCGTTGGCCGCGCTAGATCCTCATTCAGCGTTTCCGGGGCGTAATTACCCAAATACCGAGACTAATGGGGGCAACGAGCCAGCTTTCCGAGGGATCTGAGTCACTGAAGACGTACGGGCGTTTGAGCGAGCTAGCCAGGGCGGAAATGTGTGCGGTGCTAGCTAGGTCGCCGAATTCCCTCAACTCTTTGGCCCATTAATCGATTAGCACACCCCTAACATAATCGAACGGAAGCCGGGAATACGTACCTATGCATCTTGGCGGCGCTCCGTCCCATCTCCCTTTATCCGTCAGACAGAGCGCCTCCGCCTTTCCCTCCAGCCGGTATCCTTTCACGCAGGAGTACACGACGTGCGTCGGATCGGGTCTCGCGACCAGACTTGAGACCGGCTGCTCGGGATCGCCACACGACGTCGAGCCTAGAAGAAGAACATTATAATGTGAAATTTGTTCACCGCGAGATATCCGCAAGTAATTAGTTAAAGCAGCTCTCCTTAGCACGCCGTTCCAGTAATTAATCGAGTCGTTCATCTCCCTAGCTGCTTAGCTGCAGGTGACCCAAAGCTCCTTATTTCTGTCTGAGGTCGGAAAGTCGGAAGCAGACGGAAACCAAAGCTGCGGCCAATTATTCCTCGGACAGAAGGGAAGAAAGAAAGCCCTGGCGGTGTCGTGAGGCCGGGTGGCCGACCGGCAATCTAGTTCGTATAGCTCGCGTCTGGATATGGTTGTATTGGCTTTTTGTAGCAGCTCTCTCGGGTGGGTGTCCCTCCCTCCGCGCAGGGGAAAAAAAGAATCGGATACAAATGGAAAAAAAGAAGCAGCGCAAGCTATCCCCAGTTCTTTCCCACAAGAACGCCGCTGCCGCCGCCGCCGCGTCTCGCATTGATGCTGCATGGCAGGTAGACTGCCGAGTAGAGTAGAGGAGGTGCTGGTGGCAGACACGGCGAAGATAAAAAGCACTTTTTTAGACAGCTAGGTGGGAAGAAAGGCGAGAAGAAAAGCTTTGCCTCTACTTCCTACTTGCCTGCTTCCTTAATAACTTATTCATCAGACGTGGAAAGGGGAGAAAATCTAGACTTAGACATCCGAGGCAGCGCCCTAAGTGAGATATATCGATCGATCCCGAGAAAGAGAAAGGGAAAATCCCGACTGTTGCAGCGAAGACGACCCCCTTGCATGCGGGATCTCGCCCCTCTTGAGGTCAAGGCGGTACAAGTGTCGGGCTGGCTGCTTGGCAAGAAGATAGGAGGAAGCGCGCGAGCGACCCCCATTACTTTTGGGATATTCATTAGCTGGAACGGGGCCGCTGCGGCAAGTAATACTGCTCCGGCTAAGCTAATGGAGAGAGAGAGAGAGAGTTCTTATTGGTCTGGAACGCGGAGTCGGGCTTCTCGCCTTGCTCGCATCTGTTCCGATCGAGTAGCCAGACTCTGACCCTGTGTAGTAACTTACTACAATTTTTGTAGCTGTCTGTCTGTCTGCTTTGTGCTTGCGTGCGGAACGAATGAACGAACGAGGGAGGGAGGGTGCATGCATGTCGAAGGTGTTTTTCACGCCACTTTCATGACACCTCCTCCAGATAGGATGGACATACGTAGCAGTACCCTTTACACACGTACACACACATCAGTAGTGTAGTTCTCACTTTTATACTCGAAGACTTCGACCTCGCAGAGTCCAAAGTACTCCTGCTCCTCCCTGTCGTCCCTGATGTAGACGAACTGTCCAGGGTGGCCGTCGCCGTCGTTGCACAGGAACATGGCCTTCTTCGACTCGAATTTGCCCTCGAAGGTCGAGCACGGCTTGTACATCGCCTTGTTACCCTCAAGGAGCTCTGAAAGCAACATAACGCATGGGCATTATGCAAATATTTAATTGAAAATCCGGCCGTTCGTACCGATGACAAAGATCGTAAAGTGCTGATACGACCCCGGCGAGATTGTGACCGCCACCGACTGGATGGTGACGGCGTCTCCGAGGTGCACCTGCCACCACCTCTGGTCCGTCGAGCGGGGCGTGAAGCTGCAGCTGTCGGGGTCCGAGTCGACCGCGAGGCCAGGGTCGTAGCTCCACAGCGTGGACGACTGCAGGGAGGACTTGCCAAGCGCCAGGTTTTGTCCTAAAGAATATTATTTTGCAGATAACTGTCATATGAAATCAACTAACTGATTACTCACTGCATTCTGGCACCAGCCCTGACCAGGTTCCGTTCTGCAAGCACGTCCTCTTGTCCTCGCCGAAGAGAACGAATCCCTCGTCGCAGGAGTATGCGGCATCCTCGCCCTGCTCGAAGAGCATGCTCGAGCCGACGAGGCTGCCGTTGAGCGGAAGGCCGGGAAAGCCGCACTCGCCACCTGAAAGGAAATTAAGGAGGGAGACAAAGGGCGCGTTAAAAGCGACGTCCGTCCGTCCGTCCGGCAAAGCATCATCATGGTCCACCTCTAACTGTCAGTCCCATTCCATTCCATTCTACTGTCTGTCTGGATATGGAATAGCTAGGCGGGTGGGCGACAGAGCGGGACAAAAGTTTTCAGTTTCGTCATGCCCGGCGACACATCTCCCCTCCCTCCCTTCTCCTTTCTCTTACGCCGTCTGTGTTATAATTTGATTTGGCCGCAATTTGCCCTCGCGATCGAGCAAGACCATAAGTCATAGCGTAACGCGGCCGGGGGAGGCTTGCTTCGAGGAGAAGGGGGAGCCGACCGACCGACCGGATGGATATAAGGGGAGTTGGGGAACGGCATCGGAAAGGAAGGAGGGATGAAGCTAGTTAGAGCAAGGGGGACGGACGGGTGCGGTGGTTGGTTGCACCCGCCCTCTCGCTCGCTCGCTCGCTCGCTCGGCCGGTCCCATATGGCAAAGATTGGAGAATGGGCCGGCCGCGGGCGGGCGTGGTCGGGCGGACTTGACGGACGGCGGCAAATTGAAGGAAAGGGGAAGGAATTTTCTATAACTCTTCGAGTGCACTATTTGCGGCCGTCCGACCGGCTCGGCCTCCCTTGCATCTTTTACTGTCCGCGTCCGCCCGACCGTTACCCGTTCGCGTCTCTTTTCTGCCAGTGGTGAGAAAAATATGCGCATTCTGATATCCCAGTCCCAGCCGAACAAAAGAATGGAAACTTTTGATGGAAGCTGGGCAACTTCTTCTCCCGACGAACGGAATCCGGAACGGGTCTCGATAATATGCAGCTCTGTCTGTCATCTGGCATACATACTATTCTCTATCGCAGCTACTCTGCCACAGTTTCTCGGCCAGACAAATACGACCGGAAGGATGTCAAGGACTGCGTAGTACGCTGTATCTTTAATATCTGTAATCAGAGCAAACATTCGAGATTCGAGCTGTATGCAACCCGACCTGGAATAAGTATACGTATGAAGCAAGCTGGTTTTGCCTTGGCATTCAATCGTACCTTGCTAGGTCCAGCCGACTACGCAATTCGTGCGCTTTTCAAAGGCAAACAGATCAAAGGAGTAAGTCACTCTCTTTCTCTGGACGACGCGGGTACATGGGAAGTAAGAGGGTCGAGCAAGGTGAAAAGGAGACTAGCAATACGCACATTCACTTATACGCAGCTGGTATACGGCGTTGGGACCGGGCCAGCCATTCAGGATTGAGCGCAATGAATTGATTTGATATTTATAGGTGCTTGAAGTTAACCAACTTTTTGTGATTGCATGGAATGGAAGACAGTTGCAAATCCGTCACCAGCTTTGCGTTCCCACGCAACGCAAAAACCTGAGGTTCAGAGTTGCAAAGGAGGTGCCGCGCCGCGCCGTTTGCCTCCGTCCGTCTGTCACCCTTTGCTTATGCTGTGGCGTATCTAGGCTCATGCAGCGAACCTCGCTCACGCTTCCGTGTCGTCTCCAATCACTAACAAGCTTGTCGTCCATAATGGAGCACGTGCTTCAGGCATACGATTAAAATTTAAGAGTATACCTGTCAATATGCCTATATCTAGGCCACTCATTAAAGCCAATTAAGAAATTGGAGACACTTAACCGGTAAAACCCGTACTGCAACCCTGACCACCGCTTTACTGCAACCGTCCGTCCGTCGTAAGGCAAGCAATCACGTGTGGTGATCTGCCTGCCTGCGTGCCTGGCCGTCACGTCGATCGAGCACCTTTTGAATAGCGCGATTCACTAGCGGGCGCGGACGGCGAATAGGCAGAGATCGAAGCCGTTACACAATGCATGTCCAGTTATCTCTTCGTTTTAGATGCATGTTGAACTAATTTAAGTAGTGGAACCGAACTTAGAAATATAATTTACAGACGGCACTTTTCTTTTCTAAGAGTCAAATTACCGTGTTTAGATCAAGATCGAAAGGGAACCAGATCCGCGAGTAGCCGGCGAAGTACGAGTACGTCACGGTTCACCTAATTGCATGTTTCCAGCTCCCGTGTTAATAATGCCAGTCGTGGCCACAAGCGGATATCGGCATTACGCGCGCACTTACGACAAGAGTTTTTAGAGGCGGCGCTTCCGGTGCAGCCAATAAACGATGCGGCTGCCTGGCTATATCATAACGGCTCCATCACTGGACATACTGCCACCTCTTCCTAGTCTGGACAAAATCGCCACTGTCATATACGTACGCAAAATGCCATCGACAGAACTTCGGACAGTTGTTGGAAGTCCTTCCTTCCTTAGATTTTCGGCAAACATTAGAAAATTTGCCACTTCATAATCTGCTAATTTGGACCGGCCGGTTACGAAAGACAAACAAAAGTTGGCCACGGAAGAAAGACTTTGCTGTCATTGGCAGGAGCTCGAAGGAGCTGGAAAGGGAAAGAGTGGAAACGCAAAACCGCTCCGTCCGCGAATTCACCCCGTTGGAAAAAAGTTTGACTCTGTTTCGATGTTGGACTTCTATGACTTGCTGTAGCCAGCTATCGCTTCACGCCGGCTTTGGCTCTAATTCATGGGCTTAATGGACCGCGTGGACTGGCTTAATTGCGCTCCAATTTGCGAAGCCTCCGGCTGGCAACTCGGGTCAGCCAGTTCTAACTTCCGCTGAACAAATAAGTCTGACGGACGGACGGACGGACGGACAGAGGCGGGCTATCATACGCACGAGCTCGCTCGCTCGCTCGCTCGCACGCCCCTAGCTCCATCGCAGCCAGCTCCCTTTCTCGACAAGATGTAGCTGAGGAGAGGAGAGGAAGAAAGGCCAATTTGAAATTCAAATGCCTCCCTCGCCGACAGACGGAACGAGTCATCCAGCGAGCAGGTGTTCCACGGGTCAGTGGTTATATTCTAAGGGGAAATATATAAACCTAATACACAGCTAGTTTGTCTGCATATTAAACTGTGGTCGTCGTTTTGAGCTCCCTATTTGGCCTTCAATTTCGCATGCAAAACATCTGTCAGGAACTTTCCGCCTCCTCCCTCCCTCCCTCTCTAGCTGGACGAGACGTGAGCAAATACTGCGCCCGCCCGGAGCGATAGCTAGCAAGCCATCTGTAAACCAAATTTGTTCGACACGTGCCATTAAACCGGAACACATATTAATTACTGGGCTAGCTACACTACGTGCGTAAAAGAACAAAATGCGGAAGCCACGTGTGTGTACAATATACGTAGGCTCCATACAAGACAGTGAAATGCCATGCCAAAGTTAGCTGCTCTAAGAATGGACCTCTCAACGAAGCACTCGGCGGCATGTAGCAATTTGGGGGATATTAAAAGCTCCACCAGTTGACAAAAAGAGTCGAATGTCACGGCTGCTCCATCCGCCACACCTTCACATTTCAACTGACCACGTCACCTTTGCTCTACGTACAAAAATGGTCCATTTCAGCAGGATGCTGCGGCCGACAGGAGACTCCAATTTTCGACGTAATTATACCACTGGCCGTCCGCCGTCAATCGCTCTTCGTCGATTTAAGTGCACTTGCGGCATCCGAAACGCAGTACGAACGATTATGCGAGCAGTTTTTAGGGATGCTCTGTAATGTTTAGGCTCGTGTCGCCTTCTTTAGGATTCCGCAGTTCCTCTTTACTGGCCCGTGCAGCTCGCTCTCGTTCCCATTTTCATATTTATGTCCGTTCGTGGATCGTTGTTCTATGCAGCGGCCGGGGATTTATTCTCCGCGTAAAAAGAGCAAGAGCCGTACAGTAGTAGAGGGAGGGAGAGCGGAAAGTGTCTCATCGACGAAAACAAATGGCAAATGCCGACCATTTTGGGGAAGGGAAGGGAAGGAGGGCGCATTTTATTACGAATGGTCCAAGTCCATGTATAGCAGTAATACATGGTAGGAATGTCCCTACATCTCAAAGCATGGAATAGTTGAAGGCAGGAAGTTTTTTGTCCACCTGAGTGTAATGTAACCCTGTTGGAAAAGTGGTTTTGCCCTAAATATCTACGTAAATTTAATAGTTTTGACCGCGGCATGCTCAGTGGTTGTCCTAGCTATTTCGTCCTGTTTACAGTTTTCTTGCCGGCGATGAGCTCTCTGAAAATATTCGACCAACGTTCCGCCCGACGTCTGCAGTTACGGAGCCAGCCACCAACCAACGCTCACCCTTTCATTTCTTCTTCATAGCTCCATTCTTTCTCAATCTTTTGCTGGCGATGTCGCGGCAGTGACTGACTAGTTCGATGACTGGCGGGTTGTCCTGTCGGTCTGTCGCAGCGGGAGCAGTTCGATGTTTGCAAGCATTTCGCTGCGGGTGACGGACGGACGGACAGACGGACGCCAAATGCCAATATCCAGTTGAAGACAGCTAGGAAAACTGAC
>JAAUYK010007043.1_pt1 | contig 10352 bp, 7 predicted proteins | sample 7278021 | NCBI WGS metagenome assembly JAAUYK01 (sample SAMN14350223, study PRJNA611818) | marine sediment metagenome | isolation source: surface marine sediment (1.8m) | place: French Polynesia: Moorea | collected 2018-08
CCTTATTCATTTTTCATGATTGACAATTTCACCAATGAGGAGACACTTAAAATTCGCAAAAACTTTCACTTCGGTTACAGACAAAATAATTCAAATTAATTCAAATTAATTCAAAAAGAATTGAATTTATTCAAAATAATTTAAATTTTTCAAATACGGATACTTGGTTACAAATTCAAATTAATTAAAAATAATTCAAATTAATTCAAAATAATTCAAGTTAATTTAAAATAATTCCAATACTTAATTAAATAATCCTTACTATAAATAAAAAACAATGAGCTTTATTAAACACAATGTATATCTGACAGACTTTCAATTGAACAAATTGCGAATGGCTGCCAAAAAGAAAGAGCAAATACACTTGGACATTAATCCAAATATGAAACCAAATTTTGAATTATACTTGACTCAGTCACAAATCACCAAATTGGCAAAAGGTCACACAGCTAGAATTAAGCTAAGCAAATCTCAATTAGTCAAAAATGGTGGATTCATTTTCACTATTCCAGCTTTATTGGCAGGAATTGGAGCCTTAGCAGGTGTCACAAGTGCGGCTTCAGCTGTTGCAAAGGCAGCTAATGCTAAAAAGCATGAAAATCTTACAGAATTGGAACAAAAGCGACACAATACTGAAATGGAAAAACTTTTGAGTAAAAAGACTGGACTCGGTCCATATTTACCCAAAACTTATGACAACAGAAAAATTGGTCAAGGTTGCCACATTAAAAAAAATTCTACCAAATCCAAGAAAAAGGTTTAACAAATTTTGAAATTAATCAAATCATGAAAAATGAGTCAAACTACATGGGAACTTTTATGCGAACTGACATATTACCCAAAACTGGCTGTTTCATCTTAAATCTGGACAAATCACAAAATGGGGGGACTCATTGGGTAGCTGTTCATTGTGACAAAGGCATTTATTATGATAGTTTTGGACTTCCACCTCCCATCGAATTGGACAACCATAAAATCAAATTTTACAACACAATTCAACATCAACAGAAAACTTCAGCTCTTTGTGGACTGTATTCATGTTTATGTTTGAAACTGTTAAATCGTGGCCACAAGTTCTATAACATATGCTACAACGTTTTTAAATTTAATAATTATAATAAAAAGAATCATGCAATCCTCAAACTTTTATTGTGTAAAATGCCGCAAGGTAACTCCAACTGAAAATGTAAATTACAGGCAAACTGTTAACAATCGCACCATCATGGTAGGAAATTGCCCAATTTGTGGCATTACAAAATCTCTATTAGTGAAAACTCACACTGGTAAAAGCATTGTAAATAACTTGCTCAACAGTGGAAAACTTCCTGAATTACATTTGCCAGGTCATAATTTTACAGGTCCTGGAACACATGTTGAAGAAAGGCTTTTAAGAGGTGATGAGCCTATCAACAAGCTGGACAAAGCTGCTAGGGAACATGACATTATGTACAAAATCTTTAAAAAGGTTCCAGAAAGACACATTTTCGACAAGCGATTGCAGGATGAGGCCACAAAAATCATGCTGGATCCAGAGAGCCCATTAGGTGAGAAAACAGAAGCAGCTCTTGTTGCTGGCACAATGTATGGGAAACGGAAGCTGGGTCTTGGGGAGAAAAAGAAAACATGATTTTGAATTAAATAATTTTAGCATTATAAAAAAAATATGCGACACAATTTAAATCTTAAGCTATGGGGGGTGGACAGAATGGAAATCAGTGAGTCTGATAATGAAACAACTACCCAAGTTTCCCAAATTAGTCATGATCACACTGAAATTTTGAATCAAATTCAAACTAATGCGGAAAACGTGCAAACTGCCTTAAATGAAGCCAAAACTGTAGCTGAAAATTTGCAGTCATTGTCTACAAATACAGAGACTCATGGCACAATTCAACAACTCAAGGCTGACATTGACAGCTTACAGCAAGAAAATATTAAAATGGACACCGATCTAAACATCTTTCAGATACAATACAAGACTTTTGCAAAAAATATGCTTCAAGTTGAAAACCAAATTCCCAGCATTTTAAGTCAAATTGATTTTGTCAAATCTCGAGCTCATGATAGAGATACAGAATTACAGCAGAAATTGGAAAGGCTTTCAACACGGTTCAACTTTATCAAAGAAAATATCAACACTTTAAAAAGTCAAAAGACTCCTGAAGAAATATTGCAAGAACAGAGAATCTTGACTAATGAACTGGTGCCTAGCAATGAATATGAAGATTTCAAACAAAAAGTGGATGATAATTTTGTTATTGTTGCATCTCAAATTGATGCACTCAAGGGTAAGCAAATACCAAAAGCATCATTTGACAACATTTTATTGGAAATTGAAACTTTGAAAACTAGTCTCAAATCTATGGAATCAAGTTATGAATTTGAAGAATTGAAATCTGATTTTGAGGACTTGGAGACTTCTTTAAATGATTTAGAAGTACAATTGGCAGATCTTATAACATCACATGAAGATGATTCCGAAATTACAGAGCTGGAGGAAAAAATATCCGAGTTGCAAACCAAATTTCAAGACATTGACAACAACAAGTCTAAAATTGAAGAGCTTAAAACATCAGTAAAGGATTTAGTACAATTGACAACTTTGACCACTTCTCAGCAAGACATCACAGAATTACAGGAAAACATTGAAGATTTGCAATCTAAATTTCAAGAAATCGAGTCTATGAAAACTACTGTCAAAGATGCTCAAAATCAAACAAATGAAAATTTAAAACAAATTTCTCAAAGCTTTCAGAGAATAAATGCAGTATATACAGATGTAAATGATGGCATGACTTTAATGCATAACGAGATGGATAATAACAAGGCTAAAATTAACAATTTACAAACTCATCTCAATGAATTGGAATCTCTGCCTGATGAAATCAAAGCTCAGATTGATACCTTACAAAGCCAACTTGATACTTTGAAATCTAAACCATATGAGAACAAAACTAGAATTCATAATTTACAAATTGAATTAGATACTTTGAAAGCTAAGGTGCAAGAAAATTCCATATATGTTACCAATCTAGTTCAAAACTTGACTAGCTTAAAAGACAAAACTGAAAGGAAAGACAATGAACACCAGACTTTAATTAAAGAAAACCACGATAAACTGGAAAAAATGAAAAACTTGGAACCTTTAATTGAGAAAAACAAGCGAGACATCAAAAGTCATAGAACTATGATTCAACTCCTTGGACAAAAAGAAAAGGATTATAAAGCAAACAAGCCAATAAAGTTTGAAAACATTGGCACTGAACATTACATGTTTTCCAGAACTTGTACTTTGGAAGAAGTAGTTGTTTACAGACCCGCAAAGTTAAGCTATAATCTGGAAATATGGAGCAATGCAGAGGGAACTACTACTACGAACATAGGAAATGGACTTGTTATACATGACAAAGAAAAGCAGATAAGTAATGGTCCTGTAATGCCTGAAAAAGGAATAACAAAATGTGAAATAACAATTCCAGAAGAACAGATATCAGTAGGCAAGTGTTTAGTTCTTGTTCCAAATATAGATTTCCCAAATGATTCCACTTCAGATCCAGTGTACATAGAACTCTACATAAGTTTCTTATAAACGGAATTAAATATGTTTCAAGATAATAAAAAACATGTATGATATTTCAACACTAGTCAAAAAGATTACAAATGCCAGAAAAATTCAAAAAGATCGAATCGAACAAGCAGCAGATTCACAAATGGCAGAACAGGAATCCATCAATAAAATGACTTTTCCTGTGGTAGATGAGGTGGCCAAACAGGCTGCCATTACTCAAAAAGCCATAGAAACACAACATGATACTTTGAAAGCTATTCCACAACATTTAAGTGATTTACAGCAAATGGCCCATTACAAACTGCAAATGGATGCCGAGTCAGCTCCAACACCTAAACGAAAACCAGCCAAAAAGGCAAGATTGCAACAGCAAACTGATTCAGAAACAGATCATTTTTCATCGGCCGGAGAAGAAGAACCAATGTCTATGGTTGAAGAGCCCAAGTGGGTACAAAACTTGTATCAAAGTTTCAGAGATCAAAAAGTATCATACACAACAAAATGGGAAATGGATCTCAAAGATGGAAAACTTGGAGAAAGTGGTCAAATTGACATTCCCTCACTTTTTAATAAAAATGAGCTTTATATTACAATTGATGGAAAACAGAGAAACTTTACTGAAAACTTATCCAAAGGACTTGCTGCACTGCTTTTGCTACCTTTCAAAGACTTGGAAAAATCCCATATTGTACCTAAGGCTAATGATATTCAAGTCTATTGGAACATTATGCAAAATGTCGGATATTCAACCACAGGCAAAAAGTACATCAATTTTATCAAAGATTTAGAAGACAAAAGCCAGAAAAGGAGTGGAAAGGGACTGTTTGCTTACAGAACTCCACAAGACTTGGAAAATAGACTGGAACTTTTGATTGGCTCATATTATGCTGGCAACACTTCACTTGAGCTCAGAAAACAAATTCGCTCAATTTTGGATGAAATGTACAAGATTGGCTCCATTCCGTCACATATTCACCAAAGATTCTTTGTCAAATTTCAACTGTGAACCTATTAAATATTGGACAAAACACCCCAAATCTTGCCACTCCACCCTATTAAATTAAACATCCTATATAAAAAACAATCATGAACAACTTTCAAAATTTTCAACCTTATACTTACAACTCATATCAGAGGAGACCTTTGATGTGTTACAACTGTGGTCAATATGGCCATAAGGCAAGAAATTGCTACTATTACTCAAGGATGGGATATCCCTCCACACAATATTATTATCCTTATTATCATTATAACCATTATCCTTTGACTTGTTACAATTGTGGGGGTATTGGTCACAAAAAAGCAGTGTGTCCTTCATTGCCAAGAAAATCTTTCAATAGTGCAAGAACAACAACGACAAGATCCAGTTTGATTCAAAAACCCTTACAGAAGCCGATTGTTAGCTGTAATGATTTAAACTTTATAACTTCTCATTCTGATTATATTTATGAATGTAAATTATTGAAAATGTCCAATTATAAGCAATTTTCTGACGAAGAGCTAAAAAAGCGAATCTTGGCCTACATTACCCAAAATTTAAATTATATTGAAAAATTTCCCAAGAATCATCAGTTGAAATTCTTGGCCCGACATGATTTGATTCCCCGAGATCAGTTAGAAAAATTACAACTCTCTGATGAATTGATTCCTATTATAATGGCAGCTTTGAAACATGAACAAGATGACAAAAAACGGTTTAACTCAGTAGCTGAGAAAACGGGAGAAAAAGTCTATGCTGGAGGAACTGGTCGCAGATTAATGTATAGACTTGACAATGGGTCAACTGGAGATTACAACATTGATGTCAGCAACATGCTTCAATCACCCTGTATAGCTGAAGATTTCAAACTTCAATTTAGCAAAGGTGGTCCATTTCAAGTGAAACCCATCATTACCTTTACAGTTGACTGGATTCAGAGGGAAACAACTGAACAATATTACAAACATTTGCCCACAAGTTACAAAGTGGTTCACGAATCTGATATTACCAACATTTTACCCCAAATTGAAGAGGAGATTAAACTAATGATTAGAAATTCTCAAGAAGAAGGCTCCGGTTGGGTTTACATTTCATTTGACAAATTAGAATTTTCATTGCGGGACTGGAAACCTGGGACTGGTGCAAGTTATATCAAACTCCCCCCACAGATTGGTAGAGGGTACAGAAATATTATGAACAATGATGAATATTGCTTCAAATACGCTGTGGCACTTTCACTGCGAAACTCTCGACTTGGTGATGGCAAAAACAACTATTTGCCTACATTATTGAAAACTGTGGAACAATATGATTTCAGCTGTTTGCAATTCCCAGTGGCTTGCGACAAATCATTATTTGAAAAATTCGAACGTAAAAATCTAGACACTGATTTACCTGGTTTAAATGTATTTGTGCTTAATGACTATGAAAAAGATTTGTACCCCCTGCCCTATTACACCTCAAAAGTCAAAGATCCCCATGCCAAAGATGCAATTAATCTAATGTTTTTCCAAGGCCCTGATGAAGAAGATAAAGTACAGTTGACTGGACATTATTGTGTCATAATCAACATGTCCCGAGCATTTACCAAACTGACCAAGAAAACGATAACTTTGAATGTCTGTGTTCAGTGTCTCTTTTACACCCCATTAGAAGAAAAATTTCAAGAACACATAAAATATTGTAACATGAGCAGCCCTTGTAGATTAAAAATGCCAGAGCTGTGTAATGAAAAATGCAATCACCCATGTACAAAACACAAGAATAAATGCTATTTTAGAAACACCCAATATGAGCAATGTTTGCCTGTAATCATAGTAGCTGATACTGAGTCATTGTGTAAATCTGTCAATACCTGCAAATCATGCAATAAGAATTTTGACAAGACTGAAATCAAGCAACATTACAAGCATGGAACAATTTTGAATGAAGAGCATGTGCCTATCGGTTACAAATATTATGTGTATGTCGATCCTAAATACAGAGAAGTTTTCCACAATATCCACGGCAAAATGGTCACTCATACAGGAGAACAAGTTGGATCTCACATGCTAGAGAGTCTAATTACCGATGTCAAAGAAATCTATCAAAAGATAGCCAATACAACAGAGAAAATAAGTCTTGCTAATCGAGAGGAATGGAAGTCCAAATTTGTAGTCAATGAGACCGAGTGTCACATTTGCGAAAAAGTTATCAAAACACATGACAAACATTTAGATCATGACCATTTGACCGGAGAAGTCAGAGGTTGGAGTCATCCAACTTGCAACTGGAGACACACCATCAAAAGATATGAAATTCCTGTAGTATTCCACAATTTTAAAAATTACGACTCTAAAGCCATATTGAAAGAAAGAAGCAAGTTTCCTGATGTACAATTTGACATTATTGGACAAAACTGTGAAAAGATCAAGACTCTAAAGATAAGTGCTCCTGGTGGTGTCAAGTTTAAATTTGTAGACAGCTTGCTGCACATGAGTAAAAGTTTGGAGAAACTGGTAGAAAGTGTGGCAAATTACGATGCCCAGAAGTTTGCCACTTATGATGAATATGTGCAAAAAACTGATGTAGCATTTTTACGCAAGCAATTTCCGGAGACTTCGGCACATTTCCCAAATGACAAGCAATTTAAAATGATGATTAGAAAAGGTGTGTTTCCTTACAATTGGTTCAATGATCAAGACAAGCTGCAATTCACCAGTCTGATACCCAAAGATGAGTTTTACAATCAGCTCAAAGAGGAGCATATTTCAGAGGAACAGTACAAGTTTTACAAAGCTGTTTGGAAAGAGTTTAAAATGACGACTTTTCATGAATATTATGATCTGTATTTGACCACTGATGTACTGCTATTGACCGACATTTGTGCATGGTATAAGCAAGAGAGTTTGTATACATATGGTTTAGATCCCTTCTGGTTTCTGACATCTCCTTCAATGGCTTGGAATGCCATGTTGAAAATCAGCCGTGAAGAGTTGGAATTGTTGACTGATGTTGATATGCACAACTTTTTCAAACAAGGTCTGAGAGGAGGATTGGCCTTTATTGGTAACAAGTATGCCAAAGCCAACAATCCTAAACTGAAAGATTATGATCCAACAAAACCTACTAGTTACATCAAATATTTTGACTTGAATAATTTGTATGGTTATTGTATGATGCAAAAGCTACCTGTGGGCAAATTTAAATGGATCAAGAATCCCAGAACAATCAACCCCAAGTGTCCAAAGAATTATGGTTACACTTATGAAGTCGACATTGAATACCCGGCCGAGTTCCACGATGCTCATAATGATTACCCTGCGGCACCAGAAAATTTCAAACCACCTGGATCACAGCATGAGAAATTGGTTAATCATTTCAATGTCAAGAAAAATTATGTGGCGAATTGGCAAATTCTGAAAATGTATCAGGACATGGGATGCAAAATTACCAAAATTCATCGAGGAATCCAGTACAAAGTGAAATCATTCATGAAGAGCTATTTAGAGCTCAACACCAACAAGCGAAAGTTGGCCAACAATGACTTTTTGAAAGATTATTACAAATTAATGAATAACAGTGTTTTTGGCCGGACAATTATGAACAAGATGAAATTTGGCGACTATGAGATTGCCAATGCAAAAAGGTATAAAAAGCTCATGAGAAAGCCTCACATGGTCAAACGAGAAGTTATTGTAAACCATTGTGATGATTGTCAAAAGCTCGGATCGGGAGAGTATGGAAACTGTAACCAAGATATAGGCTGCTCCTTAATGGTGGAAAAACACAAGAGAACAGTGACCCTTGATCAGCCAATCTATGTTGGGGTGACAATTACAGACTTGGCCAAACTCAGGATGTACGAATTTTGGAACAAGATGAAAGCCAAATATGGTGACAAGATCAAATTATTGATGTCTGATACTGACAGTTTTGTGGTCCACTGGGAATGTGAGGATATTAACAAAGAATTGACGGACATGAAAGAAGAATTTGATTTCAGCAATTATGCTAAAGATCATCCACTGTATTGTGCTGAAAACAAAAAGGTTCCTGGCAAAATGAAGGATGAATACCCGGATAAGGAAATTTCTGAATTTGTAGGATTGAGGGCCAAATGCTATAGTGTATTGTTTGATGATGAGACAGACTGTAAAACTGCCAAAGGAATTCACGCTAAAAGGAAACTAAGACACCAGGATTACAAAGACATTTTGCAAAACAGAAATAAGGTGTTTGTCACCGAGACCACAATAAGATCTCACGAACAGACATTGTATACAGAAACACACACAAAAAAGGCACTTTGTGTAGATGACGACAAGAGGATATGGATCGGTAATGATTTGGAACCATTTTCAACAGGATTTGGTGATACACTGGCATGGGGACACTATTCTACACTATTAAATGATACAGAGTAATACAAAAAATAACATGACAGAAGCATTACCTGATAGCGTATTAGAAAAGATTGCTACAATTTTAAACGAAGTATACCAAGACTTTTGCCATCACAAAAAATTGTTCAAGAGATATAGAAGGAGTCATTGTATATTGCACAAGACACAACTTTTGTTGAACACTACAGCATTGGCATGTGGCTCGAGTACTGCAGTGACACTTATGAGTGGAATTTTACCTGGTGCTATTGTGCTGAGTTCGACAGCTAGCATTTCTGCGGGATTAGGAATTTTAACAAGTTTGATTGATCGCAATGTATTGAAGAAAATCCAAAAGCATCATCAGCTAATTGTGTTGGCCAGGACATTGGATTTAAAGATGTTTGAAAATTATCTGTATGATCACAGAGTCAGTGATACAGAGTTTCCCGAAGTTATGAAATTGATTTACAATTATTATGAATCGCAAGACTTGATCATGTCAAAGTCTATCATTGTAGGGGGAAACTTGGCCACATTGACTAAGGACTTTCAGATGCATGCATTAAATGGAAATGGTAAAACAAATGGAAACAAAACAGTCACAGAAAATTCTGGCTGATGAGTTGCATGCGCCTGCCAGAAGACGATTTCAAACCAGAAAGACGATAACATTGGGAATAAGAGATTTGTTTCAAGCAGATCTGGTTGACATGCAACAGTTGTCTCGAAGTAACAAAGGAAACAAGTATTATCTGGCAGTTATCGACACGTTTACAAAAATGGGATATGCTGAACCAATTAAGACCAAATCCATGAAAGATGTTGCAGAAGCCATGCAAAAAATTTTGCTGAGATCAGGGGTGCCGAAGAATTTGCAGACAGATCAGGGATTAGAATTTTTCAATAAAGAGTTTAAATCTCTGTTGAAAGAACATGGCATAAATCATTACAACACATGGACAGACAAAAAGGCTGCGATTGTCGAACGTTGGAATCGCACAATAAAAAATAAAATATGGAAGATTTTTACAGAAAAAAATACTTCAAATTGGATCGATATTATACAAGATGTAGTCAATGACTATAATCACAGAAAACATAGGACCATAAAAATGACACCTGCTGAGGTAAACAAGACAAATGAGAACAAAGTGGCAAAATTATTGGCAACCAGCAAAACTAGCATAAAGAGGCCAAAATATAAAGTTGGAGATTATGTGCGACTCTCTAGATATAAGAACATATTTGCCAAAGGCTATACTGGCAACTGGACAGAAGAGATTTTCATTGTTGATCAAGTAAAAAATACAGTGCCAATTACATACGTGTTAAGAGACACAAATGGGGAAATTGTTCGCGGCACTTTTTACGAATTGGAGCTACAAAAAACAAAATTGCAAGACTATTTCCGAATTGAGAAGGTATTACAAAAGAAAAA
>JAAUYK010157449.1_pt1 | contig 10352 bp, 11 predicted proteins | sample 7278021 | NCBI WGS metagenome assembly JAAUYK01 (sample SAMN14350223, study PRJNA611818) | marine sediment metagenome | isolation source: surface marine sediment (1.8m) | place: French Polynesia: Moorea | collected 2018-08
GTCCGCGTGAGGGGTGATGCGGTACAGGACGTCAGCCTTCTTCTCCACCACCAGCCAGGGTCCGGTCCAGAACTGAACCAGCTCCCAGCTGTTCTCCTTGGAGGAGGCGGCAGGGGAGAAAAGCCAGACCTTGTTCCCGGGCTCGAAGAGCTTCTTCTCGTGGTAGTACTGCCGCCGCTGCCTGTGAATCTCTTTCTGCAGGTGGTCCCTTGCGTACTCGTGCGCCATGTCCAATCGCCTCTTCAGCGCCTCCGAGTACTCGAGGGTCATCAGTCACACCTCTGGCGGCTTAGGCGGCCGCCCGAAGGCGATGTCCAAGGGGGTGGAGGCGTTGCGCCCAAACAGCATCTTGTAGGGTGGCACCCCTGTGGCTCGGCTGACCGACGTGTTGATGGCAAACAGGCAAGCGGGCAACAAGTCCTCCCAGTCGGCGGAGGGGTCGTCGGCCAGGAACTTCCTGATCATGTTCTCCAGGGTGGCATGCTGTGTCTTTACCGCATTGGAGCGAGGCGAGTAGCTCGGGGTCTGGGTGATGGTGATGTTCAAGGCGTCTCCCACAGCAGCAAACAACCTTGACGTCATCTGAGGACCCCGATCGCTGTGGATACGCTGCACAACTCCGAACCGCATGAAGATCTCCTTCTCCAGTGTCCTGACCACCTCCTCGGCCGTGGGCCTGTCCAAAGGAAAGGCCTCCAGCCATCTCGTCCACCTGCAGGGGACGGTGAGGATGTAGCGCCGCCCCTTCTTCGAGGGGTTGAAGGGTCCCACCAGGTCGATGTAGATCTTCTGGAAGCCGTAGCCGCAGTCGTGCATCGGGTAGTACGTGTGCGGCTGGTCCTTGTGCTTCTGGTCGGCAGCTTGACAGGCCTTGCACGTCTTGACAAAGTGATCCACCGACAGCCACATTTGTGGAAAGAATGCGAGTTCGCGTACCCTCTGGTAGGTGCGGTCTCGACCCTGGTGTCCGCCAAACTTGTGACAGTATCGGACGAGCTGGTCCTGCAGGGCGTTGGGGATGTAGTACACCTGGCTGCGTGTCCACGCCAAGTCGTCGCTGGCGGGCAATAGCCGGCAGAGGATGCCGTTGGCGTCGAAGCAGAGGTCCGAGAAGATGCCGGCGAGGTGGCGGGCCCCCATGTCGGCCAGTCTCAGTTCCGATGCGCTCGGTGCCTGTTTCCGTTCGACCCAGGCGATGACCTTCTTCAGCGTCGCGTCTTCGGTCTGTTGGGTCTTCAGCTTCTCGAGGGAGAAGGGGATGGGCAGCATGGCGCTGACCACGTACCCCACAGCGCCCTTGTTGCGTTCGACATCGTCTTCTTCGGGCCCCGCGTGACTGACCCGGGACAGGGCGTCGGCGTTTCCGTGCAGGTGGGTCTTCCGATGCACCACGTCAAACTTGAAAGTGACCAAGGTGTAGAGTCACCTCTGTGTCATGGCGTTGGGCTCCTCGATGGAGTGGATCCACTTGAGCGCCTCGTGGTCGGTCCGAAGGATGAACTTCCGGTACTGGAGGAAGTACTTCCAGTGCTTGAGGACGGTAATGACAGCACACATCTCGCCCTGGAAACTGGAGTAGCGCTATTTGGCGGGCCCGAGCTTCTTGGAGAAGTAGGCGATCACCCTCTCCTTCCCGTCCTGCTCCTGTGACAGCACTCCGGACACTGCGTTGAAGCGCCGGGACCAGTCCGAATCGACCAGAAATGGCTTCTCGTCCTTTCCGAACCGCGGAAAAGCTAGGATGGGAGCCTTGACCAGCTTCTACTTCAGCTCTTTGAACGCCTTCTTCATGCTCGATGTGACCTCGATGGGCGTCCCTTCTTCTTCCGGTGTCCCCTTTCCCATGACGGCGAACCAGTCCCGGGCGATGGCGCTGAACCTGGCGATGAACCGTCTGTAGTACTGGCACTTCCCGATGAAGGCCCTGGCTTCAGTCCGGGTGGTCGGCATTGGCCAGTCTTAAACCACCTGTACATCATCAGGGACTACTCCGACGCCTGCCTCGGAGACCAGGTGTCCGAGGAATGCGACCTCCGACCTCCACATCTTGCATTTGCTGGGTTGGATCTTGAGTCCGGCGTCTTGGTAAGCCTTCAGGAGTCTCTCGACGATGTCAAAGTGTTTTTCTAGTGTCTGTGTGTGCGCAATCGCGTCATCCATGTAGGCCAGGCAGTGCTCCAGAGGCAGGCCCTCGAGCACTTTCTGCACCAGCCGGCAGTAGGTAGCTGGCGCAGAGCTCAATCTGAAGGGCATCGCCCTGAATTGCAGGTGTTCCCACGGCGTCGAGAAAGCTGTTTTCGTTTGGTGCTCCTTCTTGATGAGGATGCTGTGGTAGGCGTCAGCGCCGTCCATGGTGCTGAAGACCCGGCTCTTGGCCAGCTTGATGAGGCTAGACTCGACGACGGGGAGGGAGAAGGCGTCGTCCTTTTCGGCTGCCGCAACGAGGACATTTAACCGCCCTAGGTCTAAACACCACCTCACGCCGCTCTTCTTTGGCACCGCCAGTAGGTGGCTGTTCCACGGCGACGAGCTCTCCTCCACCACACCATGGTTCTTCCATTCCTGATCCTGCTTCGGGTTTACTGGCCTAACTTTACTCTTGATTGGGGCTGCCGATCCAGTCTCGATGCTGTGCTCGATGAGGTGGGTCTGCCCAAACTCTCCTCTGTGGCTCACGATGTCTCAGTACTTGACCAGGAGGTCGACGGCCCTCTTCTTGTCGGCTCCTGTCTTCAAGCAGTCACATTTGTCAATTTGGAATTCTTTCTCTATGAACTCTCGTTTTTCCCTCAGAGATGGCGCTGTTTTGTTGTCCTCAGCTGCCTTAGGCAGTTTGACCCTTCGCGGTAGGCTGACGACGTGGACGCGCCAGGGGTGACAGTATCCATCCTTTGATTCTCGTGTTTTTGTAAAGGTTCCGTATACCTGTCCCTGTTCCACCTTGATCTGCTCGTCTGTCGTGTTCAGGACCTCGCCCCAGGTGTTGCCCTCCTGGTCCACCTCGACAATGGCGTTCAGCCAGGGGTGCAGATCCGTTGAATTTTGGAATCGGGTCCCCCCTTCTAAAAGTCCTGCTCCGCTTGGGACTTCACCTCTGTTGACAGCTGCTACCGTCAGCTGAATGCGTCGCCCGGCGTTTGGTGGAATCATATAGGTGGCGGAGACTCTTGCTTTGCCAGCAAGGGCTTCAAATGCCCGTTGTGCGGCATCCTCGAGTGTACGGAACAATGGTATCAGGTGGCCATCAACCTTGAGGCAGTTTTGTGAGTGCAGCTGATCAATGCGGTAAGCCTGGAGGAACCGGACACTGAGGTTGACGGGGAGGCTCAGGTTCCTGATGACAAATACAGCGAACCTTGAACTTCCGCTTGTGGTTGCCCAGTTTGAGCTGCAGTATTTTCGCCGTCTCGCCAACAATGTCGAGCTCGGCGTGTTTGCTGGCCGTGCCGACGGAGACCGTCCGCGTCGGCTGGATCTTGAGGCCCATCTTCTGGGCGGCTTCCAAACTGATGCAGGTGCGGAACAAGTTGCCCGAGTCCATGAGGGCGGCGCCGTGGAACTTTGAAATGGAGACGGGGACGAACGAGCAGAAGTCGTTCCCTGTACCCTTCGTGTCATGCGGCTTTCCATGCGTCTGTACATTTTCGATGTGTGCAACCCCTTCATGGTGCAGTCGGCTGCTCGGGGTCTCAGGGGCCGACCCTATAAGTTTCCTCCATCGGGGGTCTGGTCGGCATCGTCGTCCTCGCAATACCCCACGAGCTCCTCCTCGAAGACCTCCTCGTTGATGTCGCCATCGCCGTCGTCGGCGGCCTCCATGGAGTTGAGTCCCGCCTTGGGGTTCTGGCGGCAGAAGAACCGACGTGGAGGCTTTTGTTCCCCCTTCGGCCGCTCCTTCAGCTCGCCCTTCGCCTTCTTCTGCGCCTCCAAGTAGTGGCTGCAGTCCCTCTGGACATGGTCGCCGTTACAGAAGAAGCACTTCAGGTGGGGCTTCCCGCCCTGGATGGCGTGCATGCCACCGTCGTTCCGGCGGTTGGCAAAGCTGGCGGCGACTAGCTGTTTGGACGCCATCATCTGTTGGGCCTGTTCACTGGCGGCTTGATAGGTCTGAGGGTTCTGTTCGTGCACCCTCATGACGATGTCTTTGTCGGCCAGTCCCAGGATGAACTTCCGTATAAAGATCCGGTCCTTAATGTTGTTATCGGGGTAGGCCCTTTCGTAGAGGGACCTGCACCGGGTGGCCCACTGGACAACCGTCTCCTCGTGGTCCTGTCTGGCGGTCTCGAACTGTGAGACCGCTAGGTCTGTCTCCTGTAGTGGCAGGAACCGAGCTTCCATGTTCGTCAGGAGGTTGTTGATGTTGAAGTCCTCTTCGCCGGCGGGCTCGGCGACGATGTCCTTAGTGAGGGAGCCGGCCTTGCCCTCCATGGCGGCGATAGCCTCTCGCCGCTGGCGGAGGTCATTCCATCCGTTGATTTGTGCGACCGTTTGGAAATGTTTCTTCCAGACCAGCCACTCCGTGGGTATGGCTGAGCTGAAAGCCGAAACTTTCTTATTTCCCCCTGCCGCAGCAGCCTCTACCTGCAGTCCTTGGATTGCCTCGACAATCTGTGCCAGTTGGTCGGCATTCATGACGACGGCCTTCACTGGTCGTCCGGGGTAGTTGGTCTGCGGTGGCTGAACTGATTTCGGATGTAGGTGAGGAGGGGAAGTACTGCTTCGATGCCCTCGTCAGTGAGGGACTCGAGGATCGCAAGAGCCAGTCGTCGTTGCAGGCTTGCGACCCGCCGAGCAACTGACCGACGGTTGGACCCTTCGACCCCTCCGTTGGGTTGGTTTGGTGGCCTCTCGGCGTCGCTGTCTTCGGAGTCGCTTGGGTTATCAGTCTCCCCAAGCTCTCTCAGGATCTCGGCTTCGTCGTTGTTTCCCTCCTGCAGTTCTGGCATTACCCCTTTGCCTAATACCTGAGTGCACCTGGAATGCAGTTGCTGGATTTATGGCTCGGCTTGGGACATTAATTTCCTCCCGGGGTGTTCCCGCCTCCGTTGTTCTGGGCTAACTGTCCTCATAAATCCCCGTCAGTTCCCACGTCTTCTCCGATCCGAATTGGCCCCTTTTGGGCTTGTTTCCTAAATGAATCCGCTTCTCGGATAATCATTTTTCATCTTCTTGCTTCGTTCAACTTCGGACCCACCGTGCCCTCCCAGCCGGTGTGTATCCTAATCGTTTTCTTCAATTGGCCCGCTTCCGGCCGCCCCTGCTGCCTCCGCGCGTCCTGTTTCTGCGTCATTTCTGATTCTTTCGCAATTTGGAAATCGCGCGCATCCCACTTCTGACACCAAGTTGTGGCGGCCGGCTTTTACGCCGCGGTCGCGTTAACGACGCGATAAATGAATTTTCTCGACTCACGTACTGCCCATTTGAAGGTACAATCCCAACTGCCCGAGTTGGTTGTTCTTTATTCTCTTTCCTCGTACAGCGAGTTGCTCTTACAGCAACGGTCGTTCGCTCGGCCGTTAGCCGCAAGCCTCCCAAGCATCGTGCGGCCACCGCTCCGCTTCCTTCGATTCGTAACTCTTTCTTTGTTCTCGTATTTTGCCCGCCGCCACATTAGAGCCCCATGAAGCAGCCCGCTGCCTCTATCGGAACAAAAAAGAACTTCTCCTAGAGCTGAGCCGAGAGAAAAATTGGAATAAAGGAGAAAAACCCCCAGAAACACACAAAAATTGAATGGGCATATGTATTTTCGCCATCAATAACCTCTATAGAGAAATATGCGGGATTCCACGTGTTTTGCACAGGCTCTAGAGATCCCCTGACTCGACACTGAACCCCATGGAGACGTCGGACACTATGACTATTGAATTCTATGCTGCCTTTTGTGAGGATATTCGAACTTTTTTCGAACTTTAACAGCAACAAGTGATGATGGCTAAACTTTGGACTGCCGCCGAATGCAATTTCTAAGAGGAAAGGCCGGCCTAACCGGCAAGCACATCTTTATATATAGTACCAGGAAAGCGTAGCCCAGGCTAGTGTGGCGGCGGGCAAGGATAAGAAAAAAGAAAGGGTTAACGAGACGAAGGAAGCGGAGCGGTGGCCGCGCAATGCTTGGGTGGCTTGCGGCTAACGGCGGAGCGAACGACCGTTGCTGTCAAGACAACTAGCCGTAATGAGAAAAGGGAATAAAGAACAACCAACTCGGGCAGTTGGGATTGTACCTTCAAATGGGCAGTACGTGACTACGAAAAACTTCATTATTGCGTCGTAACGCGGCCGCGGCGTAAATAGCGGCCACCACAACTTGGTGTCAGAAGTGGGATGCGCGCGATTTCCTAGTTGCGAAAGGACCGGAAACGACGCAGAAACGGGACGCGCGGAGGCAGCGGAGGCAGCCGGAAGCGGTCCAAATTGAGAGAATCATTAGGACTGCGCCGGTCAGGAGGACGCGGTGGGTCCGAAGCAGAACGAAGCGAGAAGCAAGAAAAATGAAGAACGATTATCCGAGAAGCGGATTCATTTAGGAAACGAGTCCAGAAGGGGGCTATTTCCACATCGTTAGAACGGAGGACGCGGACGGGGATTTATGGGAACAGATAGTCCAAAACAACGGAGGCGGGAACACCACAGGAAGAGATTAATGTCCCAAGCCGAACGATAAATCCTGCAACTGCATCTTGGCTGCACTCAGGTATTAGACAAAGGGGTAATGCCAGGACCGCAGGAGGGGAACAACGACGAAGCAGAGATACTGAGGGAGCTTGGGGAGATTGATAGCCCAAGCGACTCCGAAGATAGCGACGCCGAGAGACCCCCAAACCGACCCAACGGACAGATCGAGGAACCCGACCGACGATCAGTCGCTCGGAGGATCGCAAGCCTACAGCGCAGGCTTGCTCTCGCGATCCTCGAGTCCTTCACCGACGAGAGCATCGAGGCGGTGCTTCCGCTCCTCACATACATTCGGGACTTGTTCAGCCGCCAAAGGACGGCCACCCCCCGCGACCCGTGAGGTCGACGACATGGACGCCAACCAGCTGGCCCAAATCGTCCAGGCGATCCAAGGATTGCAGGTAGGGGCTGCTGTGGCAGGGGGAAATAAGAAAGTTTCGGCTTTCAGCTCAGCCATCCCCACCGAATGGCTGGTCTGGAAGAAGCATTTCCAAACGGTCGCGCAAATCAATGGGTGGAACGACCTCCGACAAAGGTGAGAAGCCATCGCCGCCATGGAGGGCGAAGCCGGCTCTCTCACCAAGGATATCGTCGCGGAGCCTGCCGGCCAGGAGGACTTCAACATCAATAACCTCTTGACAAACATGGAGGCCCGGTTCCTGCCGCCACAAGAGACAGACCTGGCTGTTTCCCAATTCGAGACAGCTAGGCAGGATCACGAGGAGACGGTCGTTCAGTGGGCCACCAGGTGCAGGTCCCTCTACGAGAGGGCAACAACATCAACGACCGGATCCCCATCCGGAAGTTCGTCCTGGGACTCGCCGACAAGGACATTGTCATGAGGGTGCACGAGCAGAACCCTCAGACCTATCAGGCAGCCAGCGAGCAAGCCCAACAGAAGACTGCGTCCAAACAGTTGGTTGCCGCTAGCTTTGCCAACCGCAGGAACGACGGCGGCATGCACGCCATTCACGGCGGGAAGCCCGATCTGAAGTGCTTCTTCTGCAACGGCGATCACGTCCAGAAGGACTGCGACCTCTACCTCGAGGCCCAGAAGAAGGCCAAGGGTGAGGCCAGGGAGAGGCCGAAGGGGGACCCGAAACAACCCCCACGACGGTTCTTCCGCCGACGGAACCCCAAGGCGGGGCTCAACTCTCTGGAGGTCCAAGACGATGCCGACGGCGACGTCTACGAGGAGGTCTTCGAGGAGGAGTTGGTGGGGTACTGCGGAGACGACGACGCCGACCCCGCCCCTGACGGGGGAAACTTATAGGGTCAGCCCCTGAGACCCCGAGCAGCCGACCGCACCATGAAGGGGGTGCACACATAGAAAATGTACAGACGCATGGAAAGCCGCATGACAAGAAGGGCACGGGGAACGACTTCTGCTCGTTCGTCCCCGTCTCCATAGCCAAGTTCCACGGAGCCGCGCTCGTGGACTCGGGCAACCTCTTCTGCACCTGCATTAGCCTGGAGGCCGCACAGAAGATGGGCCTGAAGATCCAGCCTACACGGACGGTCTCCGTCGGCACGGCGAGCAAACACGCAGAACTGGACATTGTCGGGGAGACGGCAAAGGTGCTGCAGCTCAAGCTGGGAAGCCACAGGAAGAAGTTCAAGGTCCGCTGTATCGTCATCCGGAACCTGAGCCTCCCTGTCAACCTCAGCGTCCGATTTCTTCGAGCTTATCGCATTGATCAGCTGCATTCACAGAACTGCCTAAAGGTTGACGGCCATCTCATACCCTTGTTCCGCACCCTAGAAGATGCCGCACCGCGGGCACTTGAGGCTCTCGCTGGGAAGGCAAGAGTCGCCGCCACCTACATGATTCCACCAAATGCGGGCCGACGCATTCAGCTGACAGTAGCAGCTGTCACCAGAGGAGAAGTCCCGAGCGGAGCAGGACTTTTAGAAGGGGGGACCCGGTTTCAAAATTCGACGGATTTACACCCCTGGCTGAATGCCATCGTCGAGGTGGACCAGGAAGGCAACACCTGGGGCGAAGTCCTGAACACGACGGAGGAACAGATCAAGGTGGAGCAAGGCCAGGTGTACGGAACATTCACGAAAACGAGAGAACCAGAGGAAGGCGACTGTCACCCCTGGCGCGTTCATGTCATCAGCTTACCCCGGACGGTTAAGCTGCCCAAGGCCACCGAGGACAACCGAACAGCGCCATCTCTGGGAGAAAAAAGGGAATTCATAGAGCGGGAGTTCCAAATAGACAAGTGCGACTGCCTGAAGACGGCGGCCGACAAGAAGAGGGCCGTCGACCTCCTGGTCAAGTACTGGGACGTCGTGAGCCACAGGGGAGAGTTTGGACAGACACATCTCATCGAACACAGCATCGAGACGGGATCCGCAGCACCGATCAAGAGTAAAATTCGACCGGTGAATCCGATGCTCGAGGACAGCCTGAGGAAACAGGTCCAGGAGTGGAAGAATCACGGCGTGGTGGAGGAGAGCTCGTCGCCGTGGAACAGCCCGCTGGTGGCGGTGTCGAAGAAGAACGGCAGCGTGAGGTGGTGTTTAGACCTGAGGCGCTTAAATGTATTAGTCGCTGCGGCCGAGAAGGACGACGCCTTCCCTCTCCCCGCCGTCGAGTCCAGCCTCAACAAGCTGGCCAGGAGTCGGGTTTTCAGCACCATGGACGGCGCCGGGGCCTACCACAGCATCCTCATCAAGAAGGAACACCGGCCGAAAACGGCATTCTCGACACCGTGGGAACATCTGCAGTTCAGAGCCATGCCATTCGGACTCAGTTCCGCACCGGCCACCTACTGCAGACTGGTGCAAAAGGTGTTGGAGGGTCTGCTGCTGGACCACTGCTTGGCCTACATGGACGACGCGATCGCACACACACAGACACTGGAGGAACACTTCGACATTGTCGAGCGACTCTTGAAGGCCTACCAAGATGCAGGACTTAAAATCCAACCCAGCAAATGCAAGATGTGGAGATCGGAAGTTGCTTTCTTGGGACACCTAGTCTCCGAGAGAGGCGTCGGGGTCGTCCCTGAGTACGTCCAGGTGGTGAAGGAGTGGCCGTTGCCGACCACGCGAACGGAGGCCCGGGCCTTCATCGGGAAGTGCCAGTACTATAGGCGGTTCATCGCCGGATTCAGTGCCATCGCCCGCGACTGGTTCACAGTCATGGGGAAGGGGACGCCAGAGGAGGAGAACACCCGCATCGAGGTCACCCAGGAGATGAAGAAGGCGTTCGACGAGCTGAAGCAGAGGCTGATCACTGCGCCGATCTTGGCGTTCCCCAGGTTCGGCAAAGAAGAAAAGCCGTTCAAAGTCGACAGTGACTGGAGTAGAAATTTTAATGCGGTGTACGGAGTGCTGTCACAGGAGCAGGACGGAAAAGAGAGGGTGATCGCTTACTTCTCGAAGAAGCTCAGCCCCGCCAAGCAGCGCTATTCCAGCTTCCAGGGCGAGATGTGCGCCGTCATTACGGTCCTCAAGCACTGGAAGTACTTCCTCCAGTATCGGAAGTTCATCCTCCGGACCGACCACGAGGCCCTCAAGTGGATCCACTCCATCGAGGAGCCCAACGCCATGACGCAGCGCTGGCTCTACACCCTCGCCACCTTCCAGTTCGACGTGGTACACCGGAAGACCCACCTGCATGGGAACGCCGACGCGCTGTCCCGGATCAGCCACGCCGGACCCGAGGA
>JAAUYK010025530.1_pt1 | contig 10344 bp, 11 predicted proteins | sample 7278021 | NCBI WGS metagenome assembly JAAUYK01 (sample SAMN14350223, study PRJNA611818) | marine sediment metagenome | isolation source: surface marine sediment (1.8m) | place: French Polynesia: Moorea | collected 2018-08
CTGATTGATAACGCCATCGTGGTTCTTGAAAACATTGATCGTCACAAAAAAATGGGCAAATCACCTTTCGATGCCGCACTGGATGGTGCCAAAGAAGTCAGGGGCGCCATTCTGGCCTCAACGCTCACCACCATTGCCGTATTTCTGCCGGTCGTGTTCATGGCGGAAGAGGCCGGTCAGTTGTTTAAAGATATTGCCATTGCCGTCACCTTTGCCGTGCTCATCAGCCTGTTTGTATCCATTTCGGTCATTCCCATGCTATCTTACAAACTGTTTGGTTTTTTTGACAAAAAGCTGGAAAAGATGGCCACACGCGGCAAACAGCGCCAGCGGCTCAATGGTATGTTGCCTGGATTGGGCAACCGACTGGTGCATTTTATCATGGGCTGCGTGAATTGGGCGGTCCGTAATTGGAAAACCCGGCTAACCACGATTGGCGCCCTCAGTCTGCTGTCCGTGGCGGTTACCATCTTTTTATTTCCCAAAATGGAATATTTGCCCCAGGGAAACCGGAATTTGGTTATCAATATTTTGATTCCACCGCCCGGGCTCTCCTATGAAGAAAAAGCCACCATTGGTCAGCAGTTTTTCGAATTGTTTCAACCCTACATCGGCAAAGACCATAATGGTTTTCCGGGCATCGCAAACATGTTTTACGTCGGATCGGAACGATTCAACATTATCGGCGCCATCAGCAGCCACGAGCAACGGGCCGGCGAATTGGTGCCGCTTTTTATGCGCCAGATTAACAGCGCCATTCCAGGCATGCGGGGTGTCAGTATACAAGCGGGAATTTTTCAAAACCGCTTGGGACGCGGTCGCACAGTAGAAGTCGATATCAGTGGTGAGGATCTTAACCGGGTGGTGCAGGTGGCGGGAATGATGTTCGGTGCCCTGCGTAAAGCGATTCCCGGTTCTCAAATCCGACCGGTCCCCTCTTTGGAGTTACTTTTCCCGGAGGTTCAATTCGCACCTATTCGTAACCGACTGAAAGCCGCCGGATTTTCAGCCCGAGACTTTGGCATTGTATTGGATGTGCTCATGGATGGGCGTAAAATCGGCGAATTCAAGCAGGAAGGTGAGAAAAAGATCGATTTGGTCGTAAAAGGCACCGCCACCGATATCACAACACCGGAAAAACTTTTTGACGCCCAAATTGCAGTTCCCGGCGGTAAAATTGTTCCGGTATCTTCGCTGGCCGAGCTACAACGCACCAGCGGTATTACTGAAATCAGGCATTTAGAAAGACAGCGCACGATCACGCTGCAGGTGACACCACCGCCCAGCGTGCCACTGCAAGCGGCCATGGAAACCATTGACAATCAGGTGGTCAATCCGTTGCGCGACAAAGGCATGCTAAAGGGAATCAGTGTGGGACAGAGCGGGGTGGCCGACAAATTGACGGAAACCCGCCGAATTCTTCAGTGGGATTTCTTGCTGGCGGCAGTTATCGCCTATTTGTTGATGGCGATATTGTTTGAAAATTTTATTTACCCATTCATCATCATGTTTACGGTGCCCCTGGCGGCCGCCGGCGGATTTGTGGGGCTTAAACTGGTGAATCTGCTCATCGCACCGCAACCTTTGGACATTTTGACCATGCTGGGATTTGTGATCTTAATCGGTGTGGTGGTTAATAATGCCATTCTGATCGTTCATCAGTCACTCAACAACATTCGCGACCACGGCATGGAAGCCTCTGAGGCCGTGATCGAATCCACGCGTTCACGTCTGAGACCCATCTATATGAGCGCCACCACCAGTGTTTGCGGCATGCTGCCGCTGGTCCTATTTCCAGGTCCAGGATCGGAGCTCTATCGCGGGCTTGGCAGTGTGGTCTTGGGCGGATTAGCAATATCCACCGTTTTTACCGTATTTGTTATCCCCTCATTGCTTATGTTTTTTATCAAGAGGGAATCTGCCGCCTAAAACGCTTCAAGGCCCACCTGCTGTGGATCATTATTTGGAATAATTTTCCTTGAAAAAATCACATAGATGATTGAGGGGACAGGTTTGACAGTCCGGCTTACGCGCCTTGCATATGGCGCGACCATGATAAATGAGTCGCAATGAAAAATCAGACCATTGCGCACGAGGAATGATGGGCATCAAATCCTTTTCGATTTTCACCGGATCTTGATTGCGGGTAAGGCCAATACGTTGTGAAATCCGTGAAACATGGGTGTCCACCACAATACCGGGAATCCCAAAAGCGGCTCCCAACACTACATTGGCGGTTTTACGACCCACTCCGGGTAATTTAACCATTTCTTCCAATTGGGCCGGAACCGTACTGTTGTATTTTGCAACCAACATGCGGGCGCAGTTTTGAATGTGGCGGGCCTTATTATGGAAAAAACCGGTGGATCGAATTAATTTCTCGATGTGTTTTAAAGATGCGGTCGCAAAATCCTGGGGTGTTTTGAAAACAGCAAACAGCTTGGGCGTTACGCGATTAACCTGGATGTCGGTACATTGCGCCGATAAAATCGTCGCCACCAATAGCTCGAATGGACCACGGTGGGTCAACTGCGTTCGAACATGCGGGTAGGTTTTATTCAGAATCTTGAGAATGCGGTCAATTCGCGTCTTTCCAATGGCCATCGGCACTCCTTGATGGTAACCCTAAAGCTTTGATGGTATGCATGTTTAAAGATTTGTCTATTTGTATTATTGAATTAACTTTAAGATTGTCTCCGGATCCGTTCCGGTATCGCTAGTCAATAAAATGTGACTCAATAGCATGAAACCAATCGAAAAAAAAGTCAGCGCACTGGGCCTCTGTTCGGGAGGCTTGGATAGTATCCTTGCGGGCCTGGTTCTGCGCCGGCAGGCCGTCGAGGTTCACTGGATTACCTTTGAAACACCTTTTTTTTCTGCAACCAAGGCCCGCCAAGCCGCCCAGATGACGGGCATTCCTTTAATCGTCAAACCGATTACGCCAACCTATCTTAAAATGCTTAAAAATCCCAACTGTGGATACGGCAAATACATGAATCCCTGCTTGGATTGCCACGCCCTGATGTTTCAGTTAGCCGGCGAGGTGATGGAAGCCAACGGTCATGATTTTCTATTCAGCGGCGAAGTGCTGGGCCAACGTCCCATGTCACAAACCAAATCCTCGCTGCGCTATGTGGAAAAAAACTCGGGGTATGCCGGCTACATTTTAAGACCTTTAAGCGCTCAGCTGCTCCCACCAACCATTCCGGAGGAAAAGGGATGGATTCATCGCGAAAAGCTTTTAAATCTATCTGGTCGAGGGCGTAAGCGGCAAATCAAATTGGCTAAAAAATGGGGGGTGACTGACTATCCGGCGCCTGCTGGCGGTTGTCTGTTAACCGACAAAGGCTATTCCAAGCGGCTCAAAGATCTTTTTGACCATCAGGAAACTATCCGTGAAAATGAACTTGAGCTGCTAAAATATGGCCGTCATTTTCGCATCGATGATCACACTAAAATTATTGTGGGGCGCACCGAAAAAGACAATGACAATATCCTCAAATACAGTAACCCTGAAAAAGATACGATTATTCGAATGCGAAGTATTCCCGGTCCGGTGGCGTTGATTCCCGGTGGATCTGCGCGCGATAAATCCATGCTGGCTGCAACCATGTGTGCCGGATACAGCAAGGCGTCAGATAAAACGGCGGCAGAGATCGTTATACGTAATCCATCTGGCAAACAAACCCTTAAAATCCTCGGCGTACCCCCCAAGAAATTTAACCATCTTTTGATTTAATCCACGGTTAGACAACACCCATTTCAAACAGCACCGCCATCGATACTGACAACCCCTCATAACAGATGTCTAGCTTTGGTGATTATTTCGGTTTACCGCCGCTGATAATTGTCCGCAAGCAGCGGCAATATCGGCACCTTTGCTTTTGCGAATAGTGGTAGTGTAGCGATAGTTACGCAAAATCTGTTGGAATTGCAGGACAGCCGATTCAGGCGGGCAGGTAAAAGGACAGCCCGGATGGGCATTAAAGGGGATTAGATTGATTTTGGATTTTATGGGGCGCAAAAGCTTGGCCAGGCGCTGCGCATCCTGTTGGGAATCATTGACGCCCTTGATTAGAACATACTCAAATGTAATTTTCTGACGATGCTCTAACGGATACTGGCGGCAGGCTTCCAGCAGCTGTTCCAGGGGATACACGCGATTGATCGGCATCAGCCAGTTACGTGTTTGATTGTCGGCGGCATTGAGAGAGATCGCCAAACTAACGCGGGTCTGGTTGCCTAAATCAAGTAAACGGGGCACCAACCCGGCGGTGGAAACCGTCACACGGCGATGGGAGAAATTGAGCCCGACATCTCGATCCGTAATAATATGAAGCGCTTTGATCAAGTTACGATAATTGGCAAGTGGCTCCCCCATCCCCATGAAAACGATATTGGTTAATCGTTGATTGCCGTTCAGATCACGGGCGATATCACGGATTTGAGATAAGATCTCGGCAACCGTTAAATTTCGAATCAAACCGCCGCGTGCTGTGAAACAGAAGCGGCAATTTTGCGCACAACCGACTTGGCTGGAAATACAAAGTGTAAAGTGGTTTTTATCGGGAATCAGAACACTTTCGATATGATGTCCGTCTGCTAACCTGAATAAATATTTGCAGGCGCCGTCGCGCGAATAGTCACTACGCACCTTAGCTAAGCGCTCATTGCAAAAAAAACCATTGAGCTTGGCACGCACCGTTTTGGAAATATCGGTCATCTGTTCAAAGGAATCGGCTTGTCGCGTATAGATCCAACGGAAAATTTGGCCGGCACGGTAGGCATTAACTCGGTTTTCAGCCAACCAATCCGTCAGTTCAAGATAAGAATAGTTTTTTATTTCCAAAGGTTTAGAATGCAATGATATATTACGATTTTATTCGAGCAGTACAGGGACCCGCAAGCATGCAGTATAAATACAAACCTTCGCCCCACCATCATACATTTTTATAAAATGTTGGTGACTGGCGGTAAAACATGGCGTTAAATCGAGTCGGCGGCTTGACTATTTTTTCTTGACATAGCATTTATAGCATTATAATTTCAAGGGTTTTCAAATTCAACTGACCGGTTTGCAAATGTTTGATAATCTTTCTGAAAAATTAGATGCTGTTTTCAAAAAGCTCAAAGGGCACGGCAAATTATCCGAGAAAAACGTTGAAGAAGGCCTGCGTCAGGTACGCATGGCGCTTCTTGAAGCGGATGTTCACTATAAAGTGGTGAAACAGTTTATCGCCGATATCAAGGAACGTTCACTCGGCCAAGAGGTGATGGCAAGCCTGACCCCCGGCCAGCAAGTGGTCAAAATCGTCAACGAAGAATTGACGCGCCTCATGGGCTCCCAGCATGAAGATTTGACGCTTACCGGCCCCCAACCAGTATCAGTCATGCTAACCGGCTTGCAAGGTTCGGGCAAAACAACCACTGCCGGCAAACTTGCTATTTTTTTAAGAGACCTGGGCCGATCACCCTATTTGGTTCCGGCCGATGTATATCGGCCTGCCGCCATCGACCAGCTCAAAAAACTGGGCCGTCAATTGTCGGTCCCCGTATTTCCTTCCACCAACGACATGAATCCCGTACAAATTTGCCTGGAAGCGCGCTCAGCCGCTCAAAAGGAAGGCTGCAATACGCTGCTGCTGGATACCGCCGGTCGCCTGCATATTGATGAAACCCTGATGGAAGAATTAAGCCGCATCAAAACGGCGGTGAATCCTTCTGAAATCCTGCTGGTGGCGGATGCCATGACCGGCCAGGATGCGATCAATATCGCCCAATCGTTTGATAGCGCCCTTAATATCGGCGGGGTTGTTCTCAGCAAGATGGATGGCGATGCACGCGGTGGGGCGGCGCTTTCAATTAAGGCCGTCACCGGCAAGCCGATAAAATTTATCGGTGTGGGTGAGAAACTCAGTGATTTGGAGGTGTTTCACCCGGATCGGATGGCTTCCCGGATTCTGGGCATGGGTGATGTACTGACCATCATTGAAAAAGCCCAGGCGGTAGTCGATGAAAAACAAGCGGTTGAGCTGGAAAAGAAACTACGCAAAAGCCAGTTTACGCTGGAAGATTTTCGGGATCAAATGGTGCAAATCCGCAAGATGGGTTCTTTAACAGATATCATGAAGATGATTCCCGGCATGAATAAGTTTAAACAAATGAAAAACCTGCAAGTTGATGAAAGGGAATTCATCAAAATTGAAGCCATCATTAATTCCATGACACCCAAGGAAAGGCGGCAGCATAACATTATTAACGGAAGCCGCCGCAAACGGATTGCCAAGGGCAGCGGAACCAAAGTGCAAGATGTGAACAAGCTGATTAAAAATTACGCCCAAGTACTAAAGATGATGAAAAAACTAAATAAAGGCGGTATGCGGGGAATCAACCCAAACATGCTGCCGTTTTAAAGGAGAGTTACAATGGCTGTTAAAATTAGACTAGCGCGGCACGGCGCCAAAAAAAGACCGTTTTATCGAATTGTAGCGGCTGATGGCGAAATGCCCCGTGACGGCAGGTTTCTAGAAATCCTGGGAACCTACAATCCACTGCTCGATCCGGCGGAAGTAACCTTGAAAAATGAGCGTATTCGATACTGGATCGATCAAGGCGCACAACCATCGGACACCGTAAAAAACCTTTTGAAAAAAGAAGGATTTTTTGTTAACGCTCAATAAACTGATCGCAGGCCCAATTCTCAACCGCCAACCAAGGAGACGGTGCTATGAAAGAACTGATCGAATACATTGCGCGGGCACTAGTGGATCATCCAGACCACGTATCTGTTGCGGAGGTAGAGGGCAATCAAACGTCAGTATTGGAATTGAAAGTGGCCAAGGAGGATTTGGGGAAAGTTATCGGCAAGCAGGGGCGCACCGCACGCGCCATGCGGACAATCTTAAGCGCAGCTTCGGCGAAAATTAAAAAGCGCACGGTTCTTGAAATTATTGAATAGACTCAAATGATGGTATGGGTAAAAATGGACTTCTCCTGATCGGTAAAATTGTGGGTGTCCATGGCATCAGGGGAACCGTAAAAATTTTATCCCATGCAGAGTCTTGGAAAATTTTTAAACCGGGCGGCACTATCCTATCTAAACACCCCAGCGGTCAAAAAACTCCATACATCATTCGCAAGGCACGGCCTCATAAACGGGTAGTTCTTATTGATCTGGAGGGCATTACGGATCGGAGCAAAGCGCAATCCCTCAGCGGAGCGGATGTATATATTGAAAAAAAGGTGCTGCCACCCCTTGAAGATGGCACCTATTATTGGGCGGATCTGATCGGATTAGCGGTGATTACCACCACCGGCCGGTCGTTAGGACGCATACAGAAAATTTTACCCACCGGCAGCAATGATGTTTTGGTGGTTAAAGATGATAACGATGAAATACTAATACCAATGATCGAAGCGGTGATCATCGAGATTGATTTAAAGCATCAATGCATACAGGTCAATCTGCCTGAAGGTTTGACTTGACTTTGAGGGGCAGGGCTCACCCCATGGTATTTAATGTCCTGACAATCTTTCCGGAAATGTTTAAGCCATTTTGGGAGCACGGCATTGTCAGGCGCGCCATCGAATCCGGTATTATTGCGGGATTCACCACAAATATCAGAGACTTTGCCAAGGGGCGTCATAAGGTAACCGATGATCGTCCTTATGGTGGCGGCAGCGGGATGATAATGAAACCCGAACCCTTGGCAGCGGCGATTCGAGCTGTCCGCAAGCAGGTTCCCGACTCAAAGACCGTCCTCTTAAGCCCTCAAGGAAGCGTCTTTAACCAAAACACGGCACGGGAATTTGCGCAACTAAAAGGGCTGATTCTGGTTTGTGGACGTTACGAAGGTGTGGATGAACGAATCTGCTTAAATTATATCGATGAAGAAGTATCCATTGGCGATTTTGTTTTAACAGGTGGTGAACTGGCGGCCATGGTTCTTATGGATGCCGTCACCCGAATGATTCCTGGTGCCCTGGGCGGTGAAAACGCTGCCAACCAAGACTCATTTGCCGAAGATCGGCTGGAGCATGCCCACTACACCAGACCGCAGAATTTTGAAGATGAGCAGGTACCGTCGGTGTTGCTTTCGGGTGATCACCAAGCCATTGATCGATGGCGGATCGAAACCGCGCTTAAACGCACTTTTCTAAAAAGAAAAGATTTGCTGTTAAAAAGACCGCTTAGCACGGAAGAAAAAGAGATCCTTAGGCAGTGGTGCTTTGAAATCCAAAAAATCATATGCGCCGAATCTGTACATGGCATTGATGCATTACCCGGTGATCAATAAAAATGGTAAGGTTATCGCCTCGGCCATTACCAATTTGGATTTGCATGATATCGCCAGGGTCGCTAAAACATATGGTGTTGAAAAATTCTATGTGGTTACGCCGCTGAAGGATCAACAAGATCTTATTCATCGAATCGTTTCACACTGGACGAAGGGCATCGGTTCACGCTATAATCCAAAACGTCGCCAAGCGCTCGAAACGATTCAGGTTGGAACGACGCTGGGGGAAATTTTGCAAGACATCGCAACGCAGCAAGGTCAAGCGCCAAAAAGCGTGGCAACCAGTGCCCAACCTGCGGGGGATGTTATTTCGTTCCAGGCGATGCGGCAGATGCTGACAAACGGCATTCCGCATCTTTTATTATTTGGCACGGCTTGGGGGCTTAGCGATGCATGCATCGAAGCCGCCGATTATCGTTTGGCATCAATAACCGGCAATACCGGTTACAATCATTTGTCGGTCCGATCGGCATCCGCCATTATTCTGGACCGATTGCTGGGTGGCCGCAACGAGCGGTCATAAAAAAGGAGCAGGAGACATACATCATGGAACAACTAAAACAATTCGAAAAAGAAATGATGCGACTGGACGTACCCGATTTCGCCCCGGGTGATACGGTTAAAGTGCATGTTAAAATCAGGGAAGGCGAAAAAGAGCGTATTCAGGTATTTGAAGGTGTTGTCATTAGTAAGCGCAGTGGCACCACCAATGCCACTTTTACGGTTCGCAAAGTCTCTTACGGAATTGGCGTTGAAAGAATTTTTCCGTTGCATTCCCCGGTCATTGATAAAATAGAAGTGGTGACACGAGGACGGGTGCGCCGCGCTAAAATTTACTATTTACGTAAACTTCGCGGCAAAGCGGCACGCATCAAGGAGCGGCGCATTAATTGAACCAAACTTGATCTAAAACCGATCTATGTTGCGTGTTGGCGCGAGTACCAATGCAAGTAGACACCGGAGTACGGACTCAGAAGACCTCACCGTTTTGAATTTGCTACCGGTTTGATTGGATTTTTGAAAACCATATAAGCTAGCATCAGGCGTCAGGCAAGCTTGGCATCATTGCCAAATTTGCATTGATCGGTATTTATGGGAAACAGCTTTTGGGATTTTGAAAAAAGAGCGCTTGCGCGTGGATTTCAAGCGATTTCTGGAGTCGATGAGGCCGGCCGGGGACCCCTAGCCGGTCCCGTTGTTTCTGCTGCCGTTATCTTGCCGTCATCTTTTCATGCCCCGGGATTGACCGACTCTAAGAAATTGGCACCGAAAAAACGAACTCAGTTTTACAAGCAGATTTATCAGCAGGCGGTTTCGGTTGGCATCGGCATCATTGATGCCATTGAAATTGATCGCATCAATATATTACAGGCATCGCTTCTTTCTATGGTTATGGCGGTGAAGAACCTTAAACCACAACCAGATTATTTGCTCATTGACGGCAAATTTGCCATTGCCGCCGACATTGCACAGGAAGCCATTATAGGCGGCGACCGTCAAAGCATATCGGTGGCTGCCGCCTCGATTGTTGCCAAAGTGTCTCGCGATTGTCTGATGCAACGCTACCATAATGATTTTCCCCAGTTTGGTTTCTCGCAACATAAAGGCTATCCGACCGTGGCGCACAAAGCGGCCATACGCGTCCATGGACATTGCTTTATTCACCGTAAGACGTTCAAAGGCGTCAGGGAATTCGTCTGATCAAGGGCTGTTTGTGGCTTGCTTGGCAGCTAAGGCATCTACCGGGATGGCGTCAAGGGTAATCCACATGAATTATTTCATATTCGCATATTCGGTCAGATTGCAGGTAGCCGTGCGGATAGCGGGGAAACGACAGGATGCCTAGCAATCGGCAATTATTCGGCAAGCAGGGGGAAAACATTGCCATTCGCTTTCTAAAAAAGAGTGGCTATAAAATATTGGTTACCAATTATCGCAACCGGCTGGGTGAAATCGACATTATTGCCCGCGAAAAAAACGTGATCGTTTTTGTGGAAGTCAAGACGCGTCACACCAACCAATTTGGCAGCCCTAAAGAAGCCATAAC
>JAAUYK010025619.1_pt1 | contig 10341 bp, 11 predicted proteins | sample 7278021 | NCBI WGS metagenome assembly JAAUYK01 (sample SAMN14350223, study PRJNA611818) | marine sediment metagenome | isolation source: surface marine sediment (1.8m) | place: French Polynesia: Moorea | collected 2018-08
CCGTAGCCCGTCGTCGAGCCCGCGCTACCGGTCGAGCCGGAGCCGGAGCCCGCCGTCGCCATCGAGGCGCCGGCCGAGCCCGAGCCGAAGCCCATCGTCGAGCCCACGCCACCGGTCGAGCCGGAGCCGGAGCCCGCCATCGCCATCAAGGCGCCCGTCGAGCCGGAGCTGGCGCCCCTGGTCGACGCCTCGCTGCCGATCGAGCCGAAGCCGGAGCCCGAGCCGGTCGTCGCGGTCGTTCCGCCTCCCGCCGCCCCGCCGCCTCCACTGGATCCTCCACGCCCTCTCGAGGAGCTAGACCCGGTGGAGGTCGCCCAGGGGCGCGCCGTCTACCTCAGCTACTGCGCGACCTGCCACGGCGAACAAGGGCGTGGCGACGGACCGCTCGGCGCATCCCTGATCCTCCCCCCCTCCGATCTCACGCGCATCGCAGAACGCCGCGGCGGCTCGTTTCGCCCGGGGGAGGTGGCGGCCCACGTCGACGGCCGCTTCGAGAACCACGCGCACGGCACCGCGAGCGAGCCGATCTGGGGTCGCCGCCTCGTCAGCTCGCCGGCGAACCCGAGCCCCGAGGTGGACGTGCTGATCGCCTACCTCGAGTCGATCCAGGCGAACGCCGCCGCCGAGCCGCCCGACGGGGTCTGAGGCGGCGCTCTTCGCAACGGGCCGGGCAGCCAGCCCGCGTTCACGAGCACGGCGGCTTGTCGGCCACGAACCACGCGACGGAGTGCCCGAGCCGAGCCGAGGCCCTTGGCACGAGACCCGATTCGTGCAGGGCCGAGCGAAACGACGCTTCGTCGAAGCGGTCGGCCTGCGGGTGCTCGAGGAATCGCCTCACCAGCGGATTGCGCAGAAAGGCGGCCAGCACCTCCTCGGCATAGAAGCGACCGCCCGGCTTGAGCACGCGCCCGACCTCGGCCAGGGCGAGCCGCCACCTGGGAATGTGGTGGATGATGCCGAAGTCGAAGACGGCGTCGTAGGAGCCGTCCGGCACCGGGATCGCCGTCGCATCCCCGACCCAGAGACGCGCGCGCGGTCCGCGCCGCCGCAAACGCTTCCGAGCGAGATCCACCATCTTCGGATCCAGGTCGAAGGCGTCGACCGTATCGGCTCCGAACGCGTCGAGGACGAGCTCCGCACCCACGCCGCGGCCGCAGCCCATCTCGAGCGCGGCGCCGGCCGGGATCCGCCCGCCGAGCCGGAGAAGCCGTGCCGCTTCGAAGCGCCGCTGGATGAGCGCGCGCACGGGGTTGTTCATGAGCGCCGTCTCCGCCCGATTGAGACGCATCGATGCCTCCAGTGAGCCGGATGGGCCCGCGAATCGACCACCGAGGTCGCTGCAACGACCGGGCCAGCGTCTGGGAGACGCGCTCGCCGTACGAGCGGCACGGCCGTTGCACCGAGGATGCGATCCAGCGCGGAGCGGAGCCGCATGGGGGGCGTGATGACCCTATTCGCAGGCAGACACGTGGCGAGACGCCTCGCGGCCGCAGCGTTCCCGGCGGTGACGCTGAGCCTGGTCGCCGGTCCGGTCCCGGCGAGTCCGCTGACCGACAAGGGCACGCAGCCGGGTCTCGCCCACACGCTGCTCCCGCCCAGCGATTGCGACGGCTGCCACGGCGACTTCGCGACCGGCAGCCAGTACGAGCCCTTCCCCACCTGGTCGGGCTCGATGATGGCCCAGGCCGGACGCGACCCGCTCTTCTGGGCGGCGCTCGACGTCGCCAACAACGACATTCCGGGAGTGGGGGACTTCTGCCTGCGCTGCCACGCGCCGGCGGGCTGGCTCCAGGGACGCTCCGAGCCACCCGGTGGCAGTGCCGACGGCTGCGGGCTCGAGGGCAAGCTCGACGAGACCGGGAAGGACTTCGACGGCGTGGACTGTCACCTGTGCCATCGGATGATGGAGAACCCCATGCCGCCGCCGGGCGAGCAGGCCGTCTACCTCGAGAACGCGCAGTTCTGGATCGACGACTCCGATTGCGGCGGGGCCGGTGAGCCGTGTCGGCGGGGACCCTACGACTATCCGGCCGACGGGTCGGAGCCCCCGCCGCACGCCTGGGCGTTCGCGACCTACCAGGGAAGCCAGCAGGCCTACCACGAGCACTCCGACTTCTGCGGCAACTGCCACAACGTGACCCACCCCGTGGAGACGCTGATCGTCGACGGCGCCGATACCGGGATCCCGATGCCGATCGAGCGCACCTTCAAGGAGTGGCAGCAGAGCAGCTTCGCCGACGTCGCTGCCGGCGTGACGACCTGTCAGAACTGCCACATGCCGGATCGCACCTCCAGCCCCAGCTACGCCTGCGACGCCGAGATCAACGATCACACCGGCGATCTCCCGATCCACGCGTTCGCGGGCGGAAACGCCTGGATTCCAGACGTGCTGCGGCAGGAGTATCCGAACCTGAACCTGTCGGCAGAGCTGGTCGCCGCTCGCGACGCGGCCGTGCAGATGCTCGAGAGCGCGGCCTCGATCGACCTCCAGGTCGAGCCCGTCGCGGAGGACGGCGGCACGTGGTCGGTCACCGTAACCGTCACCAACCTCTCGGGGCACAAGCTGCCGACGGGCTACCCCGAAGGTCGGCGCATGTGGCTCCACGTGGAGGCGCGCGACGGCCTCGACGACCTGCTCTGGGAGAGCGGGGCCTACGACCCGGACACGGGCGTCCTCTCGAGCGATCCCCAGCTCAAGATCTATCACGTCGAGCCGGGGATCTGGGACGCCGGCAGCGGGGAGTGCGCGATCGAGGATGCCCAGGGGCGCCCCGTGTTCCACTTCGTTCGGAACAACTGCATCCGGATCGACAACCGGATCCCGCCGGCGGGCTTCACCGGCGGCAGCGATCCCGAGACCCGACCCGTGGCATACGGCTACCCCGAGACCTCGCCGGGATCGGGTGTGCTGGTCCACTGGGACACCACGCCCTACGACGTGCCGATTCCCGCCGGGACCGCCTCACCGGTCTCGATCACCGCGACGCTTCGCTACCAGACGACGAGCAAGGAGTACGTGGAGTTCCTGCGCGACCAGGCGGTCGAGAACGCCTTTCCGGACGACTGCATCGAGCGGGGATCGGGCTTCCCGACGCAGAGCCGGGGCGAGCTGCTCTACGACATGTGGACGGCCTACGGCCGCTCCGCTCCCGTCGACATGGTCTCCGCCGCAGCGAGCGCGCCGGTCGTGATCCCCGTTCCGGCCCTTCCGGCCACCTGGGCGAAGGCCCTTCTCGCCGCCGCACTCGCGCTCGCGGGAGCTCGCCGCCTGGCGTCCGCGCGCGCTCAGTCCTCGAGCGAGATCACGCGGTTCGGGCAGTAGCGCGCCGCCGCCTCGACCTTCGCTCGGAGCTCCTCGGGCGGCTCCTCCATCAGGAGCTCGACCTGGGCGTAGGCGCCGGGACGCTCCACCACCCGGAAGACCTCGGGGGCCTCCTCCTGGCACATCGCGTGACCCTGGCAGAGGCCGAGGTCGACCTTCACGCGCACGCTCTGGACCTCCCAGGGGGAGCGCATCCGCTCCTCTCGGCTTCCCGAGGGTAGACGGGATGTCCCGGCCCCGCTTACAGCCGCTTGCGGAAGGTCGCCACGGCCAGGATCAGGGCCACGGCGAAGAAGGCGCCGATCGCGAGCAGCTCGCCGCCGAGCACGTCGAGGGGGGCCCCCTTGAGCACGATGCCCCGCACGACGCGCAGGAAGTGCGTGAGGGGGAGCACCTGGCCGATGGCCTGGGCCGCCTCGGGCATGGCCTCGAAGGGGAACATGAAGCCCGAGAGCAGCATCGAGGGCAGGAAGAAGAAGAAGGCGAGCTGCATGGCCTGGAACTGCGAGCGCGCCACGGCCGAGATCACGAGCCCCATCGAGAGCATGGCGGCCAGGAAGGGCGTGGCGCCCACGGCCAGCTCGAAGAGCGAGCCGCGGATCGGCACGTCGAAGAGCAGCACGCCCAGCGTCAGCACGAGAGCCACCTGCACGAAGCCGACGCCCAGGTAGGGCAGGATCTTGCCCAGCATCACCTCGGTGCGACGCACCGGCGTGGCGATCAGGAACTCGAAGGTGCCGCGCTCGCGCTCGCGCACGATGGCGAGCGCCGTCATCAGCATCATCGTCATGGTCAGGATCACGCCGATGAGACCCGGCACCACGAACACGGCGGTGCGTCTCTCGGGCTAGTAGAAGGGGATCACCTCGACCCGCAGCGGCTCCGCGCGCTCGATGTCGCCCTCCGGGCCCTCGACGGCCCCCGCGCCCTCGGGCGCGTCGCGGTTCACGGCGGGACGGCCCCGCCGGGAGAGCTCGCGCCCGAAGCCCTGGCCCGTCAACGCCACGGCGTTCGCCACGGTCGGGTCGCTGGCGTCGGCGAGGATCGAGACCTGCGCGCCGTGGCCCCGATAGAGATCGCGGTCGAAGTCGGGGGGGATGATCACCACGGCCCCGATCTCGCTCCGCTCCAGCAGGCGGATCGCCTGCTTCTCGTCGCGCACCTGGCGCTCGACGCGGAAGGTCTGCGTGGCGGCGAGCTCGCCCACGAACTTCCGCGAGAGCGCGCTCTGCGAGCGGTCGAGCACGGCCGTGGGCACGTTGCGCACGTCCATGTTGATGGCGAAGCCGAAGAGCACGAGCTGGAGCGAGGGGATGCCCACCACGAGGCCCACGCTCAGGCGGTCGCGCCCGAGCTGGATGAGCTCCTTGCCCGCCATGGCGAGCGTGCGGCGCAGGGAGCCCGCCAGGCGCGCGAGCACGCGCGCCGGCAGCGCGCGCGCCGCGGAGGCCCCGGCCGCGCTCACGACGCGCCCCCGAGCCGCTCGCCGAGGAGCACCGCGACGAAGACGTCCTCGAGGTTCGCGGGGGTGGGCCGGGCCCGCGCGCCCGAAAGCCCCGCGCTCGTCAGGAAGGCGCTGAGCGCGTCGGCGGCCGCGGCCGCGGGTGGCGCGTCGGGCCGCAGCAGCACGTGCACGGTGTCGCCGAGCTGCGTCGTGCTCGAGACCAGGGGGCTCCTGCGCAGCGCGGCGATGGCGCGCTCGGCGTCGGCGACGTCCACGTCGACCGCCCGCTCCGCCAGCGCCGCGGCCAGCGCGCCGGGGCGACCCAACGCCACGCGGCTGCCGTCCCGAAGCAGGCAGAGCCGATGGCAGCGCACGGCTTCGTCCATGTAGTGGGTGGAGACGAAGACCGTGGTGCCGTCGCTCGAGAGGTCGAAGAGCTCCTCCCAGAACTCGCGGCGGCTCTGCGGGTCGACCCCGGCCGTGGGCTCGTCGAGCACGAGGAGCTCCGGGTCGTGGATGGTGGCGGTGGCCAGGGCCAGCCGCTGCTTCCAGCCGCCCGAGAGCGCGGCGGCCCGCGTCCCGGCGTAGCGGTCGAGGCGGTGGCGCTCCAGCATGGCGCCCACCCTCTCGGCCCGCGCTCGGCGACCGAGGCCGAAGATGCGCCCCGCGAAGTCGAGGTTCTCCTGCACGGTGAGGTCCTCGTAGAGCGAGAAGCGCTGGGTCATGTAGCCAACGGCCGCGCGCAGCTTCTCGGCGTCGCGCGGAATGCGCCGTCCCAGCACCCGCGCCTCTCCCCCACTCGGCGCGAGCAGACCGAGCAGCATGCGCATGAGCGTGGACTTCCCGGAGCCGTTGGGGCCGAGGCAGCCGAAGATCTCGCCGCGCTCGACGGCGAGGTCGACGCCGGCGACGGCCACGAGCCGCCCGAAGCGACGCGTGAGGCCCCGCGTCTCGATGACGACGTCCGACCCGGAGCCGTTGGCGCGGGAGGGGTGGGCGGCCGCCTCGCTCACGGCGTCGCCGTCAGCACCGCCTCGGGGGCCAGGATCGTCACCTCGGCAGGAACGCCCGGGCGCAGCGAGTCCGGCGCGTCTTCGATGAGCACGCGCGCCTCGTAGACGAGGTGCACGCGGTCGCGCTCGGTGAGCGCGTAGTGCGGCGTGAACTCGGGCTCGCGGGAGACGTCGAGGACGCTCCCCTGGAGGCTCCGCTCGAAGCCGTCGATGCGGATCTCCGCCGGCGTCCCCGGCAGCACGCGCACGTAGGCCCCCTCGGGTACCCAGACGCGCACCCAGGGCTTGCCGTCCGCGAGCACCACGCCCACCACGGCGCCGGCCGGAACGCGCTCGCCGGCGTCGAAGGGGATCTGGTCGACCACCCCCGGCACGGGCGCCGTCAGCGCGAGGTCGGCGATGCGCTTGCGCGCGGCCGTGAGCAGCGCCTGGGCCTCGCGCAGCCGCGCCTCGGCCTCGTCGTAGGCGAGCCGCGCGCGATCCAGGGCCTGCTCGGAGGCCACGCGGTCGCGGCGCAGCCTGCGCGCCCGCGCCAGCTCCTGCTTTGCCACCGCCTCGCCCGTGCGCGCGCCCGCCAGGGCGGCCTCGGCCCGCGCCACCTCGGCCGAGGCGTAGGTGGTGTCGAGCTGCACGATCGGCTCACCGGCCGCCACGCGATCCCCCCTCGCCTTGTGCACCGCCACGATGGTCTCGGCCGCGGGCGCCACGAGCTCCACGAGCGTTCGCTCCACGGTGCCCACGAGCTCGAGCTCCACCGTGCCGTCGTCGCAGCCCGCCCCCACGACGAGTGCGACCGTCGCGACCGCCAAGAGCCTGCTCCTGCCCAGCGCCGGCACGGCCCGAGGGTACGGAAAGAGCCGCGGCGCCGTCAGACGTCGAGCGTGGCGCGGGTCTCCCAGCCCCCATCGATGCGCGTGACGCGGAGCCCGTGGGCCGTGGCCGCCTTCACGTCGGCGGCAGGGTGATGGCGATCCCGGTCGAGCGGCTCGCCCGCCAGCTCCGCCTCGAGCGCCACGCCGCGGCCGCGCTCGATGCGCAGTCGGAGCGGGCGCAGGAGCAGGCCCTCGGCGTCGCGCAGGTAGATCAGCTCGTTCAGGAAGCGCAGCAGGAGGAGCTCGAGGTCCGGCTCGCCGAGGTGGATGGTGCGCTGCTCGCAGGCTTCCACTGCGTCGGGCTCCTCGACCGTCGCCCCGAGCAGCGCCTCGGCGGCAGCTGCGAAGGCGGCCTCGACCGAGCCCCCGTGGGCCACGAAGGTGAGGTCGGCGCTGGCCCCCTCGACGATCTTCCAGGGCGGCTCCACCGTCATCCCTTCACGTTGCCCACGGGCACGAGGTGGGCGACGCGTCGCGACAGCCCGGCCAGCTCCGTGGCGGCGGCCACCTCGTCGACGCTCTTGTAGGCGAAGCCCGCCTCCTCGGCGAGACCGCGGAGCGACGCCGCGCGCACGAGGATGCCGCGCTCCGCCAGACGGTCCTGGAGCTCGCGTCCGCCCACGAGCTTGCGCGCGCGCCGGCGGCTCATGGTGCGGCCGCTCCCGTGGGCGGTGCTGTAGAAGCTCGCGGCCCCACTCGCCACGCCCGCCAACACGTACGACCCGGTCTCCATGCTGCCGCCCACGATCACCGGCTGTCCCGTCTCGCGGTAGCGCTCCGGAAGCTCCGGGTGACCCGGCGGCAGCGCGCGGGTGGCGCCCTTGCGGTGCACGAGGAGCGTCCGCTCGCTGCCCTGCCACACGTGCTGCTCGAGCTTGGCCGTGTTGTGCGACACGTCGTAGACGACCTCGATGCCGAGCTCTTCCGGGCTGCGGGCGAAGACGTCGGAGAAGACCTCGCGGATGCGGTGCAGGATGATCTGCCGGTTCGCGAAGGAGACGTTGGCGGCACAGCCCATGGCGGCGAGGTAGTCGCGGCCCTCGCGCGAGTCGAAGGGGGCGCAGGCGAGCTCGCGGTCGATCACCGGCAGCCCGAACTTCCCGGGCATGGCGCGCAGGAACTCGTGCAGGAAGTCGGTCGCCACCTGGTGGCCGACGCCGCGGCTGCCGCAGTGGAACATCACCACGACCTGCTCGGCCCGATCGAGGCCGAAGGCGCAGGCCAGCTTCTCGTCGATCACGCCCTCCGGGTGGAGGACCTGGATCTCTAGGTAGTGGTTGCCGGAGCCGAGCGTACCGAGCTGGCGGAAGCCCCGTTCGATCGCGCGGCGGCTGACGCAGCCGGGGTTCGCCCCGGGGAAACGCCCTCCGGACTCGGTGTAGAGCAGGTCCCGAGCGCTCCCGTAGCCGGCGTCGACGGCCCAGCGCGCGCCGTCGCGCAGCACGTCGAGGAAGCGCTCGCGCCCCATCTGCACGAAGCCGCGCCCACCGACCCCGGCGGGAACGCGGTCGGCCAGGGCGTCCACCAGCTCGGGCAGCACGGGCTTCACCTCGGGCCAGGTGAGATCCGTGCGCACCAGGCGCATGCCGCAGTTGATGTCGAAGCCGATGCCGCCCGGCGACACGACACCCGTGTCGGGATCCATGGCCGCCACGCCGCCGATGGGAAAGCCGTAGCCCCAGTGGGCGTCGGGCATGCAGAAGCTCGCGCCGACGATGCCCGGCAGCGTCGCGACGTTGGCGGCCTGGCGAAACACCTGGTCGTCCATCTCGGCCAGGAGCTTCTCGGTGGCGAAGACGCGAACCGGCACGTGCATGCCTTCGCGGAAGCCGCTGGGCAGCTCGTAGACCCCCGGCCCCCGCGGCTCGACTCCTTCCGGCGCGGCCATGTCGGGCCCCCTCCGCAGATAGGGCTGCAATGCCGGTGCCAGCCGCGGACCCACCAGCCCGCCGCGGTGGTCGCCGTGTGGGGCGCCGTCCCCCAGCGCGTCCGGAGATGGGGCATCCCGGGCCCCTCGAGAGCGCCTCTGGACCGAGGAGCCCCTGCGCGCCTCGGCATTCCGCTTGCTTTCGGAAGAACGAGGAGGCTGCCATGGAAGACACCTTCCGCTTCGCCGACGAGCTGGGCCCGGCCCGCATCATTCACGTGTACGAGCCCCGGATCGGGCTCCGCGGCACCCTGGTCGTGGACAACGTCGCGACCGGCCCGTCGATCGGTGGGCTGCGCATGGCGCCCGACGTCAGCACCGAGGAGTGCTTCCGGCTGGCCCGGTCGATGACGCTCAAGAACGCGGCCGCGGGGCTGCCGCACGGTGGGGGCAAGTCGGTTCTCTACGGCGACCCGGCCATGCCCGCCGACCAGAAGGAGCAGCAGGTGCGGGCCATGGCCTGCGCCCTGGGCGACTGCCGCGACTACATCTTCGGGCCCGACATGGGAACGGACGAGACCTGCATGGCCTGGGTGGAGTCGGAGATCGGACGTGCCGTCGGCCTCCCGCGGGAGCTGGGCGGCATCCCCCTCGACGAGCTCGGGGCCACCGGCTTCGGGCTGGCCCACGCCGCCGAGGTGGCCGCGCGCTCCTGCGACCTCGAGCTGGCCGGTGCCAGGGTGGCGATCCAGGGCTTCGGCTCGGTCGGCCTCCACGCCGCGCGCTTCCTGGCCGAGCGCGGCTGCGTGGTGGTGGCCGTCTCCGACTCGAAGGGGGCCACGGCCGACCCCCGCGGCCTCGACGTCGCCAGGCTCGTGGAGCACAAGCGCTCGGGCAAGAGCGTCGCCGAGTACCCCGACGGGCGTCCCCTCGAGCGCGACGAGCTGATCGGCGTGGCGTGCGAGATCTGGGTGCCCGCGGCGCGTCCCGACGCGATCCGGGAGGACAACGTCGAGCGTCTCCAGGCGAAGCTCGTGGTGTCGGGCGCCAACATCCCGGCGACCGAGGCGGCCGAGAAGGCCATGCAGGCGCGCGGCATCCTCAACGTGCCCGACTTCATCGCCAACGCGGGCGGCGTGATCTGCGCATCGGTGGAGTTCCACGGCGGGAGCCAGGCGCAGGCCTTCGCCACCATCGAGGAGAAGATCCGCGAGAACACCGCGGCCGTGCTCGAGCAGGCGGCGCGCCGCGACGTGCTGCCGCGACGGGCCGCCGTGGATCTCGCCGTCGAGCGCGTGAAGCGGGCCATGGGCTACCGGCGCTGGTCGGTGTTCTAGAGGAGGAGCGGGTGTACCGGATCCGGCTCCACGGTCGCGGCGGGCAGGGCATCAAGACGGCCGGCCGCATCCTCGGCAGGGCCTTCTTCGAGGAGGGCTTCGAGGTGCAGGACGCGCCTCGCTACGGCGCCGAGCGCAGGGGCGCGCCCATGTCCGCCACGGTGCGTGCGGCGCACGCTCCCATCCGGGAGCGCGGCCCGCTGCACGACCCCGACCTCGTGGTCGTCGCGGACGATACGCTCGTTCCGATTCCCGCGGCCGGCGTGCTCACGGGGGTGAGCGAGCGGACCACGATCCTGATCCTCGGAGCCGACCCGCCGGAGACCTGGCGCGAGCGGCTCGCCCACCGGGGCCGCGTGCTCACCCTCGAGCGCGAGCCGCGGGAGAAAGGCGCCCGTTTCGCGGGCGCGCGCTGCGCGGGTGCAGCTGCGCGGCTGGTGGGGGTGATCTCGCGTGCGACGCTCGCCTCGGCGCGCAGGGCCGAGG
>JAAUYK010010257.1_pt1 | contig 10339 bp, 7 predicted proteins | sample 7278021 | NCBI WGS metagenome assembly JAAUYK01 (sample SAMN14350223, study PRJNA611818) | marine sediment metagenome | isolation source: surface marine sediment (1.8m) | place: French Polynesia: Moorea | collected 2018-08
AATTTATTGGGCACCATAAGGAACCAAAATCATGCATACCACCGTTGAAAAAGTGACCCACCGAATTATCGGGCGCAGCCGCAAACACCGTGAAGCGTATCTGCAGCGGATGGAAGCGGCCCGGGACGATGGCGTATTTCGCAATAAACTGCCCTGCTCGAATTTTGCCCATGACCTTGCCGCTTGTGCGGGCGACTGCCGCACCGCCTTGCTGAAGGACAATGTACCCAATATCGCCATTATTTCAGCCTATAACGATATGGTATCGGCCCACCAGCCCTACGAGGCTTATCACGCCAGCATCAAGAAGTCGGTAGCCGATGCCGGGGCTAATGCCCAGTTTGCCGGCGGCGTGCCCGCCATGTGTGACGGGATTACCCAGGGGGAGCCGAGCATGGACCTGAGCCTGATCAGCCGGGACGTGATAGCCATGTCCACGGTCATCGGCCTGTCCCATAACGTTTTTGACGGTGCGCTGCTGCTGGGCATCTGCGACAAGATCGTGCCCGGACTGCTCATGGGCGCCCTGCAGTTCGGACACCTGCCCATGATTCTGATTCCAGGGGGGCCCATGCCCTCCGGCCTGCCCAACAAAGAAAAAGCACGCGCGCGCGAACGCTTTGCGGAAGGAAAAATCGGGCGCCAGGAAATGCTGGAGGCCGAGGTCCAATCCTATCACAGTCCGGGCACATGTACCTTTTACGGGACCGCCAACTCCAACCAGGTGATGGCGGAAATGCTGGGCTTGCACCTGCCCGGCGCCTCCTTTATCAATCCCGGAACGCCGCTGCGTGACGCCCTGACCCGATCCGCGGCCAAACGGGTTGCCGCCATGACCCACATGGGCGATGATTACGTGCCCATCGCCCATGTGGTGAGCGAAAAATCCGTGGTCAACGCCATGGTGGGGCTTCTGGCCACCGGCGGTTCCACCAACGAGACCATGCACCTCGTGGCCATTGCCCGGGCCGCCGGTATCCGCATCGACTGGAACGATTTCGCCGAACTCTCGGACAACATCCCGCTGCTGGTCCGTATTTATCCCAACGGACCCGGTGACATCAACGCCTTCCAGGAGGCCGGCGGCATGGCCCTGCTCATCCGGGAGCTCTTGAAGGGCGGGATGGTTCACGAGGACGTCAGGACCGTGGCCGGGGGCGGTCTGCAGCGCTACCTCGAAGCGCCCGCACTCGAAGGCGACGCGGTGGTCTGGCGGGACGGTCCTCGGGAGGCCGCCGACCCGGAAGTGATCGCGACGGCCGCGCAACCTTTTGAGACCATGGGCGGCATCAAGGTCCTGTCCGGCAACCTGGGTCGGGCCATCATGAAGATCTCGGCCCTGGCGGAAGGCGAAAAAACCCTGGTGGAAGCGCCGGCCATGGTTTTCGACGGTCAGCACGAATTGGAGGACGCCTTCAAGACCGGCCGGCTCGACCGGGATTTGATCGCCGTGGTCCGCTTCCAGGGGCCCCAGGCCAATGGGATGCCGGAACTGCACAAACTGATCACCCCGCTCGCCGTCATCATGGACCGCGGTTATACCGTCGGCCTGGTGACGGACGGGCGCCTGTCGGGGGCCTCGGGCAAGGTCCCCTTTGCCATTCACTGTACACCGGAGGCTTTTTGCGGCGGTATGCTCGCCAAAGTTCGGGATGGCGACATGATTCGGATGGATGCCCACAACAACGTGCTGGAACTCAAGGTGGATGAGCGTGAACTGGCCGCGCGCGAATACGCGACCCCTGACCTGGGCACCCACCGCTACGGTTTGGGCCGCCAGATCTTCGCACCGTTGCGCAAGGATCTGGCGGGCGCCGAAGAGGGGGCCAGTTCGATCTTCACCTACGTCAGTGAAAGTTGTAAAGTGGTCATTCCCGAAAATAATTGAAACCGACACGCGCGGCGGTGACAAACGAAAAAGCGGAGACTGTGATGTCGAATCCCCAAAACTGGAAGCACATGCCCCTGGACGTGCTCAATGCCGGACCAGTAGTGCCGGTGATCGTGATAAACAAAATCGAACAGGCGGTGCCGCTGGCGCAGGCCCTGTTGAAGGGCGGCGTCAGGGTTCTGGAGGTCACCCTGCGCAGCGAGGCGGCGGTCGATGCCATTCGTCTGCTCAGTCGTGAGGTCCCCGAGGCGATCGTTGGCGCGGGTACGGTGGCCTCGCGCCAGGATCTCGAAGCGGTGACCGCTGCGGGGGCCGCCTTTGCCATCAGCCCGGGGCTGACCCCGGACCTGCTGGATGCGGCCAACCAGGGCCCCATCGCCCTGATCCCCGGCATTTCCACGGCTTCGGAGTTGATGCGGGGAATGGAAATGGGGTATGAGGCGTTCAAATTTTTTCCGGCCGAGGCGGCCGGCGGCGTGCCCATGCTCAAATCCATCGGCGGGCCCTTTCCGCAGATCACGTTCTGCCCCACCGGCGGCGTTTCGCAGGCCAATTACAACGACTACCTGGCGCTGAAAAATGTCGCCTGCGTCGGGGGCTCGTGGATCGTCCCGTCCCTGGAGATCGAGAACGGGAACTGGGATGCGATCACCCGGCTGGCTGAAGCGGCGGTCGCTGGAAGCCGGCGATGAATTGCGGCCGATTTGACGATCTGGCCGCCGGCCGCCGGCCGCGATGGAATCGATCCCGGTTATGAATCGAATCTGCTCGGGAGTATTTATCAACGGCGCCGTTCTGGCGCCCGGTGTCAGGGTGGGGCAACGCTATCCCCTTGGCGCGACCCCGGATGCGACGGGCGTGAATTTCAGTGTTTTTTCCAAAAACGCGACCGCCGTCGACCTGCTTTTTTTCGATACCGTCGACGATCCGCGGCCCGCACGCGTGATATCCCTGGATCGCCGCGCCAATCGAACCTTTCACTTCTGGCACGTCCACGTGGCCGGCATCCAGCCGGGCCAGCTGTATGCCTACCGGGCCCACGGTCCTTTCGACCCGGCCAGGGGGTTGCGCTTCAATCCGGACAAAGTCCTGCTGGACCCCTACGGCAAGGGGGTCGCCATTCCGGCCGCATACAGCCGCGAGGCGGCGACCGTACCCGGCGACAACGCCCCTCATGCCATGAAGAGCGTCGTGGCCGATCCGGACCGCTATGACTGGGAAGGCGACGTGCCGCTGAAACGCCCTTTTGTCCAGACCGTTATCTACGAAATGCACGTCAGGGGCTTTACCGCCCACCCCAGTTCAGGGGTGGCCCCTGAAAACCGCGGCACCTACGCCGGCTTGATCGAGAAGATTCCTTATCTGCAGCACCTGGGCATAACGGCGGTGGAACTGCTTCCGATATTTCAGTTCGACGCCACCGAAGCCCCCCAAGGACTGACCAACTACTGGGGCTACAACCCGGTGTCGTTTTTCACCCCGCACGTCGGCTACAGTTCGCGCAAGGACCCGCTCGGCCCGCTGGACGAATTCCGCGATATGGTCAAGGCCCTGCACCGGGCCGGCATCGAGGTCATTCTGGATGTCGTCTACAATCATACCGCCGAATCGCATGACCGCGGGCCGACCCTGTGCTTTCGCGGGCTCGAGAACGATGACTACTACATCCTGGAGTCCGACAAGGCCCGCTACGCGAACTTCAGCGGCACAGGCAACACCCTGAACGCGAATCACTCCACCGTGAGACGCCTGATCATGGACAGTCTGCGCTACTGGGTGGAGGTCATGCACGTCGACGGCTTCCGCTTCGACCTGGCATCGATTCTCTCGCGGGACGAGGACGGCCGGCCCCTGACCAACCCGCCGATTCTGTGGGACATCGAGTCCGATCCGGTTCTGGCCGGTACCAAGCTGATTGCCGAGGCCTGGGATGCCGCCGGCCTCTACCAGGTGGGCAGTTTCGTCGGCGACCAGTGGAAGGAATGGAACGGCCGTTTCCGCGACGACGTCCGCAGTTTTTTCCGAGGCGACAAAGGTTCGGTCAAGCGACTGCCGGATCGTTTTTTTGCCAGCCCCGATCTTTACGGCCACGAAGAGCGCGAACCGGAGCAAAGCATCAACTTCGTGACCTGCCACGACGGTTTTACCCTCAACGACCTCGTTTCCTACAATCAGAAACACAACGAGGCCAACGGCGAGGACAACCGCGACGGCCACAACGACAACCGCAGCTGGAACTGCGGCCTTGAGGGCCCCAGCGACGACCCCGCCGTCGAGCGGCTGCGCTGTCGTCAAGTGAAAAATTTCTTCGTGATCAACCTGCTGGCCCTGGGCGTGCCCATGATCCTGATGGGGGACGAAATGCGCCGGACGCAGCGCGGCAACAACAACGCCTATTGCCAGGATAACGATATCAATTGGCTGGACTGGGGCCTCTTGGAGCGCTACGGCGACATTCATCGCTTTGTCCGCAAGATGATCCGCCTGCGTTTGAGCCTTGATGTGTTCCAGGAAGAGCGCGGCCAGAGTTTGAATCAATTCCTGCAGTCGTCCCAAATCGACTGGCACGGCATCCGGCTCCATCAGCCGGACTGGAGCGATCACTCCCACAGCCTGGCCTTTACGGTCCAGGGCCGCGAACTGCTGTTTCACATCATTTTCAACGCCTACCGGGAAGCGCTTGAATTCGAGCTGCCGTCGCTGCCCGCCGACCCCTCGTCCCGGTGGCGGCGGATCATCGACACCTACCGTGCGTCGCCCGACGACATCGGCGACATGGCCCGGGCACCCGCGGTCGACAGCCAGAGCTATTGCGTTCAGGCTCATTCGGTGGTTTTGTTGGCGCGCGGGTAGCGGCGCCAGCGTTGGCGATTGTTTTAAAGGGAGCATTGCGATGTGGAAGGTGCAGTCCAGCAAAGAACCGATTCGCCTGTTCAAATCGGATCTGTTCGAATTTTTTACACACATTCATCCCGCTGTCGTCCTGATTATCTGGATCCCGGTGGTCATGTGGATGGCCCTCTACGGTCTGATCCATCGGCCCGACGGGGTCTCCTGGCTCTACTTCCCGCTCTGCGCGATGGGGGGACTGGTGCTCTGGACCCTGACCGAGTATGGGCTGCACCGGTTCGTATTTCACTTCGCACCCCGGAATCAATGGCAGGCAAAGCTCACTTTCCTCTTCCACGGAATCCATCATACGCAACCCATGGTTAAAAGCCGACTGGTCATGCCGCCGGTCGTGAGCATCCCGCTGGCGCTGCTTTTTTACTATTTTTTCGGGTTTGTCGTCGGAACGCTGTTCGGCCGCCCCCATTGGGTCTACCCTCTCTTTGCCGCTTTTCTGGCAGGCTACATTCTTTATGACATGACCCACTACGGCATTCATCATTTCGACCTCAAGTCCCGTTACCTGAAAATGCTGCGCACCAACCACATGCGCCACCACTGGAAAACGCAGGACAAACGCTTCGGCGTCACGAATACCTTCTGGGACCTTTGCTTCGGGACGTGGGTGAAGGAAGGCTAGATGAACGGCCGTGCATCGAAACGGATGTCCGGCACGCGTCCCGGCCTCAATGACCGACGCAGCGGCCTGCTGCTGCATCTCTCCTCCCTTCCCGGCCCCTATGGCTGCGGCGACCTGGGGCAGGGGGCCTACCGATTCGCCGAATTCCTGCAAGCCGCGGGGCAGAGCTGGTGGCAGACGCTGCCGGTCAATCCGATCGGGTTGGGCCACTCGCCCTATTCCACAACCTGCTCTTTCGCCGGGGAGCCGCTTTACATCGAGCTGGAAGGCCTGGTGGCCGAGAGCCTTCTGAAGCCGTCCGAGATCGTCCCGCCGCCGGACCCGACCCCGGACCGCACCGATTACCGCCGGGCGCGCCGCTACCGCGAGGTCCGGCTTAAAAAAGCCTTCAGGCGGTTTGCGGCCGGCGAGGGGCGGATCAAGGCCCCTCGATTTGCCCGCTTCCTGGACGCGCATCGATTCTGGATCGATGATTTTGCGCTCTTCAATGTTCTGGCGACAAAATTCAAAACCCGCAACTGGCGCCGATGGCCGGCAGCCCTGCGGCGGCGGCGCGCATCGGCCCTGGCGCAAATCCGGGCCGACCACCGGACCGATCTGAACTACATCCAATTCCTGCAATATCTATTTTTTACCCAGTGGTTGCGCCTGAAAGCCGACCTGGGCGCGCGCGGTATCGGGCTGATTGGCGACATCCCCTTGTTCGTGGGCTACCAGAGTTCGGATGTCTGGGCCGGTCAGCGCTACTTCCAACTCCGTCGCGACGGGTCGATGCCGTGCGTTGCCGGCGTTCCGCCGGATTATTACTGCCCCGACGGGCAGCTGTGGGGCAATCCGCTCTATAACTGGGGAGCGATGCAAAAGGATGGTTTTGCTTGGTGGGTCGAACGTCTCCGGCACATGACCACCCTGTTCGATGTGGTGCGCCTGGACCATTTCATCGGGTTTCACCGCTGTTGGGAAGTCAAGGCGGGATCCAAAACTGCCAGACACGGCCGCTTCCGCCGGACGCCCGGACGCGACCTGTTCCTGGCGCTCGAAGACGCGCTGGGCGAACTGCCTTTCATTGCCGAGGATCTGGGGACCGTGGTCCCCGGTGTCTACGCGCTGCGGGATGAATTCGGCCTGCCGGGCATGCGGGTGCTGCAATTCGGTTTCGGCAACGAGGCCTCGGCCGCCTACCATCTGCCCTTCAGCTACGTGCCGAATGCGGTGGTCTATACCGGCACCCACGACAACGACACCGTGGTCGGATGGTATGCAGAGGCGCAGGGGAACGCCAGCCAGGGGACGGTCGACCTGGCGCGCTGCCGCGGTTATCTGGAGGGCGGCGCCCGGGCGATCCACTGGGCCATGATCCGCGAAGCGATGAAAAGCGTCGCCAACCTGTCCATATTCCCGGTGCAGGATATTCTGGGTCTGGACGGCCAGGCGCGTATGAACATTCCCGGCACGGCAACCGGTAACTGGCGCTGGCGTCTAGCGGACAAGGCCCTTACGGCCAGGTTGGCTCACAAATTGAGGCGGGCGACGCGGGTCTTCGGCCGGCATCCCTGACGGACCCCGATAGGGGGCTGCGCCGGCTTGGCCGCGGTTCCGGTTTAAGGCCCTTAATTATTCTTCCCGTTTGTACAGCGAGCCCTGGCCGGTGGCGCCCAGGACGGTCGTCCAGAGTTTGCCGCTGGGGTTGACCTGTTTGCGCTTGCCCGCGGAAAGGGCCATGGGGACGTGGACGAAATGGTTGTTCCAGTGGGCGACAAGCAACTGGGTTTTTCCGGCCATGCCGGCGTGGACGGCATCCCGGCCCAGAAAGCCGCAGAAGACGCTGTCGTTGGCGTTGGCCGGCACGCTGCGGATCATGTAGCTGGGATCGATATATTTTAGGTTGATCTCGATCGCTTTCTTCCTGAAATAGTCCTTGATGCGGTCCCGCAGGAACAGCCCCACGTCGTGCAGACGCACGTTACCTGAGGCGTCCGTACCTTTGTCCTCGCTGGCGAACAGTTCCTGAAGCGCACCCTCGGCCACCACGATGACGGCATGTCCGCGTTCTTCCAGCCGGGTCTCGACTTTGGTGAAAAGACCGTTGGGACCCTCGAGGTCGACAGGGATTTCCGGAATCAAAACGAAATTGACATCCTGCTGGGCCAAGGTGGCGGTGGCGGCGATGAAACCCGAATGGCGGCCCATGAGCTTGGTCAGGCCGATGCCGTTGGGATAGCTTTCGGCTTCGTTGTGCGCGCCCTTGATGGCCTGGGTCGCGATGTCCACGGCGGTGTCGAAACCGAACGAGCGGGATACCATGTGGATGTCGTTGTCGATGGTCTTGGGTATCCCGACGACGCTGATGCGCAGGTTGTGATCGCGGATGGCGTTGGTGATTTTGGTGGCCGCCATGAGGGTGCCGTCCCCACCGATCATGAAAAGGATCCCGATGTTCATGCGGTCCAGGGTGTCCACGATTTCCTCGATGGACTGGGGGCCCCTGGAAGAGCCCAGGATCGATCCGCCCATGTCCTGGATGTTGACCACCGCAGCGGGATCCAGGTCGATGACGTCATGACCGTAGCCGGCAATGAAGCCCTGCAGGCCGTATTTGATGCCGTAGATGCGTCGGACACCGTAGCCGTAGTGAAGTTCCAGAACGACCGAGCGGATGATGTCGTTCAGGCCGGGGCACAGGCCGCCGCAGGTGACCAGGGCGCAGCGCAGCTTGCTGGGGTCGAAGTAAATTTTTTCACGCGGTCCGGCCAGTTCAAAAGAGGGGAACGGGCGGTTTTCGCGGCACAGCAACTCCAGGCCGGATGGTCTCGCGTCCACCAGGATACGGTCGTCGTCGGTAACGAAAAAGGCGGGGGTGTCCCCTGTTTTCTGCCCTTTGACGGGCGATGCGATTTTGGCATTGCCAAGCACCGGTATACGGGTATCAATATCATCGAAAGTCATGTGAGCCTCGCTTAGCATCGAAATTGGAGAACGGCGCGTTTGACGGCCACCGGGACAAGGCGGCCGAAGCGTCCCGCTGAAACGTTTTCCGCTAAGACATCTAAATAATCAACAATAAATGGCCCGGCAAGGCAGCCGCGACGCTGCTGATAACCAGGCGGTGCGGGCCAGCCAGGGCCCGATCCGGAGAGGCGCAGCGTTCAGGCCAAACCGCGGCGCAATTAGGTAGGGCTTCGATGCCTTACGATCAAGTGTATCGTTTTTCAGCCGCCGGATAAATCGGCCGGTCTTTGTGGCCGAAACCGCCCTCATTGGCCGGTTGGGCAGGCCAACGTCGCGACCATGAAAAGTGTCCGCCACCGAAAAATAAGTGTGGTGTAAAAAAAAGCTTGACATCTTTTTAGCTATTTTTTACATATAGACGGTTTTGATTTTGTTAGAACCGGGTCGGAAACGACAAACCTGCGTTTCCGGCCTTTCTATTATCAGATTCCGAAGGAGGTGATACCCTTGCATTGCACAACCGTTCGCAAAGATCAGGAGTGCCCTTTCATGACATCCAGCGGATGTACTTACAACGGTGGTATCTGCCATGAGACGGTCGAGGCCTGTGACGGCTGCAACCGTAAGACGGAATACGGTTCCGGTTGGTTCTGTTCCGCCTGTCCCGAGCCCGACATCAAATGGAAGCGCGGCCACTGCAACATGGCCACCCATGTCAGCCGCCAGGCTGCCGGCAGCAAGCAGAAGATCAATCCGCTCAAGGCGTCCAAGCGCGCCAGTCGATAGATTTTCTCCGAGACATTCCAGCGCCCCGTCCGCTCTGCGGACCGGGCGCTTTTTTTATGGGCGCTAAAGGCCACCCCCCCCGCCTGTTCACCTCGGCGTCGGGATCGCGGCCAAGCGGACCGGGCCAAAGCTTGAAAACCAGCATCGGTCCCGATGCGTGGCGACGGGCAAATAGTTCCGTGTCCATTCAGGAAGGGTCGATTTGGGTTCAGGCCGAGGCCGCCGCGTTTTTTGTACCGACGGCGTGGCCGTCGTCGCGAAGCGACGCTTAGCCGGGCGACGTCAAGGATTCCCCCAATGCGCGAACGCCGGCCCGGGTCCAAAGAAGCCCTTTATGGCTGGGCACTAGACTAGAATTTTCTCGATAAACACAATCTGGGTGCAGACCGCCAGCACCTCCACGGCGGCGTTGACGTCCTCGAGGGCGGCGAAGGTCGGGGCGATCCGGATGTTGCGGTCGCGGGGATCGACGCCCAGGGGGAAGGTCGCTCCGGCCGGGGTCAGCTTGACACCCGCCTCTTGGGCCATGCCCACCACCGCCTGCGCACAGCCGTCCGGGGTGTTGAAACTCACGAAATAGCCTCCCTGCGGACGTGTCCAGTCGGCTACGCCTTTGCCTGCCAATTCACGCGTCAGGATGGATTCCACCGCCTCGAAACGGGGCCGCACGATGGCGGCGTGTTTCTGCATGTGGCGCTTGATGCCGGCGAGATCCCCGAAAAAACGCACGTGACGCAATTGATTGAGCTTGTCCGGTCCGATGGTCTGGAAAAAGAGCTGCTGCCGGACCCAGTCCATATTGCGCGCACTGCCGGCCAGGATGGCCAGTCCCCCGCCGGAGAAGGTGATCTTGGAGGTGGAGCCGAACATCAGCGGCCGCTCGGGGTGGCCGGCTTCCTTGCAGGCCGTGAGGATGTTCTTCTGCTCGGGCGGCTCCCCGGTAAACGGGTGAACCGCATAGGCGTTGTCCCAGAAGATGCGAAAGTCGGCGGCGCGCGCCGGCACCCGCGCCAAACGCTTCACGGTTTCGTCGCTGTAGATTTCTCCGGTGGGATTGCTGTAGATGGGAACGCACCAGATGCCCTTGATGGTTTCATCCGCGGCCACCAGTTCCTCGACGGCCTCCATGTCCGGTCCGGCGCCGGTCATTTCCACCGGCAGCATTTCGATGCCCAGATTGGAAC
>JAAUYK010054514.1_pt1 | contig 10339 bp, 6 predicted proteins | sample 7278021 | NCBI WGS metagenome assembly JAAUYK01 (sample SAMN14350223, study PRJNA611818) | marine sediment metagenome | isolation source: surface marine sediment (1.8m) | place: French Polynesia: Moorea | collected 2018-08
AAGTTTATGCTTTTAATTTTCAGTCACGCATTATATTCAGCGAATCATATTCGTTTCGCTACAAAAATTATCGAACAGATCGATTGGAAACACCTTCGGTCCCCTAAGCACGCTATCCTCATTGAGCTAGTCCGAGATGGTGGCGTGATCCGATCTTTTCTGGTTTCTTAGAAAGCCCAGGGAAAGTCTTTCTCGCATCTTACATACGGACGCCAAACACCAGATGCACATTCGGTCAAATCAATGCCAAGACACCTCTGAGGAGAGAAAGAGACACTGATTGGAAGAGTTTCTTTTTCTCGGGTCTATCTCCGTTCTCCGCCTCCTACTCCACCATCAATCTGCTTCTTCCTCGTACGTGCGAGAAAGAGATCGGGCCAAAGAGGGAGAAGGAGGAGGGACACAATGAGAGGAGCAAGAAAGAGGAGTTGTAAGGGGATCGATCGAAGGAAGCGCGGTGAGCTGGAGCACCGTTGACTATACTTCGTTATCTGTTTCTTTTTGATTGGGTATTTGGGTAAGTATTGGATGCTTGCAAGAAATACGTTGCATTATTGGATTTTCAGTAAATAGATTAGCAGAGAAATTTTGGCACAGCAATTTAATTCCAGTTCCACGTATCAAGCTAAGCTCGTGGTTAATGTCAGCCAAAATCGCGAGGCCTGCATTTATAAAGGAGTGTCTAAATCCAAAGCATATTAAGCAACATTGAAAGGCTTTGACTACTCGTACCTATCTAATTTTTGGCAACGCAAAAGCCAAATAGTTGCCCTGTCCTATAATTTTGCTAGCTGGCATGCAAACATGTAGAGGCGCTGCTTTTTCCGCGTGTCTAGTGCTCGCCGAAGCTGCACATATTCTACGAGTATACGTACATACGCATACGTATTGCGAGTGCGTAGCGGGGAAGGGGGCCAATCTACAGTACAACAGTCGACCACTCTTGCCGCCGCCGCCGCGCCGCTCCCCTTACCCGCTCGCTCTATCTCTCTCTCGGCAATTCGCGCTCGCTCTCTCCGTTTTGAACGCCGTACACGACGTTCAGTTCTTCGGAGAGCCGACCGCCGGCGGTGGCAGTTTCCCCAGCACTGTCTGTCGTTGTCAGCCGGCTCACCAGCTAGGCAGCGAGCGGCTGGGGGAAATATTATATGAACTTGCCCCCCTCGCTAGCCGGCCACCCGCCTGTCTGCGAAGTGAGCACACATACGGTCCCCTGTTTACAGTTCGATCCACTAGTGGGAGACAGCGGAGAACAGAACCGTCGGTCGAATATTCGCCGACGATTTCTTAGACGGAACGGCAATGTTCGGAGCCCGAAAGATCTTCTGATCCCGAACCTGTTGCTGTCGTCGATCGAAGAGTTCCAAGACCTCTGAGGCGAATCGTTGATCGTCTTGGACCCGACCGGCTATAGCTGATCTGTGTGTGAGTGTTTGAGAGGGGTTTAGGCAGTGGCGGGGCTCAGCGGCGGAGGTGGAGGAGGCTGTGGTGAAAGATCTTTGACGAACGGAGCTAGGTGAATACAAATTGATCTACGTAGGTAAGTGTGAAGATATACGTAAATTGTGCATATTCATAATGTTTGACAACCCAGCCTTTTGTGGCATGCACGAATTTCTACATGTTTGCTGAGAAAACGTAAACTTTCGCTTGCTGCATGCGAGAGCGGCTGTCAGCCAGCCAGCCATATATAACTTTTTTCCTTGCTTGCCTGAAGTCTGGCCTCCGCCTTCCAGATGCCAGGGGAGAATTCGCTCTCTCTTCTTTTTGCATTTTCCCGTCTGACAGGGAGCAGATCTCCATTCCAAGGCACGTTACGTATTCAACATTGGAATTGGACCTACCTGCTACGCCTCCAAACTCAGATGGGAATCAAGAAAGCAAACTCGAATCGCTCGCAGTCTAGCTCCGACCTCGCTCGACCTTCCACCCGCTCCCTGAATCATCCATCACCCCGCGCTCGCTGCAAAATAGATTGTTCAGCCTCGCAGCTACTGTAGATTAAACACTGATTCGCATTCCAACAATGCACCCAAAGTTTTTTACTGCTCGTAGTATATTGTTAGCTGCCAGTCACTTGACTCCCTAACAAGCTCCCTGCAGCCAGCCCTTTGATTGCCCTCGCACCTCGGATACCGCACGCGACGAGCTCGCTCCTTCTTCCGTTTGTTCGTTTCGCGTGCCTCATGCTCGCGGGACACGCACGGTTCTCTGGGTAATGCGCAGGAAATTGCTATAGCGCCGTACAACCCTTATAACAATTGCTCGTCTAATTATTTGCTCGACCCGTATAAAGGTTTTAGCTCGACGAGCGTGATATTGTAAAACTCTAGCCAAGATCGAGTTGGAACCCCTTAAGTAGGCGCCCGGCCGGCTGCCGTGCATAATGGCCGTTTCGGGAGATAGAGGTCTGATAGAGATCTGCAGCCTTGGCCGCCCCCCCCCCCTCTCCTCTCCCTCACTCTCGCCGAACTTTTGCCTGCCCGCCCGCCTAACTCGTTCCCCATGCAAAACTGCGCTCACGTGCCTAGACATCTTTTTTTGCAGGGCCGCCCGCTGGAGCACGCCGCCGCCGCATGAATTAGAGGCCTCGTTTCGCCGTCGCCATCGTGGGAAGAAAGAGGAGGAGAAGCGGATACAGCGAGGATGGGGCGGATTTCTTGCAGGGCCCTCTTCTTCCTCTGCCTCTCGGCGCTCGTCCGTGAGTAAAAAAGCAAACCACCAAAGGCATTCCGAACCGTTCGGGGAAGGTCATGAGAAATAGACAACGTTGGTTGCAGGACAAATCTCTCTCTTTTCGGCCTCCAGCTCCGGAGCCTTAAATTCCCGAAAGGGTCTAGCATCGTAACTTTCCAACAATGGGCGGAGCCTCTGCTCCCATAAAGTTGGCAGAAGCGGGCTCAGGGCTTCCACGCGGCAGCGTCCGGCTTTAATTGCCGGCAGAGGGAGTTCTCCATGGCGTGAGCGGAGTCAGTCGGTCATAAGGAGTATCCCCTGGCGGAAGGAAGGAAGCAGTGTATTTGGGTCAGCGCTGTATAATCCCAAAAGGGCAGGCAGCCAGATTGCCATGTGCTCTAAATTGGCAGGGAGAGAGAGAGAGAGAGAGGGGGCACAGAGAATATACGTAGGGGGAACGATTTTCCAACTTTTTAAGAGCTCTGCCATCCAGGTAGAGAAACGGAAGTCGTCGAAAGCGCTCGAGAATTTTGCTCCTGCTCTATATCTGTAGGCCCCTGTTCCAATTCTTTACGGGAGCCCCTTGGCGCCAGCGACTTTTCCTTAGATCGTTTGGCAGGGTAGACAATATTTTGGTATTGAAGAGAAAATGTCCACAACCATACCGGAAATAAAAGCCGTACACAACCAAATGTGCATACGTATTTTACATGCCTTGAAAATGGGCACTACTCGAATTCCCCAAGGAAATAGAAACGTGAGACGTTACTAGAGAGCTCGGATGAAGACAGAATACAGAAGCCACCTACCCAGCTCTAGATGTCGGCCAAAGTTGTTGCTATCCATTTGCCCCGAGAGCATTTTTTCCTGGCTCGCTCGCTACATGAATATTAAGGTCATAACTCTCCCCATTCTCCATTCCCGCTTCAAATCGACAGGCGAGGGAACTTTTTGACAGCTTTTTAATGTATGGGATATGGCTGTGCAAGTACGTACAATACAATCATCAATCGTTCAAACTTTATTTGATCTTCTTAATACCCGAGTGGGTGATCAATAAGTGCCTTTTCATCGTCTGCGGCAAAGAGCACTCAAAGATGCACACCCCGCACCTTTCTGCCTTTTCTTCCCTGTACGTGTACGGCTCTGACGTGACGCAGAGCGCCAGCTTTCGTTGTGAATGTAGAGCTGCACTTTTGCTCTGGACACGTGAACGGGCGGATTTTTCCGTGAGTAGTGTACATGTGCCGTCTGACGTTTGCCGGGTAGTTGGATTTGTAGTCGCAGATGTCACAGACGTGCTTCTTTTCCCTGCCATTACCGTGCTTCCTACTCCAATGGCCGGCCATGTGAGCTCTCGAGTTCGTCTTGAAGTCGCAATCCGGACAGGCATGTAGGAACTCCTCCGACGACGGATGAACGGCGTTCACGTGGTCCTCCAGCATGGATTGGTAGGCCGTCCTGTAATCGCATAGATTGCACGCGTACGGGAGGATCTTGAGGTGCACCTTTTGAACGTGTTGGTTCAGATTGCCGGTCTGCTTGAAACTCTTTCCGCAAAGTTGGCAGTCGAACGTCTCCTTCCCGTCCTCGCCGTGCTTGTACATCTTGTGCGAGCGGACTTCCGCCGAGGTGAAAGCCTTGAAGTCGCACAGCTCGCACTCGTAGCTCATCTTCTTCGTGCCTATCCCGTGGCGGCGGATGAGATGGATCTTCATGTTGCCGCGGCAGATGCTCTTGCTGCATTCTGGACATGGAACCTTTACTTTTTCAGTGTCACGGTTGCGTATCGTGTTGGACTTGTTGGTAGACTCCATACCAGCTTTCCAAGACAATGGTACGGTAGTTGGTGGGCTAGCCGTGCTCAGCAGACACCAGACAGCGTCAATGACAGACCGACAATTTGGGCTGGATGTTCAAATATACGATGGGCATGCCCATTATTAGATTGAGCTGTTAAAATGGTCAGGGGCGACAACATTAAATGAAAGTGGGGCTGGGGTTGTTGATTGGTTGTAAAGTATTGTGAAAGTAATTAAAATTCCATTTCAGATGACTTCAGCGACTGCTGCAGCCACGAGGAGATGGTGACCGGCTGCCGTCTGGAGCGCAGTCCCGGCTCGGCCATGGGCGGCGGCCTCGAGTGTCTCTGCGGGGTCGGCTGCGAGAGGGAGTTTCCCTTCGCCAGCCAGGCCGAGTGCGAGGCCAGCATCAAGTGTGAGTAGGACAAGATACCAAAGTTGCGAGGGAAGAAGCGACAAGGGAATTCGCAGCACGTACGTAATCCGGACCGCCCGCTCTGGCAGTTAGCCAGGAAGCGGTCGGCTTTGATCTTGGGGCTCCCGTTCTAGCTCGGCTCCAGCCAAAGATCCGTACGTACATGTACGTGTCCTCGCGGCAGTGCTGCAGTAATAGATGGCACGGACAAATGCCGGCCCATATCTCTCGGGAAATATACGTTGAATTCGGCGGAGGCGGCGTTTGTTGCAGCCGGACCGGGAGCTACATTGCCTCGATCGCTTTCTCTGTCCGTCGACCGACCTTCTCCGGCGATCGGAGGCCGTCTTCCGTCGACTGCGACAAAACCCGATAGCCAATTTCCCAGCTTCTCAACATTGCTAAATCTATAGTTTCCTAAGCGGCAACATAATCTGCGTTCTAGTAGAGAGGGAGAGTTTTTTTTGCTAGAGCGGCACATCGGAGCTTATCATGGCAATCCTAGAAGAGATCGACTCGTAGTGAGAGGACGGACGCGACGGCTTTATTGGATTTTCCGAAATTAACTATTGACCAAAATAGCCCCGGACCGATCGACAGGACAGCCTCTACTGACTATTTAGAAAAGAGAGCTTTAAAACATAAAAATTTCCCAAAAAAGCGCGGCTTGGTACGTAGACCTGCTATATCGCTTAAAGTGCTTAACTTTCGTAGCTGTCATGAAACACAAGCGGTCGTTTCGCTTCGTCGCCTCGCTTCCTAAGTTTTCCTCCCCTTTCCCTCCCCGACAGCCGCCGGCCTCTTAAAAGCCTCTCGTACATCTAGCAGCGGAGCCGCGAGACGACCGGTTAGGCGTATGACATATGGCGCCGCCGGCGGCAGCTAGAGCTCGTCCTCCTTCTTTCCTCGGAGCAAATCCCGCCCAACTTTTCTTTGAGAGCTCGCCAGCTAGACGGTGTCTCTATCGCCTTAAGCCCCGTTTTTATGGCCTTATATATACGATACATATAACTTGGTCGACGTCTCTACGCTTTTTAGAAATAGAGAAGTGTATGAAAATCGAACTAAATTCCCTCTTAATCTAGCCGGCCGAGCCCTATCAGACGACCCCTGCCGTTCGAGCCCGTGTCTGAACGGCGGCGAGTGCATCCAGCTGCGGTTCGGCCGCTTCAGGTGCGAGTGCACCGGCACCGGCAACTACGGCGACACGTGCGAGAAAGGTCAGGTGGATTGAGCTCCACCCATTATGTCCTCCTAATCTAATCCTTTCAACCTGTCCCCAACAGAGTGTCCCCAGCAGATGGGAGCCAACGCGTACGGCTTCCAGGACGCCAACTACCCGCTCGACTGCATCACGATCTAATCTACGTAAATTCGTACTTATTATTTTTGTAACTCTAACATGATCAGAACGACGCGACGAACTCGACTGCTGCTTTCACTGTATGAATCGTTCATATATTTCGCGTGAAAAATAATACTCTCGTTTCGTGTAAGGCTATTGCACCGTTTGACAATGATGGCATATCAGGTGGACATTGTTTGAAAGTTTCGTGTAAGTGTATAAGTATAATATCCGTACATGTAGTATAAATAAAGACCAGCTCTGTTTGACTCGCGCGCATGTATAATGCTGTGCAGTATGGTACGTAATGCTGTGCACATACTGAAGTTCACTCTGAGCCCAGCTCCTTGAGTGTTGATTATCACCACGTGGTATATCGTCCTTTGCTTAGCGGCTTCGTTTTGGCACTCTTTTGTATGTCGTGTAAAGTCTTGGTTTCTTGGCTCCATTGCGATCATCTCTGCTGTCTCAAGTTTAACCTGAACAACGAAGATTATGGTAGAATACTACCATGATGACGTGATATAGGAACTTACTGTGCTGCCCTCGCCATTAGCTCCGGCGGCGGCGCGAACGGCGGCTTTGGCCTGAATGCCGCGTGCGTCATCTCGTTGAAGGCGAACACCTCCGGCGAGAGCTTCCCGCGGTGGCCGGAGAACGGGCTGTAGCCGCCGGGACTCGGACCGGACGGGGGCTCGTCAAACGACCGGCCCAGGCCGGCATCCCCTCTGTGCTCGACAGGCTAAAACAGAGGTCGGATCAGGCTGCCTTAGAATCGAACACACAATGTCTTACCAGTTGATGCGGCAGTCCGGTGGGCGGCGTGTCGATCAGCTTCCCGATGAACGAATCCTCCTGCACGCCGCCCGACAACGCCCCCGGAATGAGAGGCCGCGACGGGATGTGCGACGGCGGCAGGGGTACGGCGCTCTCGGGGTCGACCCCGCCGACGAAGGTGTCGTGGAAGATGCCCGGCTCGACGAACTGCGGCGGGAGCGCGGTCGGCTCTTCCGCATGGTGGTGCTCGTACATCTCCTTGGGTCGGTGATAGTCCTGTGATATGCGTTGAATAAAAAGATCGAATCGTAAGCAAATATCTTGTCGTACTTGATAATGCGCGATTTCCGGAAGTTCGTCCGGCGTATGAACTGGATTCGAGTATTCCGGAGGTGGGGGCAGATATTCGGGTGGCGGCTCGTGCACGACGACGACGGGCGGCTCCTCGTGCGGGTGCGACTCTTTAAAGCCGCTCAGGCCCTTGGGGTCCACCGAGTGGAACATTTGCTCGAACTCCTTGCTGGCCAGCTCGATGCTCGTGATGGCGGCGGAGAAGTCGGCGACGCTCGGCGCGCTCCCGCGTAAGTTGATGGCTGACTCGAGATCGCCCTGGGGAGGAGGAGGAGGGTGCGTGCCGATCTCCTGGGCAACGTCAAATTAGAACTCCTTCATGAAACTACGTAAGCCTAGAACTTACCTGATGTGCGTAACCCGAGGGAGGTGCCGGCGACGCGGAAGGGACAAAATCCGGCGGCGGTGGCAGGTAGGAGGCGAACGGAGACTCGCCGACCTCGACGTGCGCGTAGCTGTTGGACTGTGGAGGAGGTCGTCCGCCGTCCAGCACGGACTCGATGTCAAAGTTTGAGAAGCCGGAGGGTGCGGGCGGTGGCGCGGCGCCAGAGTCCTCGAACACGATGGCCGGACGCGGACGTTGGAAGGTGTTGAAGCTCGACACGTGCACGGGAATCCGGGGCCTAGGTGAAAGGCGTTGTAGGTTTCGATTTACGGCAGCATTCAAGGAACTTGTATACCTGTTCAAGGGCGCAAGTTTCGGTGTGTCAAAGTTGGCAAAACTTGTCGACAGAGGACGCTTGGACGGTCCGGTGAGGTCCCCGGTGCTGTGGTCCATCTCGAAGCTCTGGAAGCTGCTCGAATGCGGGCGGGGTGTGACCGGGCTCGGAAGGTTGAAGCCGCCGAGGGATGGGTTTCTATAAAATTAGTCGCAACATTTGAATCTATAATACAAGGAAGGTTCAAGTAGTGCAATTTAAGATACCTATGATCCATTTCGAAATTGGCAAAGCTCGACGAGGTCGGGGGTGGCGATGCTGGCTCTTCTTTCAAAGGTGCGGAAGAACCCATTTCGAAACTGGCAAAGCTCGACGACGACGGCGGCGAAGGGTGTGGTAGTCTCTCCTCTTCCCTGGCAGGAGGTTCGGGATGGCCCATGTCAAAGGTGGCGAAGCTGGAGGACGACGGAGGGGCCGGCGACTCCTGCAGCAGGGCCGGCTTCGGCCTGCCAAGGTCGAAGCTCTGGAACCCGCCGGGCAACTGGATGCGAGGGGAATGTTAAAAGCATGGCTTTAATTTTGCACAATGTTTCCATACTTCGACGTCCTCCAAGAACGGGTCGTTGAAGAAGGCGGGTCCGATGCCCTCGTCGATTCCCGCGTGGCCGCCTTCGGGCTTGTCGTAGCCGTAGAAGTTTGCGTAGGATGGGCGATGCGGAGGTGGCGGAGGTGGCTCCAGCGGGCCGGCAGTTATTCCAAGTTCAAGCTGTGCGAAATACAAGTATGAATAGTTCTGCTGCCAATTCACTATCTCACAACTCACGTTTTCGTCTCCGTCGCCGAGCACCGCCATCATTTCCTCAAACTCCTCGGCCGATATGAGGCCGGCTTTCATTAGGTTAAGCATGGAGCCGGTGACGTCGATCTCCTTGGGATCGCCAAGTTCCTGATTCTTTTCCTCCTCGACAGAGTTGTTTTGTCCGATCTCTTCGGCGTCTGCGAATGCCGGGTCCGTGATGTCGACGCTAACCATGGGCCTCTTCTTGTTCTTCTTCTTCATGTGGCTGCTCATCTGGTCTCTGACGGGCGGGCGCCTCGCCTTCATGGCGGCCAGTCGGTTGTCTGTGACCTCCTCTCGCTCGAACTCCATGGCAGAAGGCTGGAATTACAATTGCGTTTTCTAATCTCCTTTTAAACATGTACTAGTTGCTTCATCACCTTTTTGCTGTCGATGGCCACGGGAAGCTTGCCCAGGTCTGTCATCTCGACTGGGATGATTCCCTGGTTGACCATCTCCTCGATAACCTCCGTGTGCGAGAGCTCACCCTCGGCGATCAGATTCGCCACTGAAGTCACCACCTCCGCCTCGGGTTCGGTCGTCGGCATGGGAGAGGAGACCGTGGTACTCGCGGGGCGCGGTCGCATTCTGATAGCAAGGAGTTTTTAGTTCATAGCTCCTTTAACGGGGATTGTTAATTGCATACCTGATCTTTTTATTCACTTCGGACCTGGTTCCCTGGTCTTGGAGGCGGAGCAATTGTCCTCGGACAGTCTCGGGCGGGTCTTCGTACTTGTGTCCCGGTGGCGTTGTGCCGGCGCTCAAATCCTCAACCTAAATAGAAGACCTAATTAAATCATCTGCATTATGTGCAATAATATACGAGAGTCAGTTCACCGTCAAATTCTCCAATTGCTTCTTCTCCATCTTCTCCAGCATAAGATCCGTGAAGGTGACGGTGGCGGCCAGCGGATCCTTCTCGATCATGTCGACCAGCTGCAGCTTTTGCTCGATCGCCTCCACCTCGTTGGCCGGCTCGAGGAGACCGGACACACCCTCAACGACCAGCTCCGGATCGGTGATGATGAGACCCATTATCTGAGGGATCATGTTAGGATTGAAATTTCGATAGGGCTGCGTTTTTTAAGGTGTACGTACTGTGTCTTCCATCTTTTCCTTATCAGCCCCCGCCGGCATTACCACTGCCTCGAACTTTTCCAACGCGGCCGCCGACTCCGCGCTCATGGCCGGCGTGCTCTGCGTCGTCGTGGTGCTCCTAGGCACGCTCGGCAGACTGGACGAGGCCACGGGCGAGAGCGGTGCCAGGGTCGTCGGCGACGCCGTTGTCGCAGTCGTAGTGGCCAGCGGCGAGGCGGCCGTCGCCTTGTTCGGCACGTTGATGTTTCGGAAGCCCAAGTTGGGGAGGTCAAGGCCGTCGGCCCCGAAGTCCCCCACAGGACCCTCGTGCGCCTTGATCTTCTGGTTGAGGAAGTCCAGGACGGCGGCCGTCGTGGAGGGGCTCGGGGCGGATGTCGT
>JAAUYK010062448.1_pt1 | contig 10338 bp, 12 predicted proteins | sample 7278021 | NCBI WGS metagenome assembly JAAUYK01 (sample SAMN14350223, study PRJNA611818) | marine sediment metagenome | isolation source: surface marine sediment (1.8m) | place: French Polynesia: Moorea | collected 2018-08
ATAGCCAATGAGCTAACCATGAAGCCAACAGAAGAGCTAAATTTTGCTCAACTTTTTTTAGCCAACCCTCATGCAAAAGAAACGCAAATCCACCTTTTTGTCCGGTCGGGGTACATTTACCATGCAGTATAGTACGTACGCGCAATTATAGTGAAGTAACAAGTACTCCTAAAATTCCAGCTATTTATTCTCATGCACATGTACGTACATACGCACATGCGTACATGCGCAAATAAATGTTCAGAAGAGAGAGGCATGCTAGGCGTTCGCGTACTCCTGCATCGTGTTGGCCTCCTCGCAGAACTGCATGCTGGCGGCGTCCTTCTCCTTCTCCTTCTCCCTGTGGCACTTGTTGACGTGCCTCTGCACGTTGTAGCGGGTGTTCATCACCTTCTCGCAGTGGGGACAGGGGTACTCGCCGCCCAAGTGACGCGCCTCCACGTGACGACTGAGGTCGCGACGGGACGAGCTGTGGTGGCCGCAACCGCCGCACACGTACGTGCCAGACGCGTCCCGGAGGATGTAGTCGCCAACGGTCGCTAATTTGACGAAATGCAGGATAAATTACAAAGTAGTGTCCGTACGCGCATGCTTAATTGCAAGGTTCGGCCAAAACTAGAAGGAAGATATATGATATGACCGGCCGCAGGATAGCATCAAATAAGAACGTTAGTATCGAATACGTACGCGGGAGGGAACGGAAACTCATATATTACACGTACCACTTAGGCATATATTTTCACGACGTCCTGAGTAATAATTAGGTCTATTTTCTATATGTAATTAATTGTCTGGGAAGATTCGATCATGGAAGGAAGCTGCACACTTAATTCGACCACGTTGCATCCATCGATCACTTGTGTTTTTCCCTCATGTGCCTCCTGAGCATGTACTTTGTGGTGTATGCCGGCCCCTCTCCCTCCGGGCAGACGTCGCACGCATACCGCCGCAGCCGGATGTGCTGGCCGTCCACGTGGTCCGTCACGACGTGCTTCTGGGCGCTGCTCTGGCCACAAAGCGTGCACGAGTAGTGGCCACTAGTCTCCTCGCGAACCACGTAGTCTTCGCTCCTCAACGAGGTGAGGCCGGGGGCCGCAGACAAGTAGCCTGAAACGGAGGGAGGGAGGCGGTCGAGTCTTCGATCATTCGATCGGTCTGCATGGCCACGGGAAGCGATTGAGAGAGGCGGCGGTCGATCGAGTGACCAGACGCACAAACAACATGCATACATAGTCGGAATCACAGAGAGTCTAGTTGCCGCCGCCGCCGCCGCCGCCGCTGCTGCCTCCGTGGTGCTGGTGGTGCCTTGCCAGGTGCCTGGTGAGCATGTATCTGGCCTTGAAAACCTCCTGGCAAAAGTCGCACGCGTAGGATCGGCTAAAGTGGATGCCCTCGATGTGGCGCCGGATGCTGTTCTTGAAGCGGGTTCGCTTCGTGCAAACCGCGCACCAGAAGAGGCCGGTTGCGGCGTCGTGGCGGATGTAAGAGTCGATCTCCTCGTCGCCCGCGCCGCCACCGCCGCCCGTCAGCCGCTCTGAAAAGGGCAGGGACGCCGTCGATCCAGACAGGAGAACAGACAGACAGACAGACAGTCAGACAGACAATGCGGTACGTGCGCGTCGGATATGCCCAATTACGTATAACGATCGAGCGAAAAGCGTCGCGGCGAGAGAAAGAGGCCAGCTGAAGTATTCTTATTGAATGAAGGCTGTGACAATGCTACACGTACACTCTTTGGGATATATGGTATTCACCATGCATTACGATTTAGGCATAGAAAGTGTGCAATTGAAAGTGGACGGAATTAGTGGAGGCACCAAATATCACGTCGCGCTCGCTGCGAGTTTAAAAGTCATTTGGTGTTCAATTCTTTCTTTCTGTCCGGTCCCCGCGTCGGATGGTTCTTTAGGCCTGCACTCCCGAGTGCATCTTCTTGTGGTGCCTCTCCAGCAGGTACTTAGCCTTGAGGACTCTGCCGCACAAATAGCACGGGTACGACGTGTCAAGGTGCACGGCGTCAATGTGTCTGCAGTTCGTGAATATATAAAGCAGGTAAAGCCAGATGATACGTTTGAATAAGAGTTGATTAAAATTTGTAGCTTATGAAAAGTGTACGTATCATCTAGCAGGCAGTGCCTCTTTCCTGAGCAGGTCTCTCTTGTGCGGCGTCTTCAGGGGGCAGTTGTTGCACCAGAAGACGCCCTGCTCGTCGCGGCGGTAGTAGTCGGTCGGGTCCTCCAGCATTTCTGCAATGAGCGAGAGGGTCGATGCAGGGTACGTCGAGCGATTGTTCGGTCGGTCGGTCGGTCGGTGTATGGAGGCTTGCTTGCTCGATCGATCGATCGTTCGGATGCATGGCCGGCTTGAGGTACGTGACGACGACGCTAGCCCTTACTAGGACCCAACAAGCACCTAGTATCCCTCCTCCGCCGCCGTCGTTGCCGCCGCCGCCGACACCGCCGCTTCTATGGCGTGAACCTTTCTGCCAACGTGATTTGACAGATGGTAGGCGCAATTACAATGCTATACGCACTATCAATTTTAAGAAGGGCTACGGTTTAAGGGACGTGACGGCGCCACCTCATCTGTGCATCTCTCATTCCTGATGTGCTTGAGCATCTGGTCCTTCGCCCTGAACTGCCTCGGGCAGTGCTCGCAGCCGTAGCCGAGCGAGAAGTGCTTGCGCTCGACGTGCCGCGTCAGGTCTTGGCGCCGCGGGCTCTGCTTCTGGCACTCGGAGCACCAGTACACGCCCGTCGAAGGGTCTCGAACGATGAAAGAGTCCACGCTCGAACCGGACACCGAGGAGGAGGAGGAGGAGTAAGCGGGAAAAGAAGGAGGAGGAGGAGGAGAGGGGACAGAGAGGGGCAAGTCTGAAAGAACGAACGCAGCTAGACAGCAGCCTCCATGGATCTGGTCAAATTGAAAAAAAAGCTCTTTCTCTCGCAATGCACCGCCGCGCCGCTCGACCGTAATGCGTAAGCAACACGTACGTACACTTTATACGCAAATAGCTTGATTGAAATTCGTACAGAGAAAAGAGGAGAATTAAGTGTGTTAGAGATGGAAGCTAGGAGCTGAACGCTTTTGTATCGACGATGACGTGAATTAACGCTCTTACCTTTGGCCTCCACATCTCCTGGCATGCCCATTCCAAGGGGTCCTCCTCCGCTTCCGTCGTCGGCCGCCAATGACTCGTCCAGGTACTCTGCGTCGTAGCCGCCCAGGTCCAAGTCGTCGTCGTTCTCCAGGTCGGCGGGGTTCACCACGTGCGGCCGGTCGTCAAACTGCTGCTGCATCTTGGGCTTTTTATTCGGCTGCGAGGACGGCGTGGAAGAATGCGAGTTGGCGCTGAGCTGCTGCTGTTTGGTCGGCGGCGGCTGGGACATGCTCGGCGCCGGCTGCAACATCGGTGGCCGCTTAAGCGCTGCCGACGCCGACTTTGTCTTGGCCGGAGGAGGAGGAGGAGGAGGAGCCGGCTTGCTCCGAACCGCCGAGTTCTGAAGCTGCTGCGACGATCGCCTGCTGTTGCTGCGGACGTCCTCAGCCTCCTCCTCGTCGTCGTCGTTGCCATGACCGCCGTTGCTGCTCTTGTTGCCCTTGTTTCCGTCGGTGAGGCCCTTTACGGCGAGCTCCTCGGCCACCTTGAGGAAGCCGCTGAGGTCCTCTTGGGAGACGTTCACCTCGCCGTGATACATGAAGTTCAGGATCGCCGTCAGGTTGTCGTAGTCGATGCCCTTCAGGTAGATCAGGGGGTTGGCGTGCGGGTTCTTGGCGAGCACGCGCCTGAAGAAGGGGCTGCAGGCGGCGAGGATCACTTTGTGCGCCTGGATCTGCCGGCTGCCCTTGTCGCAGCTCAGGGTCACGTCGAAAAACTCCTGCTTCGAGCGGAGGTCCACGAACGACGAGCTCACGTTAGACTCGAAGTCGTTCCACCTGGTAAAAGTATTGATTGCATTCACTAGTAGTTCTTTTAATACCAGAAGTCAAAGTCTTACCTGAGACAGAAGTTGTCCGAACCCATGATGGCGACCGACCGAATGAATACCCCAAGTGCGGTATTACACGTATCTGCGAAGCCAAGAACAGAGAGGACTGAGAACCAGTTAGTATTATAAGCCTTCCTTCCTTCCTTCCACGTCCACAGTGCAGACAGTTATACCGAGCGAGGTACGGTCGAGTGCCTGAACCACCGCGGACGGTACCACCACGTAGCCAGCAACGCCGACCAGCGAGCGAGGGAGGTGCCGGGTAATACCTTATAACTACGATGAGGGGGCTATCGCAGGAAGCCAGTGCCGGGGCTTGCTAGCTTGCCATCGTCGCTCCATTGCAACGCATTCGGCCGAGCAATATACATGCTGGCTGGCTTTCGGCGCCGATCGAAATAAAAAGAGAACGGGCACAACTAGACAATAGAATAGGTATAACGGACAATTCCTATTTACATGTAAAGGCGTCTCCGATATATCTTTGCTTTTCCTACCTTTTTCACGTGGCAAACCTGTTGATATTGCCTGTTGGCTGGCTAGCTACCTGGATACTACACACAGGCTGGCTGGCGTTGGTGCCGCGGCCGTCCGGCCGCCGCGGCGACCGACCGACCGGCCGCGACCGACCAGCCGCACAATGGAACGAGCGAGCGAGCGAGCGAGCGAGGGGGGGAGCTACGCTCGATGGTTTCAAGACCCTTGCTTGGTGTCTGTGGGATCTTCCCCGTCGCACGCCTAATGAACACGGACCTTTAGACTACGCACTAATATTGCTCGATACTTGCGTATGACCCTAGTTCTCCATTTTCAAGGAAACATAGCACAGCATTTTTTAACCCGGGACGTGTGCAATTATATAAAGCGGCAATTCCGTTCATGTATCCGTCGATCCCATCTTCTTTCTTTCTACCTGGGAGGGGAGGGAGCACTTGGTCCCACGCACGTTAGCGTCCGGCCGGCCGGCGGCGAGCTGGAATTAAGCGAGGCGAAGCAACCGCGGCGATCAAACGACCGAACCCGGAGTAAAGTGCTCGTCCCGTCCCGTCCCGTCCCGTCCCGGCAAAGGCGGGAACCGGGTTACACGGAATTTCCTCCTATAGTAGACGTAGCCATCCAGGTAGGAAGGTACGTATATACGTACTGTCTAGCAGGAAGTCCGCGCTTGCATGAAGCCACATTCGAGTCCGTATGTTTAGCAGCATTCAGGTAGTACGTATAATTAACGCTGCCAGCACGTGCACGTACTGACGTGCATACGTAGTTACGTACTACCAACAACAGTTTTGGGTTTAGGAGTTGCGTCGAGCGAGCGAGCGAGAATACCACGACGTGGAACGACTACCAGTTCCAGTTCTCGTCGTCGGCCACGTCGGCAACAAGCACTGAAGCGAAATCACGTGAGCCTGCGTGTGAAGACCCTGCGCTGGGTATAAATGGAATTGAAACGTCTGGACAGTAATTCGTAGATTGACGCCCACCTTAGCTAGTAGAGTAACCAAATTCTCAGGAGTACAGCTAGGATATAGAACTTACGGCCCCTCTCTTCAAGATCATATGGTGATAAAAACCATCGCAGTCAAAAGTGCTGACTAAACCACCGACCAAACTGCAAATTGTCCGGTTTAATTCACGTACGTACCAAAATTAAGTCTCTTAAACCATGCATGTTCTTGAAGTAGCCAACTAGTATTCGAATAGAGAGCCGAACTTAAATTATTCTTACCTCCCAAACTCTGTAAGTTGTCTGAAATCCGAATCCTAGCTCTTGCCTTTCACTTCGCGTTCACAGAGTCCCGGCTGCACTCACTATACGTGTATTGATTTGATTGTACTATTGTACTACGGGGTCTACGGCTACGCGCGTAATATGCATGTTGTAGTAGATAAGTAAGCACAGCTGCGTTGATTTTAGGTTAGGTTGGGTTAGGTCACCGTCGGCCGGGTCACCTGCACAATTAAGGGACGAGTGCTTGCGCCGATCGAGCACAATTTCCTCCTGTCTGTGTTTGGGATTGAGAATCGAATGGGATGGGAGGGAGCTGCAAGCAAGCAGGGCAGGCAGACCAACCGACAGCAGCTAACATCGACCGCTTTACACGGCGAACCAGCGAGATTGAGGAGGGAGGGAGAGCATACTACTATAGCAGAGGGAATCTTATTCCGACCGACGCGAAATTGCCGCTAGCCAGACACCATGGCACCGCTATTTCTTTGTGGTACATGTACGTAGCATACGCGAGCGTTGAATGAAATGACAACCATAGTTCGAACCTACATATACGGGTAAGGGATTGATGATGGCTTGACCTGGAACATTGCCGATATATACATACACGACCACGCACACACAGCGCGAATAAAGACAATTACGCGCTTTCCTGGGAACTACATGTATTTAATGCGGGATGTGCGAGTAATCCATCTCGTCTAGACGAACTTGGCAACGCTCCTCTTGATGATGTCCACGCACTCCTCGATCTGCTTGTCGTCGATGACGAGCGGCGGCGCGAACCGGATCGTGTCTCCGTGGGTCGGTTTCGCCAGCAGGCCGTTCTTGGCCATCTAGTAAAAAGAATTGCATGGACGTTGTAGTAGGGCAGAAAATTAAGTTATTCCAAGGTGTGTACGCAGTAACCTCTAGGCAAATCTGCCACGCGTCGAACTTCTCGTCGATGACGACGGCGTTGAAGAGGCCCTTTCCCCTGACGGTCTTGACCACGTGCTCGGGCAGCTCGGAGATGAGCGACGCCCTGAGCACCTCGCCCAGGCGATGCGAGTTTTCCGCCAGCTTCTCCTCCTCCATAACCTCGAGCGCGGCCATCGCGACCTTGCAGGCCAGCGGGTTGCCGCCGTAGGTAGAGCCGTGCTGGCCTTTATGTAACGAACGGATTAATTGGCCATTAATCTTACTCACGGAAGTACCTAGCTGTTCTATAATTCTTACCCGGTTTGAGCAGAGTCATGACTTGATCGTTGGCCAGAACCGCGCTCACCGGGAGAACGCCGCCGGACAGTGCTTTACCTAGATGGAATAAATACACGTAGTTACGCGCTACGTATATATGCCCTACTCAAAACATCACTGTGTAAGTATACCGAGTATGAGGATGTCAGGCTTGACTCCCTCGTAGTCAATTGCGAGCCTCTTTCCAGTCCTGGCCAGCCCGGTCTGCACCTCGTCGGCGATCCAGAGCACGTTGTGTTTCGTGCACAGCTCGCGAACCTTCCTCAGATATCCGTCGTCGGGGACGATCACTCCGGCCTCGCCCTGGATTGGCTCCACCATGAAAGCGCACACGTTCGGATTGGAAAGGGCCTTGTCCAGCGCGGCCACGTCGTTGAAGGGAACGCTGTCAAATCTATAGGGATAAGAATTAAGGGGTTTTTTTGGGAACCGCAATTAACTGCGAAACTAAATCAAATACCCTGGCAGGAATGGACCGTAGTCGCTGGTGGCCACGGCGTCATTGGACACGGAGACCGCGGCCAGCGTCCTCCCCCAGAAGTTGTTCTTGCAGAAGACGGTGACGGCCTGGTCCTGCGGGATGCCCTTCACAAGGTAGCCCCACTTCCTGGCCAGCTTGTTGGCCGTCTCCCCGCCCTCCACGCCCGTGTTCATGGGCAGGAGGCGCTGGAAGCCGAACAGGCCGCACGCGTACTCGGCGTACTCCCCCAGCAGGTTGTTGTAGAAGGCGCGCGAGGTCAAGGTGAGCATCTCCGACTGCTCCTTGAGCGCAGAGATGATCTTAGGGTGGCAGTGGCCCTGGTTCACGGCTATAAGGAAAATCCAGAGCCTTTAAGTATGTAATTATAGGTTATGTAATTTTTGGCGGGCAAAAGATGTAATTTTCAACGTATTGGACAATCACTTATTATTTGCGCTAAACGTTGTAATAATATCATTGCAAGATTGAATTCTAAGAGATGGCGATTTAATTAGAGCGCATGTACGTCGTATTTTTTAATGCTATTACCCGAGTATGCGCTGATGAAATCGTAGTACTTCTTCCCCTCCACGTCCCACACGTGGACGCCCTTGCCGCGACAGAGCGCAACCGGAATCTGTACAGAAATTAATTGTACGTATAACTAATGCACGTCTCTGATGTCATATTCTGGACTCACCGGCTTGTAGTTGTGCGCCCCAAACTTGTTCTCTCTTTCGAAAACGGCGTTAGACGAGACGGCGGCGTTGGAGGAGGCCTTGGAAGCGGTCGCAGCCGCCACCGACGATGCCGCCCTGGACACCACAGAGCTCACCAAGTGCGGACGAAGAAGCATTTTTCTCCTTTGACGTTAATTGTGTCGAATTAAGTTGCTATGCGGGCGGCGTCGGTATTGTTGCTGACTGAGCCAATCGTTCGACAAATCCAATCTTTATAAAATGCTCTTATCGCAAAGCTAATAAGTCCCGTCCCGTCTGAGCACTGACGTATGAAGATAGGATTTCGCACCTAGTTTATAACGGTAAGTCGTCTGACGAAACTGATCCTTCAAGTTTCAACCGAAGACGCGAAATTTGTACACTTTGCGATACGTACTATCTAAAATAAAATTACATATATATCGCACTGCGTTCTGGCCTTTTATTCAGATATTTGCATTCATACGTACGCGCACGCGTACGAATTGTTCCACTTATTTTTGAGAATAATGTCACTGGAATTATAAATCCTGCAGGTCCAGCATGATCGAAGGACTTAATTGTCCATCTACTACGACACCCGTCGCATTTCGCTTTCACCAGACGGAAGAAATGAAGGGTGATTGATTCGTCTCGGGAATTGGACGAACCGTTGCCAGACGGAGGCAATTTGATCAAGTGGTCGTTCCGCCCCAAATCAATTTCCGTTCAAAGGCATCCAAGGTCGGCGAGCTCCTGCATTCCTTCGACGGCCCTCCTCCTCATCTCTGCGAACATCCCTCCCTTGTAGCGCTCGTCGTCGTCAGGGTTGAGTAGCTCGGCTTCGCGCTGGCGGTTGTAGGCAAGGAAGTCGCGAAAGTTGTTCATCTTGCGCTCGCTGGGACAAAGCACGTTGCCCATCACCTACTTTGTACATACGCGTAGGATTAATTATAATTGCCTCAATAATTACGGACCTTAATTAATTACCCCCAATCCCCACATGGCGCCTCCGATCCTGTGCCGCTGGAACTCCTCCTCAAAGTCTTGGAAGCCGTAGTCGTCCATTATTCCGGTGAAGTACTTGCTGAATGCGTCGTAGTACCACCGGAGACATTTGTCAAGATTCGCCTCCCTAAACGCTCGGTCGGTGTTCACATAGAGGAAGTAGGCGATGTCGTTGGCCGGGTGCGCCAGCAGGGACATTTGGAAGTCGAGCAGCTTGACCTCGGCCGGCTCGCCGTCCCTAAACATCATGTTGTTGGACCAGAAGTCTCCGTGGGTGACGGTGGCCAGCCTGGATCCGTGCCCGCCGAACATCATTCTGTCGACGACGGCGCCCGGGTCGAGACGATCCAGTTTGGAGACCATGGCGTGATCGCCGCACTTCCGGAACAGCTTCCTGTAGTGTTGCCTTCCCTTGGCGATGAACGGCTTGACGAGGATCTTGGCCGCGGGGAAGGTGTAGAACTGCCGCAGCTCTGACTTCGACAGCCGGGGGTCGTCGAATACTTCTCCGGGGCTATTGAAGACACGCCACCAGGAGCCGTGAAATCTAAAGATATGTGTACACGTACGTATCGTAACGGTTCGGAGCAGTTAACCTTGTAGTGGTACAAGTACGTACAACACCTGTGTATGGTACCTGGGCAGGGGTTAAGTGATTTTACAGGTGTTAGTTAAAAAGTATGAAGATGACCATTCTCTGATCCCAACGATTCGCACCTGCCGATGGCCTCCATGATGAGCCTGACGTGCGCCAAACCCGGCACTTGGTTCTTGTCCAGCAGGTAGAACGGCCTCGGCTCCACCTTGGTCAGGTCCTGCAGGACAATGATCCCGGCCTCCTTCCTCCTGCAGGGCATGTAGCAGAGTGCGCAGCACTTTCTCTCCACGCAGCCGCCGTTCGCCTCCTCCAAGGAGGTGCAATTGGCGAAGTAGCAGGTCGGGCTGAGACCGGCCAGCTCGGGAAACTCGCGCTCGATTTGCGGCCTGGCCACCGCGTACCAGAAGGCCTCCTTGAGGAAGGGGCGCGCGAAACGCTGAAGGCTGTGCAACACGCTGCTCCGGGGCACGGTCTTCACAACCCAGTGGAGGTCGCGGCAGCCGTCGTCATCAAGCTGGACCTGGACATAGTAAATATGCACGGACGCGTTAAAGTGTATAACCCCTACGTACGTACAATGCCATCATACCTTCAGAGTTAGCTTCGAGATCTCCGAG
>JAAUYK010130158.1_pt1 | contig 10338 bp, 4 predicted proteins | sample 7278021 | NCBI WGS metagenome assembly JAAUYK01 (sample SAMN14350223, study PRJNA611818) | marine sediment metagenome | isolation source: surface marine sediment (1.8m) | place: French Polynesia: Moorea | collected 2018-08
AGAAAAACAAGAGGAAATCAAATGTTGCGCAGAACATTCTCCCTATTCTTGCTGGCACTGTTTACGTTATCACCGGTACACGCCGAGGAATTTTCCGAGGGTATCGAGTATGACATCCTGAAATCTCCGGTAAAAACCTCGAATCCCGACAAGGTCGTGGTGACCGAGGTATTCTGGTATGGATGCCCACACTGTTTTCGCCTCGAACCTTACATGTTGCAGTGGAAAAAAACCATGCCGGAAGGGGTTGAGCTGGAAATCGTCCCGTCGGTGCTCAACCGGAGTTGGCAAAACCATGCACGAGCTTACTACGCGCTGCAGATGATGGGAGTCGATGAGCAAATGCATGCGAAGATTTTCAATGCGATACACCTGCGTAATCAGCGCCTGGACACGGCCCAGACCATGGCGGATTTCGTCGCCAAACAGGGACTGGATGAAAAGAAGTTTCTCGAATTTTTCCAATCCTTCCCGGTGGATAGCAAGTTGCGCAAGAACAAGCAGATCGAACGCAAATACGGTCACCGCGGGGTACCGGCGATCATCGTCAACGGCAAATACCTGACCAGTGCATCCAGGGCGGGTAGTAATGCGCAGATGCTCAAAGTGGTTGATTACCTGGTCCAGCAGGAACTGGCCCAGCGCTAATTGTTAACCGGTGCCAATCGGCCATTGCAGCACCGTGATCCCAGGGTTAACATAGCCAGCGGTCGGATTCGGTTAGCGCCAGGCTAACCATCGCAGCTCTGTTTGGAGGTCGTAACAATGCATCATATCGTCATTGCCGGGGCAGGCTTCGCTGCTTGCACGGCGATAAAAACCCTCAGAAAGCGTGGCTTCAAGGGCAAGATCAGCATGGCCGCCCCACGCGCCGAATTGTTTTATTACCCCAGTCTGATCTGGGTGCCGGCCGGCAAGCGCTCTTACCAGGACCTGGTAGTACCACTGCACGATTTCCTGAAAAAGAACAATGTCGAGTATATTCAGTCCAGCGTCACCGGCATTGATGCTGCAAACAAAGTCCTGCAGCTGGAAACCGGATCGATCGATTATGATGGATTGATCATCGCTACCGGTGGTCGTTACATCCGCAAACTGCCCGGTATCGAACATGCCAAAATCGCCTGTAGCGGCTGGGAAGATACCAAGGCGTTTTCCGACCAGTTGGCGAATATGAACGGCGGGACCATCGCCTTCGGATTTTCCGGTAATCCCAAAGAGCCCTCGGCGATGCGTGGTGGACCGGTGTTTGAATTCCTGTTCGGGGTCGATACCCTGCTGCGCAAACAGGGACGCCGCGAACAGTTTAACCTGGTTTTCTTCAGCCCGGCGGCGCGCCCGGGGCAACGGATGGGTGATAAGGCGGTCGATCGCCTGATGGGCGAAATGAAAAAGCGTGACATCAAGACCTACCTTGGCAGCAAGATGAAAAGCTTCAGCGAGAGCGGGGTGGAAACCGAGACGACCAGTTTCGATGCTGACCTGATTCTGTTTATCCCCGGCATGACCGGCCCGGCCTGGGCGGCGGATTCCGGTCTGGCCCTGTCAGAAGGCGGGTTCTTCAAGGCCAATGAATTCTGCCAGGTGGAAGGGCAGGAACATATCTTCGTCGCCGGCGATGCCGGCAGCTTCCCCGGCCCGGACTGGAAACCGAAACAGGCGCATATGGCTGACCTGCAGGCCGAGGCCGCGGTGAAAAATATGCTCGACGTACTGGATCTCAAACCGCCGCGCCATACCTTCAAGACCGAGTTGATCTGCATTGTTGATACCCTGACCAATGGCAGCCTGGTTTACCGTGATCCCAAGCGGGGTCTGATGATGAAAATGCCGCCGTTGCACTGGCTCAAGGTCGCGTTCGAAAAAATCTACCTGCGCGCTTATACGCCCTGAAGCCAGATCCGTTGCAGGAATTCCTCAGATGGTTTTCCAGTTATAAATGGCCTCGACCACATTACCGGCGTCCAGGTAAGACAGCGATTCGCACAAATCCCTGATCAGCAGGATACCGCGACCGGATAGGCCGGTGTTGTCATCCGCATTCAGGATGTCATGGTTCAGATAATCGAAGCCCTTGCCACTATCCTCGATTCTGATCTTCATGCTGCGGCTGTCCTCATTTTGTTCGACATTCAGGTAAAAACTGACATGACCGGTTTGCAGGTTATCCAGCCGTTGTTCCCGTTCACTGAAATACTGGGCAAAACCGGACGGGTCGGATTTGAGCGCGGAATCCAGACCCAGTACGCCGTGATCAAGCGCATTGACATAGAGTTCGGTCAATACCGTGAACAGTGACTGGCGTTCCTCTTCGATGCCTTCCATTTCCATGACCTGGCCGATGATAATCGGTACCGGGTTGGTTTGACGTAAGCGGTTATCTTTCAGGGTCAGTGAGTAGGCCCAGTCACCATGCGTATCGAAATGATGGCTCTTGGGCTTGATATGGGTATGCGCTTCCAGCGGCGGGATCAATTCCTCGGTACAGTCAATCTCGATCAGGGTGACATCATCGGCCAGAGAGCGGGCACCGCAAAACAGCTCGAGCTGGGTCAGGATATTGTCGAACACATCGATCGTGGTCGCGCTCTGGATTGCCTGTTCCAGGCGCGCCTGGCCAAATTCGACATCGTCTTCCGACCAGGCCTCGGTGAGTCCATCACTGTATAACACCAGCTTGTCGCCATCGAATAATGGATAACTCTGGGCAATACTGCGGCTGTCGATATTATCCAGTACCCCGAGCGGCACCGAGTTGGATTCGACATGATGCTTGATCTGGTTGCTGGGGCCATCGAGAATCAACAGCGGTGGCATCCCCGCGTTGAATACCGTGACCTGTTCCAGGTCATGGCTGACGCGGACCAGCAGGGTGCCGAGGAACATGCCGACTGGCAGGAACTGACGTAATTTCTTGTTGATGCCGTTGAGAATGTCTTCGGGCTCGAAACCTTTCGCCGTCATCGCGCGAAATACCTCGGACACCGGCATCGCCCCAAGGGCGGCGGACAGGCCATGCCCGGTAAAATCTCCGAGCAGGAAATGCAGATCACGCGATGGGCTGTATTCAGACAGGATCATATCGCCACTGAAAGTACTGGCGGGGCGGATGATGCTCTTGACCATCTGGTTGCGAATATTGCCCTTCTGTACCGCATTGATGAAGACCTGTTCGGCAATTTCCTGTTCGCGATGGATCAGGCTGTACATCCCGGCAACCTCCTGGTTCAGGTTGGCGATCCGTTGCATCGCCTGGATCTTGCTTTGCAGCAGGAAGCGGTCATAGGGCTTGACCAGGAAATCATCGCCACCGGCATCGATACAGGCCTGTAAAGACTGCTCATCGGTCATCGCGGTAAGAAAGATCACCGGGATGAAATTCCGCCCCGCGATCTCCTTGATCTGCCGGGTCGCTTCGTAGCCATCCATTTCCGGCATCATGACATCCATGAAAACGATACTGGGTTGCTCCTGGGTGAACAGCTCGATCGCCTGCAGGCCGTTCTCTGCTTCTATCGTCTGGTAATCGAGTTTTTTCAGTAACGAGCGCAGGATCAGACGATTGGTCATCTCATCATCGACGATCAGGGCCTTGGGCAGGTTGGATTCTTGGTTCATGTAGTGTTAACAGGCCCTGGGGTTCAAGCAACTTATGCCATTTTGTTGTAGTACAAACAGTGCTGTTTTCAAGCAATAACCCGCGAAGCTTGCGTAGTTTTTGCCAGGCGCTACTGTTACAGTATTCCCTCTGTATTATGCACGCACAATTACCAAACCAATAATCCTGCATGCTGTATTTGCATCATAGTAACAAGCTCACCCGGTTAGTGGAAATTCTGCTCGGCCAGATGGGCAGGCAACAGCTGGGCGTGCTGCAAGCCGAGCGGGTTCTGGTGCAAAATCCCGGGATCAAACGCTGGCTGCAGCAACAGATCAGCCAGCGCCAAGGGCTGGCAGCCAATATCGAGTTCCCACTACCGTCGCGCTTCATCTGGGATATCTTTCTCGACCAGTTCGATGTCGAGCAATTATCTGCTTACGATGAAGAAGTATTACGCTGGTCCCTGCTGCAGTTGTTGGATGAGCAGCGGACTGACCGCGAACTAAGCATCCTGCGCCCTTACCTGCAGCAGGACGCGAACGGGCTGGCAGGTTTTCAACTGGCCCAGAAACTTGCCGCCTTGTTCAACCAGTACCTGGTGTATCGGCCGGCGATGATCAAGCGTTGGGAACAGGGGGGTGAGACGCAACATACCGGCGAAGCCTGGCAGGCTTATCTCTGGCAATTGTTGCGTGAGCGGCAACCAAAAGCCCATCGCGCCGAATTAATCCGCCGCCTGATTGATGCACTGCAGTCGGGGCAGGCTCGCATCGATCGTCTGCCACCGCGGGTTTTTATATTTGCCGTCTCCGCGATGTCACCGCTGTATATGGATGCCCTGGCCGAACTGGCGAATCATATCGATGTGCACATCTTTGTGCTCAATCCCTGCCAACATTACTGGGGTGATCTGGAAGATAGGAAGCAGCGCATCAAGGCGGGAGACAGTTCGCCCCCGGTCAACGAGTTGTTGGCCTCGCTCGGTACCCAGGGGCGGGAATATATCGACCAGTTTTACGAGCGTGATTATCCCTGTCAGGATAACTTTGATTTTGCGGATCTACCGGGTGACAGCCTGCTACAGCGAATCCAGCAGCAAATCCTGTCGCTGGAACAGGATGATCGTGTCATTGATTATGCGGCTGATCGATCAATCCAGATTACCAGTTGTTACAGCGAGTTACACGAATTGCAGCTGTTACACGACCAGATATTGACTCTGCTGGATCTTGATCCAGGTCTTCAACCACATGACATCGTGGTCATGTCACCGGATATCAACACTCTGTCACCTTATATCGAGGCGGTTTTCGGTGAACAACCTGATCACAAGAAGATTCCATTCAGCATCTCCGACCAGGATGAACTGGCGTCTTCCCCGTTATTCCAGGCAATTGTAGACTGGATAGATTTATCCACCAGTCGATTCAGTGCCAGTGAGTTGCTGGGCTGGCTCGAGTTACCGGCGTTGCAAAGAGCCTATGGCCTTGATCAGGATGGCCTGGAGATTATCCGCCACTGGGTAACCAGTACCCATATCCACTGGGGTTATAACCGGCAACATAAGCAAAAGCTAGGATTGGGTGATAATGAACAAAACACCTGGATCCAGGGCATCAACCAATTGATCGCCCGCTACCTGCTGCATGAAGATGTGGATATGTTTGCCGGCCAGGTGGCGGCCGATAGCCTGATCACAAATGCAGAGTTGCATGCGCTTGGCTGTTTGCATAAATTTCTGGACGATTTATCCGATTGGGTGGAACGCCTGGGCCGGCCACTCAAACTGGCACAATGGCAAAGCCAGATAAATTACCTGCTGGATACATTTCTTGATCTCGATGACGATGAAGAATGGTTGGTTAAAACCATTCGCAGTCAATTCACCAACTGGCAACAACAGGCATTGCAGGGGGGATATACCGGGACCGTCAGTGCCAGCCTGTTACAGCATATGCTAAGCCGGGCGATAACGGAATCCAGTGCACAACATCTATACCTCAGTGGCGGGATCAACTTCTGTAACCTGATTCCGATGCGTACCCTGCCCTTTCGAGTGGTCTGCCTGATCGGAATGGGGGATGCACAGTTTCCCCGGATCGAGGTACCGATGCAGTTGGATCTGATTACGATGCATCCACAAAAAGGTGATAGATCAAGGCGTGAAGATGACCGTTACATGTTTCTTCAGTCATTGCTGTCGGCTCAGGAAGTCTTTTATATCAGCTATGTTGGTAACAATAAGAAAGATGACAGCCAGATGGAACCCTCGGTCGTGGTTGCAGAATTAATCGATCATGTCGAACAAACAACCGGTTATCGGATACCGATCAGGCGTACTCCATTACAGGCATTCAGTGTCAGTAATTTTGTTGCGGGCAGTTATGCCGATCTATGGTTGCCGCTAGCCGATGACCAACCGCAAGCCTTCGACCAGGATATTCCGGCGGCAGAAATGGATACAGTTGTCAGCCTGGACCAACTGATCGCATTTTATCGTAACCCGGTTCGCCACTTCATGCTCAATCGGCTCAATCTGTCATTATATGATTCCTCGCTATCAATAGACGACGATGAACCTTTTACTCTGGACCCATTAAATCGATATCGTATCAATCAGGCCATGCTCGAGGACATCTGGCAGGATAAGTTTATCAACAAAGACAAATACCTAAGCGGTGGCAAACTGGGTCAGCAACAAAGCGGCGAGCTCCAATTCGACGAACTTGAGCAACAGGTTAAGCAAATCTATCAGCAGATCACAGATCACCAGGCTTATGCTGGCCCGGTCAATCTGCTGGATAGTGTTGGTGTAGGTGAGTACAGCCTGCAGGGAAAAGTCCTGAGTTATTCCGGGCATGGCCTGTTGCAGTTTACCCTGTCACGCTTAAACGGGCGCCAGCTATTCAGCTGGTGGATTCAGCATTGCTTTTTGTGTGCAGTTGATCGAGCCGAGTTTAGTGAATTTCTACATCGTGATAGTAATGGTAGATTGAAGAAAACGGTGTTAACGAAATTAGCACCCGATTTCGCATCGCAACAACTGCTGCAATTACTCGACGGTTACCAACAGGGTAACCATAGATTATGGCCGTTGTATATCGATAGCGCATTCGAATACGAAAAGGTCAAACAACAGAAAGACGCGGAACAGGCATGGTCACGTCTGCAAACCCTATGGAGTGATGATAATTTCAATACCTTTGCCGAGGCCCAGGATATCTACATCAGAACCAGCCGTAAAAACCATCCCTTATTTAGCGATGAATTCTTCAGCCTGTCTGCGAGCTACATGGATCCATTGATACAGGCGATGGTGGAGTCAGCATGGTAAGCCAGCACGTTGACCTGAAACTGCATCCGCTAGCGGGGATGTCACTGATAGAAGCCAGTGCCGGTACCGGCAAGACCTTTACCATCAGCCATCTTTACCTACGCTGTTTGTTGGAGAAAGATTACGAGGTTGACCAGTTGCTGGTGGTGACCTTTACCAATGCCGCTACCCAGGAACTGAAAGGACGCATCCGCCGCTTGATTCATCAAGTCTGGCAATACCTGGCTGACATCGAGTTGACCAATGATCACTTTGATACTTTATTTTCAGATTACCGTGGGCAGCCGGAGGCTTTATTCAAATTACAAAAGGCCCTGATCAATTTCGATGAAGCGGCCATCTATTCCATCCATGGTTTCTGTCAGCGTATTCTCAACAGCTACCCGGTCGAAACCCGCTCGTTGCTGGACCAACAAATTATTACCGATGAACAGCAACTGTTGCTGGAAGCAGTACAGGATTACTGGCGTAAACATATCATTAATACCGATCTCGATTGTTTGCAATGGATACTACAATCCTGGAAACAACCACACACTCTGTTACAGGACATCAAGCCGCTGCTGGGTTTTGAGCAGAGCCTGGAAAAACTGGCGCAACAAAACGCCAATCAGGACCTGGAGGCACAAGTTCAACAACTATGGCAACGACTGATGGAATCCAGGAAGGAGCAACATGAACTACAGGATATCCTGCTTAATAGTCCGGCCTTGAGTAGAAACCGGATCCAGAAAAACACGGTAAACCGACTGTTTGCTGAGCTGGAAGAATTGTTGGTAAAACCTTTACCCTATCGCTTGCCGCAGAAATGGGAAATCATTACCGCGGATAAACTGGCAGCGAGCCTGAAAAAAAATTGCAGTGATGAGCGCCTGCAGCATCGCTTCTTTAAGCTGGCCGGGCAATTTGCCGATCTCCATCGGCGATGGTTGGAACAGCAGAAAATCGAACTGTTGATCGAAGCGACGACCTACGTCCAGACATCGATCGAACGGGTCAAAAGCCAGGCCCAGAATGTTTCATTCAATGACCTGATCAAACGGGTTGCGATGGTGGTGAATAGTGATAACCCGTGGCTGGTGGATAAGATCAATCGCCAGTATCCACTGGCCATGGTCGATGAGTTTCAGGATACCGATCAACGTCAGTACCAGATTTTCCGTACCCTGTACCAGGGACGCGAGGATAGTGGATTGATTTTAATCGGTGATCCTAAACAAGCGATATACAGTTTCCGTGGTGCTGATGTATTTACCTATCAGCAGGCCAAGCAGGCGACAGCTCGGCAATTTACCCTGGATACCAACTACCGATCCAGCAGCGACTATGTCGCCATGGTTAATACACTGTTCCAACAACAGGAAAACGCGTTTATTTTTCCTCAACTGATCCAGTTTGAGAGCGCCAACGCCAGTGTTGATGATGGCGCGCAACTGACCGAGGCAGGTGAAACGCTAGCGCCGCTGGTTTGCTGGTTGCATCCACCCACTGAAAAGCCCCTGGCCAAAGCCGAGGCCAGCCAGTTTTTTGCCAGCCTGTGTGCACAACAGATCGATCAGTTGTTGCAACAGCCGGAGATCATGCTCGATGGCAAACCGCTGCAGGCCAGCGACCTGACGGTGTTGGTCAAAACCGGGCGCCAGGCGCGCCTGATCAAACAATGCCTGGCTGATCTGGGTATCAGCAGTGCCCTGCTGTTACGTGACTCGGTATTTGCCAGCGACCAGGCCAGGGAGGTCAGCCTGTTGCTGGAAGTGGTCATCGAGCCGACCAACATTCCGCGCCTCGGAGGCCTGTTGAGCAGCGATTTATTTGGCTGGAATGCGGCGCAGATCTATCAATTGCAACAAGACAACCAACAGTTGATCGAGTTGATTGATCAATTCAGGGGATATCATCAGCTATGGCTGGAAAAGGGTGTGTTGTCGATGTTCTTTCGCCTGATTGCTGACCAACGGCTATTGCCCAAGAATCTTGCCCATATCGAAGGCGAACGCCGTGTCACCAACTGGTTGCATATCATGGAGTTACTACAACAGCAGGCTGGTCAGCACGCCAGCCTGAGCCAGGCCCTGCACTGGTTGCAACTGCAACGCGAGCAGGCCGAGACCCAGCAGGAAAACGAAGCGCATCAATTGCGTCTTGAGAGTGATAGTGACCTGGTCAAGATTGTGACGATCCACAAGAGTAAAGGCCTCGAATATCCGATCGTGTTCTTGCCATTCATGTGGGACATGCCGGGCAATCGCAATCAACCCAACAGCTACAACTACCACGATGAAGCCGGTTTTAAACGCCTGATGGTTTATGATGAAACCCAACGCCAGCGCTGGCATCAGGAAAACCTGTCCGAGCAGGTACGCCTGTTTTACGTGGCCATGACCCGGGCCAAGTATCGTTGCTACCTGGGCTGGGGTGATATCAACGGTGCCGGCAGTTCCGCCATCGCCCGTTGCCTGTATCCCCTCACCGATGATAATGGTCAATATCCGCGTGACCTGGATGTCAGCGGTATCGATGAGTTGCGCGCGCCGTTTGAACAATTGAACCGTCATCAGCATCTGGTCGATATCGTCGTGCCGAAACTGCAAGCGCAATCGGACCGACCAGCCTTCACGACAACCAGGGCATCATTACCTGACGTGCTGCAGTTCGACCGTCATATCGAACAGCAATGGCGGGTCAGTTCCTATAGCCAGATTGCAACCAGCGGACATGGCCAGCGTATCGATCGACCGGATCATGATGCTATGGAGCAAATCCCGCCAGAGTCTGAGCCGGGATTGACAAGGCTGGATAGAAATCGCTATAGCTTTCCAAAAGGAGCCAAAGCAGGGAGTTTCCTGCATGAAATACTGGAATATCAGGATTTCACCCAATCAGCGGATCTTCAGTTAATCCAACAAAAGTGCCGGGAATATGGCTATGAAGAGGACTGGTCAGGCCTGATAGCGGATTGGATGAATGAATTGTTAAGCTGTGATCTCGGTGGTTTTAGCCTGACATCAATAAGATCATCCAGCAAAATAAGTGAAATGGAATTCTATTTATCGGTAGGAGAATTAAGGGCGCAATCATTGAATCAGTGGCTACAGGCAAACGATTATGCTCAGCCGCAGCAATCTTATAGCTTTACCGATATTCGTGGATTCTTAAAGGGGTTTATCGACCTAGTGTTTGAACATGACGGTCGCTATTACATCGCCGATTATAAAAGTAATTACCTTGGCGACCGGAAGGAGAACTATAGCCTTGATAATTGCCAGGCAGCGATGTTCGAGCACCACTATCATTTACAATTCCTGATCTATAGCCTGGCGCTGCATCGTTATCTGCAACAGCGGTTACCAGGTTATGATTATGCCGAGCATTTTGGTGGAGTTTATTACCTGTTTCTGCGTGG
>JAAUYK010236446.1_pt1 | contig 10334 bp, 5 predicted proteins | sample 7278021 | NCBI WGS metagenome assembly JAAUYK01 (sample SAMN14350223, study PRJNA611818) | marine sediment metagenome | isolation source: surface marine sediment (1.8m) | place: French Polynesia: Moorea | collected 2018-08
CGTTCGTGTTCCAGCTTGTGATGTGAACGAGTGAGTGAGTGAGTGAGTCGTCTTCCTCCCGAGGCTAGCTGCCGTTGCGGCTAGCTCCCTCGCTCGCTCCTCTGGCTGCCCGGCGCCGGGCGGCCGGCGCCGGGACGGGCCTGACTTCCTCTCCCTCTCTCCCTCTGTCTTTCTCCCCTCCCTCCCCCGGCGCTTGGAGGAAGGAAGGAAGGAACTACGTAAGGCCGTTACTGCAGCCTTGAAGACCATAGCATAGCCAGTAATGGCAGTCGTAGCCCGAGGCTGCGACGAGCTAGCTATACGTATAGCCGCTAGCTGCCCGTTCTCGTAGCTAGCTACGTCGTAGTAAGAGGAAGGAAGGAGGGAGGCTCGCTGTCGGCTAGCTCAAAAAGAAGAGAGCTAGAGACGGACAGACGGCGGCTGGCTGCTAGAACTGGCCAAAGGGGGAGGGGCAGCCAGCGAATCGAACGGAGGAGGGATGTATGGCTATCACGTCCCTTTTTAATTGCAATAACGGACAGGATCTATGCAATGTACGCTTCTTTTTGGATGCAAGAATAATTAAATCCGTTGGCTATATGTTCTAACTTTATTAAGAACCAGTTTCCTACCAATGCCATTTAGCAGTCCACGTGTACGTAGGTTCCCAGCTTGTAAAGTTTCCTACCTGGTTGTACGAGCCTGACGTCGAGGATCTTCTCCACCTGCGAGTTGTACGCGGTCACGTGGAAGACGATGTTGGACTGGTGTGCGGCCTGCTGCTGCGCGTCGGCCCCCTTCGGCGGCGCCTCCGTCACCGCAGAGATGTTCACCGGCACCAGGTCCTCCGACACTTGAGACCACTTGACCGACCCTGAAGAGCTTGTCGTCACGTGGAACACCTCGGCCCACAGTCTGCAGATCGGGACAGAGCTGGAAGCGAGCGAACCAGGGATCGATAGAATCAGTGAGTGAGTGGCGGCTCAGCCTGGCGCGTAATTAATCTAGTCTTAATTAAGTATATGAACACCGTAAAGACAATGAGATATGGGTATATTAATCGTGTATAATGAGATAACGTTGCCAAGTCGGTTCGTTGCAATGCTACGAATTTCTTGCTCGTGTCTCGGCAGTGCGGGATGATACATTCTACGGGCTGGATAAAATACGGTTTCAGGTTACAATTGATAAAGTAGCCTATTCGTACATCGCAAAGCAATGCGCGCGCGCCAGTGATTGATGCCAAAAGAGGTCTTTCCGACGTATGTGTGTAGCGCCCCTAGTTGCAGCTCCATAGAGGCCTGATTGGCTCCTGTGATTGGCTCGGTTCGCCGCATAAATTATAGATGGTTTTCCCAAGTAGTAGCTACGGTTACGTAGAATACTGCTACGAGCGGAAAGTGAGTGCCCGACCGCCCGCCCGACCGGCAGGCCCGCTAGCTGCTCTCACGTAACTGCGAACGAGGTGCGGCAAAGAGGGAGAGAGACGAGACGAGATCGAGAGCTAGATACCGTAGACAGATAGTTAGCTTCGGAGAGAGTGAGGGGAGCTAGGGGGAGAGTGCGAAGGGACCGAGTAAAAGGAATTGGAGGTAGCTAGAAGAAGACCGTGCTTCCTTTTAGTTGGTACGACTATACGTGCTACGTAGTGCATGTACGTAGTATACTTCAATGCTATATACGCTATGCTACGAAAACTACGTAGAGTTAAATCAATAAACTGTCCTAAATCTACCGAATACGCAAAATTATTCACGAAGGAACGCTTTGGTTGATAGAATGAAAAAAGCGTTAGCCAAGTACGTATTCCTAAAGTGGCGTCACTGAAGACGAATACTGCGTCATCCCTATCCGAGTGCGGCCGCCGTCGACGCTCTACTCACGTATGTATTTACCTAACCTTCGCTGCACTTTGGGTGTCAGCGGCGGCGGCGCACTGGTAAGTAAAACACTAAGCTTGCAAAGGTACAACAGTGCAGCCTGGAGGTTTAAAAATGTATTGAAGTTGTAGATAATTTTAACCTAGCCAGCCCTACTGACATCAGTACTCAGCACGGACTATTCTCTTTTTCGCGGAAAACTACCGGAAACTTTGCCCTTTCGCCCGTAGCTCGTCCGCTTCGCCGCTTGCTTGCTCGATCTCCGGTCACCCGGCCGGCACCATTCAGCAAGCAGCTAGCTTAGCTAGCGGACTGTGTACGTAGTACGCACTGCATGGCTGCTAGCTGTTGGACTTTTCAAACTTTTTCCGAATGGCGTTGCGGCGGCCGGCCAACTTCTTTGGTCTGGGCTAGCTGCCAGCCTTCTTGTCGGCTGCCTTGCCACAGGCCGATAGACCGACCGAACAAGCGAGCAAATGCCCCTCAAGACGTCTCTCGGTTAAAAGGAGCTAGAGGGCGAGGGGCTTAATTCTCATCGTTACCTACCTCTCGCGTCGAAAAGAAGTACACACTGAGTATGGTAGCTAAACCCACTGTGTGAACAGTATTGAGATGAACTACAGTCGCAATCGAAGTATGATGAATGCGGTCATGGCTTTGAGCTGCAGCGTCGATCGCGTCTTCGTCGAGTGAATACGTACATAGGGCGCTGAAATGCGCCACTAAAGAAAATGTCTACATAGTATATACTCTAGTACGTACTACGTACTCGTACAATCTCAATATGCATAAAAGTGACTAGTATACGTAGATAAAGTGAGGTACTTAATATACGTAGATGCGCTCGCGGTCTCGAAAAGTGTTTTGTGGCGCAATAATCAACCGTAGTAAGGTGTCGAAAATGAACTCCTCTGTGTACGTAAAACTATCCGATCGACTGACTACTACTTAGCTACGTGAATACTTAAAACTATACCTTTTCGTTATACGGACAGCAGTTGTACTCGTTAGGTGCGTCCGGCGCGGTGGCGTGGTTGTGGTTTAAAAAAGAGTTCAGTAAGTCGCTGAAGACGCAGTGATCGATCTGAACTTAATTGCATGTTGCAGTTCGGACTCAGTGGTGTTTGTGGATCGAGATCGAGGTGGGCACCGCAAGCAGAAAGGAGATACAGGTTGACAAAGACGGGAAGGAATTAAATCAATCGAGGAGTGAAACTAATTTAGGGACACAATTTCAGTCGGCGGTCTCCCGTAAGTATAATGCAAGAAAGTAAGTGATATTTATGCACGCAGTACGAAGGCACGCACGACATGCAAGCTTATGTAGGTATCGCTCTCGACGCGCGATTAAAGTAAAGGGGCTTTTTTTTCTTTCTTACCTGAGCACCTGCCCGGGAGCGCCTCCGACGGCGTCCGCCGCTGCGGCGGCGGTCGTCCCGCGCCTCCTCGACGCCATCATTGCCGCCGCGCTGTGCTGGCCGGAGCCGTCGTGGCCTCCCATGCCCTGACCGCGCCCGCCGTCCAACTGACAGTTCAGGTCAAGGTCATACATCGAACGATCTTTACTTTCTCTAATAATGCTAAGCGTCTACATCTTTGTTTGTCGCTATCGTTCGATGATCTAGCTGTCTTTTGTTCTTTCCTGCTGCTGCTGCATCATCTGATGCGCCTGGTGCTGACTCCACGGCTCCTGCCCGTCGAAGCGGTATCCCTTGATCTTGAGCGGGCCGCACGAGCAGGACAGCTTGTTTCCCATCTTCTTCAGGAGGCCCTTGAACGGAGCGTTCTTCGCCGTGATCAGGCGAGAGCCGAGCTTGTTGCGAGTGTCGTGGTTGCATCTGCAAGAGCAAAAGGAAAGGTAGGAATTACGTACATGCTAGCTGTAATTGCTGTTACGGAAGTACATTGAGTTAAAGAAGTACGACTACGAACGCGGAGAACCCAAAGCAGTTACAGTAGAGCGAGAAAGGAGCAACTTTGCTGCTGAAAAGTCCCCGGACGCCGAAACTTGTATATCTCGGCCCATTCACGGCGTGTTTTATGGCCCAAGTTCCTGGCGGGCGGGCGGGCGACGGGTCACGGGATAACATACAGTTGCCGTCGCCCGAAAAGCAAGGCGCGCGTTTGATTTTCGGTCACGCTTACCTCTAAATACAGAAGTAGAAGGGTACGTAACAGAAAAAAAAACTTTAACTAGGTCAAAACCAATACAACACAGGTAATGGAAAGGTTAGACAATTAAAAAGCTCCATTACTTGTGATGGTAATGCTGTTGATACTGTTGGAGAATCTGCTGCTTCTGAAGGATCTGCTGCTGCTGCAACTTGTGCTGCTGGTCCAGGAGCTCGGCGGTCGACGACGCAGCCGCCGCCGTCTGTCGCCTCCCGCCCGCGCCATGCTGTTGCAGCTGCTGTTGCTGCTGCTGCAAGGCCAACGCCTTGTCCTCGCCAATGGACTGGCGGTGGCGAAGGACGGCATCCGCCGCGCTGAATTGCTGCTGTTGCTGCTGCTGCTGTTGTTGTGCATGCTGTTGATGGTGATGCATCGCCTGCTGTTGCTGCGGATGCGGCTGTTGCTGCTGTTGTTGCCGCATCATCATGGCCCCGAGGTCCGGCTCCGGCTCGGGGTCGGCGGCCTGGAAGTGCGAGTTGTAGTCGGCGTTCTCGAGGGCGTCGTAGCTGAAGCTCTTCCGCTGAGACGGCAAGCGACGAGGATTGTGCGCTGGCTGCTGTTGCTGTTGCTGTTGCTGTTGCTGTTGCAGCTGCTGCGGCTGCTGTGGCAACGGAGGGCTCTCTTCGGGCTCCTCCTCGATCGCCCCGGCGCCGGACTCCTCGTCGGTGCTCTTGTTCAGCACCGGCAGACTCGTCGTGAGGGTGGACGCGAGCGGAGCGACGCTGGAGCGGCGACGCGAGAGGACGGCGGCCGCGATCTGGTTCGCCTCCTCGTTCTCGTTCGTGTACGTCGGGTAGATGCTACGGCGCCTAGCGTTGTTCCGGTTCGCGTCAACTACGTCCCGACGGATGGTGTTGTAGGCGGACTTGGTCGCGCGGAATGAGTCGCTGTTGGCGTTCCCGTCCCAGTCGTCGTTGCCGCCGGCGCCTCCAACGTCGTTCAGTCCGCTCTGGTAGCTGACGCTGTGGCGGTGGTTCCGCAACGCCGGAGGCTGCTGTGGCTGCAAAGGCTGCGGCGGCTGCGCTGCCGGCGTGACCGGTTCCGCCCCCGGATTCGGCCCGAACTGGTGCTGCGGCGCCGACTGCTGCTGGGGTGCCGCCTGCGGGGCGTAGTAGGGATTCGGCGGCTGGTAGCCTAGACTGGGGTAGCCTCCGTCGAACTGGTAGGGCGGGTAGCCCAGCAAGTCGGGGTGCACGCTCTGGCGACGGTCTGCGAACGGCGTGAAGTACGGTCCGGCAGCGTACGGATTCTGCGGCTGCGGCGGCGGGTAGTAGCCTCCATAGAAGGTGGCCGCCGGGTCTGGAGGCAGAAAAGGGACTGGATGAGGCAGCGGCGGAGGTTGGTAACCGAGGTACGGGTTACCGTATGGGTCCGGGTACGGGTTGTACCAGGGATGTTGCTGCTGTTGCTGTTGCTGCTGGTCCAGGTAGGGATCCCCTCCCGGTGCTCCCGGCGGCTGGCCTCCACCTCCAACGCCGACGCCGCCGACCTCGGGACCCAGCCTGGCCTCGCCGTTCTCCGACCCGGGCAGGTGGTGATCCTGCTGCTGAGGCTGCTGGGGCTGCTGCTGGTGGGGGTCGCCCGGTTGGGGAGGCTGCTGGCTCTGTCGCCGCTGCTGCCAGTCGCTCACGCCCGGCTGCTGATGCTGCGGCTGGCGAGGACCAGGCCCGGGGTAAGTGCTGTACCACTGCTGACCTCCGGCGCCCGGAGGAGGGGGCTGCTGAGGCTGCTGGTAAGTATTGTAGGCCGACGGGTACAAGAACTGTGGGGCCGTGCTCATGCGCCGGGAATAGTCCCCGGCTGTCGGCGGTGGCGGCGGCTGGTGGCCGTGGAGCTGCAGCGGCGAGACTCCGAACTGGGGCGGCTGGATGCTAAGTCGCCGGTGGTGATGCTGCTGCTGGTGGAAGCCCTGAGGCGCGATGCTCAGGCGGCGGTCCGCAAGCAGGGGTTGCTGGGCGGAGGGAAGCTGGGGGTGCGGGTGCGCGGCGGCGGCTGCGAGGGGGTGCGCCGCGACGCTGAAGCGACGGTTCAGAGACGAGATCTGAGGAGCGACACTGAGGCGACGGATTTGCTGCTGCTGCTGCTGAGGGCCTTCCAACTGCTGCTGCTGTTGCTGCTGAGGCTGCGGAGCGACGCTGAGACGGCGCCCCGAGAAGCCCTCGTAGCCAATCTGCTGCTGTTGAGGCGGCTGCTGCTGCTGAGGCTGAGGCTGGAATCCGATTCCAGGCTGTTGCTGGGGGGTAAGCTTCTGGTTGATGAGCACACTGGACCGCCTGGTGGACGTGAACGACTGCGTCTGCACGATGCTACTGGCCTGCTGACCCGGCTGAGACAAGTTCGCCGAGTTCGGCGCGACCAGGATTGACTTCTTGGTTGTGGTGAGGGTGGTGCTCTGGTGCTGCTGTTGCTGAGGCTGGTGTCCGGCTAGTTGCAGAGGACGCTCGTCGGCGAGTGCAACGGCGCTGTTGCTCGCGCCGCCGCCGCCGGGGATACTGCTGCTGCTGTTGTCGGCGTCGCCAGCCGGATGTCATGGGGACGCGTCGCTCGTGAACTTGATCTGCCGCTTGTGATGGCCGATAGCAATGCCGCCTCCACTGTCTCCCGCTGCGTCTTGGGCACCCACACCGCCTGCTGATCTGGCCAGGTCGCCGCCGCCAGGACCACCGCCGTCAAGTCGTTGATCTGGCCAGGTGCTGAAGAATAAGAAGATTTAATAATAATATGTTAGGTTTGATATTTTAGTTAATTTTAGTATGGCCATTAGCATCCTTCCCCATTGAGTCACCAATGTTAATGCCCAGCTTAAAGTACAAGTACGTACGTAATATTAGAATGGCGCCAGAATAAACTAGCTGTGCTGTGTCTACGTGGTGCGTACAACCTCTAATCGCCTCCTCAGCGACCTCGTTCGTTTGGCTGGCCCGGCCATGCTCATTCCTCCTGCTGCGTCCTTCCTTCCCCGTGTTCGGCCTAGCGTGCGGCCGGCCGGCCGGGACGCATGCATGGATTATCTACGACTGGTTGGGTAACGTTGCCGGCCGAATTCTCTGGTAGCGGACGTACGTTCTAGATGGTTCTTCTCCTACAACTACGTACCGCGGCCTCGAGGCATTCTTCATTCAACGCAGTATGTACTACTATGTACGGACGGAGGAAGAATGATGTCATCTCCTCCCCTGCTTAGTCGAGAGAGCGAGAGCGAGAGAGTGAGAGCAACCAGCCAACCAACAACTGCGTACTTTATGGAGGAGACCTTGAATGAAAATTGTTGTACCCACGCTGACCTGGATGTCAACGCACTTGACAGTTTTCTTTCACAGAAACCCGTAATAAACATCCTGCCCTGCCGCAGTTTCAAGAACGATAAACGACGGCAGTATTCCATTAGAAATAACTTAAATGTCCACCATTATTAAAGTTTAGGATCTGCGCAAGCGCAATCATGGCCTTAAGGAAGCAAGGTGTCTCAAAGTTAAAATGGGACCTTTTTTGTCTCTAGCCTTTCTTATACCCCGGTATCTCCCTTCCTTAGCTATTCGGCCTTTGGTGACGATGACCGACCGCGGACTTTTTGTAGTGCGTCGTAGTACGATGGACGTCCATCCTACGAGCAATACTCGCTCGGGTGTCCGTCCGCTGTCCGCTCGGAAAGTGGGGAGCAGCTAGCGGGCAAACACGATGCGACAAGGAGAGACCGGTGGCCGCGGCCTCTCGCCACCGACACTGAATGCATCGGATATTGAATGGGGCTAGTCGAGGTGGTGGTGGTTGGTGTACAAGACAAAGAGCGAGGATGGCAGAAGCGAGCACTGTTGGCCGCGTTCCCCCTTGCAGTATCCACCAGTAGCTCTGGCTTGGCGTGCGGGCGTGCGTGGGTCTAGTCTCTTGCGTCATAGCGAAGCTCTGGCTAGCTAGCTTGATCCCTGACTCCGACGGGAACGAGCTGGAGAGCGGCGGTGGCGGCAGGCCGGGAGCAAGGGAGGCTATTTTTAGACGCAGTGCTATACTATACCAGGCAGCAGGTAATGTGGATTTCTATCCGCAACGGTCGTCTGCGTCGTCGTCAGCGTCCGGTCGGTCGGTCTACACAAAATACCGAACGAAGCAAACAACGAAGCTTGGGTCATGTGGTGACCATGATCCTTACGGCATGTACGTACGTACGAGCTTCGTAGATCAGAGTTCTCATGATCGAAAGTTGAACACTCAACTGAGTCAGGCCTTAACAGCCGATATTTTTAGATTTGAAGACATTTCCCATGATCGCACAATACGTAGTTGGCAGTCTCTGTGCCGCCTTTTCTCTTTGATGATCGAGCGACTGATTTTGCGAATGAGGTGGAAATAGGGGCAGGCAGGCGGGCTCACGTACACGCACGAGCGCGAGCGCAGAACCGTGATCAAAAGAAAAGGAGAAGAAGGAAGGATGAGAGGCCGATCGAAGGAGGCCAGAGGAATGGGCTGGATGGAAGCTAGACTGACGTTGAGCAACGTGGCGAAAAAGAAACGTAACAGCTACTTCTCGCAGCCGACATCATTTGGCATATAGAAGAAACTAGCTAGCTACCTCTTGGCCTGTCATGCAGCCAGTCGTTCGACAAGGACGCCATGCAGACCATTTTGGCAGGGCTCCAAATCGCTCTCAGCTGTTCGCCAGCCAGTCGCGATCGACCCGACTCTCTCTCTCTCTCTTCCCTTCATCCACTTGTCGATCCTCCTCCATCCACGACCTCTTCTCTCCTCCCCAGCCAGCTAGCGAGGAAACCCTTCTCATTTTTTCACGATCGAGGCAGCCGCCGGATGTGATAGCCTCACACACCACGTGTTCGGAATTTTATTCTCCAAAACCGTACGGTGGAGCGGAGGTGCGATCGGTTGGGCGAGAGAGTGAGGGCAATCTTCGCGGTCAACCGATTGCTCGCTCGCTCGCTCGCTCGCTCGATGGATCGATCGTGCGGTTTCTCATCGGGCCGGTTCTCCTTTCTACAGCTCTCGAGGGAGGGGGCACAGAGCGCGCCAGACGGACGAGTGAACGGTATATCGTCGAGTAGTCGAGAGACGGAGCGAAAAACTTTGCCCAGGCGATCTCACACAAAACGCTTTCCTGCCTTTTAGGACGAAAGATCCGGCGAGCAGTACGTCTTCTGGCGGCTGCATGGAAGGCTACATACGCGTAAGGAATATAATGTTCCTCGCATACATAGTACCTCAGTCCAGCAGCATGTGGCCGTCTCTCTTCCTTCCTTCCCCCGCCGGCCTAGCTGGCCCCCTCCCACAAAACAATATGTAAGGCTAAATAATTTATGTGCTGCTACGCATTTGCCCATCTCGCTCGCTCATGCACCAGCTAGCAACAGCGGTTACGTTGCTAGCATGAGAGGAAGGGCACTCGATCGGACGGACAGACGCATACGTCCGATGGAATGGAGAAGAGGGAACAGATGATACGTACGATTGAGGAAGGACTGCACATGGAAAACAATATAAGGCGATTCATAGGAAGCAAGTTAAACTACGTACATACAACCAAATCTCAATGTTTTCCTTTTGTCCGGCTTTTCTTGCACTTCGAAGCGGGCGCATTGAAAGAAGCATCCGACCGACCGCGCCGATCGATCGGAAAAACTTTTCGAGATTACCGATCTCACCCGATCGTGCGCCTAGCTGCCTGCTCGCTTGCTTGTCGGTTGTCGCCCAACTCTGGCCTATTTTTCCAAAGTCCCCGACGGCAACGGACTCGGCGATCTTACCTATAGAGTCAGATCAAAGACCGCGAGGCCCCCCGTCAAAGTACGAACGCGTGTCTTATAGTCTGCACCGACGCGACGGCGGGTACTGTATCCCCAAATCTAGTCGTATACCGTACTATTCCGCTGTAGCTGCATGTACGCGTGTATGATGCCTCTTCTAGCTCTCTAGCTGCCTCCCGGCCCTCCAGCTCTTCGTTCGTCGCCGGTGCCGCTCTCTCGCTACGTCCGACGTTGGTGATCGATAGTTTCAGGCAGGAAAACGCCGGGAAGGAGAGGACGGGCGGGCGGGCGGGCGGGCGGTCGAGGGAATATCGGGCATAGTACGTAGCTAGCACTACTACATTGATTTGCCCCCATGTGCCCTTTTCAAGAAGTCCATCCAGTCTTTTTTTCGGAATCTAAACCATGATCATGAAACTTTCTCTTTATGGCAAACCTGACGAGTAGGAGAGGGGCTCTCGGGAGCCTAGACTAATGGAATCGACTGTTCCTACGAGCAAGGATAAGTTGCCATGTATATATACTATATATGTAATCTACGATTTCTAAATAG
>JAAUYK010098190.1_pt1 | contig 10332 bp, 8 predicted proteins | sample 7278021 | NCBI WGS metagenome assembly JAAUYK01 (sample SAMN14350223, study PRJNA611818) | marine sediment metagenome | isolation source: surface marine sediment (1.8m) | place: French Polynesia: Moorea | collected 2018-08
GAGCCAAGGTCGCACATATCAAACCGAGAAAGGCCGGTCCGGCCGCGGCCGGATGGAGCGGCCTCAAACTGCGACCAGTTGACGCACAAAGACCTTCGCTCCGTCCGGCCGGCCGGCCGTTCTTCCTTCCGTCCTTTATGGCAAACTTTTGCCGTGCAAAGCCTTTGCTGCTGCCGCTAAAAGAGAATGATATTACGACGTATACGTATAAGCTTTGAACTTGCCTAGCTGCCTTGAAGAAAAGCAGCCGGCGTTCCAAACTCCTTTGAAACTTGATACAGAATCAAATCTGAAGGAAGGCGGAAAGGGATCGAAGGCTGCTATAGAGCTTTTTACCTGCGCTACGTGATTAAAGGTCGATCGTGATACGTCAGTAAATGGTCTTCTTTCCCTTCTTTCCGCAAAATGTTTTCCTCGATCGCGATCGCCGTAGTAGATGTTGTGACGGGGCAAGATTGGAAGCCAAGCCGCGGTTGGTCGGGGCGATAGCGAGGCCGCCGGCGGGGCTGTTTTTCAATTTTCTTGCTAACGGCCTGCATGTTAAGGCGGTGGTACGTCCGCCAATGATATATCGCTGTCCGCATGACTCGATAAAAACAGCATAGAAAGTGCGTCGTGGTTCTGGCACTGAATCCGTACAGCTATTTTGGCCTCTTGCGGCCAAGTGTAATTAGTCAACCGGGCGGCCAACTCATGTGGACCGACATTTTTCTCTTGTTCCCTTCGCGTCGGGGCGGTCCATTACTGCATGTGTCCCAAGGACGCCCTGACTGTGAAGAGAATTAATTATTTCAAGCTGCGGGGAAAGTTCCCTTTCCCTCTCTCACACTTTGCCGATAGAGCGAACAATTGCTGTCTTATTCTGGACGAAGCATGAAGAAGAGGGAAGGAGGAGGATAAATGGCCAACTATTAACATCGCCTCTCCGTCAAGAAAGTCCGGCTGATGGACGGATAGGCGGACGGACAGACGCGGCCGTACTCTGTTCCCCCCCGGAGAGATGGCGAAACTTTCTCGCGTTGTGGTTGTTCTTTCTTTCCCCCGTCGAGAACTGTGGACGTATGAACAGAGCTGCATCAGAATGCGAATACAATTGTTCTTCTTTCCTCTCTCCTCTCTTTTAGGAGCTCGTGGCCTCCGACTCCGACCAGAAGAACTGGAAGGGCATGGGCATTGCCACTCTGTTCATCGCCTTCATCCTGCTCTGCGTGCTCGCGGCCGTCGTCATCCTCACGCCGGAGGAGAACGACGACGGCCTCGGGGGACGGAGGCTGGAGATCGCCGACCTGCTAGACGCCAGCCTCGTACCACGGAAGTTCAACGGGTCGTGGATATCAGGTGAGACGTTCGCCTCATTGCTTGCTCGATAAAACGACCCATCCACTAGCCGCAGATGAATATTTTAGTCGGGTCAATGGTTCGAGCGGTCTCCTACTTGGCCACATTCAAAGCTAGCCCTGCTACGTACGCGTATACACTACTCTACGGCCATTGGAATGACCGCGACGTCCGTACCCGCCCGTTGCGAGTTTCACGCAGAGAGCGCGCGATCGCGTCGAGTCGAGTCGGAAGCCTCTTGAGCCGTCAGAATGATCTGAGAGGCAGCGGGCAAGAGGAATGATGCCCATCTAGAGCGGCGGGCAGAAAAGAAGGAAGCGAACGAGCTCCGTATCAAATAGCTTGCGGCCAGAGTGCATCGTAAAGCAGAGTAAATTGCGAGGCGAGTTCGCGATGCTGCCATGGCAAGGCGAGCCCCTCGAACTTTAAATTGCGCGGCCGTACTTCGAATTCCTCGCCGACGACGTTTGGGAAGGGAAAATATTTTTGCAAGTTGGCTGCCCCGACTCCCCGATGAGACAACTTTTGATCTCCCACAGGAGCCCAATTCTCGACTATTGCATACTTGATAATATTAATTATGGCCGCGTACGTCGAGCTTCATTAGGCAAACACTGTATCGCTTCTGATTTCCCCCGAGCCCAGTCCAGCGCCAGCAGCTTTTTATTCAGTCAATGCAGATGTCGGCTCTTCTTTTGCGCATTGCATGGCCGGCCAGCTCGGTGAGCTAGCCAGCAGCTATCCAGCGGTAATAGGCAACGGAAAGAAAAGTGCAACACGCCATCTCGAGAAGATCGAGTCAAGCTCTTTCTTCGACATTGAAATATCGTCTCCGTCTGCAATCGATTACACAAATGCAAAGACGGACGAATCCACGATGACGGCAGCCGTCCTTCCTCATCGCCGTTCCGTCCCTCAAGGCCGGTGCTTTTTTGGACTGCTGTCTGAACGCCGGCTCGCCAAGAAGAAATTTGTTCCAACAACTAAGGTCTGTCAGGCAGGCCTAGCTTGACGTCGACGCTTTTAGTCGGTCGATCCCTTGTGAGCCCTACTAATGTAAATAGCGCCGCCGTCCGGCCTACGGCCTCGATCGCGCGTAAGCGTACCAGGCCTCTATGTACTGTACGTACACCAAATAAGGCTGACTTGGCCCGAATTTTACCGCCGTTGTATGTAGTACACACGTAGTACGTAAACCAACAGCACCTGCTTCCGGCGGAAGCCTCTCACTTTTATGGCTAACTGCATGCCACGTGGACTTTAGTATTTTGTCCGTAGGACTCGGGAGGTTCTGCATTCATCCTAACTTCCCTTAACTTCGATCAATCAAGGCATCATTAAGTGCAGTACATTTATTTATAGCGTCGATCCGTCGTCCCTTCAGAGTCTCTCCTCCCTTCTTTCTGCCTACTTTTCCCGATCGGGCTGATCAACCACTTCCGGCAACACGTAGCTAACCGGGTCGGCCGGGCCCCCGGCTTTTGTCCTGCCTTCTTCCTTCATTCTGATGATTGCGTGCGTCTCACGGCGAGAGAGCGAGCAAGCGAACGTCGAACGACCCCGACTCGATTGTCGTAACTCTCTCTCTCTCTCGCCCGACGTTCCTTCCTTACTGGCAATAACTTTTCTGGGGCTTCTCCAGCTACTTTTCGCTGGAGTAAAGAAGCGAAAAAGCGAGGAAGTATCGACTTTGGCGCTACGTTTTCCATTGACAATGGTGCCTTCTGCGTTTGGCAAAGCAGGCAGAAACACATTCTCCCAGCAGTTCAATCAGGGCGAATGTGCCTATCTTGTAAACTTTGTCCTTGCACACCCGCTTTCTTCTCTTCCTCGGGCTACTTCCATCTTCTTACTAGACGCGGCGTTATCGCTTCGTCCGTCCCGCCTACGTGATAGTCTGTCATGGCCTTCCTCCTCCTAAGTGGTCTGTTGTCCTGGATGCGAGATGCGTTATGCAGGCCCAGGGTATCCATCCCGATTGTGGCATGTATTCGTCGACGCCATCGGAGACTAGGAGGAGACAAACGAACAGTCCCTTGGGACGGCATGGTGTATGCGTCTAGGATACGCATAAACGTACACACGTGAGCCACTCAATACACACACAATGGCGCTAGCTCCGCTTTCTCGCCGGCCGTCCGATGATGCCGCCATTCAGCGAGCGTTTTTGTATTCTCCCGCCTTGCGACGACACTACGGAGACTTCCCTATACTATAGAACGTAATCCCACACCTGCCTGGATCCATTTTAGCCCAATCTTTCTCCCGTTTCAGGTAGCGAGCTCGTGTTCCGCGACGATTCCGACGGTCTCTCCATCCTCGACGTGGGCACCATGAGGCGGACGCAGATCGTCAATAACGCCACTTTCGTGAGTCCACTGCTGGATAATGGCCGGCTCTCGTGTCCGGCGCATTTTGTCCAACCGTCCGTCTCCCCTCCTTTTTTCCAGAGGCAATACAACGTCGCCGGCTACTCGCTCTCCCCAGACAGACGGTTCGTGCTCATCGCGCACAATTCAGAGCGGGTAAGTACGCACTTTGAGAGCGGACGCGGACGGACGGGTTCTCACATAAATTCGCAGGAGAGCACTCTTCTTGAGCAAGAGCTTTCAATCTCATGCGCTCAAACAATTTTCTGCTCTTCTCCCACGCAATCAAGTTTATGAGGCATGCAACCCACTTGCATTGGTTTTCAGTCCGTCTGCTTGCGTGCTGGGTTGCTCAAGGAATGGGGGCATGGCAAAGGGCTCTACGTAGTGCTGCGTACTCATATTTACTACTACTTGCTATACGCATGTCTTGAGAGCTGTGCGTGCTTCATGGAGCCTGTGGCGGCGATCAAGCCATACGCCATGAGTGCGTGTGAGGTATTTCCTTGGCCCTTTGGTGACGTTATAAGTCCTGTCAAATATACACGTAACATGCAATTTTACATGGTGATATCTTCTAAAATTATTAGACCTCAGTCCAGATGGCAACCCTAGCACTTCGCATCTCTTGTACCTTTCAGCGCTACCGCTTCTCCTCCTTCGCCCAATACACCATCTTTGAGATTAGCACAAGGTAAGTGAATGCAATCGCCGGTCTGCATTACGAGTACAATATGTACGTAGCTTTGACCTAACATATTGCACCATTTTACGTACATACTGCTACAGAGTTGTTTTTTGGCCGTATTTCTCGTTTACAAGCGTAACCGGATGAATTGTGGAGTTAAAATAGTACGAAATCCCAGTTAAGGAATATTTAATGTTTTCGGTGGCGCAAATGTCACCAGTTCGCGACTAATCAAATGTTGCACCTCCTTCTTTATGGCGGTTGGCCTTGCCCTGCCTCGGCCCGGCTCGCAAAACCATCTCCCTCTGCGGTGTCTGCATGTCGTCCGCCCGACCGCCTCCCTCGTTAATAATTCATTTTGGCAGCAACCACGCGCCAGGGGACATGCGTACACGTATAGTACGTGCGTACAGCGAACGGTCGGCTATGCGAGGCAAGAAAGCCTGCTTGCGAGGACTTTTATTTCGCTTAGTTAGGCCGTATTGTTCGGCTGGCGACGACGCGACGACGAAAGACACATTGCCAGCTCGCCAGGAATAAGCCCTATTCCAGCCACTCGACGACGACGTACAGACGGTACATGCATGTAGCCAGTGTTGCCACGTGCGAAACGTGCGCCGCTCGATTGTCGCATAATAGCAGGTAGTTTTTGCACCCTGGATAAATTCGCGGCTAATGCCTTTGGACAGCTGGAAAGGTGCTGGGCGCTTAAATGTCCCTCCCCCCAGTAGAGCTGGGGCGGACTCACGGCATTCGTGCTCAAGACATAAATTTTGCTAAGCTCGTAATTCTACATTTGCTCGCGGCACGGCAGCATCTCGAGCACGAGGAGAAGAGGAAGGGATATGTCTGGGATTAGTATGTAGCAAAAAGAAGTTCAGGATCATACAAGTACTAGCCCTGATCGCTACCGCCCTTTCGATCGATGTCGACTGACTGACAGGTTAATGGTCCTCCTTATACGACTCAAGTATGGTACCTTGTTAGACTATGATCCGTATACGATCTAATCTTTAAGCCAAACATATAGAATTTTTTGTTCGTACAAAGAGTCGAAGAAAAAGGAACTAACTGTGGTTAAACGGGCGTCCCGTAATTAGGTAGGTTGCACAAGCTGTCCTTAATGGATCTCCGACTCATTGGTTTTCGGTTCGGGGCGTCATTACGGAGCATTAACCTGATTAGGAAACTGTCCGGACGCCGGCCGATCGGGCTCCTTTCTGCCGATCGAACTGACTGTAGTAGTCCGTTGCCAAGACTCTCTCTCTCTCTCTCTCCCTCTCCTTCTCTTCCAACTTCAAGATAATGTCTCGGATAAAAGTGCTTAAACCTGGCCGGCCGCCGTCTTGGACAGGAAAGGAGGGCAATTTTCCGGCCGGCAGACACAGCTAGCAGCACCTAAACGGAGACTAAAGAATTATCGTCCAGAACGAAAGAGGTTTCTTCTTCGTTGTACGCGTAGTACAGCGCGGCTGTCCCGCAACCATGGCGGGGCCTTCCTTTCTCCCTTCGTCGTCGACCTTGACTTCGGTAGTCGCTTCGATTGCCGCCGCCGCCACAACAACAAGGCAGCAATAAACGTGGCCATGCAGGGGCACGGAAAATTCGCGCATACATGTATTGTAGCCTTAATGAAACGCGTTCAGTTTCTTCCCCTAAATTGTCGATCCTGGTGTTTCCGACGGTGTGGAAAGGGTTCCAGTCCGGAGTGATTGAGGGGAGTGTGTGCGCACAACCGAGATCTTATCAAGACCGCGCGCTAGCTCTGTCTGTCCGTTCGTCCGTCCGTCCGTTCTGCCCTCCTGCTATGATAGCTCCTGGCGTGCTAGCTGTCTGGTTGCCTGGATACTCGCTCTCCACTCCGCTCCGCTCCGCTCCGCTCCGCTCCTTCAGGGCAGATTGTCTTCAAATGCATAGAGAGCAAAATCTGTCTGAGCTTCTAGGGGCGCACGACAAAGTCAGTCGAATATTGCCCCAAATATAGCAATTTCCGGCCAACGCCAGTCTCGTTCGCTTTCTCTCCTCTCCTCGTTTCCGCGGCCGGCCGCGAGTGCGCATTAAGCCGCCTCCACTCTATCTTTCTCGTTTTTCAGCATTACTTGGGAGGTCGGATCAAAGTTGGGATTGGGGCCTGGCACAGAGACCGCCGAGGGAGCGTCCGGCCAAGTGACGAAGCTCTCCCACGCTGAATGGGTCGCGACGTCAAGAGGCAAGCATAGTACGGTACAATGCAGCACATGACCGTGGATAAAGCTTTAACATGCTCTTGATCATTAAGACGATGTAACGCCGGGCATCGTGTTCGTCGAGGACTACTCCGTCTACTACGTTCCCGACGTCGGCGTCGGAGACGGCAGGCGCAAAGTCTATCCCATCAGCGACTCGAGCGTCGTTAGGCCCGAAGTAGTCACGCATGGAGTGCCAGACTGGATATATGAAGGTACGTACGAGTGCGCATATGGACGGAATATTCTGCTTTCGATCGATCAACGCGACCGATATTTCCCTGCATGCTGCAGAGGACATCCTAAAGTCTGGCCACGCCGTGTGGCCGGCGCCCGACGGAAGCGGCCTTATCTACGCCACATTCGACGACTCGAAAGTGGAGGAGGCGGCCTTCGAGGTGCACGAGGACGTCAGCGGTGGAGGCGGAGGCCTCTACCCAAAGTTGGAGAAGATCAGATACCCGAAGGTGAGAGAAAACAGAGTCCGGCGACGGGCGAGCAACCTAATCAGCCGACTTAATTCCTTCAAGGCGGGATCCGTTAATCCCAGCGTGACATTGTGGCTGGTCGAGCTCGGCGGGGATTTGTCCGACCTCAAGTCTGTCCGTCTGAAGCCGCCGGCCACCTTTGCCAGCCACGAGTAAGTATAAGGACAGACCGATCGACCACCTACCGCGAAAATCCAATATCCCGTAACGATTTTGTTCATGTTTGTCGACCGTTACCTGCGAACAGAGTACATATGTATACATGCTCAAGGTATGCTGAGCGAATTTCGTTCCTGGCGGTTGGAGTTAATTGAGTTGCGCCGCCAGACGTCCGTTTGACATTTCCCTGGAGGCCAAATATGGCCTTAATTGGTTGCCCGTACGGATATGTACGTGACCTCTGCTCAACGCGCAATTTTCCAGCGACCACTATTTCACCTCTGTGCGGTGGTTCTCTCTGCCGGGACAGTCGAAGTCGGCGGCGACGGTGAACTGGATGAACCGAGGCCAGAACGCGAGCATCGTCAGCGAGTGCCGGCCGCCTGGATGGCGCTGTGTTGAGGTGCGTATTTGTGATACGAGTCACTTTCATTTCTATGAGAAATGTACTTTCCAGACGTACCGCGAAACACTTCCCGCCTCCGCCGGCTGGTCTTCGCTCTACGCAGGAGCCGTGCACAACGGCGCAGCCGACGAGTTCGTGGTGCGGGCCATGCTCCGCGACGGCGAGGACGGCTTCTTCCAGCAGGTGGCCCTCGTCACGAGGCGCGATCTAGGCAGCGGACAGGGAGGAGGAGGCAGGCCGGGCGGGAGCACTGTCTCGTTCCCGCTAATTCAGGACCACACGGAAGTGGATCAGGTTGTGGCTTGGGATCACCGATTAGGCATCGTGTAAGTCTTTTCTGCTTTTTGGCCACCTTTGCAGTTGAAACTTATTATGTGTATTACTCTTTTTCAGTTATTTCATTGGCATTCCCGAATCGTCACCTGATGAGCGCCACCTCTTCTCCGTGTCGAGCGACGAGGCGAGGTCGAAGGCATCGGTGGCGGGGCCGCAGCAGCCGCGATGTCTCACCTGTCAGTTGAACGGAGTAGTCGACGATCTCGGGGGCAGGAAAAAGTGCTCCAGCAATGATGTCCTTATAAGCCCAAGGTATTAAACATTCTGGAGTTGTTCATTCGACACTTCGGAGCGCGCATTTTTCAGCTTTCAATATTACGTCCTGAACTGTCGCGGTCCCGAAGTTCCCGGAGTCTTTCTAGTCAACCTGACCGCCCTCGCCGACGAATCGTCCGACAGCTTCGACATCGATGTCGACGCGATCGTCAGCGACAAGAACGCGAGCAGCGGGGGAAACTCGAGCATTTCCTCCAGACCGTCCTGGAGCGTTGTGCTCGACGATAACGCCGATGTGAAAGAGGCGGTGTCAAAATTGGCGCTGCCGCGGATCGAGTACTTGAACATCCCAGTCGGTGAAGGAGACGAAGAAAGGCCCTCGCCCTCGACGGTGTTCACGACGCTGAAGGCAAAGCTGTACAAGCCTCCAGAGTACCGGGAAGAGGAGCAGACGCAGTACCCATTGGTGCTCCATGTGTGAGTATCACAGCTGACAGCATGAGCTAAAAAAAAGCTTACCACAATTTGTCTTTTCTATATATAGATACTCCGGGCCCGGCACTCAACTGGTGACCACCGACTGGAAGCTGGACTTCAACACGTACATGTCCTCCGCCCTGGGGTACGTCGTTCTAGAGATTGACGGCGCCGGGTCTTCGGGACAGGGCCAGACATTGATGGGCGCCGTCAGGAGGCGCCTGGGCCACTGGGAGGTCAAGGACCAGATCGCCGCTGTGAAGCACGTCGTCGGCGAGTTCAAATTCGTGGACGGGGACCGGGTGGCCGTCAGCGGGGTGAGCTACGGTGGCTACGTCGCCGGCATGATTCTCAGCGAGAGGCAGAACGTGGAGGAGCGGTTGTTCAAGTGCGGCGTCGCGGTAGCTCCAGTTGTCGACTGGAGATTCTACGGTAGGTGGAATAAAATCAAAGCTAGATAGAAGGACCGTTAAATGATTGAGTATTTTACTCTCAGAGAGCTCCTATTCAGAGCGTTACCTCGGCCTCCCCACCCCTTCCGACAATTTCAAGGGCTACGAGTCTAGCAGCCTTGTGAGCGGCGACCGCGCCCGGTTCATCGGCTCCGCGGAGAAGGGCCTTCTGCTTGTCCACGGCATGGCGGACAGGAACGTCCACGTGCAGCACAGCATGATCCTCGCAAAGGAGCTGATCAGGCACGGAGTGCCATTCAGACAACAGGTTAAACATCTATAACGTTCTGCACACAGTGGCCCTATGATTTTTTTTCCCTTCAGTTTTATCCCGATGAGGGCCACCAGCTCCTCGGCGTGAAGTCGCATCTGTTTGAGACAGTGTCCGGCTATCTCCAAGACTGCTTCCACATTCCACAAGCCGTCGTAGTTGAAGAAGAACTCAGTTAATATTAAGTTATTATCGCTCTCGAGTGTATGAGTGTTAGATTTATTGTCAGATTCAATCCTACGGATTAGATGTGATTTAATTGCTGATTGAAATAAAAAATTATACTAAAAATTACTTGAACCTGTCGGAATTATAGCCAGAAAACGTCTCCCAGTGTCGGAATTTTAGGGAGAAAATATCTCGCAACCGTAAATAATCGGATAGTTAACCGATGTAACAACGCGTTGTTAAAGGACTACAAATCTACAATTAAATAAAACCCGAGTCTTTATATCAAAGGTCCTTGATTATTGATGCTTAATAAGCCTGTACAAATTCCAACAACTATAGTGCAAATAATGGTTGGCGGTGCACGTTTGCATGATCGTGGTACAGAGCGACAAAGAGGTCAGCTGATATGCATAGTGCTAGTTGCTACATACAAGCAGGCTACATTGCATGCATTGCATGCCCAGTTCAGGTGTATGAAATAGAATGAGCACGTCGTTGTCCAACTCAGCCTCCACGGCGTCTACCATGGTTGTCGGCGCCGACGAGGCCATCGAGGCCACAGAGTCGGCCGTCGACGGCCTCAGCCTGTCCCCTACGTCGTCCGCGGCGCATGCCGTCGCTGTCGGTCCCGACGCCCGCGAGTCGCTCGACAAGTGGGCCCGCGACATGGCCAACTACGCCGACCTGGGCTTCAAGAGGGAGGTGGCCACGTTCAACGACGCCGTGGAGGACATCC
>JAAUYK010190155.1_pt1 | contig 10329 bp, 8 predicted proteins | sample 7278021 | NCBI WGS metagenome assembly JAAUYK01 (sample SAMN14350223, study PRJNA611818) | marine sediment metagenome | isolation source: surface marine sediment (1.8m) | place: French Polynesia: Moorea | collected 2018-08
GACATTTCTTCTCATGAATATGGGCTAGGAATTCTTCGCGGAAATAGCGCAAGGTGGATAGAACCGGATTGGGCGCTGTTTGCCCCAGCCCACATAAGGCTGAATTTTGAATGATCGCCGATAGTTCCTCCATCGCTTCAATATCCTCGGACGTGCCGAGGCCCTCGGCTATCTTATCCAGGATTTCCAATAAGCGTCGCGTACCCTCCCGGCAAGGTGTGCATTTACCACAGGATTCATCCTGGATAAAATCCATAAAAAACCGCGCCATATCCACCATACAAGTGTGATCATCCATGACGATCACACCGCCGGACCCCATGATGGCACCCACTTTTGTAATCTCTTCATAATCAACCGGCGTGTCAATATATTTTTCGGGGACACAGCCGCCCGATGGCCCCCCCAATTGTACGGCTTTAAATTTGCGCTTTTTCGGTATACCACCGCCGATATCATAAACAAGCGATCGCAACGAAGTGCCCATGGGAACTTCCACAAGTCCGATGTTATTAACATCACCGGAAATTGCAAAAACCTTGGTGCCTTTACTGGTTTCAGTCCCCACACTGGCATACCATTCACCACCGTTTAAAATAATTTGGGCAACATTGGCATAGGTTTCCACGTTGTTAAGTACGGTGGGTTTTTCCCATAAGCCCTTATGGGCGGGAAAAGGCGGGCGTGGCCGCGGCATTCCGCGCTTGCCTTCGATGGAGCGCATCAAGGCGGTTTCTTCGCCGCAAACAAAGGCACCGGCTCCTTGGTAAATCTCGATATTAAAATCAAAACCGGATCCGAGTATGTCGGTTCCTAAAAGTCCATATGCCCGGGCCTGATCAAGAGCGATGCCCAGCCGCTTGATGGCTAGTTGGTATTCCGTACGGCAGTAAATGTAGCCCTGATGCGCATCGATGGCTTTGGCCGCAATCACCATCCCTTCAACCACCGCATGGGGATCAGCCTCTAAAATACTGCGGTCCATAAAAGCACCGGGGTCACCCTCGTCGGCATTACACAGAACATATTTGCTATCACCGGCGCTTTGACGCGCAAAATCCCATTTGATGCCCGCTGGAAAACCGGCACCGCCTCTACCCCTTAGACCGGAAATTTTTACTTGCGCCACAATTTCTTCCGCCGTCATCTCCAAAAGGGCTTTGGCCGCACCTTGATAGCCATCTCTGGCAATATATTCATCGATCTCCTCGGGATCGATAATACCCTTGTTTCGCATCGCCCAAAACATTTGATTGGCAAAAAATGGACTTTCCGCCATCTTGGCAATTTTCTGCTTGGTAGTGGGCTCTTTATACAGCAGACGTTCCAAAATGCGGCCTTTTAAAAAATGTTCTTTAACCAACTCCAGCATATCTTCAGGTTTCAGTTTCTGATAAAAAATGCCTTCGGGCTGAACCAGCATGACCGGCCCCACGGCACAAAATCCGTTGCAGCCGGTTTCAACGACTTGAATCTCTTCATTTAAATCGTGTTGCTTGAGTTCAGTGGCCAGCGCTGCTTTGACTTCCAGACTACCGGTTGAATGGCAACCGGTTCCCCCGCACAGCATTAGATGCGTTCTCACCTTCTTCATTCTGAAGTCCTGTTCGATTTAAACCGATCGGGCAACGCTGAATGCCGATTAAACATTTTTAAACGCATATCTGAAAGCACCGCTCTCTTGTAGATAAGAATCGGATCGACCGAATTGGATAGAAAATTTTCAACAAACCAATGATCAATGCCAAATATGATTCGTTTACCAAGACCCATCCAAGCCACGCAAGCCGTTAAAATAAAGGCGGCCACTGGCAACAAAAAGTGAATATTCGGTTAATAACACTGGCAGATGTAATGATTTGGCCAAATTTACCACATTGACGGGTGGCGTTTTACCCCGAACAAAAACCACAGCGCCAACACCGGCGATTTGGGCTGTGCGGATAACTTTTTCAGTTGTGACCCCTGTCAACAGCACCGATCCTTTTGCCACCGCCGCCAATACATCATCCATTAAGTCGGCACTACCGCCTCCGACAATTGTTTTATCCATTTGGTCATCACCGACCAATATGTCAGCCTTCAGAATAGCTTTAATTTCAGCGATAATCATGGCAATTTCAGCCTGAAACTATTCATATTGGTCCAATATTTTGATAATCCCTTCGGACGTCACCGCTCCATGCACATCATCATTGACCACCATTACAGGAGCTAATCCACACGCACCAAGGCAACGAACTGATTCCAATGAAAAGCGCCGGTCGTCGGTAGTACCGCCTTCTTCAACAGAATATGCATTGCTAACGCGGGTAACGACTTCCTTAATGCCTTTAACAAAGCAGGCGGTACCAAGACACATTTTGATCGTGTGGCGGCCTTTCGGTTGCATGGAAAAAAGTGCGTAAAACGAGGCAATGCCATAGACACTGCTTCGCGATAAATTCATTCCCTTGCTGATATAATCAATTAATACCACCGGGAGGTAATTGACGATATTTTGGCATTCGCGCAAAACGGTGATAATTGCGCCTGAAACAGAGCGATAATTATCAATAATCTGGTCAATCTTATTCCACATTTCATCGGTAATATCTGGATGTTGCGGATGATATGAGGCGGTCATGCCGGTCTCCTGGATATAATTGGCGATATTTAGAGTATGAACAAATCCATATGCTCGTTCAAAGTCTGCAAAGATGTCATAATCACACTAAAAAGTCAATGCTATGATATCCTGCTAAACATCTCGCCGTCTGCACGCTTGACGATTTTATTGGGTCTAAATATAGTAAATTAACGTCAATATTTTTGGAGCAAAACCTCAATCAAAATGAAAACTTCCGTTGCTAAAACCGTAAAATACTTGAAACAAACGCTTCCGATCCATCCGACCACCGGTATTTTTACGGGTACGGGGCTTGGCGAAATTGCGCAATCCGTTGATGTAATGACCGAATTTAATTATCGCGATCTACCTAATTTTCCGGTTTCCACTGTCCCAAGCCACAGTGGCAAGCTTATCGCCGGACAGTTGGAGGGTAAAGACGTCTTGGTTATGCAAGGCCGTTTTCACCTGTATGAGGGTTATTCACCCCAAGAAGTGAGTTTTCCAATTAGAATCATGCAGGAACTGGGTGTTAAAACTCTGATTGTAACCAATGCGGCGGGTGGCATAAATCCGCAATTTAAAGCTGGTGATATCATGATCATTCATGACCATATTAACCTTACCGGTTTTAATCCGTTAATCGGTGATAATGAAGACAGCTGGGGAATCCGTTTCCCGGACATGACCTGTGTTTATGATCAGAAATTAATGGCTCTGGCGGATCAAGCTGGTCAAGAGACGGGAATCGACTTGCACAAAGGCGTCTATGCTGGTTTAGTGGGGCCCTCATTGGAAACCCCGGCTGAAATTCGATTCCTTAAAACAATTGGTGCCGATGCGGTGGGCTTGTCTACGATTATGGAAGTTGTTGCCGCTGTGCATGCCCGGATGCGAATTCTGGGGTTATCAACCATCACCAATTTAGCTGATCCAGATAATCCTCAAGCGGCCACTGTGGAAGAAATCATTCAGGTGGCCCAAGAGGCGACTCCCAAAGTTGAACTTATTATTAAAGCTGTAGTGGAGGTTATGGATGCGAAAATTTGATGCAGAAATCCTCGTTTTCAATGGAACCGTGATAACCATGGACACCGCCAACGCGGTCATAAAAAAAGGCTATGTTGCAGTTAATGGCAACCAGATTGAAGCCGTTGGCACCCTTGCTGAGATTGATTCGATAAAGGGCAAGAAACGAATCGATGCCAAAGGGGGCATTATTATGCCTGGCTTGGTCAATGTGCACACACATGCCGCCATGACACTGCTGCGTGGACTTGCCGATGATTTGCCCTTAATGACCTGGCTTAACGAACACATTTTTCCAGCTGAATCTAAGATGGACGATCATCAAGTTTACCAGGGTGCATTATTGGCCTGTGCTGAAATGATTATGTCGGGAACGACATGTTTTTGCGATATGTATTTATTTACAGATGCAGTGGCCCGCGCAGCCTCTTACGCCGGTATGCGGGCTGTGGTTGGCGAGGTGCTCTTTGATTTTCCTTCTCCCAATTACGGCCCTATTGAACGCGGCTTTGAATATACGCAAATGCTCATCGAAAAATGGCAGGCGCATGAGCTCATTACAATCGCCGTGGAACCACACTCACCCTATCTATGTGCACCCGAATTATTGCAGCGGGCGTCAAATCTAGCACAAAAAAATGAATTGCCATTGATCATTCATCTTTCGGAAACACGTGATGAAGTTTCCAACCTACAGGCTAAATTCAGTGCAACCCCGGTTCAGCACTTGGCCAATTTAAACGTTTTGGCCCCCAATGTTATAGCCTGCCACTGTGTCGTGCTTTCAGCCGAAGATATCCGCCTGCTTGACAACCATCACGTGAAAGTGGCCCATAATCCCGAGAGTAATATGAAACTGGCCTCAGGCATTGCGCCCATACCAACACTTCTGGGAAACGGTATCTGTGTGGGAATCGGTACGGACGGCTGCGCCAGTAACAATAATCTGGATATGTTATCGGAAATTGATACCGCTGCTAAATTGCACAAGGTCAACACATTGGATCCAACCGTGATGGATGCTCAAACAGTTTTAAAGATGGCGACCATCGACGGCGCTAGATGCCTGGGATTAGATCATATCATCGGTTCACTGGAGCCTGGCAAAAGGGCCGATATTATTATTCTTGATACCCACAAGCCGCATCTAACGCCCATGTACAACCCGATCTCGCATATCGTTTATGCGGCTCGCGGAAGCGATGTATCCACGTCGATCATCAACGGCCAATTGGTAATGGAAGATCGAAAAATTGGCAGCTTTGATTGGAAGGAGGTTATGCAGGCAGTGGCCCGAATTGCGGCAACCTTGGCGCCCGAGAACTAATCAGAACACCTTTCACTTAATATCAAGTATAAGTTAAAGTCCCATGGCATACGATCTGGTCATCAAAAACGGCACTATCATCACCTGCAATTTAAATTTTGATATTATCCGCAATGGATTTATCGGAATGTCCGATGGTCGTATTCAGGGGATCGGGCCAGCCGAAAAAATCAGGCCACAGGATAACAGCGCCCAGATTATTGATGCCCAAGGCGGTTTTATCGTTCCGGGCCTAATCAACACGCATACACATCTGCCCATGACCATTTTTAGGGGTTTGGCTGATGATCTGCCGCTGCAGACCTGGTTGCAGGAATATATCTTTCCGGCTGAAGCCGATTACATTCGTTCTGAAACGGTCAAAATTGGGGCGTCGCTGGCATGCGCCGAAATGATTTTATCGGGTACCACCACCTGCTGTGATGGCTATTTTTTTGAAAATGAAATTGCCCAAACGGTTCAGACAGCTGGCCTCAGAGCCATTTTGGGGCAAGGCGTCATTGATTTTCCAGCACCAGGTGTGCCCGACCCTGCACAAAATGTAACGCAAGCCATCAAATTTATGGACCGCTGGAAAAACAATACACCTCTGATTATCCCATCCGTTTTTTGTCACACACCCTACACGTGTACTCCCGACACGCTTGAAAGCGCCAAACAGGCGGCCATTGAACGCAATCTGCTGTTTCAGATTCATGCAGCGGAAACCCAGGAAGAGTGGCAGCAATTTCAATCCAAACATCACACCACCCCCATTCAATTTTTAGATCGCTTAAATTTGCTGGATGAAAACACGCTGCTGGTGCATGCGATTTGGGTTAACGATTTAGATATTGAAACGATTGCATCCCGCAAGGCCACAATTTCGCATAATCCTCAAAGCAATATGAAATTGGCCTCCGGAATTGCACCGGTAACCCAATTTTTAGCGGCTGGCATTGCAGTTGGAATCGGCACGGATGGCTGTGCCAGCAACAACGATTTGGATTTATTGGCTGAAATGGACTCGGCGGCTAAACTGCATAAGGTTCGGCTTAGTGATCCGACCGTTATGGATGCTGCAACAGTGTTGCACATGGCCACCCTGGGTGGTGCCAAAGCGCTGGGGCTTGAGGACGAAATCGGTTCGCTTGAAATCGGCAAACAAGCAGACATCATCATTATTGATTGCCAAAAACCCCACCTTTTTCCGGCGTATCACCCTGTATCCCATCTGGTGTATGCCGCCAATGGTGCCGATGTCCGTGATGTGTTGGTTGCCGGCAAGCTACTGATGCAGAATCGCAAACTTCTTACACTGGATATCGAAGCCATTATGCGCGCCGCAAATAACCTGAAGGAAAATGTCAGACAATAGTTTTCAGGGAGGTCAAGCATGGAATTGGCAAAACTGATTGAAATCGCAAGGGGAGCCGCCAAAGCCGATCTTTTATTGGCCAATGCACGCATTGTTGAGGTTTTTAGTGGTGAAATAATTAGCGGCCATATAGCCGTGGCGGGTGCTTATATTGCCGGCATCGGTGATTACCAAGCAGAAAGGGTTATCGATCTTCAGAACCTTTTGGTGGCCCCAGGCTTCATCGATTCACATGTCCATATCGAAAGTTCCATGACATGCGTTTCAGAATTTTCACGAGCGATCCTTCCCCGTGGAACGACATGTGTCATTGCGGATCCGCATGAAATCGCCAATGTCTTAGGCACCAACGGTATTCAATACATGCTTTCTTCCTGCGCAGGACAACCGCTGGACATTTTCTACGCATTGCCTTCCTGCGTTCCAGCCACAGATATGGAAACCTCCGGAGCAATATTGACGACCAAAGATCTAAAACCGTTCATCGACCATAAGCGCGTTGTTGCGTTGGCGGAAATGATGAATTTTCCGGGTGTTATCTATGGTGACCCCGAAATTCTTCATAAAATTGACATGACGAAAACCGCCCGCAAGCCGATTGACGGGCATGCACCTGGACTGGCGGACACCGAACTAAACGCATATGTATTTACCGGCATCGCCAGCGATCATGAATGCACTTCTGCTGAAGAAGCGCTATCAAAAATAAAAGCCGGCATGCATATCATGGTAAGAGAGGGCACCACTGCACGCAATTTGCAGGCGCTCATGCCCGCTATTAAAGCGAGCACCGCCCGGCGCATGATGTGGTGCACCGATGATCGCCACCCTCACACCCTTGAAGATGAAGGTCACATCGATGCCATTGTGCGCAGTGCTATTCAAGCCGGACTCGAACCGGTTACCGCCATTCAGATGGCCTCTATTAATCCGGCTGAATACTTCCAATTATATGACCGGGGGGCGATTGCCCCGGGTCGGCTGGCCGATTTGGTTGTCTTTTCTGATTTTAATGCCCTTGATATAAAGAAAGTCTATCGGCGTGGAACGCTGGTGGCCGAAGATGGTGTCATGCGGCCTGAGATTCAAAGTCCCACTGGTATCAAGATATCGCCCTCAATGAATGTTGATGTTGACCATCTCGATTTTTCGATTCCCGTTCAGGGCTCACATATTCGGGTTATTGAAATTGTGCCGGATCAAGTTGTCACCGGGGAAAGAATCGAATCAATAGACACCGTCGCATCGGCGCTAAAATCGGATTGCAAGCGTGACCTTCTCAAAATTGCGGTTATCGAGCGCCACCATAACAGCGGCAACATCGGCAAAGGCTTTATCAAAGGGCTTGGTTTAAAGCAAGGGGCCCTGGCATCTAGTGTGGCCCATGATTCCCATAACATCATTGTTGTTGGAACCAACGATGAGGACATGCACATGGTCGTCAAAGCTATTGTGAATATGGGCGGAGGATTGGCGGCAGCCTGCGATGGCAAAATCCTTGCAGACTTACCGCTTCCCGTCGCGGGCCTTATGTCAATGGAGCCGGTGCATACGGTGCGGCAGGCCATGGATGATCTATTAGCCGTCGCCCAAGAAATGGGGTCTAAACTGCAAGATCCGTTTATGACCCTTTCGTTTATGGCGCTGCCGGTCATACCTTCTTTAAAAATTACTGACCGGGGTCTAGTCGACGTTCACCGGTTTAAGCATGTGCCTTTATTTGTATAGCCGTCGATTCCCGCTTTCACAATCAAATGGTTTTCTCCGTATGCATAAGTTTTGGTGAAGACCACTTCACAAAACTATCGACAAATAGCATTATTGAACGTGCCGATAGCTTATTTGCTGAGGGCTTTGCGAAAGATACGATTCTTCCGCGAAGAGACCTAAATCTGCCGTCGGCAAATGATATGATAGGGCAACTATCTGTTTTATGGTTTTGATCGGCAGTGCTGCCGGGCTTGAAACTCTTTAGAAAGCCATATATAAGTACCTTTCTGATGAAATGGCGATGGAGAGCCGATGAGAGTGGGATTTTGCGATTAGTTTAAACATCATCGAATTAGCAGGTCACCCGTCACAATCTAAAAGCAAAGCCATTGCGACAGAAGGCAACGAAAGGACCTTAGTATGCCAAAATTAACGGTTGAAGATTTAAAAAAAATAAAAGACAAAAAACTTAAGGAAATCTCACCGCGCCAGCATCATTTTAGAGTGGCAATCACGGTTCATATGGGTGAAAGCGGTATTGCCGCCGGTGCACGGGATGTTATGACCGCATTGTTAGAGGAGGCCGCAGCCGCCGATTGTGATGATGTGCAAGTGTTGACCGCCGATTCTTATGAAAAAGGTAAAAATGAACCGTATGTGTCGGTTTCCATTAAGGGACAGAACACGGTACTTTATCAAAACATGGACGCTGATAAGATCCGGCAGGTATTTCAAAAACACATTTTGGCAGATGAAATCCTAAAAGAATTTACGGCGCCCGGGTAATACCACCTATCGTCGCATTGAGTTCCAATGGTATTGGAGCAGTGGTTAATTTCATTGTCCTGACACAGAAAGCGCTATCAATTACTGAAGTTTACCGAGAAATAACATATGAGTAACAATGGCGAAAAAAGGCGCCCGATCTGGCGTGATAAAGAGACAGGCAGCATCAAAATCATCGATCAGCGAAGGCTGCCACATGAATTAATAGTTGTGGATCTTCAGTTGGTGAATGATTGTATCACAGCAATTCAAGATATGTATGTGCGCGGAGCTCCCTTGATTGGCGTCACAGGGGCTTATGGTGTTTATCTGGCTGTTTTGAATTTTCCGACGCAAGAGATTGAAGCCGATTATTTAATTTCGGAGTGCCGCCGAATAAAAGCGGCGCGCCCAACGGCCGTAAATCTTTCGTGGGCCGTTGATCGAGTATATGATAAATTGAAACACATTTCGAACAAAGATCAAGCGATTAGCGTGGCGCAGCAAGAAGCCGATCTAATCGCCGAGCTCGAAGCTGAGAATTGCCGTAAAATTGGCGCACACGGCTTGCCGGTGATTCGCAATATTAGCCGGGAAAAAGACGGCCGCACGGTTAATGTCTTAACCCATTGCAATGCCGGTTGGCTGGCGTGTGTTGAATATGGTACGGCCACAGCACCTATCTATGCCGCTTTTGATGCCGGCATCGATGTTCACGTGTGGGTAGATGAGACCAGGCCATTGAACCAGGGTGCCCGGCTGACAGCTTGGGAGCTAGGCCAACGGGGTGTCAAGCATACATTGATTACGGATAACGCCGGGGGGCATTTGATGCAACATGCCAAAGTTGATTTGGTTATTGTGGGCACCGACCGCACTACCTTTACCGGTGATGTCGCCAACAAAATCGGAACATATTTAAAAGCGCTTGCGGCTAAAGATAACCAGATTCCATTCTACGTCGCGCTGCCATCCAGCACATTTGACTGGCATATCAATGACGGGGTAAAGGACATCCCCATCGAAGAACGCGATCCCAATGAGATAAAATTCGTTCAGGGCCGCAAAGCCGGAAAAACGCTATCGGTTCTTATATCGCCGGCAGATAGCCCGGCCGCGAATTTTGCATTTGATGTCACACCTGCCCGGCTGGTGACGGGATTCATCACTGAACGTGGCATTTGCAAGGCGTCGGCACAAGACATCAAACAATTGTTTCCTGAAAAATCAAAGCGTTAAAAGGATAAAAATATACGCGCACATAACTTCTTTATTTGACGCATAGGTGTGTTCATGCTGACCATTCTGGAAAAGAAAATCATTGCGGCTATTCAAGCTGACATTCCGGTAGCCCATCGACCGTATCAAAAAATTGCACAAAATCTGAATGTTTCTGAAGAAACGCTTTTAGAAAAATTAAAGGATCTTTGTGAAAAGGGCGTTATTCGTCGTTTCGGCGCTACGCTGCGGCACCAAAAATCAGGCTACGCTGCCAACGCCATGGTCGCCTGGAAGGTCGATGAACACAACATC
>JAAUYK010222782.1_pt1 | contig 10328 bp, 7 predicted proteins | sample 7278021 | NCBI WGS metagenome assembly JAAUYK01 (sample SAMN14350223, study PRJNA611818) | marine sediment metagenome | isolation source: surface marine sediment (1.8m) | place: French Polynesia: Moorea | collected 2018-08
CACATCCACGGCGTTGTGGCCGCGTTCCTTCAAAACACCTCCGAGCTGCCCTACTTCCACTTCAACGAGGCCCTCTTCAAGCCCTTCGAGAATCTCATCTGCCTCGAGCTCTGCGACTCCGACGTCCAGGACCAGATTGTCACCTCCATCTGCGACTTCGTGGAGACGAACACGGCCGAGATCAGCTCTGGCTGGCGTTCCCTCTTTGGCTGCCTCAAGTCGGTCCACTTTCCCATCGAGCTGCGGGACCCCGAGGCCGCCACAGCTACAGCTTCAACCTCGTCTCCAATCAAGGCAGCGACGACGCACGAGTCTCACTGGCGCGCCGTTCAGGACGTATTCGAGGCCTTCCTCGCCACCGAGAGTCCGCAGGTGTTCGCCAACGCCGCGCTCGACTACGTGAGCTGCCTGCTGCGGCGCGTCCGCGGCAGCGAGGAGCGTCAGCAGCTCGAGGAGCTGATCAGCATCCGCGACGTGGACCGCTACCTGGCCGACGGATCGGCCGACCTGACTCAGGCGGCGCTGCAATACCTGGTCCGCGTGCACGACATCCTCCGCCGGATGCACCGCATGACCAGTTGCCCGGTGTTCCAGGGCGCGCACCGCATCCACCTGCTGCCGCGGCCCTGCGTCGTCGATCCCGTCATCCCAGACTTCGAGCTGAGCAGTTTCGACGCTGCGACGGACACGCTGCCGGACTTTCCCTACTCGTACAAGTCGCTGCAGACGAGCGACCTCGTCGCCGAGGAGGACAACCACGTGCTGGAGGACAACAACAGGGGACTGTTTAGAGTGTGGTATCTCCTCTTCGACGGGCTCACGTCGGCCGTCGTCAACTGTCCGAGGGGAAAGCAGGCTGCGGCAGTTGACACACTCTTCGAGATCTTCAACTCCATTCAGAAACAAGTAAGACGTTCATTACTTATATACTTCGGATAAGTATTTTCACTCATATTTTTCACTGCAGGGTTGTGACGGCGACGCTCGACTGGCTCGCTTCGGACTCTACTGCACCAATCATTTACTTTTACCCATGCTTCAATCGTGGCTGAGACGATGTCAGAGGACGTTCCAGGGTTGGCTGGCCTCCGGGCCCAACTTCAAGCACTGCATGGGTCGCACTACGGAGCTCGTCATGAACTGGATTAAATCGCACAACCCCTCTTCGTCCGAGAATCCCCTACTGAGCGAGAAGAGCGTCACCTTGGCGCTCAAGCAGATCCTCCTCGTCCTCATTGAATGCACCGTGGTCCCCGTTGAGAGTATCGCTAGGCTTGGCTGCTCATGTTTGAGGTGCAACTATAATTAAGACCTGGATATTTAAATACGTTACGTGTTCTAACCTGAGAGATAACCCATGCAGGCATATTATTTTGTCCGGTTCGACCTGCTTCAGTCGCGAGCAGTGGAACATCGTGTGCCTCTCTCTGTGCCGGGCCACCCAACTCACCCTCTACCCGCTGCACCAGCTGATGGCGCCCTTCCACCAGGGTTCGGCAAACTTCTACGGCGACGTGGGCGACGTCAAGGTGGCGGCCAGGCGAGACTCGTGCAAGCAGGAGAGCCACCGGCTGCTCCAGCTCGGGCAGCAGGTCTTGCTGCTCGACCAGCAGCGCTCCGAGCTGCCCACCTTCCCCGAGAACCCGGACATCGAGGAGCGCTCCTTTCTCTTCCTGCTGCAGCCGCCGGGCGTCGTCGTCTCCTCGGCCAACCCGACTTGCGACGCGTCCGTGCTCAGAGTGACGCTAAGGTCCATTCTGACCGGGTTGACGGCACACCACATCCTCCTCCAGCTCATGGGCACCATCTTGTTGCAGGGAACGAGCCATGTCACTCCGAGGTAATCATTATATGCGCTAATCGATTCGTTAGAATGCTGCTCATTTTTTTATAAACTTTATTGATCAGCTTGGCCAACCTTCTTCTTCACGGTTCGATATCGACCCCGCTAACTCCATGCCCGCCAGTTTCGCTTTCCGGCGGAGCCGGACCCAAGTCGTCCTCAGGCTCGGCAGCTCCCGTCTTCGGCTTCCCCTCGGCATCCCAGCTTCTTCCTGGCATGCTCGACTGCCTCTCCATGGATCACGTGCACATGCTGCTCTGCGCCCTCAGGTCCTCATACCACACCTCCATCGAGTTCGACAGCCGGCCGGGCCTCAAGTTCCTCGTGCAGAAGGTGGCGCAGCTGAGCAAGGCCGCAAACATGTACAAGCAGGCCGGGGCCGCCTGGAACCTGATCGCGCTCACGCTGTTCGAGCTCTGTCTCGTGCAGATCAAGACCCGCGCGGACGTCACCTCGGAGCGGATAAAGAAGTGTCTGGAGACGCATCAGCGCACGAGAAACACGACCTTCGCGTCAGTTCAGGACGACGGCGTGTGCAGGGAGAAGGACGGGGAAATATCTCAGCAGGTAATTAGAACGAACTATCCTCTTAATTGTATTTATTTACAAACCGCTTACTAATAGGACATCAAGTCATGTGACGCGTTCTTTGTCGACCTGCACAACTTGTTCCTCGACATTTGCGAGCTCTACGTAGACATCGTCGTGGACAAGGACGGCCACTCGACCAAAGTGGACGAGATGTCCAAGCAGCAAATCTACTTCCTCACACTGGAGCCGGACGACTTCAAAGAAATCCTCAAGAAGCCTTCAGTGTCAAGTACCAAGAGTGGTAGGACAGAGCAATTAAAGTGTACGAAAAATATTAGCTAGACTCTAAATTTAAATATAGACGACGGCGGTGGCAGCGCAGCAAATACAGGGGCCGTCTCGGAATCGGCCGCGGCGACGGCAGAAGAGTCGCCTGACGGTTCCAAGAAGCCGTTTCAGTTCTCCGACTTCAAGAAGCAGCCAGTCCGGCCCGAGTCCCCCAACGTGAGCGACGACTCTGACCATCGGGCGGACTCCACGTCCGCGTCCTGCGATCCCGGCGCTGGCGACGACGTCTTTCGAAGCCTCGACGAGGAGGAGGAAGTCTACAGAGTGACTACGCAGAACGAATTTGACTCGATGATGAACGAGTACAGATTCAGGTGCTTAAATTTTCTCCTTGAATTACGGCTAGCTACGATTAAAATTCTAACATATACGTACAGTAAAGGCAAGCGCACTCTGCCCTCCACCTCATCTGGTGGAAACGACAGTCCGTCGGCGACAAAGGCGTCAGTCAGGAGAAATCCCTTCCTCGCAAAAGCGAAAGGCAGAACGAGGTACGGATGTTATTTTTTTGGCCGGAAAGCTAGCTATAAAAAGAAGTATTCTTTAGAAGCGCAACGTCCGCTCCGAACGCGGATCCGGAGATTGCCGACCAGCAGAAGTCCAGCCTTGCGACGGACGGCGAGGCGCAGATCTCCGTGTGGACCGAGCTCGTGCTGGTCTTCCTCCACCTGGCCTCCGACTTGGACGACGAGCGCTTCAAGCTCTTCCTGCCGCTCCTATTCCCCGGCGTGAAGACGCTGACGGCGCACGCAAAGGACGGGGAGCTCAAGCAGAGGATCGCGGACTTCTTCCTCAGAGTGGCGTCCATATTCGGGTTCAACCCCGGCGACACCTAAAGCATGCATGACCAAATTATGTTTATCGCGTTAAACGTACCTCCCAACCTACCTACCGCATCAGTGTTCACATTCACGGAGACTTAATATATCGTATACGCTATGAGCAGCGACCCATGTGGAGTTAACATTTAGCAGAAATCGTGACAGGTGGCCGCCAGTCTATCAGCGCACCCCGCCTACAGTTAGCATCCGATAATTGTCCGCGTTAAACACCCTCTATGGCGGCCTGTATCTCCTTTATGTGGCTCTCTTGCACCGTACGTACGTTGATCGCAAATGTAGAGCCAGCTAGGTCCAGGCTGCAGTCGTCTATCGGCCCGGTCCGTACGCGTACGTACAGAGGAGAGTTATATGCGGGAACAGGTGTTGACAGACGGCAACGTTTGACATTGGGATACGATCGGAGGATCGAGGCGCGGTCTCTCTGTCTGTCTGGCTCCCACCGCGGCGTGTGTGTACGTATATGTACTACGTAAAAAGCGAGAGCAGGCAGAGTGGGAAAGAAAGAGAGGGACCGCGAGAGAGGGCAGCAAATCAATGGATCATCCTGGCAAGTGCGCGGCGCTACTGCTCGGGACAGCAAACGTTAGCGCCACCCGTCTATTCAAGTGCATATTAGTTGTAATTTCCATTTCCGACACAAGATGTTTCAGTTCATGTTAGACAGCTGCAAAGTGAAACTGTTGTGCCGAACGACTACATACGAGTATAAAGAGTACCCTCCCTCCTGTTGTCAACTACGAGTCCTACTTCGGCGGCGGCGGCGGTGACGCACGATGTACTCGATTCGTCGCCCCGTGAGAGCAGCTGGGGAGGGAGGGAGGGAGGGTCCGCGTCCGTACAGTGCCCACGGGATAATTTCAATGCGAACATGCATGCATCTGGGGACCGCTTAGCCCAAGCCGATCGACACTTTCGACTATTATTAAAGGCAGCTAGTGGGCAAAAGTAAGCGAGAATACGGATCTAATAGTCTTTGAAAGAACGAGTGTGACGCAGCCAGCCAGCTAGCCAGCCTGTCCTGGGATCGAGAGATCGACAATTGGAGACGCACATCTGCAAGTGCCGATCGAGCGAGACGGAGGCCGGAGCTAGGCCGACAGTCAAATGGGAGGAGGAGAATCGATCGAGTCAGGCGGGAGCCGTGATCGAGAGGCCTAGCTCCATGTATATACGTATGTGCTAGGTGAAGAATAGCAGTGCACGTATCCATCCGCCTTTGTTGGAAGTTGGCTAGGTGAGAAAGAAGAATATGGGCGACGACTTTTACGGCGGCGGCGAGATGCTGCCGCCTGCGCCCTCCGTCGAGGACCTGACCCACATCATCGGCGAGCTGACCATGGACGAGAGGGTGAGCAAGACAATTGGTAGAATTCAATTGTTGACCTCATATAACCATCGTTCGTTCTTCCAGGAGTGCATCCTGCGCGTCATGGCCCGGGACCGCCTCCTCCGCACGCCCAACAACAGCGGCTCCGGCTGCAGCGAGGAGGACAACTGGATCGCGTCCTCCTCCGTCGGCTCCTCGAGGTCGTCCCCGTCCCCCGGCCCCGGGAGCAGCAGACAGAGACGGAAGAGAATCAGCTTCAGAGAAATCGGAGGGCCAGAAGATGCAACGGACTCACTAAAGGTTCGTTCATAGTATATAGGACCGAGCTGGCCATGTATACTCTACTGTATAATACGGTTCAGGTGAGCGAGTGGCTCCACCACGACTCGGGTGCCGGGAGGTTCCAGTTGACCGCTGCCGACGTCCTCAGCTCATTCAGCTACTCCGTTAACAACGTCTGCAACGGCGAAGGCGACGTGGACGCTGATGGCGGCTTCGGCTTCGGCTTCGGTCACATGGGGCCCGACTTGAGCGGCCTCAGCGAGGAGGAGAGAGAGCAGATCGAGGACGTCATGCGCAGGGACACCATCGTCAGGCTGTACAACGAGCTCAAAGTCAGGTAGGACAAAGGCATGAAAATGCATGGTTAGAGAGGGACAAATGGTAACTAGCGCAAAATGTATCGCTACAGTAGTTGAGCATATGAGAGGAAAATCTATATACTACATGAAAGTGAAACTTAGTATCTACATGGGAGAAAGAAACGCTCTTGCTCCGACATAAGTCAAATTCTAGTCAAAGTCAAACGATGTTTGAACAGACGTAGACATCTGTATGTACGGTACTGGAGTTTATGTCCGCTACGTGTACGTGATGAGGGAAAGAGCGGGGTCGGCCGGCCAGCAATGGATGGCAGTGCTCGAAAACGCGTCGTTTATACGCAGGTAACGATGAGTGATGGGCGCGGCGAAAGGGAAAACGACCCGAGCGCGCGGCCGCCGCTGCGACTTTGCATACTACATACTACACGTACACATGACTGAGTGAGTTCGCGAGGCCGACCGCACGACACAAGTGCAAGTGCACACAAGCCAAGCCATCGAGGTGCATTTCTTTTCTCAGAGCTACAGCCATCCTCAAGAAAACACAGCATGTCCAGTCCGACTATATAACTGCAGTCGAATAGAAAATTTCTTTCGTGTGTTTGGATGAGATGTGCCTAGAGGCGTTAACCTCTGCGAGCCAGGCCAGGCATCTAGCTAGCCTGTGGTGTGGCCTAGTGTTGACCAGTCAGACGCACGTACTATCTCTCTGGCTGCTCCCCCGCTGAGCAAAGGTTGCTTGGCTGCCACTCTTCTCCTGCTCCTCGAACGTTCTCGTCGGCGACGGCCACACAAGCGGTTTAAGAAGGAGGCATCCGAGTTTTCCTCCCTTCCTTCGCCATCTTTCCAATCTGTTGAGCAGGTTGTCGAAAAGTAACCATTAACTTCAATAATGTACGTATCGTTCTAATTCTACTTAATCACCTCACGCATTAATGGTTTTCACTTACCCTATACGGGACCTCTGGCGAGGGAAACGGCAACTCTGGTATGCAGATTGACCTACTCGTAAGGGAGCGAGGCGAGCTCGCTAGCTAGGAACGAAATCTCCGTCTGCCAACATCGCTGCTCGGCTCGGCTCGCTTCATGCCAGGAGAGAGAAGATCGAAAAGCTCGTGTTCTGCTATCCTGAGGAAATGGGGGAAACCGAACCGCGCCCCGCTAGCGCCCGCCCCGATCGAGAAATCGTGCCAGCGAAATGGCCGCACTTCGATCGTTTGGAATACGTACTACTATATCGCCCGCTAAGCAGGAAGCTTGGCAGCGATGGTCATTCCTTACGCGTTAATTACATGCGCCGCTGCCGCTGCCGCCGTCGCCGTCTCGATGACCAGCAGACAGAGAACGAATGTTTCCAGCTGATTTATTGAAAATTGGGTGGTGGGCGAGACGGAAGGAAGGAACGTTGCTGACGGCCCTGACTGAGGTGGTATTCAATCTGGCCGCCTGCTGCGATCAAGGGCAAAACTTGACCCACATACTGCATATTCTTTAGTTTAAATGATCCAAGAAAGCGAGGGAAAGACTAAAACATTTCAGCTAGGAATCTTCTTCTCCCTTGATGAGGGTGAAAAGCGAGAGTGATTCTACAACGAACGAACGTAGTGCGTACATCGCAGCTTCCCCTCTTCTCTTCCTGTCTGCCTACATATTTGGCTATCGCAACACGGCTCTTAACAGTTAACGGATTTCAACTAGGGCGGGCGGGCGAGCCGCAACTATAGCGTCGTATATATAGCAGTGTGCGAAACTAAGCCATGCAGCCAGTACGTACATGCTAGTGGGATCCTGCCTTATCAGCCGTCTGCCATGTCAGCCGTACGTACATATTGCACGATACTATATGAGCGTGAATGTATGTACACATATATTCGAACGAGGAAGTCGAATGCCTTGTCGAATGCTGTACGTTCATGCAGACACACTTTTCTTTGCCAAAAAAGTCTTCGTTTTAATGTTACCCCAACCTATATAGAATCCCCACGCATGTTCGTTCCTCGTTCGCCCGACTGGCTGGCAGCCCTCGCTCACTCACTCACTCACCCGCGTTCAAAAATGGAGCTACAGCTACAAGCTGTGAGATAATTGCCTCGCATAATTAGATCCACCAATTTTTAGCTCCCACGATCGCCCATAGATAATAAATGCGTAGCTGCTGCTGCTGGATCGAGCCAGCGTCCGTCCGTCGATCCGCCTGCGGGATGAAATGAGCGAGCGAGCGACCAGCTGTACGGCCTAGCTGTGACGAAAGGAAGCTCAGATTGGAGGCTTTTTGCAATCGGACAGAGCCGGATAAATGTAGCCTACGGGTACTACGTATACTGTGTACGTACTGTTTGTGCAGAAACAGGGGCAGTACGAACTTCAAACCAAACTAAAGAATGTGTTTACCTTTTAATTCTGCTATCCGGTCACATGACTATGCGACTTAGTGAGCCATATCCCGACACAAAGGGTATTTTTTGCCAGTTGGCGTCTCAATTCCCGGCTGAATGTGGGGCATTCAACCCCCTCCATGCTTCGACCCATCCCGCATAGCCTGACCTTGAGTCCGTAAAGTAAATCGACTTTTGAGCGATTATGCCATGCGGTCGGTCGGCCGGCCGGCTAGCTGTTGGCGTGCCAATGTGCAAATTTTGAGCGAGCGAGCGAGCGAGCATGGCTGCGGGCTCGAAAATGGGAGCCAGCAAGCACATTAGAGGATCTCCTCTTGCTACCATGTGTTCCCTTGGAATGCACCGATACGTAAATCCTTCGCTTGGCGCGCGGTTCAGGATAGCTCCAATTATTCTTCATTGTAACAAAGTCCTTGTATATAAAGGTAACAGTTATGAGTGTAATCATCGGAAAGAGGAGGTGGCTGCATAGTGCATACATGTCGAGGGCGGGCTGTGGCATCGCCGCGCTCCGCTTCATTCTCGATCGCAGTTTATCGGTCGGTTGGTCGGTCGGTCGGTCGGTCGGTCGGCGCCGGCTTCTATTGAAATGCCGGCCGGCGATTCGGTTTCTTAGACCTCCACGAGCGAGAGCTTAGAGTGCTTAAACTTTCGTAGCCCTTCCGGGCTAGGAAAGACTTTTTCGAATCGATATTGTCCGGAACGATTTGAGGGAGGATCCCTGCCTGTCCGTAGAGAGGCATGGGCCCGACTCGTTGGCCGGCCCGCCCGTTCGTCGCTCGCTGGCGTCCGTCGTAGCCAGTCACAGTCTGTCAGTAGTCATCGCCAGAGCCGAAAGTCGGACTGTTGCCTCCCTCTAGCAAGTGGGGCTTCGAAGCCATTACGAATGAGTTCTACGTGTGGGCGACAGATGGAGATCCTTTGAGATCGCCGTCCGGCCGTTCCGAGACAAAAGTCGCAATCTAGCTACGGTGGTGGACAGTTGTTCGGCCGTCGGTTCGGTCGCGTACGTGAGCTATGGAATTCGCCCGCCCGCTCGGAATCGGCTGACAGCAAGTGGCAGTTGTTGAATTTGGTTGACTGTGTAAAAAGTTAATCTGTGAGTTGGAAGCCACGTGCGTTGTGAATCGATCGGGCAGTGACATCAACTCGGATTATTCGTCCTCCGGAGAGATTTGATTTTCTTCTCGAACAGGAATCCAGAGAAGGTAAGCGATCTGAATCGGCCGGCCGGCTGCCCATCCACTACCCAATGCGTATGTTCATGCGCGTGGGCTAAAATTCTAGAAATGGACGTGCGCCGAATCAGATCCATGCATCTACCGTAGCTATCGGCAGTATATTCGCGAGAAAGAAGGAGGATGAGCATGCAAGGAGCTTTCCGTCAAAATCTCTTCGCCCAATTAACGATGAAAAACCTGATTCTTTGACAGCCGAGGCAAAGTTTCCTCGTTGTTTCCCCGGTTGTTTTCCTCCAGCAATGCTGGGAAGCTCAGACCCCGGTCCTTTAATGCTGGCTGGAGCCCATCCACTTTCGGGCGGCCTATGCAGCTATCCCTCGTGTAGGTATAATCAATCATCAAAAATGGTTTCCTTCCACCACAAAATTATGACGATTGCGACGGCGAGGGATGGATACGTCCGATTGAAGCGGAGAGGCGACACGCACACGAATCTAGCCCAAAATTGGAAATCGCCCTTTCCTATAGTATAATTCAGCCCCTTCAGCCGTCTGGCCGCAAGGCCAAGACGACACGCGATTCATTGCGCCCGCGTAATCGCCGCTCCAAGTGCGCAGCCAGGGCAAGTGTTTCTTAATCGGCCGCGATTTATTTGTCATTTTTGGCGCCTACCTTCCGCGTAAGTTTCCCATGCATGCCTGCCTAGTCGCGGTCACCGTCGCTACCGCCGGCACCGCCGCATGCGAGCTGTCGCCCGGAGGCCCCAACATAATTATTGCGCACGCGAACGAACGAACGAACGGAAAAAATAATCCCGAGGGAGGCCGGCCGGCCGGCTCGGTCGGTCAGTCGATCGGCGGGCGGCCGGGCGTCGGCCAACCGCTCGCGCTACTTCATCATCGGACACGTGCGCGCTTAGCCAGTCTAATGATGTGGTGGTGGACGAAATGAATTAAGCCACGCGGGCTCTTGGAAATTAGCATAGCTAGGGCTTCCTTCCTTAGAGGCAATCGTTTGCCGCTTAAAGTCATACGCGCATGGCAGTGGCTCCCGCGCATGAGAAGAAGAAGGAACGAGCGAACGCGACTTGCGTGACCTTCTCCAATTTCCCTGCCGCCGCCGCCGCGATGTGATTAAAACAAGAGGAAATGGCTCTATAAACCTACGGCGAAGACAATTGTACATGGGAGGAAAGCAAACAGGGTTCGACCATGGGTATGGGGTCCACCATGGGTATGGGGTCCACCATGGGTATGGG
>JAAUYK010010634.1_pt1 | contig 10322 bp, 8 predicted proteins | sample 7278021 | NCBI WGS metagenome assembly JAAUYK01 (sample SAMN14350223, study PRJNA611818) | marine sediment metagenome | isolation source: surface marine sediment (1.8m) | place: French Polynesia: Moorea | collected 2018-08
GCTTTCCTTATTATCCATTAAAAGAGACCCGCGCTCGTTATTTGGGCGGTTCAACTAATCTTTGGGGAGGATGGAGCCGACCCCTTGACGACATCGATTTTGAAGACCGCCCGTGGATGCCACATAGTGGTTGGCCGATTACTAAAGCAGATCTGGTTTCGTATTACGAACGCGCCCAAAAAGTCTGTAACCTTGGACCCTTTGAGTACGATTTTGCCTATTGGCAAGAAGCATTAGAGCAACATCAATATCAGCAATTGCCGTTTTCGGGAGACAAGGTTACTACTTGCCTTTGGCAGATTATCCCGCCAACCCACTTGCGCTTTGGTAAAGTTTACAAAGCAGAACTAGAACAGGCGCAAAACATCGATACCTATCTCTATGCCAATGTAGTTGAGATAGAAACCAACGATACAGCTAAGTCGGTGACAAAACTGCGGGTTGCCACCTTAGAGGGTAAAAAATTCTGGATTTCAGCTAAAGTTTTCATTCTAGCTGTCGGTGGAATCGAAAATCCCCGCTTGCTGTTAGCCTCCAACAAAGTCCAAAACACTGGATTAGGTAACCAATACGACCTTGTTGGTAGATATTTTATGGAACATCCGTACATAATATCGGGTCAAGTTCGGCTTTCTAATCTGGCTCCTTTGTACACTCAGAAAAATTTCCAGTTGGGTAAGATGTTTATGGGAGTTGGTTTAGGTCTGTCCAAAGCAGTGCAAGAACGGGAGCAACTTCTCAATTTTGGGACCCGACTTCTTCCTCTACAAGAGGAATGGGTAGAAGCCTTCAACCGATTGCGGGGTAGGCAGAAAAAAGGGCATAAAGCCTTCCCCACTATTCATGAAGGTCGTAAGTACGGCAGAAATGAACTATCTGTCAGAGAAGATTTGGTCAAAGTGATTACCAATCTCGATCGCGTTGCCATTAAAACCTATCGAAAATTATTTGACAGCAAATCTTTATCCAAGTTTTGCGATACTCACCTAATATCGGAGCAAGCCCCCAATCCAGACAGCCGTATTACCCTCAGTTCTCAACGGGATGAGTTAGGTTTGAATCGGGCAAAGCTCGATTGGCGTTTGAGCCCAATTGACAAGCATACAATTAAGCGATCGCAGCAAATAATTGCTGAAGAGTTTGAGCGTTCTGGGCTTGGTAAAGTTCAAATTGAACTCACTGACGATGAGTCTTCTTGGCAATTCTTGACCGGTTCTTATCATCACATGGGTACTACGCGCATGAATACTGACCCCAGACAAGGGGTTGTCAACGAGCATTGTCAAGTTCACGGCATTAGCAATTTGTATGTAGCTGGCAGCTCGGTCTTTCCCACTAGCGGTCTTTCTAATCCTACCCTCACCATTCTTGCTTTGGCTATTCGGCTTGCCGACCACATTAAAGAAAGACAGAAGACTAGCACGAATCATCAGAACACTTATGTAGCATCATTAACATCTAGTTAATTAGTTAATCGGAAGATTAGTACCCCTTTATCGATACTTTAAATGTTTTATATAAAATGAGCCCCACGTCACTTGCATCATTCCAACACATCTGGAATCGTCTTGGGAAGGCTTGGCAGTCAGTTGGTATCAAGGGCATTACCTCCACCATCTGGTCGTTCTTTTGGATGGGTTTTGCGGGATTGCGCTACGGCGGACGAATTGCCACTTGGCTGGCCACTTGGTTTGCTCCGCCCTACAAGAAACGCCGTCCCTTGGCTCGTTATAATTCAAAAGGCTATATTGCACCCAGTGCAACTATCTATCATGGTAATTTGCAACTGGGAGCTAATATTTTTATTGGCGATCGCGTTAAGATTTTTGAGGACTGCGGGGGTTCAGTTAAACTAGGCGATCGCGTCCACTTACATAATGATACCTGCATTCAGACTGGTGATGGAGGCAGTCTGGAGATTGGTTCGGATACTCACATTCAACCCCGTTGCCAGTTTTCGGCGTATCAGGCATCAATTCAAATCGGCTGTGGTGTACAAATTGCCCCCAACTGCGCCTTCTCTCCTGGTGAACCGATGGAAAATCAACTATTACAGACCAAAAGAAGCATTATTGTGGATGATGATGTCTGGTTAGGGCATGGCGCAGTTGTCTTAGAAGGAGTCCAGATTGGCAAAGGTGCGGTAATCGGCTCTGGCACTGTAGTTAATCGAGATATCCCGGATAATGCGATCGCCGTTGGCGTACCTGCCCGTATTATCGGCAGGCGTAGCAACTTAGTATAAAAATTGTCTAAAAATAAAATATAAATGGGTATTAAAATTCCGATAGCAATCCGCAAGTTTCTCAAAGCTACCAGTTTCTGGCGAGATAATTATTTTCTACTGCGGGAGTTTAAACACTTTCGTCACATTGCCGTATTAGCGATCATTTTTTCGCTTTTGGCTGCTGCTTTTGAAGGATTTGGCATTGGTTTTATCTTCTCTTTCCTTAAAAGTTTTACTGAGCCTAATGCTGAGCCGATTCAGACAGGGGTGCAGTGGCTGGATATTGGGATTTTAGGGGTTAATCTGCCGCCTACGGAACGGCTCTATCGGATATCGGGCCTAATTTTAATCACTACTTTATGTCGTTTGGCTTTTTCCTATCTAGGACAGCTTTATAGCTATATCTCGCAGATCCAGTTAGCATACTGGATTCGTCTGAGAGTATTTGAACAGTTACAATCTCTATCTCTTTCATACTTTACCAAGACCCCTTCTGGTAGTTTAATCAATAGCCTAACTACAGAAATAGCCAGTCTGATGCAGGCTTTGAATATCATTTCGGTGTTTATTACCCGAGGTTTAACCTTACTAGTGTTGATGGGTTCGTTGTTAATACTCTCTTGGCAGTTAGAAATTATTTCAGTGTTGCTGTTCATTCTCCTGGCTGTGGCGTTGTCAACCCTACTGCGAAAGGTGAGAGAAGCAAGTTTTGACATCACTAAGGCAAATAGCCTATTTACTTCGGTATCCCTAGAATTTATTAACGGTATTCGCACAGTACATATTTTCGCTGCCAAAGATTTTGAACGTCGGCGTTTTTACGATGCCAGTTGGCAGGTTTTACAAGCTTCTCGTCGAGTAAGAAAGGTTCAGGCATTTGTCGAACCTCTCTCGGAAGGAGGCGGGACAATTATGCTGCTCGGCATTCTGATGCTTGGCTTTGCCGTCCTAATTCCTCAAGGGCTGTTAGAATCAGCTTCCTTTTTTACCTTTCTATTTGTCTTATTGAGAGTTATCCCCATCTTCCGCACTCTCAATGGGGTTCGCGCTAATCTGAGTAAGTGTTATGGGCCACTAAATAATATTCGAGAGTTACTGAGAAAGGATAATAAACCATACATGCAAAATGGACAAATTCCGTTTACTAAGTTGCGGCGAGGGATTGAAGTTATCGGTCTAGATTTTGGCTACGAACCAGACAAGCTAGTTTTGCATGATATTTCTCTGACCATTTCTCAAGGAGAAACCGTGGCTTTAGTGGGGTCTTCTGGTGCTGGGAAATCAACTCTAGCGGATCTTATTACTCGATTTTACGACCCTACCAGGGGGCAAATTCTGCTCGATGGCATTGAATTACCAAGATTTGAGCTCGATTCCCTACGGCGCAAACTAGCAGTAGTTAGCCAAGATACATTTATCTTTAACACTTCTGTACGGGAGAATATCGCTTACGGATTAACAGATGTAGATGAAGCAACGATCAAGCAAGCAGCTAGAAGTGCCAATGCCTGGGAGTTTATCCAAAAGTTGCCAGAAGGTCTAGATACTCAATTGGGTGATCGAGGAGTTCGACTTTCTGGTGGTCAACGTCAGCGATTAGCGATCGCTCGTGCCTTACTCCGCAATCCAGAAATTTTGATCCTTGATGAAGCCACTAGTGCCTTAGATTCAGTTTCGGAGCGATTGATTCAGAAGTCAATTGAAAAGCTGTCGGTAGGTCGCACGGTAATTGCGATCGCCCATCGGCTGTCCACAATTATGAGAGCAGATAAAGTCGTGGTATTAGAACAGGGGCACATTGTGGAACAAGGAACTTATCAAGAACTACTGCAACAACGCGGTCAACTATGGCGATATCACCAGATGCAACACGAAGTTGAGTTGACTCGCTAAAGACTTCTACTTTGTAATATTACCGGGGGTTTAAAATCATGCGACTACTACTTGTGTGCAATCCAGGAGGACATTTCTCAACGATGATGGGTTTAAAAGAATTTTGGTCGGCTCACTACAGAGAATGGGTCACTTACCCGAAATTTGATACCGAACGACTGCGCCGTCAAGAAATCGTCCACTGGGTAATTATGCAAGAAGCCAGAATGCTGGGTAGAGCGATTATCAATTTTTTCCACGCCCTATTTATTCTCTACCAAAGCAAACCAGATTTAGTAATTTCCACTGGTGCTAGTTTAGCCGTACCGTTTATCTATGCCAGCAAAATTTTTGGCATTAAAACAGTTTTTGTTGAAAGCATCTCTCGCTCCAAAGTCCTTAGTCTTAGTGGCAAACTTGTCTACTATGTTGTTGACGAATTTTATGTCCAATGGCCTGAATGTTTAGAACGCTATCCTAAAGCCAAATACAAAGGAGTAATTGCTTAACATGAACTATAAACAAGGGTATTTAATTAAAATGAAACACAAAATTGACCTTTTAATTGATTATGATTGTCTTTACTCTAGGAACAATTATTTTTCCCTTCGATCGCACCGTTGATTGGTTAAATTGCCTATTGGAAAAAGAAATTATTACCGAACCAGTCTTATTTCAACATGGTGCAACTTCCGTCGCTCGACTAAATCATCCCCTGTTAACTCCTGTTGTTTCTTTAACCAAAACCGAAATGCAGAAGTCAGTACAGCAAGCTTCTCTAGTAATTTCCCATGCTGGCCAGGGTTCTACCAGAATGTTAGCAAAAATGGGCGCATCTTTTATTTTGCTACCCAGACTAAAATGTTACGGTGAACACGTCGACGATCATCAATTGTTATTTGCCCAAGCGGTAGAAAGATTTGGCATCAGCTACTGTACCGAGTTTTCCCGTCTAGTTAATTACATCAAACATCCACCGCTGCCCTTTGAGGGCAAACTATTGGATGAACCTTCTTTAGCAAAATATTTACACGAATTTTATCAAGCTCCTCTGATGCCCAATAAAGTACCTCCTTCTCCTGTTAACCTTAGCTCAGAACTTTACTATGATTAGCCTGCCCGAAAATTCTCCAACTACTTGGAGACGATTGCAAACTAAATGGCAAGTTTCTGGGCTGCGAGGTCTGTTTGCCACTGCCTGGATGTGGTTTTGGATGCGCTGGGCGGGATGGGGTTATCTGGGAAAGATTACAACTGCGATCGCAACTTGGCTGGCTCCGCCATATTACGCCCGTCGTTGTCTTGCTCGTTATCATCCCCAGGGTTATATTGCTCCTGGGGCCACAATTTATCATCAGTTGCTACAACTAGGGGCTAATGTTTTTATTGGCGATCGCACGACCATTTTTCAAGACCGCGATGGCGGCAAGGTTATTTTAGGAGATAGAGTTCATTTGTACGGCGATACCTATATTCAAACCGGAGACGCTGGCACCGTAGTTATTGGCAGTGATACCCATATTCAGCCGCGCTGTCAATTTTCTGGTTATAAATCAGCAATTAAAATTGGTTGTCAGGTACAAATTGCTCCTGACTGCGCTTTTTATCCCTATGCTCATGGTATCGCTCCAGATAGACCAATTAAGGAACAACCCTTAACCACAAAAGGTGGCATCACTATTGAAGATGATGTTTGGCTGGGTTATCGAACGATTGTCCTCGATGGCGTACGTATTGGTAAAGGTGCAGTAATTGGTGCTGGTTCAGTCGTGACCCAAGATATCCCTGCTGGCGCGATCGCAGTAGGCATACCTGCTCGCGTTATCAAAATGCGAGGCTCAACATTATTAGATAAAACTCTCAAAAACCATGAATCAAAATCAACCCTTGGTTAGTATTGGCATGCCAGTTTACAATGGCGAGCATTTTTTAGAAAATGCCTTGAATTCGCTTCTGGCACAGACCTTTGGGGATTTTGAGCTGATTATTTCTGATAATGGCTCAACGGACAACACAGAAGAAATTTGTCGCCATTATGCCAACGAAGATCGACGCATTCGCTATTTCCGTAACGAGCAAAATTTAGGCGCTGGGTGGAATTTCGATCGTGTCGCTGAGCTATCTACCGGAAAATATTTTAAGTGGGCTTGCCATGACGATCTTTGCGCCCTGGAATTTCTTCGGCGGTGTGTCGATATCTTAGAACGAGACCCCAGTATTGTTTTAGCTTATCCCAAAACTTTAATTATTGATGAACATGGGTCAGAAATTGAAAAACACGAAGATCGATTTCACTTACAATCTCCCCAGCCCACTGAACGATTTAAAATTTATCATCACTTAGTTCGTTATGGAAATCAATGTCATCCTTTTCACGGCTTAATGCGGCGAGAGGTACTGACACAGTTATTGCCTTTAGGAAGCTATCCCTCCTCCGATTTAGTTTTACTCGGTAAACTAGCCCTTTATGGCAAATTTTACAAAGTTCCCAGTTATTTATTCTGGAAAAGAGATCATCCCGCAACCTCTGTCAGAGCCCACCGTCCCTTTAGAGAGCGTATTGCTTGGTATGACCCGACAAAAAAGGGCAAACTACACTTAACTAGATGGAAGTGGTTTAGGGAATATATCCATGCCATCCACATTGCCCCTCTAAACTGGCAAGAGCGAGCCAGTTGTTATTTCCAGATGCTGCAATGGCTAATTTGGAATAGTGTCTGGTTAACCAAAGATTTACTTAAAGCTACTGCGTGGCCAATTATCAAGCTGTTAATCAATAGGCAGTTGAAAACTGCGAAAACAGTGCACATCAATTGAAGTAAGTAATAAATAATTGAGGAATTAAACTAATGAAAGCAGTAATATTAGCTGGTGGATTGGGAACTCGTTTGAGTGAAGAAACCAGTATTCGACCTAAGCCAATGGTGGAAATTGGTGGCATGCCGATTCTGTGGCACATTATGAAAACCTATTCTGCCCACGGAATCAATGATTTCATCATTTGCTGTGGCTATAAGGGCTACGTAATTAAAGAATATTTTGCCAATTATTTTTTACACAGGTCTGATGTAACCTTTGATATGCGGTTTAATCAGATGAATGTTCACAATGGCAATGCTGAACCGTGGCGAGTCACCCTGATAGATACAGGAGAATCAACCATGACTGGTGGTAGACTCAAAAGAGTCGGCGAGCATATTAATGAAACCTTTTGCTTTACCTATGGAGATGGGGTCAGTAATGTGAATATTCAGGAATTAATCGCCTTCCATAAAGCACAAAAGACCATGGCAACTTTAACCGCAACCCAACCCCCAGGACGCTTTGGCGCGATTTGTTTGGGACAAGAACAGACTAAAATTACCAGCTTTCAGGAAAAACCTGAAGGAGATGGTGCCTGGATTAACGGGGGTTATTTTGTCCTTGAACCAGAAGTAATTGATTTTATTGCTGATGATTCAACGGTTTGGGAACAAGAACCCTTGAAAAAATTAGCTCACTTAGATCAACTATCTGCTTACAAGCATCATGGATTCTGGCAGCCAATGGATACTTTGCGAGACAAACGCTACTTGGAAAAATTGTGGCAGAATGGCAATGCGCCTTGGAAGGTTTGGTAAGTAGAAGTAGATCGGTCTAATTAAACAAGAGATAAATTTATGTACGATTTTGTAATTATTGGTGGTGGAATTGTTGGTCTTTCTACTGCGATGGCTTTAGGTCAAACCTATCCTCGGGGGAAAATTGCCGTTTTAGAGAAAGAATCCCAGTGGGCATTTCATCAAACCGGACATAACAGTGGGGTAATTCACTCGGGTATTTACTATAAGCCTGGTGGGTTTAAGGCTCGATTTTGCCGTGAAGGGAATCGATCGATGGTGGCATTTTGTCAGGAGCATAACATCGATTACGATATCTGCGGCAAAGTTATTGTTGCCGTGGAAGAATCAGAGTTACCCTTATTGGAAAATTTATACCAACGCGGTTTAAAAAACGGTCTGAAGGTCAGCAAAATTAGTGCGGCAGAGGTTAAAGAAATTGAACCCCATGTGCGTTGTCTTGCTGGTTTACATGTACCTAGTACGGGGATAGTTAACTATCAACAGGTGTCTCAAAAGTATGCTGACTTAATTAGGCTTCAGGGTGGAGATCTTTATCTCAATACTAAGGTTGTCAAAATTATTAGCACCAGTAACAGTAATTTACTAGAAACTACCCAAGGTGAGTTTGCTACCCGATTTGTGATTAACTGTGCTGGTCTGTATAGCGATCGCGTTGCCAAATTAGGTAAAGTCAAGCCCCACGCCAAAATTGTCCCTTTTCGCGGGGAATATTACGAACTCAAACCAGAAAAACGCCATCTCGTCAAAACCCTGATTTATCCTGTCCCCAATCCTGAATTTCCTTTTTTGGGTGTCCACTTCACCCGCATGATCGATGGCAGCGTCCACGCCGGACCAAATGCCGTCCTCAGCTTTAAGCGAGAAGGCTATCAAAAAACTGATTTCGAGCTGCGAGACTTTGCCGAAGTGATGACTTATCCAGGTTTCTGGAGATTAGCAGCTAAACACGCAGATGAAGGCATCCAAGAAATAATTCGCTCTTTTAGTAAGGCTGCCTTTGTTCGTAGCTTACAAAGACTAATTCCCGAAGTCCAAGCTGAAGATCTCTTGCCTACTCCTGCAGGGGTAAGGGCTCAAGCATTGATGAATAACGGCAAACTAGTAGACGATTTTTTAATTTTATCCAACAAGAATTCAGTTCATGTGTGCAATGCACCTTCTCCAGCCGCAACATCTTCCCTCGAAATCGGGAAAGCCATAGTTGAAAAAATTGTCGATCGAGCACCAATCGAAGTATCCACGACTCGGGAAACAGAAGCAGCAGAATGTCCTAAAACAACTGAAACATCATTATCATCATGAGTTTTTTAATTCCACTCGGCTTTGTTGCATAAATAAGTTAGGTGGCAGAGAAACAAAATGACAAAATGCAGATGGCAAAATAAATTCAACCTGTAGGAAAAAAATATTTTGTTCAGACACCCAATTTCTATTTTCCGATCAAACCTCAATTTTGTATATCCTTTCTTTCAATTTCTTCCCCTACAGATTAAAGTCTGGATCCTGATGCATATTGGGAGAAGACGGAAAAAAGTTGCCAGTTGCGAACAAGCAAAAAATATTGTTAAGTGAGGTACACCTTGTCAAGATTAGGCTCTGGGCTCTAGGCTCTGGGCTCTAAGGATTTCAGCGTTTTTGGCGAGCACGGGAAGGGGGCTTTAATACAAATGAGATTAACTAGAGATACTAACTAATTAATTAATCAAAGCCCCCTTCTCCCCCTGGCGAGTTTTACTCGCTATCGCGAACGCGCGAGTTTGACTAAGTTTAAATTTGTACTTCATTAAACTGAGAACCGCCATAAATCTTTTATAGCTTATGAAAAATAGTGCCTACAAGTAGAAACTAGGATTACTTCCAGTATTTGCATCAATTAAAATTTACTATTTGATATCAATCATGAAAATATTAGTTACAGGAACAGAAGGTTATCTTGGCTCTTTATTAGCTCCACTTTTGATACAACAGGGACATGAAGTAATTGGCGTTGATACGGGATTTTATAAAGTAGGGTGGCTTTATAACGGTACTGATTTAACGGCTAAAACTCTGAATAAAGATATTCGGCATATTAGGGCTGAAGACCTTAAGGGAGTTGATGCGATCGTCCACATGGCAGAACTTTCCAACGATCCTGCTGGTCAATTAGCCCCCCATATTACCTACGAAATTAATCACCAGGGATCGGTGCGTTTAGCCAAATTGGCTAAAGCAGCCGGAGTAGAACGCTTTATTTATATGTCTTCCTGTAGTGTTTATGGTGTTGCAACTGAGGACTACGTTACTGAAGAATCAACAGTCAATCCGCAAACCGACTATGCCAAATGCAAAACTTTAGTAGAAAAAGATGTTAAACCATTAGCTGATGATGGTTTTTCCCCTACATTTCTCCGCAATGCTACCGCTTACGGGGCTTCTCCTCGGATGCGCTTTGATATTGTCTTAAATAACTTATCCGGACTAGCCTGGACGACTCAAGAAATTAAGATGACTAGCGACGGTACCCCTTGGCGTCCTTTAGTCCATGGCTTAGATATCTGCAAAGCAATTTTATGCACTCTTGAAGCCCCACGAGATCTGGTTCACAATCAAATTTTTAA
>JAAUYK010007262.1_pt1 | contig 10321 bp, 14 predicted proteins | sample 7278021 | NCBI WGS metagenome assembly JAAUYK01 (sample SAMN14350223, study PRJNA611818) | marine sediment metagenome | isolation source: surface marine sediment (1.8m) | place: French Polynesia: Moorea | collected 2018-08
GTTACATAAGAGGTCTGGCAATGTAAAAATATATTTAAGCGGTCTCTTACATGGCTAAGCCGTATAATGGCGACGTTGGGTCTTCCGTCTCTATCGCATCATCCTCCGTTTGCAACCGCGTGGCGCTCCAGCTCTGTCCCCAGTCGTCGCTTTCATGCTCCCAACTCTCCCAAGACACGGAGGTGGCTCCGAACTCGCTGCTGTCCTCCTCGGCGCCGTCCCTGCAGCGCCCGGGCAAGTCCAGCTTCAAGCAGGGCAGGGGCGTCTCGTACCCCCACAGGAGGCCGTTGACGGTGACGTTGATGAACGGCTTCGGCTCGCTCTCCGTCTGGCTGAAGAGGAACCACCGCTTGGCGTCGCGCAGTCCCTCTCCCATCGAGTTGAGGCCCGTCCACAGGGGGACGTTCGGCACAGTGAACACGTCGCTGTCGGGGTCGAGGCCCTCGCCAGAGAGGGACGGCATGTAGGTGTAGATGGTGCGGGCACGATAAGTTACCTTTAGGGGTGGCATGAGTTTCAGTGCTGACATTACATTGTATTTATCGTACGCCTAACCTCGGATTCGTCTTCGTTCCACTCCACATAGTCATTTTGACCTTTGGATCTGAAGACGTAGGGACCCCTCTCCACTAGTTTCGGCTTTCCACCAGCTAACACTTCGTCCACGTTGGCCAGGTGGAACTGGTAGACAGAAAAGTATGTCTCCACGGGTGGATCCATCCTGGCGAAGAATGATAAGTTAATAATAAATCGGTTTAGTTTATACTATACTCCGTTAATAACCAATTTGTTGTGTAAGGAGTTCCCGGCACCAGCTTCATCGCGTTCATAACGAGCCCTCCGAGCAGATCTTCTCCGCAGAGCAGAGCGCTCATGCCCATCACGAAGAAGAAGACGGCGAGGCAGCATCCGGCCAACGGCCAGCAACTCAGCAGCGACGGCCGTTTCTTGACGATGGGCTCCGTGCTGCCGCGGGCGGTGTGCGGCTCCAGGAAACCGTCCGTCTCCATGAGACCGCCGCCCGCCGACCTCAGCGACTTGTTCTTGCCGCCGCCGGTTCGCTTTTCGTTGTCCGAGTCCGCAGCGGTGGCATCGTGGGCGTTCGGCCAATTGAAGAGGCCACTCTTGCGTAAGAGCGAGCTAAAAAAATCGGGTGAGGACTTGGAGATTAAGAGCATTACTAGCTATATACAGCGGCTGCGATTATGCAGGCACTGCAAGCGTACGTCGAGCAGGGCAAATAAGCGCTGCGTCAACACCCATCCACCAACTCTTTTACTAAGACGTTTGGCCGAAATGTGCACAAATTCACTGCACATGGACTCACCGCATCTTTAGGGACAGTCAGTCAGACGCTGCAGAAAATGCACTTTTACACTTATGTATAGCTCGGGCGCCACATTCGGAGATTGGAGGACTGATAGCCAGGCGGATGCCGGGTTCGCGGCGGCGTTCGGACGGACGCGGACGGCCCCATGATGCCGGCTGGCCGGCGTCCGCATGCCGAATTGCCGTTTATTTACCTGGCTGCCCGGCCGCCTTGTTTCTCTCCGTCGGGCTCGCTCCAAGCAACCGGTCTGTTTTCCCGGTCACGCAGCCGGACGGACGGCGCGCTCAGCACACACACTCACGCCTAGATCAATAGGCCCGTAGCCAATTGGCGGCCCGTCGGTTTGTTGCATGCATCGCTCGTTCGCTATATCCAGTGCACGTCTTCACCGCCGCCCCCTTTGTCCCCAAAACGATTCGGTTGGATCGTCCAACCGACCGACTTCTTCGAAGATGAGCATGCGGAATTGGACATGCGTCAATGTTTGTGCCGGCGTCACCGGCACGGACTTAATTCTTTAGCTCGAAAGCATCGAAAAGAAATTATGGCTCGTCGCTAATGTGACGGCGAACCCTTTGCTTGCATGGCATGGAGAAAACGAACGTACGTGCTGACGGTAGGTCTGCGTGTACGTTCTACGTACTTCCTTTGAATCTCATAAAAAAATCCCTTTCGTCTAGCAATAACGCGACGACGGACCTCGCCACATAAATATTTTCACCTCCAGACAAAAAGTTGTCGAGCAAGCCGGATGGAAAACGATGCAGCACTATGCCTACGTAGCATGCACGCCGTGTGTGCGGCGAAAGCCCAACCTGTTCTCTTCCTTTACCCTTTCGGATCAGGTTCGGATTTCGAGTTTTCAATGTACGTCCATCTTGTAATTTTAAAGACCAAGAGAGCTGGAATGGCTGGAAAAAAGCAACATGACCTCATGCTAACACAACGAGACCAACGAAACGAACTTTGTGTCCTCAAACACGCACTGCATCGGCTTTTTCGAGGAAAACTTATTCACCTCCCGGATCAGAATGACGTACGAATTTCGTGAATTCGCCTCCTTGGCAGCGTTGCGTTGGTTTAGTAGCTCGGGAGGCAGTTGTTAATGGAGTCTCAAGTGTTGGCAGAAGCAACAACTTCATTATTTCTGTCTCGTGCTGGCTACTACGTATATAATGAGGCTTTGTTATGGGATTAATAATGGTAATAGCTAGGGCATTCAGTCCATAATCATTGCCTCGGCCTGCGAGATAACCAACGTGATCAAAATTGCGCCCCGGCATCGAAACAGCCTGGACAATCGATCGCGATCGAGACAAACTGTTACGCGCTATCCAAATAGCAAATACTACCTACTCTGATTTTTGTGTGCGGGCGCATTAGCCGAACTCTCCTCGATCGGTTATCTGGCCCACTTTGATTGCAACGTACGTACGTAAAAGTGCGCAGCCGTAGTAACAACTTGCACAATGTGCGATGAAGTCAGTACTATGTGTATAAGTACGGGCTAACCTTAAAGTCTTGGATTGCGTTCGTCGACACCTCGAAGTCTGGTCGCGTCGTGCACTTCACTATTAATTGTGCCCACCACGTCTCTCGTTCATTCCGTCTCCATTGCTGCAAGCTGACGCAATGCAGCTGGTCGATGGAGAATGTTATGGTGACGAAAAAGCTTTCACTCTCGACGACTGCATCGTAGAAAGCACGCGAATAGCGGCGGCGGCAGCAACTACAGTACAGCAGGAGAAAAAAAGTATCGGTCGGCCGATCAGCTGATTGTACGAATGTATCGTTCGTTATCTAACCGACTCACAGGACAACGTGCACGTTTCAAGCCGAGTGAAAGCCAAATCATTATGATGGAGCTATGCATTCCGTAAAACGGTGAACAAAAATAATGTATTTTCCATACGCAATATCGAGCACAGCCACTACGTATCATACTATTGTCATAAGTAGCGAAAATACATCCGTTTCGTTACGAAAGTGCGTGCGAAATAAGTACATACATACGTTCTTTGAAGTAGCGAAAAGATGTGCGAATTAAATGCCTACATAGAATTTAAGAAAGCATTTGCGTACCAGTGTTCGCAATGCTAAAAGCGTCCAGCTTTCGTTAGCGCTCTTATGGCGCACCTCGCTGCCGCATCCTTGGCGTTCTTCTGCCTGCTGCCCAAGCCGCGGAAGCTGAGCACGCTGTCCGGATCGTGGGGGTCGACGGTGACGAGCACTTTCACGTTGGCCTTCCCCCTGGCCGTGGTCTCCAGCTTCTTGAACTCTGTGCTCTCCGGGAAGCGCTCCATAAGGCGGGCCACAGGACTCCGAGGATTCTTTCTCGCCACCTCGTCCATGATGGGAAACAGGCGGCCAAAGGCTTTCCAGACCGCGAGGAGACTGAATCCGCTGTCGACGTACACCGCGCCCATCACGGATTCGACGACGTCGCCCAAGGCCTGGAAAGAGAAGCGGGATATTGAGATTTAAAGGTTAAAGCCGCTTGATCGGGGCTTTGATTTACCTTGGGGACCTCCACGTCCACCAGCACCGGGCAATCGTCTTCGTTGATCAGGTCGAGATTCTCGATGAACCTGCCCGCCTTGAACCCGGCGTCGATCGCCTCGCCCTCGGAGTTCTCCTCGCTCAGGTAATTCAAGTACTCGTTTATCTTGCTCATCAGCTTCGGTTCGGCGTGCAGGAGGTGGCGGTGGAGGCCGGAGGTCACGCACACCCTTCCCAACGCGTTGTTGTTCACCAAGGAGGAGCGGAGGTTGGTGATGGCGCCGGGAGACTTGTTTCCATAGGCCGTGAACAAGTGACACGTGACGAGGTAGTCGATCACGGCGTCGCCGAGGAACTCCAGGCGCTCCAGGCTGTTTGTCTCCTTGTTCTGCCGGTATGAACAGTGCGTCAGCGCTTCGAGCAGGAAGGACTTCTCTCTGTAGCAGTGAAGAAAAGCTGTTGTGGTTTTTCAAAGAGGACTTCGATCAGCAGCTACCTGAAATAATATCCCAGGATAGTCTCCACCTGGGGGACGTCGATTTTCCCCAGACTCGATTGTCTACAGCACGCGTTCGCTCCGGCGTGTTGAAGGATGGCTGTAGGAGGAGCAATGAACCAGTCGAGGCTGCCGACGATATCTCCTTTTTGAGTTCCGGTGGCATCCGAGTCCAACCACGAGAGGAAGTGAGCGGCCTTCTCCTGGCCACATTTGACCAGGTAGCAGCCGATCAGCGCCTCTACAACGTCCGCCATCGACTTGTCGCTGATCAGACGACGCTCGCGCGGCAAGTGATTGCCGATGCGACCCTTGTTGCTTGACTTTTGCTCAACTTGCTTTTGCTCCACCGAATCCACCTCCCTGGCCGTGACCCGCTCGACGAATCCTCTAGACTCGTTGTCCAAGTCCCCGTGCTTCAACAACTCCACGACGTCGTCGGCTTTCAGCGTCTGAAAGAGGGTTTTCGAAGTCTTCGGGTAATCCTTCCGGTGCCGGGTGTCCCAGTCCGACAACGTCTCCTCGATATTCCTCTGGGACTGGAACAGGGGCGGCCTCCAATTCCTGTGCGGCTCGAACTTCTCGTGGGTAACACAGGGCACGAGGTTGTTCGCCAGGGCGCTCCGGAACAGCTTCTTGTTCCCCACGATCTTTGACCTCATTTGCGTGAGCGAGCCTTCGTCGATCAGGCTGCCCTCGGTCAGGTACAGCTTGACGCTGGTGATGTACTTCAGGAAGCTGTCGCCGAGGATCTCCTCTCTCTCGAGGTCGAAGGTCTCCCCGGCGCCGAGCATGGTAAGGGGGCGAATCAGATCCTCCCCTGTGGGCGGAGAACACTCCTTCGGGGAGTGGAAGGTGAGCTGCAATACACATGTACGTAAATGAGCGGAGGAAGAACGTAATTTTCCATATAAATAGTACATGAACAGTTCCGTACCAGTTTCTTAAAGAGATTGATCCCCGCATGGAACTCGAAGTTCAGGGGCTCGTCGGGGAGGCAGGTTGTCTCCTTTAAGTTCATGCTAATTCCGGCGTTCACTTGGCCGGCCAGTTCGGAGGCCCTGATTATTTTCTGCAGTCTGTGCACGACGAAGGGGAACACCTGCAACTCCCGCCACACCGGTCCGGGAATGCGGTGTTGGAGAACCAGTTCGGGCAAGAGCAGCATCCGCCTGCGCAGGAAGTCCTCTCGACTCTGCGGACGACCCGATTCGAGGCCTTCCTCGCGCCCTCGAACGACCGGCTTGACCATATCGTGTCGCACCCAACCGTGGGAGATGCGCAGGAGCGGCTGGTCGGGGTTCTCGATCCTGGTTGAGAAATGACACGCATAACTAAAGGCCAAGTCAGTTCAAAATCCGTGCCTGATTCCCTTCTTGGCGTAGTGGTCCACAAACGTCACGCTGTTGTTGTTGGGCATGGGCGAACTTGCTCTTAGGTCGGTCACCACTTCTTCCACGACGTACGGCTCGTTGTTGTGGTAAGTCGAGACGACGACGGCACCTGCCAGACCCGTGAGAGGGTCGCCCTCAAACTTGCTCACTGGATTGACAGACTTTGTAGAAATACAAGATAGGAATTTTAAGGCGTCCTTAAATTATTCGTCTTCTTATGCTACCGTGAGGTTGTCGAGGAGGTCGAAGTCGATCTCTCTCCTGTCCGTGTTGACGGGCACCATCATGTAGTCGGGCGCGTCTTCCGACGGCGCCACTGCGTTCATCCAGGGCGGCGTGAGGCACAGACCGTCCGCCCCGAACGCAAGCTGGCTGAACTTCACGGCGGCCGACGTCTGGTCGGGCGACAGGGGGCGGCAAATTCCGTAGTGCTTCAGGCGGACCAAGAGTCGTCCCGAGACCGTGTACAGGTGAAACGAGGCCAGGGCGGCCGACGGCACTTCCGACCCAAGAAGGAGGCCGAGTTTCGTCGAGTGGTCCTCGGGACGGTAGATCTCGTATTGCTTCTTGCTCCATGCCGCCTCCACGACGGGCTCGTCGAGGGCCAAGGAAATTTCGTAGAGGTGGGCCGGCCTCTTGGCGGCAGGTGATCCGAGCGACCTGAACGGCTCAGGCAAGGTGGTTTCGTAGTAGGCCTTGCTCCTTCTGGTGCCGACTTTGGGGCCGCCCGGGTCATCCTCGTCGTCATCGTCATCGAGAGCAACGCGACGATTCTGTTCGAGGTCAAGAAAGCTATAGAAGTATTTGCTTAATCTTACCCCACTTTTTACATTATACCTTGGGTTTCAAGTGGTAGTCCAACTCGCCCAATTGATGCAACTTTTTGCATGCCAGGAGTGCGGCTTTCCGTTTGGCGTCCTTTCTGGTCAGTGCCCAGTTGCCCACAATGGGCTCCTTGATCGGAGTCAAATGCGGCAGGTGCAGGACACAGTGGAATCGTCCGTAGGCGACAGGATCCACGTCAAAGCCGAGGCCTCGAAATAGATCAGCTTGAGCTTGAGGTCTGTCCTAAACCATTAAAGACCAAGATTCAGCTAGTCGTCATTTTATTATAGTAAGATTTCCCACTAACCCTCGACTCGAATTCGAAGTAGGGTGCGAGGTCGGTAAATCTGTCTGTCGGCAGAGACTGGACGTAGCGGTGCACAAGTCCGATCGCATTAAAGCTGTCCACCCACGGGCTTGAGGGGTTGGAGGGGTCGCTGAGGTAGACCTCGTTCTCGGAGCTGTCGTCCCCTGAAAAAGCGAAAAAGTTGGACAAAAAACAGAACTAGTAAGTTTGTATCTAGAATTTACGTACCTCCGATGTTCTCGACCGTTTCGTAGCAGAGGTTGATGGCATCGTTCTCGATCTGTCTGTAACCCATGATTTCCGGGTAGCTTGGATTACTTCGATCCTCCATGATGACGAAGGAGGACGGCTTGGCCCTAGCCCGGCCTTTGCCCTGAATGTAAGACCTCAGGGTTTGGATCTTGTCAAATCGAACTACTAGGTTGCACTGCTTGACATCCATGCCCTCCTCTGCAAAAAGCACGGAATAATAAGCATAATAATTCACACGATTGGGCGGTCTCTTACCAAGAACTTGAGTAGCGACCAGGCAATTCAAGGCGCCGGAGCGGAACTTGTAGAGTGTCTTATCCAACTTTTTCCTGGCCTCCACCGTCTCTTGGTCTGCTATGTACTTTCCCCTGCGACATAGGAGAAGAAAAGTCAAATAAATTAGCTTCATTGTTAGCACACTTTGCGTACTTTGACCAGGTCTCTGGCGAGCTATGGTGTCCGACAACGTGGCCGACTTTTAGGAAGGCGAACTCTTGATTCGATTCGCCCACGCGCTGCAAGATGTGCGAAACAATGGCGGCGGACAGTCTCGTCTGGACGAAGATGACAGCGCTCATCTGGGAATTCATGAGTCTGCGAACTTTACCTAGACGCCAAAAGACACTTGAGTCCCTCTCTACCAGATTAATGTCTTAGTAAACCATTGTCGTTTAAACGTCGGCACTGCTCCCTGTTCTCCTCAGCGATGATGTTGAAGAGTGTCTCCAGTTTCTGGGAGCTGAAGTACATCAGCCTTTCGAAGTTGGACAGAGCCGGAGGAGTCGCCTCGAGTGTGCTTTCGACGACTTGTCTGAAGGGGTTGAAAATTGAATTTAGCGAGCCCTGTATGTAGCATTTCCTTAAGTAATGATGGTTTACCGTGCGTCGTTCATGGTCCTGCTGGCGATAAGTTTCAACGCGCTGTCGAACGCATCGTCCGAGAGTAGAGACTTGCTTTGGAGGTCCTCCTCTACGGCCGCGAGAATTTCGTTGGCGGCACAAAAACCTGAAAGAGAAATCAATATTTGTAATACCAACGTAAGTGCCAGTATTTCTCAGCCCCTCACCAAGATCGTTCAAGGTCATGAACATGTTGGAGAGGAGCCTCTCCACCTTTTGGTGCTGGTCTTTAATCTTCTTCTGTTTTTGCGCCACGACGATTTTGTCGGCGCCCGGAATCCTTTGGGCGGATGCCATCGCCTCCAGTTTGCAGTTCTCCAGGGCTTCCAAACCGTTGTCGGCGGTACGGGTGAGTAATTCTGTCGGGAAGGTAAAACCGTACACCCTGCTGCTGAAGTCCTGGAATCGCTCGCTGGGCGCCGTCACGTATTTCGATATGCTGGCCAGGTCTTCCGTCGTGATGACTCTGGCGTCTAGATTTTTCTCCAGCTGAGTCTTCTCTTGGACGAACTTGAAACGATCGCACTTCTTGGCGACAACGCTCGCCGAAAGACCGAGGATTCTCGGCAATCTTGCGGAGCCCCCGATGACCTTAATATCGTGGTACTTGTCCATGATCTGCTTGTAGGGGTGTTTCTGCATGGCGTGGTGGCACTCGTCGAACACGAGCAGGTTAACCCTGTCTAAGCTGAGGAAGCCTTGACGAAGGGCGTCAAGAAACACCTGGTGGACCTGAAAAGGAATCACCGGGTTAACTAAATATAACATGAGTAGGTGTTCATGCACTCACCATGACGAGCACCTGCGGCTCGCTCAATCTTTTCGCCCATTCGGTATCGTTCCATCCGTCCACCCCGTCGGCGCCGCAGAACGACTTCACCGTGAACGGGGTGTTGATGCTGAGGAAGCGCTCCTGCTGAGAGACCAGCGCCACAGACGGCACCAGGAACACCGTCTTCTTGTTGGAGCCATCTCTGAAGCAAATCGTGCATAATGGTGGCTATCATGGATTTATGGCCATTACCTGAGTGCGTTTCCCAGCTCCTTGATGACCATGGTCGCGATGAACGTCTTTCCCGCGCCGGTGCCCAAGAAGACGATGCTGTTCTGCCTCAGAGCCTTCTCGACCAGCTCGTTCTGGTACTCGCGGGCTCGGAGGATGAGATACTGGTTGCGGTGCTCGTCGCTTATGTCTTCCGTGCCGGCGACCTCGGGCGAAGCCATCCTACGCAAAAAGGCTAATTACATACCACACACCAGTACGTTTCTCGGGATATATTGATTTAGTACATGAAACCTCTTGCTAAGCCAAGTTAATTGTGCTCTACCCGTAGGTACCTGTATACCGTACCTGTCGCCGTGTCACCTGCCAAATTTGTACTCGTAGTCGCAGGCAGAGAGGCAGCCTCGTAGCTTCCTATTTCCGGGGGAAGGAAAGAGGCACTTTTAGCGTGAGCGTGATCCCAAAAGGCAAAAAGTGTCCACCAACAGTTGTGGCACAACTCACGACACAAAGACAAACGCAAGACCAAACTTATCACTTGTCAAGTTTAGCCGTCACTCATAATTGTAGGTTCGTAGAGCTCTCTCTCCCTCTCGGATCGCTCTCTCTCTCGGGCAGTCTCGCTAGTCTGCGGGGTAGTCGCTAGTAAAACTCTACATAATCAGCGAGGTTCAGCGTTGCCAAGTTCTATACGTTCTATACGATAAGTCGGTTTTTTCTCGCTCTAAAGCTCCATACTTATCTTTTAACAATACAGCAGAACAATCGATTGTAGGGATTTCTAGCTCGTCTCTCCCTCGCACTTGGACACCCTTCCTGCAAGTTCTTAAACGCGATTTGCGGCTTTTGCCTCCTCTGCCTCTGCGGGGATTGCACAATGACACATCGGTTCAATAATAAAGCGGCGAAACGCCGACTGATCTGATCAATCCTTACCTGCGTGCGTTGCGTTACGGGAGAACAAGGGCGAGGCATTCCTTTTCCTCTTACTCCCGGCATTTCGCCGATAAATTATGGGTAGCCAACTAAAGCCAGGATGGAGGTTTATATGCTTCGATCGCTATCGCAAACGCGATCTATCCAGACAAAACTGCAGGCATATGCCTGACGTAATTACCTTTGCCAAATTGTGCTCGGAAGTTTCTCTGCGCTAATCGCGGCACCTCTAGTTAGTACTACGGAGACACTTAGCAGTCTCGAGTAGCTTAAGTACATTACTAAGTAATTAACTAATTATGACTCACTGGTTCGTCTTCCTGAAGGGCACCCGAGAAATCTTCGTGACACCCATAATGGGTGTCATGAAGAAAAGTAA
>JAAUYK010069758.1_pt1 | contig 10319 bp, 11 predicted proteins | sample 7278021 | NCBI WGS metagenome assembly JAAUYK01 (sample SAMN14350223, study PRJNA611818) | marine sediment metagenome | isolation source: surface marine sediment (1.8m) | place: French Polynesia: Moorea | collected 2018-08
CCTAAACCACCAGTCTGTATGAGATGTATCTGCCTGCCGTTTCGGACGGCCTAATGATCTTGATCACCTGGCCTCGCTTCAGCCCGTAGTACCTGGCCACCGGGTCTCCCGCCTGTATCCTCATCAGCTGGTTCTCCTTCAGCTTGTACTTTGCGAGCAGCTCTCGCTTCTCCTCCGGAGTCATGACCACGTGCTCCGGCACCAGCTCGTGCTCCGTGATGTTGATGAGCAGCTCGGACTCGAGGAACTGCTCGAGCACGTACTTGGGCGCCATGTCGACCAGCGACTGCTTCGCCGAAGGGGTCATGCCCTGCTGCACGACGATGATGGCGCGCGTGATGTTCTCCTCCTGCATGCGCTTGCAGTAGGCCTTGATCGTCTTGATGCCGATCTTGAGCTCCTCGGGGAAGAAGACGAACATCTGGTCGGTGGGGTCGTCGTTGTGCGCCACCAGGATGATGAGGTCCTGCCTCGCCGGCTGCTTCTCGCTAGGCTTGTCGCCAAACTGCGCCTTGAACTGGTCCAGCGTCTGGTCGAGCTCGTCCTGGGTGACCAGGTAGCCGCGGTCGTGGCACAGCGCCATCACCGTTTTGCGAATGCGCCAAAGCTTGTACGTCTCCGCCTCGTCGTCCATGCCGAACGATACGATATAGGTAATGGGTGGAAGCAAGGCACGCACAGCACAAATAGAATAATTACAAGTCTACCAAGACTTCCCTCGGACCACAGACAAAACGTTGAGGCTCTTGAGGTTGAGGGTGAGCTGAGCTGCTGACACCCCGACAGAGAGAGAGAGAGACAGACGCCCTGAAACACAACAAACAGTTCGGCCAGGGCCCAGGAGGCTCATATTATGTCTAGCATAAATAAATATCGCTAACCGGCTTCTTTTTACAGTACTTTAATAGGTTACTTTACATTTTACATGGCATTACGGATACCTTGAAGAGATATCTAACATACGTATAAAACATACTTTGGTGCTGCCAGTTATGCTCATCTCGGCATTTTTACATTTCGAGGTTATTTGTCCTAGTTGCGAGCTGGGATTGCCTTCAAGTAGTACCTGTCTGCCGAGCGAAACGAGACTATAACAAACATTTGAAACATGTGATTGAAATATGTGACAGGCTGACAGTATACGACAGCCATAGCTAGCTCACCGATCATTGGCGACATACATTTGGTTGGAGTAAAAGAGTGACTAAAAGGAGGTACGGCCAACGAATCTGTCTGAGAACGATCTGTCACCATGCCGTCCAAGAATACCTGCCCGAACTCAAAGTCGAAGTCTACCGGCTCGTCCGCCCCGCGAGTCATGCTGGCCAACCCCCTGCTTCCGGACAGCGCGTTCGCCCGTCCCGAGGAGGAGGACACCGTTCGGAAAGAGCTGTCGGATCTGCTCAAGGAAGCCTTTACAAAGAAGATATCGGATAAGGAAGTCAATCTGAAGGCAGGCAGGACTCTGGAAGAGTTCTTCAAGATGGCCAAGGCCGAGAGGAAGAGTGTGATAAGCGAGGAGCGCTCAAGGTTGTCCTCGCCCCCGTCGAAGCCGCATCTTCGACGCCACCTCAAAACTGGTCTGCGGCAGTGTCTTCGGGCCTTTCAGCGGGGTCAGCTCCGACTGCTGGTTCTCGACAAGGGGCTGAAGCGACGGGAAAGGCCGGCGGACGCTCCGACGGCGCTTGAGTGCGCGATCGCCCTCGCGGAGAGAGACTCCAACTGCGCTGTGATCGCCCTACACAGACTTGGAGCCGACATGTGTGAGACGGCGATGGGCTTTCACGCCAGTGCTGTGGGCGTCTGCAACGAGGCGGAGGATGTGGGCGAGTTTGAGCGGCTGCTGGAGGCTGCGCGGAGAATTAAACCTAATGGGCAGAAGAACGATTCCGGCAATCGCGAGAAGAATGACGCTAAAACTGAAGCCTTGAGCTCCTCGGTGAGATGTTCGAAATCGAATCTGAAACCTTCCCAACTGCCGAATTTGTTGCTAAAGCGACAGGAGACCGGACGGGTATTCCAACCCAAGGTAGATACAACAGTATCGTCGTCGTCTGCTGGAGATTTCCTTGCATTCAGTTCAGAAGAGGATTCATCCAGCACTCGGGCAGCAAGCAAGAGATCCTTACCGTCGCCGTACACAGGAGCCAAAATGTTAAAGGTGGACTCCACAAGAAAGAAAAAGAAATAAATCGTATAAAGGAGCGGCTACTCAACGACTAGTTTTTTCTCTTTCAAAAGAAGCGTTGATGCTAGTATGTAACACAGCGATGTAAAATAGGTGCTTATGCTTGTCTCTGTGCACCAGCGTGATATTTCACGAGCCATCTTCATCGGTTGCCTCGTCCTCTCCTATTTGCAACAGAATTTGGTCGCTCTCCGAATCGGCAGGTACGGTGACAAAGTTGAAAGATAGAAGCAGGGGAAAAGTGCATCTGTCTGGATCCTATTAGGAATAGCAAACGTCAGGATGAGGTACGAATATAGCCATTTTACGCATACCAATTTTAAAAGCTGTTCCGTCTCGTTCTTGTTCAATGTCGTTGCTTTAACGCCGCTACACTTCGTGTAGGTGACCTATGAACATTGTACGTCAGAACACTCGTTAGAATAGCGCATTACTATTCTTACCTGCTTCTGATCATTGACTGACGCGGCCGTGACCCTGTAGAGTAACCTTCTTTGGGCATGCGTTGCGATCAGGGCATCGTGCTCGTTGTAAACCCCTGTTATGCATCAATTACTATATACTGTACGTATACTTGCAAGGACTAGTAGCAGGTATCGTACTAACCTGGAATGTTTCTCTTCAGACCGATCTTGAAATTGTTATAGTCCACTATCAAATCGAGCCCCATGTTGAATCCAGTCCAGCGCCAAATGTGCTTCGTAGCTGGAATGAAAGATTCCATTACACATAAGGAAACATATCTTCTTCACAGACATTACCTCCAGAGGTCAGAGTCCTTCCGCATCGCATCGCGGTCCGTCCGAACGTCCCCTCGTCTTCAGCCTCCTGCGAGGTCGGACCTATCACAGTGCCGTGGTCCATTTTGAGCAGCGTTCGCCAGTTGATAAGAAAGACGGGCTCCATCCACGACTTGGGGATTATGTGATCTAAAGGCGCGGATGTCAACACTGTCTATTTCTATAGAGGCGACGAAATAAGAAAGTGACTTTACCTCCCAGCAACATGTCCATGTCCATGTGATGGTTGACCAGATGGCGAAGACGGAGCTGACGAAAGACTGAGGTGAATGGTTTGCCTTCGTCACTGAGCAAGAAACAGGATGTGGGCTCATTCCGCCCAAGATTCTGTAACGATTGAAGTTGACAATTCGCAGAAGTGCCTATTCACTCACTGACCTGGAAATATCTGTGCGATTCCAGCACGACATCTTGCGCCAATGACCCCGACGTCCATCTCTTGCCCAAGCGCATGAACACCCACAGTCTGAGCAACACATAGGCGCTGAACTCAGTCTGCATGACGAACAGATCCGGGCTGGCAATGAGGTCGCGCATGAGGTCCGGGCCTATGGATCGCAGACAGTCGGGGTGCTCGGGAAGGTGGCTCAGCAGATTCACCCTCAGCCAGACAATACAGGACTGAAAAGACCATACGTACAAAAAGTACTATAACGAGTTAATGACTTGATTAATCCTTTCGTACCTCAGCAAGATCTTGCTGCCCATAGGCCTGAGCAGCCTCGAGGTACTTGATGACGGTCCTTACGTTGATTGTCTCGTTCATGAGCTGGACGCACTGCGCGATGAGTCCGTCGAGGGAGAGGAGCGTGGCTGTGGCGAGCGCGGGCACGACATCGTCCGGGCGCAGGCTCACCTCGTCCTGGTAGAGCGAGCCGAGCGCCAGGTCGAAAGCGGCAGGGGTCACCTGCGGGTCGGCCACGCCTATCTCCACACGGTCGCAGCCGCTCTCGTGCCAGTTGCCGGAGAACATGGAGGCGAAGTATCCCGACTGGCCCAGGTAGAGCTTGTGCAGCTTCCACTCCCTGCCCAGGGCCGACACCACGACGTCGTGATCCGTCCCCGTCTAAGGTAAAGAAAGTACAGTAGTTCAGTACGGAAGTCGTAAGTTGCACCGCCGCGCCGCGCCGCGCAGTTACTAGTTTACGCACCTGGAACAGAGTCTCGTAGATGTACTCCGAGGTGGTTCGGAGTCGCCGCTTTTTCGGCGTTGACATCAGCGACGTCAGCGAGGATGCGGAGGAGTCCGACGAGAGCTTCCGCTTGCCAGCCCTCCCCCTGCTTTTCTTTCCCTTCGCCGATCTCCTGCCGCCGCCGCCGCCGCCGCCGCCTCCCTGACCCTGATTCGATCCTGAGGCTGGAGAATCTTCATCTCCCATTTGCGCTTCGGCTTCGAGGTCTCCGTCATCGCCCTGTGGCTGCGGCTGCGGCTGCTGGTGGCCGGTGACTGCCTCAGACCTCTTGGACTGCAACGAACCCATTCGGGTGGGTCGACTTAATTTCGCCTCTTCTCTTCCTGTTCGCTGGGTCCTGAGTGAGTGAGTGGAGTCTGAAGCTAGGAGTTTTACACCTTGCCGCTCCGCTTTCCCTGAGTACGTCCGAGTCCCGCGGCTCGTCACTCCCGCCCGTCAGACCTTGAGAGTTAAGAATGCAGTCCACAGTCGGGTTCTTTCGAAATATTCAACTTTCTTTCAGTGTCAGTCACAGTTAGTAGTCTTTCGCAAATCGCATAGTTCTTAGTTCAGCTTCAGCAGCTAGACGTCAATCTCAATTTCTCAAATATGCGCTTTGTGATTTGAGATTTGTGTGTGGCGTGGCTGACTGAAGTGAAGCCTTCTTCCTAAAGAGATTTTATGTCGCCGTAAAAATACACAAAAAAGCTCATTTAGGAAGAAATACCGACGCGCAAGTAAATGATGCCATCAAAAGATACGTATTATTATTATGTACACGATTTCTTGAACCTGTACGTACTTACATATTTCGTGCAGTATTAAGCCTGAATATTATTCCTGAACCCCACTTTGTTTTGCGTCAGCTGTAGAGGCAGCCGGACGTACGTACGCGGACGTACGGAAGGTTTATTTACTATTCTTCACCACGCGCCCGCACGCGCCCGCACGCGCACGTCCACGGCGACATTCACGGTGGTCACGGACCACAGATAGATAACAGGATATAACGCGGGGTCTGGAATTGCTCTGCAATGACGCTCTCGACGTCGTTCGATCCTTCGGCGGTCCTGTCCGCCGACCCGTCATCCAAATTGCCGGCCATCGAGGTCACGCTGCCCACAGACCCCGACCACGTGTGTCTCGGAAACTTGCTGCTCGTCGAGTCCAACACGAGGGACGAGAACGTGGGAAAGAGCGAGAAGGCGCTGAAGAAGATCGCGAGAGAGAATGCCCAGGTAGGATAAAGAAGCGCTGATGCAATTAATCGCGAACGCAATTGAATTGACATTTACTTTGTGTTTCTATGTAAATAGCTTCTGTTGAACGACCTTTGGCGCCTGCCAACGCACAAGCAAGAAGAGGTGGTGGTGGCCGCGCTGCCTCCGCCCTCCACAGACATCCAGATTCCGCGCGAGAAGCCGCTGCCGAAGCCGAAGCCGCCCACCAAGTGGGAGAAGTTCGCCGCCGAGAAGGGCATCGTCAAGAAGAAGAAGACCAAGCTGGTCTGGGACGAGGTGGTCAACAGGTGGGTGCCGAGATTCGGATACGGAAAGGCCAAGGCTGAACACGAGAAGAACTGGCTGATGGAAATTAAGGTGAGAATTAAGAATTACTTCTCGACGTGCTAATGAGTCCCAATGTGTCGTAGGATAACGCCAATCCCACGGAGGACCCCCGTGAGAAGGCGGCCGAGGACAAGCGGGAGCGCGTCGCGAAGAACGAGCTGCAGAGGCTGAGGAACGTTGCCCGATCGAAGAAGGTGAAGGTCCCATCCGTGGGAATCACGGCCGCGGCTGGCGAACAGCAGTCCATGGACGAGCTCAAGAGGGCGGCCGACTTTGCCAAGAAGTCGACGGCGTCTCTGGGAAAGTTTCAGCAACGCCTGCCGGGTCAGTTGGAGAAGGTCGATGCGAAGAAGGGATCTACGGGCAGGAAGCGCAAGTTCGAGCCTCTCGTCAACGCCGGCGAGAAGGAGAAGAGCCTCAAGATTCTGGAGCAGATAAGCAACAAGGCGCCAAAGTTGGACATGACCAAGGCCGTCGGGAAGGAGATCTTCAAGGAGGAGCAGGAGGCGAAGAGCAACAAGGCCGGCGGCGCGAAGGGAAAGAAAGGTAAAGGTGTGGGCAAGAAAGGCGGAGGTGGTAAGGGCCGAAAGGGAGGCCCGGGCTTCAAGACGGGAAAGAAGGGGGGCAAAGGTGGGGCTGGGTCGAACAGAGGAAGAGCCAAGGGTGGGAAGAGATAATGAATGGCAAGCGTGGAATTAGTTGCCCTTTGAGTTGAGATCAAATGCTAAATACATCTATTGTTGATAAATAAGCGAGACAGTTAATTGCTACATATACGAAATTAGGTTCGTGAGGTGCTCTTGCGAGTTCTTGGACTAAGCGTGACTAGACGTTCATTGGTAACTTCGGTGGTGGTGGTGGCTTCTTTGATACACTCATCAATCTGTTCTAGAAATCGTTCGTTTTCGGCCCGCGAGTCGATCGGCCCGCCCCTGTTGGCGCGAGTTGATTTCCCGGTGGGTTGCTTCGACCCTTTATCGGGCAGTCGCCCCAAATTCTTGTTCCAAGCTCTCTGAAAGACTGCCATGTCGAGGGTTTGACCCGACCGAGTTTGAGACGCTGCGACCTCGGCCACGGAATTGTACTGCTCTCCCTCGGGCGACCAGAAAAACGTAACCCACTTGGAGCGATCCTCACTGGGTCTCTTTTCGCAGACCCACGAGTTGGCCAGAGGAATGAGCAGGCCCTCGTCGTCGTCCTCAATGCCGTCCCAGTCTGAGTCGTCAGAGTCCTGGCTCTCGGTGTCGCTCTCATCTTTGTCGACTTCCAGAGTGGCAGGGAGTGCAGTGCGCTTCTTGGAGGATGACAGCTGGTCTGCGAAAGTCACCCGCTTCTTGCTCGCCTGCCTTTCCTCCTTGTGAGTCCGGGTCCTCTTCCTCTTGTTCGGCGCCTGCTTTTTCGCAGTGACCACCGGGCTCGACTTGAGGGCGGACTTGCGCTTCTGCTTCTTGGCCCACTGCTCTCTGGCCGATTTGATCAGCATCTCCATTCTCTTCCTTGCCGACCGGCTGGAGTCGCTCAGCGTCCGCGGAGTCTTCTTCAGCGAGGCTTTGATGCGCCCCTTAAAGCCCCGAACCCTGTAAATCTTGAATTCGTCGTCTTCAATCTCCCCGGTGCCCCGGGGATGCTCATTGGTGACGTCCGCGATCTCCTCCTTTATGACTTCGATGTCCTCCTCCTCCTCGTCTTCTTCGACGGCCACGTTGCGTCGGCCCCTGCCGCTGCTACGCTTGAACTTCTCCTGCATCTGACTAATGAGATCGAACGACTGAGACGACTTTAGAGTGGTGGTCCTCCCGTAGCCGAACGTGGCCGCCCAGTTCCGGTCCATCCCGTCGGGGCCGACAGTCTTGACTGGTTGGACCTTTTGTTGCGGCGCATTCGGGCGCTCGTCGGCGCCCTTCGGATTTTCCTCCAAGTGCTCCTCCTCCTCCACGTCCTCTGGATGTTCGTCCTCTGTTGACTGTTGAGCAACTGGATCCGGCATCTGATGGTCTTGCTCCACGTGCTTCGCCAGCTCGTCGACGGTTCCAAACTTTTTGTGACAGATGCCGCACTCGAACATGTCCTTGGTAGACAGCGGGTCTTCGTCATCGGTTGCCGCCTCCTCCGCCTCAGGCTCCTCTTCGCCCTCATTGCCGTCGTCGCCCCGCTCTCCTTCCATTCCGGCAAACTTAGACTGCATCATCTTGAACAGGTTGGCCGATTTACCGGTCTTTGGCTTCTTAGCCGAAGGAGCGAGGTCGCCATCAGCTTTTTTGCATGCCGAGCATTCACAGGGCTGTGTAGAAGGAAATTATTTTAATGCATTAAGCGTACAATCAGAATAAGTTCGACCTTACCGCCTTCAAGTAGTCGGTGTCGAATTCGTGCGTAGCAAGATGTCTCTGGTACGTCATTTGCTGGCTGCTCAAGAATACTTTTCCGCAATTCAGACACTGAAAAGTAGTTATCCATGCAGGTGGCAAGCTTGGCAGAGACATGCATGTACGTAGTCGAGCTTCATTGCATTATACCTGCAAGCCTGGATCGTCCCCCGAGAACATGCGGTGGCTCTTGATATGGTTCTGGTGCTTAACTTTGCAGGAGAAGATTTCGTCGCACTCTCGGCAATAATAGGATTTGGAGTCGCGTTCCAGGTGCAACTTGCTGTTGTGACTTCTGAACGCTGACTCTAAAGGTACGTGTAGAAAAGAGAGTTTCGGCATTTCTATACTACATCGTCTCTAGTAATTACCACTTCTGAGCGATACTTTGCAGATGCTGCAGAAGAACGACCCCTTCTGCGCCTTTCCGCCGTGGTGGACGCTGGCAAGGTGCTTCAGCTGGGCGCTCCTGTCCTTGAAGGCGATGCAGCAGTCGGAACACTCGTACTCGTCCTCGACCGGCACTTCCGCCTCCTCCTCCTGTGCCTCCTTGTTCTTCTTCTGCAGCTCCCTGTGGATCTTCTTGCTGTTTCGCATGTGCTGCTTGTACGAGGTGTGCTTGTAGAACGTGATCTGGCATATGCGGCAGTAATAGTGGAGGTCAGCGCTGCTCCCGTCCGATATGGCCGTGCCCCGGGAAAGCGCTCCTTGCTCGCCATTGGAGTCCTCCTCCTCCTCCTCCTCCTCCTCTCCCTCGGAGGCCGAGCTGTGCTCCTCTCTGTTGGGTCTCCACGTCCGGTCGTCGTCGCTCCCGTCGTCGGAGAGGTCGTCTTCGGTCAAATTGTGCCGGCGCCTTCGCCGCACGGGAGCCGTTGAACTGGGCAAATCCGACTCGTGTCGAAAGGTGACCTCATTCTCATCGCCAACTTCGGTCTTGATGAAAATTGCTGCACTATCTTCCAGCGCAGAGGTGGTGGCCCTCGGAGGTCTGGTGGAAGTGGCGGCTGGGACGTCGGCGGCATCTGGATCCGGCTTTATGAAAGGCGACGGGACGGCCAGACTGCACGTTGCCGATGGGGGGAGTGCTTGGCCCCTCTGCACCACGATGTAGATCTGCTGCTGCCCCGCGCCGGGAGACTTCTTTTTGCCACACCTCTCCTCAAACGCCTGGTGGCACGTGGTGCAAACTTTCCCTCCCACCGGCACGACCTTCCCAAGCGACTGCAGGGTTTTGACGGCTATGACGAGCGTTACGGTCTCCTTGGGCTTAGAGGCTTCCGTGAAGTCCTCTTGGTGAGTCGGGTAGCAGCAGACAACCTCGGGGTACCAGTCGTCGAGGAACTCCCTCGTGTGATTCTGGCAGATGGTCCACGACCTGTAGGCGGCCGAAGGGAGCAGGAAGTTGACGCCAGCCCGACTGAGAATAATCCAGGAGAGTTTCTTCTTCTGCTTATTTCCGCTACTAGTTCCGGCCGCCGAAGATCCGAGTCCGCCGTGGCTGAGGCCGAGGGCGCCGGTGTTCGGCGCCGTGGCGTCCAACTCGCCGAGCGTTTTCAGGTCGACGTACTCGGGACCGCAGGGCGTGTGCCTCCGCTGACCCAGGTTGCAGACCACGTCGTACTCGTAGTAAGCCATATCGTGTACGGACGAAAGCGGCACTAGGTACGTACGTCAATCACATATATACGCCATAGAAGCAAATGCTTTCTTCTTCGATTATGATGAGATGCTCGCCAGCTCGTTACGGATCGAGTACGGAGTTTGAATCTGCACTCTGTTCCTTCCAGCCGAGCGAGCCGAGATCGACGTGCAGCATCACCAGAGGGAAAATCGATAATTTCTCTTCCCTCCCTCCCTCCCTCCACTCCTCCTTGCTCTCCAGCTGGCCGCGATCCCTTCCCTTCCCTTCCCTGCCTCCCTCTCTCATTCGTTGGCGTCACCAGAAGCAGTTGAGATCTCCAAGTCGGAGAGCGAGAGCGAGAGAGCACACACTAGGTACAGTACGTACAGCGCGCGGTTAGTGCAGCTCTATATAGTATGCGAGCAACGAGCACTCGGTGAGCGACAGCGGCGACACGCAGTTACCGACCGCGATCGTCCACACGAATCGAATGTACTCTCTCTAGTCTCTCTCTCTCTCTCTATCTCTCTCTCTCTCTCTCTCGCTCCCCCTCTCTCTCTCTCGCTCTATCCCTCTCCCCCTCTCTCTGTATCGCCCTCTCCCT
>JAAUYK010050604.1_pt1 | contig 10317 bp, 8 predicted proteins | sample 7278021 | NCBI WGS metagenome assembly JAAUYK01 (sample SAMN14350223, study PRJNA611818) | marine sediment metagenome | isolation source: surface marine sediment (1.8m) | place: French Polynesia: Moorea | collected 2018-08
CCCAGCATGGTGAGAAACTCACCTCTTTCGACGTCTAGATTGAGATCCTTAACGACCAGGGTTTCGCCGTCGTAGCTCTTCTGCACCCCGTCGAACTTGACGATGATGTCCGAATTTGCGGACGTCATTCAGCCGCTCCCCGTTGTGACCTCCTAAGCAGGGTCCTCTGCCGGGCCCCTTCGCTTCGACGCGACCCTATCTAAATTTCGAGCGAAGTTGGAGTCAAAAATTAGACCGGCGGCAGGGCAGGCCGAATGGGACCGCCGTATATATTTCAAGGACTTCAGCCGGGATCGGCCGGTGGCAAGATGGCTTTCTAGGCCGCGCGCTTCAGGTCGAGCTCGGTCCAAATCTCGACCAGGGCCGCGATCAGGCGGTCCATGTCGCCGTCGCTATGGAGCGGGGTCGGCGTGAGGCGCAGGCGCTCCGTGCCCTTCGCCACCGTGGGATAGTTGATCGGCTGGACATAGAGGCCGTAGCGCTCCAGCAGGGTGTCGGTGACCTGCTTGCAGAGCACGGGGTCGCCGACCAGCACCGGCACGATGTGGCTCTCGGACTCCATGACCGGCAGATTGGCTGCGAGCAGCCGTTCCTTGAGCGTCGCCGCCCGTTCCTGATGCCGCGCCCGCTCATCCTGGCTCTGCTTGAGGTGGCGCACGCTGGCTCGGGCGCCGGCGGCGATCGCCGGGGGCAAGGCCGTGGTGAAGATGAAGCCGGAGGCGTAGCTGCGCACGAAGTCCACCAGGGCCGCCGAAGCGGCAATGTATCCGCCCATGACGCCGTAAGCCTTGCCCAGGGTGCCTTCGATTACGGTCAGGCGGTCCATCAGCCCCTCGCGGTCCGCGATCCCGCCGCCGCGCGGGCCGTACAGGCCGACGGCGTGGACCTCGTCCAGATAGGTCATCGCGCCGTGGGCCTCTGCGACGTCGCAGAACTCACGGATCGGCGCGATATCGCCGTCCATCGAGTAGACCGATTCGAAGGCGACCAGCTTGGCCCGTTCGGGCGCGTAGCGCGAGAGCTGGCGGTCGAGGTCATCCGGATCGTTATGCCGAAAGATGACCTTCTCGGCGCGGCTGTGACGGATCCCCTCGATCATCGAGGCGTGGTTTTCGGCGTCGGACAGCACGACGCAGTCCGGCAGGCGCGCCGCCAGGGTGCCGAGCGCCGCCCAGTTGGAGACGTAGCCCGAGGTGAACAGCAGGGCCGCCTCCTTGCCGTGCAGATCCGCCAGTTCGCGCTCCAGAAGCACGTGGTAGTGATTGGTGCCCGAGATGTTGCGGGTGCCGCCGGCCCCGGCGCCGCAGCGTTCCAGCGCCTCCTGCATGGCCTCGATGACCTTGGGGTTCTGACCCATGCCCAGGTAGTCGTTTGAGCACCAGACGGTCACTTCGCGCGGGTTGTCTGCGCCGTGGTGACGGGCTGCCGGGAAGCTCCCGGCCTGGCGCTCCAGGTCGGCGAACACGCGGTAGCGCCCCTCCCGGCGGAGGCCGGCTATCTGCCGGTTGAAGAAACCTTCGTAATCCATCGAGAACCTTCCTCCACTGCCCCCACCAGTCTTGTCTTGCCGCTTCGGGGCAACGCTTACGGTGTATCCGCCTCGCCAAACCCCGGACTACCTTCCTCGGTTAAGCCACCGACGCCAGCCCTTGCCCGGAAACCCAGCTGGCCGTCTCTTCTAGGGCCCGGCCGAAGCGGTCCAGCAGGGCCTCGATCTCGGTTTCGGTGATGATCAGGGGCGGGCATATGCCGATACTGTCGCCGAGATTGCGCACGATCAGGCCCTCGGCCTGGGCGTTCGCCGAGAAGGCGCCGCCGACCTGGCCGACCGGATCGAAGGCCGCCTTCGTGGCCTTGTCGGCGACCAGCTCCACGGCGGCGATCAGGCCCTTGCCGCGCACCTCGCCGACCAGGGGGTGGTCGGCGAAGCGCCGGAGCCCGTTCTGCAGCTTCGGCGCCACCTGCTGGACGTGGGCGACGATGTCCCGCTCCTCGTATATCTTCAGGGTTTCCAGCGCGACGGCCGCGCTGACCGGGTGCGCGCTGTAGGTGTAGCCGTGGCCGAAGGTGCCGTGCTCCGCTGAGCTGTCGGCCAGGGCTTGGTAGATCCGGTCGGAGATCATCACGGCGGAGATCGGCAGATAGGCCGAGCTCAGCGCCTTGGCCATGGTCATGATGTCGGGCTGGATGCCGAAGGTCTGGCTGCCCCAGAAGCTGCCGGTCCGGCCGAAGCCGCAGATCACCTCGTCGGCGACCAGAAGAACATCGTGCTTTCTCAATACTTTCTGGATCTTGGGCCAGTAGTCGTCCGGTGGCACCACGACGCCGCCCGCGCCCTGCAGCGGCTCGGCGACGAAGGCCGCGACGGTCTCGGGCCCTTCCTCGAGGATCAGCGCCTCCAGCTCCTCGGCCAGCCGGGTGGTGAAGTCGCTCTCGCTCTCGCCGTCCAGGCCGTGGCGGTAGAAGTGCGGACAGCCGGTCTTGAGGAAGCGGCCGCTGGCGGGCAGATCGAAGCCCTCCTGCACATAGGCCATGTGGGTCAGGCTGGCGGCAGCGATGGTGACCCCGTGGTAGCCCCTGAAGCGGCTGATGATCTTCTTGCGCTCCGGCCGGCCCAGGGCGTTGTTGTAGTACCAGATCATCTTGATCATGGTGTCGTTCGCCTCGGAGCCCGAATTGGCGAAGAACACCTTCGACATGGGCACGGGCGCCAGGCCGATTAGGCGCTCGGCGAGGTCGATCGAGACGTCGGCCGTCTTGTGGGCGAAGGCGTGGTAGTAGGGCAGGGTCGACATCTGGCGCTCCGCCGCCTTGACCAGCCGCTTCTCACTGAAGCCCAGCGCGGTGCACCACAGCCCCGACAGCCCCTCGATGTACTCCGTGCCCTGGTCGTCGTAGACATAGACGCCCTTGCCTTTGGCGATCACAAGGGGCCCCTGGGCCTCGTGCTTGCGGGCGTTGGTGTAGGGATGCAGATGATAGGCGACATCCCGGCTCGCTGCGGAGTTTGGCCGCTGGTCCATGACTGGCTCCCTCGGGCTTGAGGCTTCGACGCTTCTACGAAGGTACTCCCTCCCGTGGACCGCGCCAAGCCGTCCGAGCCCGACTTTCCCAAAGCTCCCATGGTCTTGACACCGGTCCGGGGGGCCGCGCCTTGATTTTGGTCAAGCACCGCCGCCGGCGTTGCGCGACCGGGACCCGGCGGACTAGCCTGAGGAAAATCGAAGGACGGGGGGCGCCATGGAGCGACTACTTTTCCGCAATGCGTTGCTCTGGGACGGCGCCGGGGGCGAGCCGCTGGAGGGCGCCCAGGTCCTGGTCGAGGAGGGTCGAATCAAGGAAGTCGCCGACGGCCCGCTCACGGCCGGCGACGCCCGGGAGGTCGACCTCGCCGGCCGGTTCCTGATGCCCGGGCTAATCGACGCCCACTTCCACGCCCTGGCGGCGGACCCCGATATCGGCCGTCTCGACCTCATGCCGCGCTCGCTGATCCACCAGCACGCCCGAGAGATCCTGGAAGGCGCTCTGCAGCGCGGCTTCACGACGGTGCGCGACGCGGGCGGCGCCGACTACGGCCTCGCGATGGCGGTCGAGACCGGCCTGATCAAGGGGCCCCGCCTGTTCTTCTCCGGCAAGGCCCTGTCGCAGACCGGCGGCCACGGCGACTTCCGTCCCTACGAGCAGGCCGGCTACTGCTTCTGCTGCCAGGGGGGCCTCTCGCTGTCGCAGATCGCCGACGGCGTCACCGAGGTGCGCCGAGCGGCCAGGGAGGAGCTGCGCAAGGGCGCGACCCAGATCAAGATCATGGCATCGGGCGGCGTCGCCTCGCCGTCCGACCCGATCTGGAACCTGCAGTATTCGGAAGAGGAGATCCGCGCCGCGGTCTGGGAAGCCCGTTCCTGGAAGACCTATGTCATGGCCCACGTCTACACCGCCGAGGCGATCCGGCGCTGCCTCGAGTACGGGGTCCGCTCGATCGAACACGGCAACCTGATCGACGCGGAGACCGCGGCCTACGCGGCCGAGCGGGGCGCCTTCGTGGTGCCGACCCTGGCGACCTACCAGGCGGCCCACCGCTACGGCCGGGATTCGGGCTTCCCGGAGATCAGCCTGCAGAAGCTGGGCGAGGTCCGGGAGGCCGGCATCCGCGCCCTCGAGGTGCTCAAGTCGGCCGGCGCGAAGACCGCGTTCGGTACCGACCTCCTGGGCAAGATGCACGTTCACCAGCTCAGCGAGTTCAGGATTCGCAGCGAAGTCCTGGGCATCCGGGAGATCCTGCTGTCGGCGACGGCGACCAACGCCGAGCTGCTCAACCGGAGCGGCGAGCTGGGCCGGATCGCCCCGGACGCCCTGGCGGACATGATCGTGCTCGACGGCAATCCGCTCGAGGACCTCTCGGTCTTCGACGGCGAAGGCGAGCGGGTGGTGCTGGTGATGAAGGACGGTGAGATCGTCAAGAATCGGCTGTAGACCGCGGCCTTCCTGGGCCGGGGCAAGGTCCTTGTTCGGGGCCGCCGGCTCGTACTAGGCTACCCGCAAGGGCCCGCCCGAAGCGGGCCGATGCCGGCAAGAACATGCACAGGGAGAGTAAAATGGGCTTCCGTAAGGGACTCTTCGCGGCTTCTGCCGCCCTCATACTGGCCTGCGCCCAAGGCGCGGACGCCAAGACCTTCCGTTGGGCCTTCCAGGGCGATGTCCAGACCATGGACCCCCACGGCCTATTCGAGACCATGACGCTGGGTTTCCAGGACAACATCTTCGAGGCCTTGGTGCGGCGCGACAAGGACATGAACCTGCTGCCCAGCCTGGCCACCAAGTGGGAGAACATCGAGCCCGAGGTCTGGCGATTCACGCTGCGCCAGGGGGTCACGTACCACAACGGCAACGCCTTCAACGCCGACGACGTGCTGTTCTCGGTCGAACGCATCCGCTCCGAGGGATCCGACCTCAAGGTGGTGGCGGGCCTCATCAAAGAGGCCAGGAAGGTCGACGACTACACCGTCGACCTCGTGACCAACGGGCCGAACCCGATCCTGCCGCTGCAGCTCGGCATCTTCTACATCATGGACAAGGAGTGGTCCCAGCAGCACAACGCGGTGACCGCGACCAACGTCAAGGGTGGCGACGAAGGCAACTTCGCCAACCTCAACGCCAACGGGACCGGCCCCTTCATGCTGAGGGAACGCCAGCCCGACGTGAAGACCGTCCTGGTGCCGAACCCCAAGTGGTGGGGCCAGATGGACAGCAACATCAGCGAAGCGATCTTCACCCCGATCGGGCAGGATGCGACCCGTGTGGCCGCGCTGATCGCGGGCGACGTGGACATGGCCTATCCGGTCCCGGTGCAGGACTGGGACCGGCTCGAGTCGGCCGACGGCGTGCAGCCGCTGACCGGCCCCGAGGCGCGTACCATCTTCCTTGGCTTCGACCAGGATCGCGACGAGCTGCTCTATTCCAGCGTCAAGGGTAAGAACCCCTTCAAGGACCAGCGGGTCCGCGAGGCCTTCCTGCTGGCGATCGACATCGAGGCGATCCGCAAGAAGGTGATGCGCGGCGCTTCCTGGCCATCGAACCTCATGGTGGCGCCGCAGATCAACGGCTGGACCAAGGGTCTCAACAACCGTCCGGCCGCCGACGTCTCCAAGGCCAAGCAGCTCATGGCCGATGCCGGTTACGGCAGCGGGTTCGAGGTGACCATGGACTGCCCGAACGACCGCTACGTCAACGACGAGCGGATCTGCCAGGCGGCAGCGTCGATGCTGGCCAAGATCGGCGTCAAGGTGAACGTGCTGGCCCAGACCAAGTCGAAGTACTTCGCCAAGGTGCTGGCCCAGAACAACTATGACACCAGCTTCTTCCTGCTCGGCTGGACGCCGTCGACCTTCGACAGCCACAACCCGATCTCGGCGCTCATGTCTTGCCGTCAAGACGGCAAGGGGCTGTTCAACCTGGGCGGCTACTGCAACAAGCGGGTCACCGAGCTGACCGACATGATCCAGGTCGAGACCGATCCGGCCAAGAGGCAGGCGCTGATCGATGAGGCCTTCAAGATCCACAGCGAAGAGGTCGGCCACATCGCGCTGCACCAGCAGCCGCTGTCCTGGGGCATCAGCACCGGGGTCGACCTGGCCCAGCGTCCCGACAACGTGTTCGACCTGCGCTACGCGGTGGTCAAGTAGCGATAGCGAAACGGCAGAGGGCCCGGTCGCCGTACCGGGCCCTCGCTTCCCTCCTTTGGCCGCCAAGGTCAGGCAAAGCCGATGATCGCCTTTATCGTCCGCCGGCTGCTTCAGTCCATCGTCGTGATGCTGGCCGTCGGATTGATCGCCTTCTCCTTGTTCAACTTCGTCGGCGATCCGATCAACAACATGGTCGGCCAGGACACCTCGCTCGAGGAGCGTGCGGCGCTGCGCGAGCGCCTCGGCCTCAACGACCCCTTCGTCCTCCAGTACGGCCGTTATCTGCTGCGCGCCGCGCAGGGCGACTTCGGCATCTCCTACCGGCACCGGCGGCCGGTCAAGCAGCTGATCGCCGAGCGCCTGCCGGCCACCCTGGAGCTCTCCCTGGTCGCGGCCATCCTGGCGCTCGCCGTCGGCGTGCCCATGGGCGTCTACACGGGACTCCATCGGGAAGGCTTCGTCTCGAAGCTCTTCATGACCATCTCGCTGATCGGAATCTCCCTGCCCACCTTCCTGATCGGCATTCTCCTGATTCTCGTCTTCGGCGTCATGCTCCAGTGGTTGCCGACCTTCGGCCGCGGCGAGGTCGCGGCCTTCGGCTGGTGGACCACCGGCTTCACCACGGCCTCGGGCCTCAAGGCGCTGATCATGCCCTCGATCACGCTGGCGCTGTTCCAGATGACCCTGATCATGCGCCTGGTCCGCTCGGAGATGCTCGAGGTGCTGCGCACCGACTACATCAAGTTTGCAAGGGCCAGGGGCCTGACCGACCGGGCGATCAACTTCGGCCACGCGCTGAAGAACACGCTGGTGCCGGTGATTACGATCACCGGGCTTCAGCTCGGCTCGATCATCGCCTTCGCGATCATCACCGAGAGCGTGTTCCAGTGGCCGGGCATGGGCCTGCTGTTCATCCAGGCGATCAACGAGGTCGATATCCCGGTCATGGCCTCATACCTCATGATGATCTCCTTCTTCTTCGTCACCATCAATCTGATCGTCGACCTGCTCTACTATGCGGTCGACCCGCGTCTCAGGGTCGACAAGCTGGTCGCCGGCGGGCACGGTTAGGATGGCGGCCCAGTCCGACAACGCGCCGGCCGTCGGCCCCTGGGCCCACCTTGTCGACGGTGTCCGGCGCTTCTTCGACAGCGACCTCTGGTACTCCTTCCGCCGCTCGCCGGTCACCGTCGTTGCCGCCCTGATCACGCTAGTCTTCATGGGATCGGCGCTCTTCGCGCCCCTGGTCGCCCCGCACGATCCCTTCGACCTGGCCCAGGTAGACCTGCTCGACGCCTTCCTGCCGCCCGCCTGGGAAGCCGACGGCGAGCTCCGCTTCCTGCTCGGGACCGACGATCAGGGACGCGGCGTGCTCTCGACCATCATCTACGGCGCGCGCATTTCCCTCGGCGTCGGCTTCGCCTCGGTCGCCTTCGCCATGGTCCTCGGCATCGGTCTCGGGCTGCTCAGCGGCTACCTCGGGGGCACGACCGACGCAGTGATCATGCGGATCGCCGATGTCCAGCTCAGCTTTCCCGCCATCCTGATCGCGCTTCTGATCGACGGCGTGGCGCGCGGCATTATTCCCCGCGACCTGCACGACGAGCTCTGGTTCTACGTGCTGGTTTTCGCGATCGGCATCTCCGGTTGGGTGCAATATGCCCGCACCGTTCGCGGCTCGACGATGATCGAGAAGAACAAGGAGTACGTCCAGGCCGCGCGGGTCATCGGGGTCTCCAAGCTGATGATCATGCTTCGCCACGTCCTGCCCAACGTTATGGGACCGGTGCTGGTGATCGCGACCATCCATCTGGCGATCGCCATCATCACCGAGGCGACCCTGTCGTTCCTCGGCGTCGGCGTGCCGGCCACCTCGCCCTCGCTGGGCACGCTGATCCGGGTCGGCAACGACTTCCTCTTCTCCGGGGAATGGTGGATCACGATCTTCCCGGGCGCCGGCCTCGCGATCCTGGTCCTGGCCGTCAACCTGCTGGGAGACTGGCTGCGCGACGCGCTTAATCCGAAGCTGCGGTGACCCCATGGCCCAGGCGGGAGAAACCGGGAGGCGCAACCAGCCGCTGCTCAAGGTCGAGAACCTGCGCATCGAGATTCCGACCCGGCGCGGGCTGCTGGTCGCGGTCGACGACATCTCCTTCCACATCGACGAGGGCGAGGTCCTGGGCGTGGTCGGCGAGTCGGGGGCCGGCAAGTCGCTGACGGGCGCCGCCATCATCGGCCTGCTGGAACCGCCGGGACGGGTCGCCGGCGGCCGGATCCTGTTCGAGGGCGACCGGATCGACAATCTGCCCTACGAGCGCCTGCGACGGCTGCGCGGCGCCAAGATCGGCATGGTCTTCCAGGATCCGCTGACCAGCCTCAATCCGCTCTACACGGTCGGCCGGCAACTGACCGAGACGATCAGCACCCATACCGGCACCGCCGAACGCAAGGCCCGGGACCGCGCCGTGGAGCTGCTCACCGAGGTCGGCATTCCGGCGCCGGAGCGGCGCATCGATCAGTACCCCCACCAGTTCTCGGGCGGCATGCGCCAGCGCGTCGTGATCGCTCTGGCGCTCGCGGTCAACCCGCGTCTGATCGTCGCCGACGAGCCGACAACCGCGCTCGACGTCTCGATCCAGGCGCAGATCATCTCGCTGCTGAAGCGCCTGTGCCGCGACCACGGCACGGCGGTCATGTTGGTGACCCACGACATGGGGGTAATCGCCGAGACCGCCGACCGGGTCGCCGTCATGTATGCCGGCAGGATCGCCGAAATCGGCCCGGTCGCCGACGTGATCCGCAAGGCCGGGCATCCCTACACCCACGGCCTCATGGGCTCGATCCCGACCGTCGGCCACGAGGTCGAGCGCCTGACCCAGATCGACGGCGCCATGCCGCGGCTGACCGAGATTCCTTCCGGCTGCGCCTTCAACCCGCGCTGCCCCAAGGTCTTCGAGCGCTGCCTCAGCGAGCGGCCGGAGCTGCTGCCCGCCGGAGCGACGGACGCCGCCTGCTGGCTGTTCGACGGCGAGGCGAAAGGGGAGCGGGCCGGTGGCTGAAACCACGGCACCGGAACAGGCCGCGGGCGCCCGGGACCGGGGGGCCGTGCTCGAGGCCCAGGATGTGGCCAAGTTCTTCGATGTCTCTCCTCCCTGGCTGAACCGCGTGATCCAGGGCGAGAAGCGGGCGATCCTCAAGGCGGTCGACGGGGTCAGCTTCACCATTCCCAAGGGCCAGACCTTCAGCCTGGTCGGCGAGTCCGGTTGCGGCAAGTCGACCGTCGCCAGGTTGGTGGTCGGTCTCTACCAGCCGACCCGGGGCCGGATCGTGTTCGAGGGAAACGATCTCAGCCAGTTGAAGCGCCAGGAAGAGATCGGGCCGGTGCGCCGGCGGTTTCAGATGATCTTCCAGGACCCCTATGCCAGCCTAAACCCGCGCTGGCGGGTCACCGACATCGTGGCCGAGCCGATCCGTGCCCACCGGCTGATGACCGACAAGCCGGAGATCATTCAGCGGGTCGGTGCACTGCTGCGCCAGGTCGGCCTGGCGCCGGCCGACGGCGAGAAGTTTCCTCACGAGTTCTCCGGCGGCCAGCGCCAGCGCATCTCGATCGCCCGGGCGCTCGCCAGCCAGCCGGACTTCCTGGTCTGCGACGAGCCGACCTCGGCGCTCGACGTTTCGGTCCAGGCTCAGATCCTGAACCTGATGAAGGACCTGCAACGACAGTTCGGCCTGACCTATCTCTTCATCAGCCACGATCTGGCGGTCGTCTACCACATCTCCGATGCGGTCGGCGTCATGTACCTGGGACGCCTCGTCGAGTGGGCTGAGCGGCGCCAGCTCTTCAGCCGGCCCAAGCACCCCTATACCCGCATGCTGCTCGACGCGATCCCGGACCTCGAGATGACCGGCCGGCGGCGCATCCCCGTGGCCGGCGAGGTGCCCAACCCGATCACGCCGCCGCCGGGCTGCCACTTCCACCCGCGCTGCCCGCTGGCCAACGACCGCTGCCGCCAGGAGACGCCGCGCCTCCTGCCGCTGGACGGCGCCGAAGTTGCCTGTCACGCCGCCGAGGAGGGTCGCCTGCCGGAGGTCGCGGTCAAGGGCACGCCGAAGCTGCCGGGAGGGTAGTGCGCGC
>JAAUYK010023512.1_pt1 | contig 10316 bp, 4 predicted proteins | sample 7278021 | NCBI WGS metagenome assembly JAAUYK01 (sample SAMN14350223, study PRJNA611818) | marine sediment metagenome | isolation source: surface marine sediment (1.8m) | place: French Polynesia: Moorea | collected 2018-08
AGTCTAGCCTCTTTGTAGAGAAACGAAAACGAACAAAGAACTAAACGTAATGTTTAAAATTAGACTAGAACCGGCTGGGACCGAACAGCTTTCGGTGTAAGGGACGTATGATCGAACTTTCTTGAAATATCTCGAAAAATCGGCAGCAGAAAATCCTATTTTCCACTTGTTGCTCAAACACAAAGGAAAGTTCCCACCTAAAATATTCACTTTGTACGGCGGGGCACATAGACGGATACGGTCGACGATCAAACTCCTTCGCGCGAAGGATTTTCAAAGCAATAAGTCTTTTCTAGTCAGTTCGGCATTAAGACGATCCGGTATGTATGAGATCTGTCTTGCACAAAAACCACGTCCTCTATGGGTAGTCGCGTATTCACAGCTGAACGTCCTCCATGATTATTGCATAGGGAGCAGCTACTAGCTAGGTAGCCGTATTGGCTTGCAGCGGCAGCTAGACAGCCTATATCTTTAATATTCCCTTGCGTCACTGCCCCGGCTGGCTGGCTGTGTATACGTACTCTAGTATGCTAGCTAGCCTACTGACTAAAACCCCATGAAACTTTAACACGGGGAAACCCCCTTCGTTCGTTCGTCCGTTCGTTCGACAGGGCGAATGCCGGTCGGCGGCGGCACAGCTTTAATTCACTGTCGCTGTTGCTGCTGCTTTAAATATTTAAACTCGTGGCTGGCTAGATACGCGGCGGGGGCAATAATACACTAATAAGCATTGCAGGCGCCGGCCTAATAATGCGCAACATTAGGCAATCAAGGGGAAAGCACAAGCTATACATATAAAGCTAGCAACGCAACGTTAAGTGCGTAAGTTGTAACCTTAAATTCTTGAGCCGTATGCTTTAGTCATTTGGTTCAGATGGCCACTATCCGTGGACTGCTTTACAATTCCAAGTCCTTAGCCGCCTTCATCAGCGAATCACAGACCGCGGACTCATCTCTTATTAAGGGTTAAACTTTCGTAACTCAGTCGCTCGTCGCGGCAACACCAAATACATACAGCTTGGGCGGCCGGCCGGCCGGCGGTGTCGAGACGACAACAGCTAGCTGCATGCCGGTGACGAGTATAGTCGACGCGCGAGCGACAGCTTCGCATTGCTTATTCATTCACTATTGAACTTGGCTTTACTGTGTACACCCAGCCAGCTTGCTGTTAGAGTCTTCGCCACAGTGAAATCTCATATTTAGTTCTCAGTACGAGACGAAAGACAGCTGGAATTAGTAAAGTCCGGGTAACTGCACAGTTGAACCGGCTCGTCGGAAACGTGGGTAGGTCAAACATAATGAATCGAATTTAGCGCGTGTACGTTGTGCCTGCATTCGCTAGCTGAACGTGTTGCGTAAAGCTGACCAATTGCAATGCAAAACGGGCCCCAAATCCCCCTCGGCCTCCGACGGTGACGTCATTTTGGGGAACCCCCTTCCTCCTTCCCCCCGATCTCTCCTGCCAGCTAGCTCCGTACGCAAGTAAGCGTCTCTCAATGTATTATTCAACGCCAGCGGCGGCGGCGCCGACGAGGCCGGCAGCGGCAGCGGCAGCGGCAACCAACTATACCCAAGATTAATTTTTAAGCAGATGCGTTCGTCGTGGGCGGGTGGGCTGGCAAGGCGGCGTCGGCGGCCGTCAGGCGGGCGGACAGGTGGCGGCGGAGGAGAGAGAGGAGGAGGAGGAGAAGGAGGAGAGGCCGTTGCGTGGCCATTACGGCGAGGATCTCCAAACAGCTGATTCGGGGAGGCCAGGGCACGTAGAGCAGCTCTGGCAGGGCTGGGGCTGGAGCTGCCTCGCTGGCCGCCCAAAGAGCTAGCTGCCGCCGCCGCCGCCGCTGATCAATTACGCAAGAATTAATTATTTAAAGAATGCAGTCTGTAAGTCTGGCCGGCGGCCGGAGCTGTTGCTGGTTGGTTGGTGGGAATCTTCCGGGAGAGGGGAAAAAGGAAGATAAAAGTGGGCCTTCCTTATATAGGAACCAGGCATAGTTTTTCTACGTCGCGTACGTACTATATATGTCCCCGCAGCTAGCACATGTCTGGAAGGCTTTCTGCTAGCAGCCCAAGAGTGCGTAGAACGTACGTACATAGCATGCCTGAAACGTCGATATATTGGCGACTGAGCCCAAGTAAACGCACTCGTGCCCTAGCTGCTATACCTGAGTCTGTAGTAACGTTTGTTAGGCGAATGCCAACATGAGAAACAACACCGTAAGAATTGCTAGAAAGGGTTAAGTGTACGCGTACTTTGTTTGAGTCTTAAGGCTCTCGAATGCAGCCGAGCAGAGTCGTGCCAGCGAATACGAAAGTAATTTGCAAGTTTCCCATTTCTTCTTAAGCTCCCTTGCTGCTGTAGTCACCTAGCTAGCTTGTGCTCTAGGCAAAGTTCGCTCACTCGCTCCTTCTGAGCTAGGTAGCTGCCGGCAGCTCTCTCCTTTAGCTCTTTCCCTCCCCTCCCTTGGCGGCTCCTTCTAGCCAGCCTCTAGCTGCTAGCAACCTAGCAGCGAAAGAAAGGCAGCTGACTGACTGGCTGAGTTCCCCCGCCCTCTTGCCTCGCTTTCTTGTCTCCTACGAGGATAATCTCATGACTGGCTTTTTGTACTACGTGCAATGCGCAGATGCTTACACAGTACCACATCAACGCGTACGTCTGCCTGTTACGAACATTATATTATTGTCTCTCCAAAACCTGATAAGAACACAAAGTGTCCGCAGTGCCGGCACCGATTCAGTATATTATCGAGCTAGCCAGCCAGGAGAGAGGGAAGGAAGTAAGGAAGGGGTCTTTCTTTGTCTGCCGTGTAGGACGAGGCCTCCCAGAAGGGAACTGCATGTACGTCCGCTGCGGCAGCTATCCAGCCGGCCGCTTACTTTATGCTTTGCACTATGATTTCGGTGACTAATGGAGACCATTCTTCACGGCCGTACCGGATAGCCATGACACATACCCTAACTGCTAGGGACGGGTACACATGGCTTATACGTACAACGGATCGGAGCTGAAAACATGCTCCTTTCCTTGCGGCGAGCACAAACTTTGGAAGCGACGGGAGAGAGGCAAGCCTATCTACGTAACTGAAGGGGACAATGGACTTTTCTCTCTCCCGCTGTTGCTTCTGTCTGCTGTTGAGAACGAGCGAGTGAGCGAGCAATCGATTCCCTCTCATTGGCACCAGCTACGAGCGGGAAAGAGAGAGGTGGTAGTACATACTACTGCAGGAGCTACGTACATAGACACGTGTCGCCAGCCTCTGCACGCCGAAAGAGGTTGGCGGTTCCTGCTTTTATAGACAGCAATTAATACTTGTTGTGAAAATTGGTATACGTATACAGAAAATCTGTTGGTTCAGCACGCGCACGCAATACGTCGTCCGCCGAACAGTTTTGTTTCTCCCTATACTACAGCTAGCTCTCGACTATACACATTCATACACCTGTCGTGGCCGTAATCACGGGTTTGTGAAAAAATCGAATCGTCCTGGCTACGATAGCTCCCTCTTTCCTTCTTTCCTCGGATGGACGTATGCCATGGAAGCAGCTGCCTCTCTCTCTCTCTGTCTTTCTGTGCATGCAGCACGCGCCCCTCCGGCCGCCCTACCTCGATCGTCTCCGCGTCCGTCCGTCCGTCCGTCCGTCCGTCCGTCTGCAAAGGGGGATGGACATTTAAAGGGCGGACTGTAGGTAGGTAGGGCGCGTCCGATCGACCGACGAAAGGGCGATGCAGGCAGGTGCTGCCATGCCGGCTACGTCAATCAATAACCATCGCGGTTTGGATAAAAAGGTGTCTCAGGCATCGTCGATTCGTCCTCATAGTGCGTAGTTTCCAATCTTTTTACTGACAAACAATCGCTGTTGCAATACTAGGTCCTCTCCTGGCGCATTGTCGAATTGGTTTATAATGGCCGTTGCTGCAGGTACGCGTAGGTTACGTTTTGTGAGACCGTCAAATAACAACGGACATGCTGCTGTTGCTGCTGCACAGTTTAATTCGTCTAATGAGTTTCCCTCGCGTTTCTCTTATTTTCATTCCCCCGCGCGCGCGCGTGCGTGTGTTGCATGGGGATAATTAAGAGCCTGAAAACGACGAGGAACGGGAAACGGCGAAACTGTCCGGGGCAGCTAGACGTTCCCAGGCGAACTATGCTAAAATGACTATAGCGAATCAATTTTAACTACGAGCCGGAATTTAGGAATTGAAAACGTTCGTTCTCTCGTACCAACTCTGTAAAGGCAAGACGGGAGAGGAGTAGGTAGTTGTAAGGGCAGGCAGGAAAATCGATTTTCCGTTGCCAGCTGACCTTTCGTGCCGGCCGCAGCCATACGTAGGAACATGTCGCTCGCTCGGTTTTTGCCCGCGTCTTTGTTCCATTTGCCTAGAATCGTTCAGTCAGCCGGCCAATAACTCAATCACAGGCTTCCCAAGTCGATTGCAAAGTGAATCGAAAATTGTTAGTCACAATGAAGGGCATATGCGTGATAAGTGTGCATGTGTGTCCTGTTGGCGCGCTCGGGTAGCGGTTTGCGGCCGCCATTCAGCCAACAGATAAGCTTCACCCTTTTAGTACAGTACACACACGTACGGCTCTTCCGGTCGGATGGTTTTTGAGTCGTCCTGCTGCAGTGCATTATACGTGAATGAAAGTGGACGGCGGACGCTTTTAAAAGGCCAATTGAAAAGAGGAGCAGTAATATACCACTTCCCGTGCCGGCAATACAACCATGCGCTAATTGTCCGCCTGTGCGTGCGTGTGGTACAATTATTTGATCCTACAACGGATATACAAACTGCATTGGCGCTTCTATGGCACCTGGGGGAATACTTGGACCCCGTTCTTTACATATGACACACACACACGTTGTTGGAAAAACCGCGCGCTCGGCGTACGTATGAACGAACGAATGGACGAATGAACAGAACGAAACGGCCTTCGTCGTTCGACCCGAGCAAGCGAGCGAGCGAGCGAGCGAGCGAGCGAGGCAGTCAGTCAGCAATAAATTGCCAATAAAATGGGCCGTATACGGACTTGCTTACGGCCTGTCGAACCGACAGACGAACGGACTCGGACGCCGAAAGCAATTGAGAGCTTCATGTCAAATGGACGTTTACTGCAGAGTAGCTAGTCGAGGATCATTTACGTAGAATTAAGGCAACTCATTCTGTGGACATGATGTGGTTGTAAGCCCGATAGTGGGCATATTGGTCGTGGCCGGCCCTAAAACTTAATGATCTCCAGCTATGCGTGTTTGTCTCACGAATAATGTTCGTGCGTTTCAGGACCTGTTCAGCAACCTGAATGACGCCGTTCTGAGCCGCGCCTCCGCCGAGGGCCTCGTCGTCGACATGAAGCACCCGGCGGTGGCGCCGCCGACACCCGGCGCGGCCGGAGTCGGGTCCGGAGCCGGCGGAGGGGGCGGCTTCCCGCAGATCAAGACCGACATGATGTCCTACTCGCACGCGGCGGCAGCGGCGGCCGCCGGCATTCCCGTGTCGGCGGGCGGATCGCCGGGCTCCGGACTGGGACACTCGAGACTGCACCAGGTAATGTTTGTTTCTCTTACAGCCGAAATAAAATCCTACTTTTATATGCCCCACTTGACAGCCAGTCGAGCATATTGTAAACTGAGCCTTTATAGTGTAGCAGACGTATGTGTACTTTTCATACGCGAGGGCGGCCGAGCGAGTGTATCAAACGACGATCAAGTCAGACTCAGAATGGCAGCCAGCCGGCCGGGGAATTCCTCTGGGATTTGTACTCACTCTCTCCATATTTACATTTGAGCATATGTGGCGGCGGCGGCGACGGCGACGGGGGCGCTCGCTCGATCCCATCCTTCCTTCCTTTCCCCCGCTCGCTCGTTCGCTCCCCCTCTATCCATGCGATGGATCCCTAATTCAAAACTACGTTTATTCGTGTGTGTGTGTGTACAGCCGTCCGCCGTTCGTTCATACGCTTACGCAGCTGTTCCTGCCTCGCTTACGTACAGAGCTGCCTCCCTTCCTTCCCTAGCTCCCTTCAGCCAGCCAGCTCTCCCTTCTAGCTTCTTCCTTGGTAATCGATTCGCTAATGTGAGACACACACACTCCGGCTCTCTCTTTCGTCTCTCAGCTGTAGCTATATATATACTCACCTTCCAGCTCGATTCTCCGTTTCCTCGATAGCCGCATTTATCTGCTGTCCCGGTGTAGCTCTGGGTCCGGTTGAAAAAATGCTGAAAGTATTGCTCCCTTAAATGCCTTTTCCTATGGCTGGTCACCAAAAGGCAAAGGTCATAATGACCAAGAAGTAGTTTGTCCAACGCAGTTGTTGCTGTGGCGGAGAAAGCGGCCGAAGGGGACAGCAGTCTGGCTGCAGCGAGAGGAGAGCTAGGCTCCTGATGAGATAATCTCATTTTCATTGACTCACCCTCGAGTAGGTCTACGTCGACCCGACGTGACATATTTTTCTCAGCCAGGATATTTTTTGCAACATTGTACCTTTTTATACGGGTAGTTGTGCAAATACCAACAGGATTTTGTAATGGGCACGGCTTCCACCCCAAGTCACATTATGGATCAGTGGATGCTCATCCACAGATGTACGTAATATGTAATGTGGCAGTGAGTAGCGTTTGCGCCGCAACAGCACTCGCAGCAGCTGGAGGGATTTCCTCAGGGGACGAGATAGACAGATCGAGAGGAGAGCTGAGGGAGGGAGGGAGGCAGGGGGAGACCGACCGACCGAGTGTTTGCACAACGGTTGACACTAATCGGCTTAGAAAATCACGAGATCAGAAGCTCTACACAGTACTACGTAGATCCACCCGCTGCGCTAAGTGATTTTAAAGTAGGAGCTGGACATCCATTGCTCGGCTGCGGGAGGAGGGGTTAATTACCCAGAGTTTTAAAACAGAGAGAGGGAAGGAGAAAAGGGGAAGGAGGTTGAAAAGTTTGCGATTGCCATGGAAGAGCTAGGGACGGACGGGGCAAGTTCCGCTGTACGTCTCTCGATCCTGGCTAGCTCTTTCTTTCTTGTTCTTGCTTCCGCCACCGGTTCGTCTACCAGATGGTTGTACTACTACTGTATACGCTGCTCAGCCGCCGCTGCCGCCCCATATACCTCTGGGAGATCTTTCTCAAAATGGGGAGTCCTGTCGGCCGGCCAACGATCCACGTCCTGCGAGGGAAATATACTGGCAGTATATGTAGCTTGTCAGCGGGTCCACTCAAGATGCTACATAGTAGATTGGAATGTACATACATAAACGTGTACTACTACTTACTTGTATCAATGAGTCAATGGAATTTAGTTCAGGTTTCTCAACCCTGGGACGAGAGGTATAGTACGTGCTTGTCCGCATAGAATCGCAGGAACGTGAAGAAGAAGAGGGCCCAATCAAGTCCCCGGCCAAGTCGGAAACGAGCACCTCGAATCCATAAACCCTTTTCGCTATCTCGCTCGCTCGCTCTCGTTTTGTGTAGCAGCAGTCATTCGGATAGACAGTCAGACGGGCTTCTTTCCTTCCTCCCTCAGCTCTCGTCTCTTTCTTCTCCTTTTACCATAACGAAAGGAGAGACATCGAGATCCGTCGGACGGAATGGAGAGAGCTAGAAGGGGAGAGGAGAGTGGAGTGAGTGGAAGGGAGGGAGAGCTAGTCTCGCCTTTTTCCTACGCCGGAAATATTGTTGATCCTTCCTTCCTTCCTTCCTTTTTCGGCTGGCGACCGGCCGACCGAAGCGAGCGAGCGATCGAGCGCGTTAGCTCGTGTAATGTTCAATTGAGCGAGGCGGAATGGGCATTCGGATGCGGAGAAGTGAAAAAATATGATCCCGATGGCGGGAAACGGAAGCGGGCGAAGGAACGAGCGGGCGAGCGAACAAGAGCTAGGGCGGAAGGAAGGGACGATATATACGTAGAGGAATGGCGCATATATGCTAGACGGCGGTGGTCGCCTAGCTGCATGGCTAGCTAGCTAGCTCTCTCCTTCTCTCTTCTCTGCATGCTTGAAAAAGAAGGAGGGGCAGGATAGTGGAAGGGGCTCTTTTATAGCCATGCACGTCTTGCTTGTCGCCTAGCTGCATAGCCATATTAAACTCGAGCTTTTTCTTTGCAGATGGATCACACGAGCATTGCCGGGCTCGAAATGCTCGGCAGTCCGACGGGCAGCGGGAGCGGCGGCGTTGCCAGCAGCGGGTCGGCGACGTCGCCCACCGCCGACCAGATCTCTAGCATCGCGGCCGCTTCCAGCGCGGCCGGCCTCAGCCTCAGCAGCTCCACGGGTCACAGCCACTCGTCGCCGGGGCCGTCGGTGGCGGGCAACGGCGGCGGCGCCAGCAGCTGCACCTCCTCCTCGTCGGCGTCGCACGGGCACCACAGTAACGGCGGCGGAAGCGGCGGCAGCGGGGGCACCGGCCACATGTCGGTGGCCGAGCAGCACCAGCACCAGCTGCATGCGGCTGCCGCGGCCGGCATGTACGCCGCCGCCAACTCCATGATGTCGCCTCCTCCCCCGCCGCCGTCGCACCACTCAGCTTCTGCCGCCGCGGCCGCCGCCGCCCTGGGCCACCACCACCACCACGCGCCGCCGATGCCCATGCAGGACATGGACACTGACCCGAGGTAATTTGACACACTTAATTGTTCACCTGGCAGCCGCACTACAAACATGCCGAGTCCAGCTATATAGTACTAGAAAGCGAGCTCAGTGTGTTAGTATGTATTCGTACGAGACGTGCAGCAGCAGCCTTTGAGACAAACACGAACCGTTGTACAAAATCACCCTGACACCAGCATACAGTACGAGCAAGACTAACTGAAATTTTCAGTGACTATGTCCTCTCCAGGGAGTTGGAGGCGTTCGCCGAGAGGTTCAAGCAGCGTCGCATTAAGCTGGGCGTCACGCAGTGCGACGTGGGAAAGGCGCTCGCCAACCTCAAGCTGCCCGGGGTGGGCGCGCTCTCGCAGAGCACAATATGCAGGTGAGAACGAACATATTTCCAGCAAAAATGTGAATTGCCAACTACAACGAATTCTTTGCACAAAGATTCGAGTCGCTGACCCTGAGCCACAACAACATGATCGCCCTGAAGCCCGTCCTGAGCGCGTGGTTGGACGAGGCCGAGGCGGCAAAGCGGGATCCCGACGGCAGCGGCGGCGTCCTCCCTCCGGGCGAGAAGAAGCGCAAGCGGACGTCGATCGCGGCCCCGGAGAAGCGCTCGCTCGAGGCCTACTTCGCCGTCCAGCCGCGGCCCTCCGGCGAGAAGATCGCCGCCATCGCGGAGAAGCTCGACCTGAAGAAGAACGTGGTGCGGGTGTGGTTCTGCAACCAGCGGCAGAAGCAGAAGCGGATGAAGTTCGCGGCGCAGACGACGGGGGGCCCGTGAGGAAGCGCCGCTTGGGAGTCGATGGCGGCGGCGGCGGCAGCGGCGGCGGCGGCAACGGGTTCGCCGCAGCACGCCCACAACCACCACCACCAGCAGCAACAGCATCAGCATGAGCATCAGCATCAGCAGCACCAAGAGCCTCATCAGCACCACTCGCACCACCACTCCTCGCACCTGTCCATGATGGGCGACGGGGGAGGCGGTGGCGGGCAGGCTTACCACGACGCCATTGCCGCCATGAACAGCGGCATCACGGTGAAGAGAGAGTGCTTCGACCCGACCTACTGATGCTGATCTGGTTCAATGCCTGCTGCTGATGGGCTCGACGATAATGGCTCCCAAGCACAACGATTGGGCTTTCCCCATGAACGAACTATAATGAACTCAAATAATAGACCAATGTGAATTAACCGCCGGTGATGGGAGAGCGTAGCTCCAGCGGCGATCAGAAGAGTAAAGGACATTTTGCCACTTTTTAATACTAGTCAATCGTCAATGGAAAACGAAAGGAAATCAAAAAAGTGTGAGAGCGTGGATGAAGATTAGAGCGAATCGCATACGTTGGCCTCGTAACAACCATGTCTAGTCACAGATCGTGTGGGTTTGGAGATCGAGCGAAGACATATCAAGCAAGCAGAGAGAATAATAGTACGTACCACTACGCAGTCTTCTCGTCTATGGCAATGGAAAGGAAACAATTAAGTAACCGAGAAAGAGAGAGATTGGTGACAGCAGCAGCAGCAAACACATCATCATAAGTGCAAATTTCAATGGAGAAATACTCAGCGCGCGTATCGACCGTCAGTCAACAATACTCGAATCACAAACACGACCGACCCTCACGTACCCACCTCAAATGCTAGGGAAATCGCGCACTGCAAAACTCTTGATTTCAGTCTCAATTACGATTACACATACGCATACATAATCCAGCCAGACTCCCATGTTGCAT